>OGOS01001320.1_pt1 | contig 16311 bp, 10 predicted proteins | sample 1552701 | NCBI WGS metagenome assembly OGOS01 (sample SAMEA2580128, study PRJEB22360) | human gut metagenome | biome: human gut; feature: human-associated habitat; material: faeces | place: Denmark | collected 2008/2010
ATCTTATAACTTAAATATATATGAAACCTATAAATCTTTTGGTGGGAGGCCTGACACTGTTTACGGCACAGGGTTGCAAGGCTCCGAAGCAAGTAGTCGAACAATCGGAGCATCCCAATATTATTTATGTATTTCCGGACCAGTACCGTAATCAGGCAATGGGCTTCTGGAGTCAGGATGGATTCCGGGATAAAGTAAATTTTGAGGGAGATCCCGTACATACCCCCAATCTGGATGCATTTGCACGGGAGTCTATGGTTCTGACCTCCGCGCAAAGCAACTGTCCGTTGAGTAGCCCTCATCGGGGAATGTTGCTGACCGGTATGTATCCGAACCGTAGCGGAGTGCCTTTAAATTGCAACTCTACACGTCCGATCAGTTCTTTGCGTGAGGATGCGGAGTGCATCGGTGATGTATTTAGCAAAGCTGGTTATGATTGTGCTTATTTCGGTAAACTTCATGCAGATTTTCCCACTCCGAATGATCCCGAACATCCGGGACAATATGTAGAATCCAAACGTCCTGTGTGGGATGCCTATACACCGAAAGAGCGTCGTCATGGTTTCAACTACTGGTATTCTTATGGCACGTTTGATGAACATAAGAATCCGCATTACTGGGATACGGACGGTAAAAGGCACGATCCGAAAGAATGGTCACCTCTGCATGAATCTGGAAAAGTTGTATCTTATTTGAAAAACGAAGGTAATGTGCGTGATACAAAGAAGCCTTTTTTTATCATGGTAGGGATGAATCCTCCTCATAGTCCGTATCGTTCATTGGATGATTGCGAAGAGCAGGACTTTGATCTTTATAAAAACCAACCTTTAGACAGTCTGTTGATTCGTCCTAATGTTGACCTGAAAATGAAGAAAGCCGAATCAGCCCGTTATTATTTCGCTTCTGTGACCGGGGTAGACCGTGCTTTCGGACAGATTCTGGAAACACTGAAAGAGATGGGGCTGGATAAGAATACAGTCGTTATTTTTGCCTCCGATCATGGTGAAACGATGTGTAGCCAACGTACGGATGATCCGAAGAATTCGCCTTACTCAGAGTCAATGAATATCCCGTTTCTGGTTCGTTTCCCGGATAAGATTCAGCCGCGGGTAGATGACTTGCTGCTTTCCGCTCCTGACATAATGCCTACTGTGCTCGGACTGTGCGGATTGGGTGATTCAATTCCGGCAGAAGTGCAGGGACGTAACTTTGCCCCTCTTTTCTTCGATGAAAAGGCTGAAATTGTTCGTCCTACCGGTGCTTTGTACATTCAGAATATAGATGGTGAAAAGGACGAAAACGGCTTGGTAAAAACTTACTTTCCTTCATCACGAGGTATTAAGACTGCGGACTATACATTGGCTCTGTACATCGACCGTAAGACAAAACAGTTAAAGAAAAGTCTTTTATTCAATGACGCGAAAGACCCGTATCAGTTGAACAATCTACCTTTGGAAGAAAACAAGGAAATAGTGGCACAACTTTATCGTGAAATGGGTGCTATGTTGAAAGAAATCAACGATCCTTGGTATACGGAGAAGATTTTATCGGACAAAATACCTTATTAAGCAGTAGTTGGTTACTGTTTGACCATTTAATAATGACACAATGAAGAAAGATATTTGTTTTATACTACTGTTTCTGTTTGTAACAGCTTCTTCGGCTTTCGCACAACTCATAGGATTTGAGAGTAGTGAGGTACCCGAAGCATTTAAGACTTCCGGAAAGGGAGAGGCGAAAATTTCTTCTCTTTTCTATAAAGAGGGTAAAAGTAGCTTGGAGTGGGATTTCCAATCCGGTTCAACTTTGAATGTACAGATACCTCCTTTATCATTAAAAGGAAAAACGGAGAGACAGTATGGCATTACCTTGTGGATATATAATGAAAAGCCACAGCAGGATTCTATTCGTTTTGAATTCCTGAATAAGGCGGGAGAGGTGTCTTATTGGTTTGCTTATCATCTGCAAGCAGCAGGGTGGCGGGCTTGCTGGATTTCTTTCGAATATATGCAAGGCGATAAGAAGGACAAAGATATTGTAGCTTACAGGTTAGTTGCCCCCCAACGCAAAGGACGTATTTTTCTTGACCGTCTGATATTCCCGGAAAAGAAGATGAATCTTCGTACCACTCCGGATCAGCAGTTGCCGACTAATAATGGCTTGGCTAACCGTGACCTCTGGCATTGGTGCTTGGTATGGAAGTGGGAGCAACTGTCGTATGATACTCCATTGGCATCCAAGTTGACTGCTCGACAGGCGAAAGACCTGAAAACAATCGAGCAACGTCTGACAGATTTTCTGGAAGTGAAAAAAGCCCCTAAAAAGCAAGTTGATGCCGCTTACGAGACATTTAAAAGAGCGGATATCCGCCCGTCGGCAGCAGGTACGGGATTTACGGGAACACCTATTGTAGCTCCGGACGAACAGAATAAGAAGATAGGAGAGATGTCGTGGAATGATATTGAAACAATGCTTTCCGGTTTTGCGTATGACGTTTATTGCAATCGAAACGAGACATCAAAGAAAAACTACTTCACGGTGTTTGATTATGCTATTGACCAGGGATTTGCCTTTGGTAGCGGTATGGGAACCAATCATCATTATGGTTATCAGATACGTAAGATATATACGACGGCATGGTTGATGCGGGATGAGATCTATAAACATCCCCACAGCGATGCTTATTTGTCGACATTACGTTTCTGGTCTGCTTTGCAGGAGACTCGTCAACCGTGTCCTTTGGAACGGGATGAAATGCTGGATACTTGGCATACGCTTTTAATGGCGAGATTTATCTCTGCTATGATGTTCACGGATGCAAGAGAGCAGGCGCAGGCTTTGGAGGGCCTCTCCCGTTGGGTTTCTTCTTCTTTACACTATTCACCGGGAACAATTGGTGGTATTAAGATAGATGGCACAACTTTTCACCATGGTGGTTTCTATCCGGCATATACGACCGGAGTGCTGGCCGTAATAGGGCAATTCATTGCTTTTACTAACAATACGGATTTTGAACTGACGGAAGAAGCCCGCCAGCATATAAAATCCGCATTTATTGCCATGCGCAATTATTGTAATCTTTATGAATGGGGAATTGGTATCAGCGGACGTCATCCTTTCGGTGGAAAAATGGGGAATGATGATGTGGAAGCATTTGCCAATATAGCTTTAGCCGGTGATTTGTCCGGTCGGGGGAATACGTTCGATCATGGTCTGGCAGCAGATTATCTACGGTTAGTACGTGATAGGGATACTCCGAATGCGCGTTTCTTTAAGAAAGAAGGCATCAAGCCAGCACAAGCTCCACAAGGATTTTTTGTTTATAATTACGGTTCGGCAGGTATTTTCCGCCGTGCAGATTGGATGGTGACGCTAAAAGGATATACTACTGATGTTTGGGGGGCTGAAATCTATACAAAAGATAATCGTTACGGGCGTTATCAGAGTTATGGTTCGGTGCAGATCATGGGAAAAGGAAACCCCGTTTCCCGTACCGGAAGCGGCTTTGTACAGGAGGGTTGGGATTGGAACCGCCTGCCGGGTACGACTACTATTCATTTGCCCTTCGAGTTGCTGGATAGTCCGTTAAAGGGTACTACCATGGCTCATTCCAAGGAAAACTTCTCCGGTAGCAGTTCCTTGGAAGGCAAGAATGGCATGTTTGCTATGAAGTTAATGGAGCGTAATTTGGAAAACTTCACTCCTGATTTTGTTGCCCGTAAATCTGTATTCTGCTTCGACAACCGGATGATTTGTCTGGGAACCGGCATAACGAATAGTAATGCCGATTATCCTACGGAAACGACTCTTTTCCAGACGAAATACAACGGCGGAGAACAGAAAGTGGGTAATGACGGCTATTGGTTACATGACGGTTATGACAATTACTATCATGTAGTAGACGGAACAGTTCGTTCGCAGATCGCGGAACAAGAATCACGTCATGAGAAAACCCGTGCGGTCACTAAAGGAAAATTCTCCTCTGCATGGATAGAGCATGGTAAAGCTCCGAAGAACGGAACTTATGAATACATGGTATTGATACAGCCTTCTGCAGCGGACTTGGACGACCTTCGGAAAACTCCTGCGTATGAAGTCCTGCAACGTGATCAAACGGCTCATGTCGTTTATGATAAGAAAACAGGTATTACGGCGTATGCGGTTTTTGAGGCTTATCAGCCGGTAACTGATAAGGTGATTGCTTCTATTCCTGCTGAAACAATGGTGATGTATGCGAAAGAAACCGGTAAAGGAGTTCGTTTGAGTGTTTGTGACCCAAACTTGAATATAAAAGAAAAGGCGTATACGACGAAAGAACCTAGCCGTCCTATTTATAAGAAAATACTACTCAAAGGTCGTTGGACGCTAAAGAATTCAATGGAAAATGTTCGGTTGGAGCGACAAGGAAATGATACACAATTGACGGTAACCTGCCAGCACGGACAACCTGTTGAGGTATTAATGGAAAACAAGTGATTAGATGATAAGATTTGTAGTTTAAGAGGGGTATTAGTTACTATGTTTCTATGAAACAGAAAGACCGGTTCGTAATGAGCCGGTCTTTTTTATCTGTAGAAGGGATTTATCTCCCTGATGTTTAATATTTATTTATTCAATCTCCACTCAAAACCGTCTTTTGTATCTTTGATTTCGAATCCGAGGGCTGTTAATGTGTTACGGATTTCGTCAGAAGTAGCCCAGTCTTTGTTGGCTTTTGCTTTCATACGCTGTTCCAGCAACATATCCACCACTTTACCATAGGCATTTTCACGACTGTCGGAAGAACCTTTTTCTTCTTTCAATCCCATAATGTCAAAGCAGAACAAGTGGAAAGTTTCTTTCAGCTCTTTCAAGTCTTCAGCGGAGATCGTTGCATTGCCGGCAATGACGTTATTAATGATGCGGGCACCTTCGAAAAGCTGTGCGATGACAATTGGAGTATTCAGGTCGTCATTCATGGCTTCGTAGCATTTGGCACGCAGCTCTTTTACATTGATACCTTCTGAAGTTGCGGATGCAGGGGTAACCTTTCCCAATCCATCGATAGCTTCTATCAGACGTTGCAATCCCTTTTCGGAAGCAATCAGTGCTTCATTGCTGAAATCGACCGTACTGCGGTAGTGGGCTTGCAGGATGAAGAAGCGGATTGTCATTGGAGTATAGGCTTGGGTCAGCAACTTATGTGTGCCATTGAAGAACTCATCCAATGTGATGAAGTTGCCGAGCGATTTACCCATTTTCGTTCCGTTAATGGTAATCATGTTGTTATGCATCCAGTAGTGAACCATATCGTCGCCTTGTGAGGCTACTGATTGTGCTATTTCACACTCATGATGCGGGAAAATCAGGTCCATTCCTCCGCCGTGAATGTCGAAGTGCTCACCCAGATATTTGCGTCCCATAGCGGTACATTCGGCATGCCAGCCGGGGAAACCGTCGCTCCAAGGAGATGGCCAGCGCATGATATGTTCCGGCTGTGCCTTTTTCCAGAGGGCGAAATCGGCGGGATTACGCTTTTCACTTTGTCCGTCAAGGTCGCGGGTGGTGTTCAGTACATCATCCAGATTGCGTCCGGAAAGTTTTCCGTAGTGATAATCCTTGTTATATTTGGCTACATCGAAATAGACGGAGCCTTCACTTTCGTAAGCATATCCGGCGTCCAGAATCTTCTGTACCAGTTGGATTTGTTCGATGATATGGCCCGAAGCATGAGGCTCGATACTTGGAGAGAGCACGTTGAGGGCTTCCATTGCTTTATGGTAGCGGTTCAGATAGTATTGAACGACTTCCATTGGTTCCAGTTCTTCCAGACGGGCTTTCTTGGCAATTTTGTCTTCTCCTTCATCGGCATCATGTTCCAAATGACCTACGTCAGTGATATTGCGTACATAACGTACTTTATATCCTAGATGAGTGAGATAACGGAAGAGTACGTCGAAAGTAATGGCCGGGCGTGCATGTCCCAGATGCGCATCACCGTAAACAGTCGGTCCGCACACATACATACCTACATGAGGTGCGTGGAGCGGTACGAATAACTCTTTTTTTCTATCTAACGTGTTGTAAATGGTCAGTTGATGTTCCATAACGTTTGCTATTTATTCGATTTAAAACCACAAAATTAGAATAAATCTTTGATATATTACGATAATTCAAGTTGAAATATGTAACTCATAGCCATTGTTCTGTGTTGTGATTGAGATCTCTTTGTCTTTGGACAATACTTCACGCAGCTTTCTTATATAGTTGTAAAGAGTGTGTTCGCTTATTGGTACAGCTTTTCTTGCTGTACGTATCATGAGTATATGGACAGCATACATCTATAATTTGCATCCCCATCCTAGAACGGATTTTTTTAATATTGTTCTCATTGTTCTCATATTTTTGGGCAATTCCTTTATAATCAGATATGTGACGAATGAGAAATGCCTTTCAAAATTGGTATTTCTCATTCGTTTTTTACGTTCGTTAACTCAAAAATGGCTATAATGCATCTTTTTGGGGGGTATTTCTCATCATTGTTCTCATGATAGTTGGAAATGAAACCATTTGCTTATTTATATGAACCATATTGATAAACGTAAAGTAGGATGACCTTTGGTTATATGTTGCTGGCCCTGTTCTGATAACTTAAGTAGTCGATATTCGCAGATCCTCTTGCTGACATCACTGCGTTATGTAATAAACATCCGCTTCTTTCCACAAGAGTGATGAGGCCTGTGTACTGGAGTGGAAAGATCTCATCACTTTAGTAGAAAGAACTGTTCACTTTAGTGCAACGAGCTATATAATGGTAAGATTGATATACGATAGCTACTCTGCATACTGCTGAAACAGAGTATAAGACATACAGTCAAAGGTTATGAAGGTACGGTTGAAAAAGGAATTGTGAGCATATGATGCTACGTAAATTTATAGTAAAAGTGTTCCAGTGCTTCCGCCACTCCGTCTTCTTCATTGCTCAGAGTGATATAGTCCGCCGCTTTCTTCACCGGTTCCTGTGCGTTGCCCATGGCAATGCCTAGTCCTGCAAACTTTATCATGGACAAGTCATTGTAGCCGTCGCCTATTGCTATCATTTCTTTGCGTTCTACTCCTATTTCTTTTAATAATACGGCAAGAGACAGGGCTTTGTCGATTCCTTGCGGGACTAGTTCGAGAAAGTAAGGCTCTGAACGGAATACGTTGATACGTCCTTGCAACCGAAGACAAAGTTCGGCTTCTAAGGGGATAAGCTTGTCGGCATCTCCCACAATCAAGCATTTAGCTACCGGAAGCGTGATGTCTGTCAGGAAGTCGTTTGTTTCCCGAACTGCCATTTTATTCAGGAAAGCCTCTTTTTGAACATACGGGTCCTGAGAGTTTTCGGTTACGATTTCTGCTCCGTCGTAAGTCAGTATGCTTAACTGGTGGCTGCGGGCGCACTCATAGAGTACGGGGACGACATCGTTCGGCAATACATTCTCATAGATCATTTCCTGTGTTTCCCAATTGATGATTTCCCCTCCGTTGTAGGATAAGATAAATCCGCCGAACTCATTCATGCGCAATTCATTTGCCAACGGCACAATGCCATGAGTCGGACGACCGGAAGCAAGAACCAGACGGACGCCCTGTTCTTGTACACGTATCAATATTTCCCGGTTGCGGGGAGTAATTACTTTTTTAGAGTTGGTGAGTGTGCCGTCAAGGTCGAGCACGATAAGCTTGTATTTCATGCAGTGTCATTTTGCGTGCAAAGATAAAGTAAAAAAGTATTCTTGCAAGACAGTCCATATAAAGATGCAGTTTTTATTTTAGCAAATCCACCCACTGTTCATTGCTCAATGCAGGCAATGTTTCGCTGTCGGTAACAAATGTTTCTGCTAACTTTCGTTTTTCATCTTGCAGATAGAGAATCTTTTCTTCAATACTGTTCTGGGTAATGAAGCGATAGGCGATAACCTGCTTGTCCTGTCCGATGCGGTGGGCACGGGCAATGGCTTGCGATTCGGCGGCGGGGTTCCACCACGGATCGATAATAAACACATAGTCGGCTTGCGTCAGATTAAGTCCTACGCCTCCGGCTTTCAGAGAGATAAGGAAGGCTTGTACGTCTTTCTGCTCGGTGAAATGGGCAATTTCGGACGGACGGTTGTTGGTTGCTCCTGTCAGTAGTGCATATTTCCAGCCCCGTTCGCGAAACGCTTCGGCGAGGACTTCCAGATGTTTGACGAAGGATGAGAAAATCAGTACTTTATGTCCTTCACTCCGTAGTGTGTCGAATATTTCTATTATTTGTATCGCTTTGCCGGATGCACCGTTAAAGTCCGGATAGATGAGTTGCGGATGACAGGCAAGTTGGCGTAGCCGCAGGATGCCGTTCAAGATACTGAAAGAATGAAGTTTATCCATACTTTGAGGATGTTGGAGCAGGATATTCCGCAAACTATTTTTTTCTTGTTCGTAAAGAGTATTTTGTTCTTCGGGCATGTCACAATAGATCGTTTCTTCGGTAAGCGGGGGAAGTTCCGGAGCCACTTCACTTTTGCTTCTGCGAAGAATAAATGGGGATATCAGTTGTTGTAACTGTGCTTCTACACGGGTATTGCCTTGGCGGATCGGAATCATGAATTGTTTTTGAAAAGCACTCTCAGTTCCCAGTAAGTCCGGTTGGATGAAACGGAATTGTGCCCACAGATCTTTCAGTGAATTTTCGATAGGTGTGCCCGTAAGTACAAGCCGATACTTGCTTTCCAGTTGGAGTGCAGAACGGAAGGTGAGCGATTCGCTGTTCTTAATATTTTGGCTCTCATCGAGTACGATATATTCGAATTTGTAAGAAGAAAGCAGGTCGATGTTGTTGCGCATCATGCCATACGTTGTGAATATCAACTGGAAACGTCCGAAGAACTTCCCGGGATGATTGGGGGGCACGACGATGCTACTGTTATATTCAATCATTGAAAGCGTTGTAAAGCGTTTCGCTTCCCGTCGCCAGTTGTGCAACAGCGACGTAGGAACGACGATGAGAGTGGCTGCTTTCCTTGAGGCGGGCGATTTATATATATGTTGTAACAACGTAAGTGTCTGGAGAGTTTTCCCCAGTCCCATATCGTCTGCCAGACATCCGCCGAATCCTAGTTTATGCAGATGCATCATCCATGAGAATCCTTTCTGCTGGTAAGGACGTAATGTTGCTTTTAGTGCTTTAGGGACGGAAACATTCTTAATCTGATTTTTGCCAGAGAACTTTTTAAGTCCTGTTCCTCCCAAGGCAGCTTGCGCGGCGCCTATAAATGTATGCTTCAATCGTATTCCCTGAACTCCTATTTCCAACAAGTTCGCATACTTACTGAACCATTCCTCGGGTAAAAGGATCATGCGCCCGTCCGGTAGCAGATATTCTCTCTTTTCTTCGAGGATATGCTTGTGGAAGCGTGAGAAAGGAATGCGCAGGTTGCCGACAACAACGGTGATATGTAACTCAAACCAGTCTACTACTTCATCGTCACAGCTCTGCTCGATATGTATCTCGTCCAGGCAGTAAGGAGTGTTTCCCATATGGCCGGTCAGTTGAAAGTCCGATTGTAACATCTCCCGATGCTTATTGATCCACTCAACAAGTGTTTTCTCAGAAGAACCGGCTGATAACCTGAAATGGATATCACCGATACGTTGCAGACCGGAGCTTTCTAAAAGCTGAATCGCTTTTTTTTCGGCGACAATATCCCGCCGGAAGAAGGATACCTCACCGGAGTCTTTCCGATAAATGATTTTCTTCATTGCTGCTCCGTTGTCTGATGTAAATAGCTGGTCTCTATAACGAAAACCAAGCTGCAACAACTGTTCGCTATGAGTGATGTTTTCAAGTGACAGTAATGCTTCGCAGGCACATCTTTCTTCAGGGATATCCCACCCTTCGGTTATGATTTCGTGATAGCGTGCAATCGGAATGACAATATTGTCGATATACTTTTCGAGTTGAGCGGCGCTTGCACTAATTGCCTTTTTCTTGGTAAAGGGTAAGAGCCGGACACTATCTATGTGTGGAAAGAAGTATAAATTCATCCCTAGCAATAGAGTAGCCGGTGAGGCAGTTAATGCGATAACGGGTTTTTGGTCGTCCAATGAAAATGGTTGCTTCTCATAATAACATTGCAGTTGATAGCGGAAAGTACTGCTGTCGACATGAAATGTAAAGCGGACTTCGGCGTCATGTGGATGTACGTGATAAGCATGGTGGGCGTACAACACTTTGCTTCCGGGCTGTTTCTGATAAAAAGATAACCCGTTTTCCCGTATGAGAGTAAGCATCTCGAGTAGTTTGCCTTCAATAAATGGCCGAATGTTATTCTTTACTTTCTCAGGATCTTGAGATAACTTATGCAGGAAGCGTGATACTGTCTTTTCGCGGGAATAGGCTCCCATTAAATATTTCTCTGTATAGTGAGAAGCGATGTCGATGGCTTGTCTTTCTGCTTCATTCATTTGTTCAATAGCTTCGGGAGAAGCGTGAAAAGCCTGTTCAATCAACTGCAACGTGCCATCTTCCAGTCGCTCTGCTATGTAAGGGATCAGTAGTATACCAAACACAGGATGCTCTGTATAAACGATGATGACTTGTCCGTTAGTTGTTTTCTCTCTCATTCTCTTTGGGCTTTAACTGACAAAGATACGGGAAAATCCTTAATTTTGCAGCATGATAGAAGAAAACAAACGAGTATTGTTAGGAATGAGTGGCGGTACGGATAGTTCCGTTGCCGCTATGAGACTGCTGGAGGCCGGATATGAGGTGATCGGGGTGACTTTTCGTTTTTATGAATTAAATGGCTCGACCGAATATCTGGAAGATGCCCGTAGTTTGGCGGAGCATTTGGGAATCCGTCATATAACGTACGATGCCCGTGAAGTATTCAATAAGCAGATCATTGAGTATTTCGTGCAGGAATATATGGCGGGGCGTACGCCGGTTCCCTGTACCTTATGCAATAATTATTTGAAATGGCCGTTGTTAGCGGAACTTGCCGATGAAATGGGCATATTCTATATTGCCACAGGGCATTACGTTCGGAAAGTTAAGTTGGAAGGTACCTATTATATCACATCTGCGACTGATTCGGACAAGGATCAGACGTTCTTTTTATGGGGATTGAAACAAGATATTCTCCGTAGAATGTTATTGCCAATGGGGGATATCACGAAAGTGGAAGCCCGTGCATTGGCTGCTGAACGTGGCTTCCGGAAAGTTGCTACTAAAAAGGACAGCTTAGGGGTTTGTTTCTGTCCAATGGATTATCGGAGTTTTTTAAAAAACTGGTTGGATAAAAATGATCAGCTTTTTACCGCACATGGTCAGAAATGGTCAGAAATAGTCAGACGCGGGCGGTTTGTCGATGAAACGGGGCATTTTATTGCTTGGCATGAAGGATATCCTTTTTATACCATCGGACAGAGACGCGGGCTAGGGATACATCTGAATCGCCCTGTTTTTGTGAAAGATATATTTCCGGAAAAGAATGAGATAGTACTTGCCCCTCTTCAATCTCTAGAGAAAACAGAAATGTGGCTGGATAATTGGAACTTGATAAACGAAAACCGTGTACTCGGTTGTTCTGATATAATCGTGAAGATACGGTACCGCAAACAGGAGAATCACGGTACGGTAACTGTTACTCCGGAACACTTATTGCATATACAGCTTCATGAACCGTTGACTGCTATTGCTCCGGGACAAGCTGCCGCATTCTATAAAGATGATTTGCTGCTGGGGGGAGGGATTATAGTAAAAGCCCGATAACTATCCGACAGCCGGAATAACTTGTGCGAACCCAAGTCTCATCCATGCTGAGACCCGGATTCCGTCTACACGACACCCGGGTCTCAGGCAAGTAATCTTTGCAAAAAAGAAAACCTGTAATAACTATATGATAAGTATCTCTATATTTGAGGGCTGGAATTCAACGCCAGCATTGTCTCTATGTATTCACGTGTATTGCTGAGTCTGGGGACTTTGTGCTGTCCTCCCAACTTCCCTCTCTGTGCCAGCCAGTCATGGAATAGTCCCGGTCGGGCAACGATTACTTCCAAGGGTTGCAATGCAATATCTTTCCAACGTTTCGCCTCATAGTCGGAGTTTACTTCCTTTAATGTTGCATCCAGTATTGCTGCGAACTTCTCAACGGAATCCGGCATTTTAGCGAACTCTATTAACCATTGGTGGCGGCATTTGGCATGTTCGTCCATAAACACCGGTGCGGCAGAATATTCACTCACTTGCGCCCCTGTTTCCGAACAAGCCTTTGCCAGTCCTTTTTCCGCATTATCTACGATTAGTTCCTCGCCAAAAGCATTGATGAAATGTTTGGTTCGTCCGGTAATGACAAATTTATAAGGGTTCTTGCCGGTAAATTTCACTGTATCCCCAATCATATACCTCCACAAACCGCAAGAGGTCGAAATGACCATTGCGTAATTCTTGTTAAGCTCCACTTCCTCAAGGCAATAGGCACGTGGATTCTCTTTGTCAACTTCTTCCAACGGAACAAATTCGTAGAAGATTCCGTAGTCGATCATCAGCAACATTGCAGGATCTGAAAGATCGTTCTGTGTGCCGAAATAACCCTCGGAAGCATTGTAGGTCTCTACATAGTGCATCTTCGGTGAATGAATCACTTGCTTGTATTGCTCACGGTAAGGAGTAAATGCAACTCCTCCGTGGAAGAAAACTTCCAGATTCGGCCATACTTCTTCCAACGTCTGTTTGCCTGTTTTTTCAAGGATCCGTTTGATAAGCACCAACATCCACGACGGTACGCCGGATAAACTTGTGACGTTGACCGGAATAGTACTGTTGGCTATCGCCTCTATCTTGGTTTCCCATTCGCTCATTAGTGCGATTTTCTTGCTGGGCACACGGACAAAATTGATAAGCGGATTGACATTTTGAATCAAAATAGCAGATAAATCTCCTACCAGGCTATGATTAGAATTGAGATTCGGACTATGGCTTCCCCCTAGGATCAATCCTTTTCCTGAAAAGAAATGGCTGTCCGGGTTGATGCGGAAGTAAAGTGCGGCAGCGTCTTTTCCTCCTCTGTAATGAATGTCTTGCAGTGCTTCCTTACTGACAGGGAGGAATTTACTTTTATCATTTGTCGTTCCGGAAGATTTGGCGAACCAACGTATTTCCGACGGCCAAAGCAGATTCTGTTCTCCTGCCCGCAAACGTTCTACATACGGCTTGATTTCCTCATAAGTCTGGATTGGAACACGTTTTCTGAAGTCTTCATAGCTGCGGATCGAGGAATAGTCGTACTTTTTTCCCCATTCTGTCTGAGCAGCCTGATGTACTAAGCGGTTTAGTACACTATGCTGTATCTCACTGGCCTGAGTAGCATATAGGTCTATCTGTTTTAAACGGGAATCAAAAGTCTTACTAATAATTTTTGTAATATTCATTTCTGCTTTAACATAATAATGTTTAGTCGTGCAAAAGTAACTTATTTATCTTTTTTTTCTATCTTTACGACGGAAATAATCGTTAAAAATTGACGGCTTTCATATAATCTCCGAGTTTTAGACTAAAAAATGCGACAATGAGAATCGGAATCTTAACATCAGGGGGAGATTGCCCCGGTATAAATGCCACTATTCGTGGCGTGTGCAAAACTGCCATTAACTACTACGGTATGGAAGTGGTAGGTATTCATAGCGGCTTTCAGGGGTTGCTCACAAAAGATGTAGAATCCTTTACAGATAAATCTTTATCGGGTTTGCTGAATCTTGGTGGAACGATGTTGGGAACTTCCCGCGAGAAGCCTTTTAAAAAAGGAGGTGTTATTTCGGATGTCGATAAACCTGCACTGATCCTTCAGAATATTCGGGAAATGGGATTGGATTGTGTTGTCTGTATCGGTGGAAACGGAACGCAAAAGACGGCTGCCAAATTTGCTGCCATGGGTGTAAATATCGTTTCGGTTCCTAAAACCATTGACAACGATATCTGGGGGACGGATATCTCTTTTGGTTTCGACTCGGCTGTAAGTATTGCTACAGATGCTATCGACCGGTTGCATTCTACCGCAAGTTCTCATAAAAGGGTGATGGTGATTGAAGTCATGGGACATAAAGCGGGTTGGATTGCTTTGTATTCCGGTATGGCAGGAGGGGGAGATGTTATTCTTGTGCCTGAAATACCTTATAGCATTAAAAACATAGGAAACACTATTCTGGAAAGATTGAAAAAGGGGAAACCATATTCTATTGTAGTAGTAGCTGAAGGCATTCGGACGGACGGCCGTAAACGTGCTGCGGAATACATTGCACAGGAAATAGAGTATGAGACGGGTATTGAAACCCGTGAAACCGTATTAGGGTATATTCAACGTGGTGGTTCGCCTACTCCTTATGACCGTAATCTCTCTACCCGGATGGGCGGACACGCGACGGAACTGATTGCCAACGGGGAATTCGGGCGTATGGTTGCACTAAAAGGAGATACTATTGCTTCTATCCCTTTGGAAGAAGTGGCTGGGAAACTAAAGTTGGTTAGTGAAGATCACGATCTGGTGATTCAGGGACGTCGCATGGGGATTTGCTTTGGATAGATTTCACGATCGGTTCTGCCGTAATCTCATTGTCGAACTCATTTTCTTCCAATATATTGTCATTCAGCAATTCGATATCAGAGTCTGCATCCATTTCGGGTTCAGGTTCGGCTGCCATTGCTGATTGCTGCATTTTGGTTTCGTTGACGGTTGCCATGAAAGTCGGGTCCTTTACTTTCTTTATAGCCATCTGGGCGGCATTTTGTTGGGATTCTTTCTTGGAATATCCGGTTCCGGTTCCGGCAGGAAGTCCTTCAATGCGTACTTCTGTCTGGAAAACAGGATTGCTGTCCTGATCAAGGAATTGCTCAATCAGTTCAAAAGAAACCTCCAGTTTGCTCTTTTGGCTCCATTCGATCAGTTTTGATTTGAAGTTTACTTCTTTACGGGAGATTTTATCCAGATCAATATAACGATTAATGATTCGCTGCTCCATAAACTGTTTGCAGCGTTCATATCCTTGGTCCAGGTAGATCGCTCCGATAAATGCCTCGAAAGCATTCCCGTACATATAGCTGTTGTGGGAAGAAGAACGGGTTGAATATTTAATAAGTTTGTCCAGTCCGATCTCTACGGCAAGTTTGTTTAAAGTCTCCCGTTGTACAATCTTGGAACGTGTGTTTGTCAGGAAACCTTCCCGCTTCCCTTCAAAACGTTTGTAGACGATATCGCCTACGATAGCGTCGAGAATGGCATCACCTAAAAATTCCAGACGCTCATTGTTTAACGGACGCCCCTTGTCCGAACGGACAGATGAAGATTTATGTAAGAGAGCCTGCTCATAGAGCTGGATGTTACGCGGGTAGAAACCGAGTATCCGGTAAAAACAAAGATAAGACTCTCTATCCCTGTGGAACAAGAGCCTTATCTTATCTATTTGGTTTCGTAACACGATTTTACTCAGCGTATTTTTTGAAGATAACGCACGCATTATGACCGCCGAATCCGAATGTGTTGGACAAGGCAACATTAACTTCGCGTTTCTGTGCTTTATTGAACGTGAAATTAAGGTTATAGTCGATATTTTCGTCGTCGTCACCTTCTTCATGGTTGATAGTCGGGGGAACAATGCCGTTCTTGATGGCAAGGATACTTGCAATTGATTCTACCGCACCGGCAGCACCCAGCAAGTGACCTGTCATTGATTTTGTTGAACTGATGTTCAACTCGAACGCATGATCACCGAATACTTCTTTAATCGCTTTTGCTTCCGAAATGTCACCAACCGGAGTAGATGTACCGTGTACATTGATATAATCCACTTCTTTCGGGTCCATTTCCGCATCTTCCAATGCATTCATCATCACAAGTTTGGCTCCAAGACCTTCCGGATGAGAAGCTGTCAGGTGATGTGCATCAGCAGACATGCCTACGCCGGCAACTTCTGCATAGATTTTAGCACCACGGGCTTTCGCATGTTCCAATTCTTCCAGAATCAAGCAACCGCCACCTTCGCCCATGATGAAGCCGTCACGGCTTGCACTGAACGGACGTGAAGCCTTTTCGGGCTCGTCGTTGCGGGTTGACAGAGCATGCATAGCATTGAAACCGCCTACACCTGCGGGGAAGATAGCCGCTTCCGAACCACCGGATACAATCACATTTGCTTTGCCCAGACGAATCAGGTTAAATGCATCTGCAATGGCATTGGTAGAAGTAGCACATGCCGAACAAGTCGCGTAGTTAGGACCATGGAAGCCATACATGATAGAAATCTGTCCGG
>OGOS01001323.1_pt1 | contig 16295 bp, 17 predicted proteins | sample 1552701 | NCBI WGS metagenome assembly OGOS01 (sample SAMEA2580128, study PRJEB22360) | human gut metagenome | biome: human gut; feature: human-associated habitat; material: faeces | place: Denmark | collected 2008/2010
ACTGGTTCATACGCTCCAATTCTTTCGCAAGATATGCAGAATGCTTATCAAATCGACGCTGTTCCACCATTCTCGCCTGATAGATTCTGCGGTAATACTTTATCTGAAAATCTGTTATGCCACGTTTATGAATTGCCACAGTATTACCCACAACAAATACAGGACGGGTAAAAGGCATATCCAAGTAAAATCGGAATTTTTCTTCCGAAAAGCGTTCATCCAGCTTATCCAGTTCATGATACCATTTACCACCCGGAACCTTTACCGAAAGGTACTTCCCATACTCAAACTGATACCCGATTCTCTTCATCAGGAATATAAAATGGTCAAAACTTCCCGCCTGACTCTGACAAAACTCTGCATCTGTCAGAATCATTTTTCGAAAGCATTGTTCACGCTCCCATTCCTTCCTTGATAAATTCTTAGGCTCCTTCACATACTCTGCTGGCACAATGGATAATGCGTACTCTTTACAGAGTCTGTTTGTAATCGGCTGCATCCGATGCTTCCATTCCCCTTTTTTGCACTCATGCTTCATCCCCGTTTCAAAACTGACGCTATTGAAAACAATGTGCCCATGCATATGCTTTTTATCATTATGAACCGCATATACTGCCTCATATTTATCCTTCAGGTATTCCTGTGCAAAACGTGCCACGATATCCAGCGCCTGTTCCTCTGTCGCTTCTCCCGGTGCAAAGGAAATGATAATGTGATATCCCTGTCGCTTATTTGTTTTTCCGAAAGTAACCTTCGTATCCATCATCTGCTCAAAGGCTGTATCCGGCAGGCAGTTTATACTGCCCACCAGAACATTTTCCTCTGTTTTCTCTGGATTCTGAATATATGAAAGAGCATTCTTAAGATGTGACGCTGGGTTCCCGGTATGTGCCTCATTCAGGCACTGTATCTTAGTGATTGCCATACCGTAAGTACCTCCCTCATCAGCCTCTTTACATCCTCCAAATCCTGCTTAACAGCAAGGATATCCCTCGTGTAACCATATCCCTGGGTATTTACTACCTTCGCAATCTGATTCACATTGGTAGCAATTCCTGTTATCTGTCTGATAAAAATCCCCCTGTCTGTCGTAAAAGATGCATCCACATTTCCACCGCCACGCACCAGATTGCGCAGGTATTCACTGATATTCATTCCAGCCTTTTGGGCACCTTCTTCCAATAGTCGCTTATCTTTCTCCGACAACTTAAAAGAAACCTTATATAGCTTTTTGTCAGACTTGTACTTTCTGTTTCCATCTGCCATACACATAACCTCCAATCCTCAAAATTAATCTCATCAAAATCTCACTTACCATGCTCATGGCTGTGACCTCCTTTTTAAATCCTTCTTTAGAACCTGCTTCTGCTGCTGTTCACTTGTTTTGCAAGATTCGGGAAAGGTCGGACCTTTCCCCGAAAAAAATATAATTGCTAACCGCAATTACCATTTTTTCATCTTGGCAGGAGCTCCTGCACCCGATATATGGCACAAAATATGTGCCGAAACATCGACAGCAAACCGTCCGCCAACTGGCGTCAGTTTGCCGTCAGATATATTTATTTTATATATGAATGATGTCAATCTGCCGTCATTTAGGATTCCATTGTCGTCAATTCGACGTCGCTGCCACATCTTCCTAATCATCATTCAGTCCTTTTAGAAAATTGAATGTCTGACTTGGAATAATGACTTCATCATCAGTTACAGGTACTGTATTATCCTGTGGAACATCATGCGTTGATGCCAAAGCCAGCTTGGGTAATGCTAGTGTTTCCGCCGTGGCAACTCTCGCCTCACACTCTGCCATCAACTTCTCCATTTCCGGCTTCAATGCCCTGGCAACTTCTTCCGCAAACTTCTTTACATCAATCTCTTGCCTATGGGACGCCTTAACCTCTTCCGCCTCTCCATACACTTCTTCATAGGCCAGTTCAATACCTCTCTTGATAAGCTCCGTCTGGTTAGGAAAGCTACCATCCACAAGCATCCTATCCAGCTTTTCAAGGATATTTGCATCCGACTGGCGGTCCACATAGAGACGGCAGCCAAGCCGCCTCTCTCTAAATCCCATTACCATGTGTACCACCTGCCTTTATGCCATCTGTTTTGCAAGAAACTCATAGCCCTTTGCATTAGCTCTGACATCCGTCACATAAGAAATGTTATCCCCATGTTTTCCAAATCTCTCCATTGCCTTTGCTCCGCCACCTACATAAATGATGTTGGTAAATTCCGTATCATGCCCGTTTTCCTTTAAGATGCCTTCCACTCTGCTTACAAACTTTTCAAGTGCCTCATCCATAATCCTTGCATATTTCTCTGGATAATTGCTGCTAAAATTACTGATATAATCTGTAATCACATTCTCCGAAATCTCCTTGCCAAAAACCTCACTGCTTCTGCTCTTGATTTCCTGAATAACAGAAATCATGGACTCTGTGAATGTCTCACATTTACTCTCCACTGGAACGCCATCCTTCACATGCATGATATCAATCGTCCAGGAACCAACATCCACAATCAGATATTCGCCCTTCATACTGACGAGTCTGTCTGCCACTGCTGCATAACATTGTGGAAATGCCATCACATTTTCAATGGTAAAGTCATATGCCTCATCCTCAAACTTAAAATGCACCGACTGATTTCCACGCTTCAGATACTTTACGAACTGTTTTCTTACAGTTGCAAACTGTTTTAAAGGAAGTCCGACTCCAAGCACCACTCTGGCACCATTTGGAATATTCCCTGACTGACATTCCTTTGCCAGTGCCGCAAGTGTCAACAGATAATAATCATCATCTGCAAGCTTACTGTCCTTCACACTGTTACGCTTTTCTCCAATCTTATAAAATGCTCCATCATAAACCAGTGTATTAGCCTGGAAGGTAGGCTTTACAGCCTGCCTTTCCACACCATTCTCAAACACACGGTTTGATGTTTTCATTAAATGATTCCCGTGGTCAATTCCCACATAATAAATTCTATTTTCTTCCATAAACTCATGCCTCCATTCTCTGCGTCTCCGCCTGTTCAAACGCAATATTTTCCTTTGCACGTTCCAGACGTACACGCTTGTTGTAATCAATTGCTGCAAACAAATCCTCTGTTACAATCTCATCTGCTGTCATTGCCGCCTGCATGTTTTCCTGAAATGTTACCTGAAATCCTTTTTCTTCCAAAGTATCCAAACCAATTCCTCTCACCTTGCTTATTCCCTGTAAAACAGTGTCATACAGTTGCCATGCATAATTCTCATATTCTGCTGCCTTATCCAAAAGCACTCCCTGCATAAAATACTTGTTATACAGATAACGGTCATTCTCCATCAAGGCTCTGAGATAACGATGTCCGTATTTTCCAAGACTTGCATAACTCTCTGGCTCCGACTCTCCAAGAATCGGATAATACAATCCATCCACCTCTTTGTACTTAATGCCACACATTTCTGCAATTGTAGGTGCTGCAGTCACCTTTGCTTTTTCTTCCATAAAAGCTCCTTTCCGCGCTTTACGCTGTTAAAATATCGTTGTTTACCTTGACGCCGGCCCGCGGAGAGTTACTGCCCTCAAATAATCTGCAATGCAGAAAATCCTCCTTTCTCATTGCCTCTTGCGAAGCTATGTATAAATGCTGTCCACACCTGACAGTTAAATTATCTGTAATGCCAGAACACACAAAAATCACCATTCCATCCTAATCAACTGCTGCCCTGGCAAACACAAGAAATACTCTTGCAACCAGCCCAAACACTAATAATGTCAGCTTCGCCAATCCCAGTACACACCGAAGCATTAACAATGCCATCCATACCATAGCCTTTAAAACATTCAGTAAAACTCTGCCAACAAATTCTAAAATCATAAATTCAACTCTCCTTTCCACCCATCGGGAGCCACCCGAAAAAAGGGTATAAAAAATAAGACCATATTGACTTCAATATGGAACCGATTAAATCTTCGATTCTCTGTGTCAATTTAGTCCTATCAGTAAAAATACCTGTTAAGTTTTCCCATCCGGAGCTAATCCGGACAATTTTCACACGGAAACGTCTAGGACCAGGCTTCCGAAACCCTTGTAAATCCTGGGTTTCTTCCACCTGTCACAAATATACCACGTTCCCCAGTCGCAGATATAAGAAGAGCCCTGTCTTCTCCTGCTTCCAGAATCTTCTTAAGATTTGTAATAAATCCAACCTGCATACTATTTGGTTTTAATCTATATTTTTCAAGGGACACAACCTGATCTTTCCTGGCTATATCTCTCTGATGTTTAATAATTTTATATTGTTCTTTATATTTTTCATAAAATTCATTAAAATCTAAAGCATACTGAGAATTCCACAATTTATTAAACTCAGCAACTATCTCCTTTGCCATCTCTCCCTGCTCGGTTGAGACAAGCTTAGTATTCCACTCCTGATTTCTAGTAAGTGCCGCACTTGTTATATTCGAACTTCCAATGATAATACGATACACTTCATCAGTTTTAAAAATATATCCCTTTGTATGAAAGCCTTCGCCTGCTTCTTGTACATCATACATTTTCAAGGTAATATTTGATAACCCATTAAGCTTCTCTAAAGCTTTAGGTTCACTAAAACTCAAATAATTAGTAGTAAGAATTTCGCCCGGAATATTTTTCTTTTCTAATTCTTTCAACGTCTGAAGTAATGGCGTAATTCCACCCAAAGTAATGAACGCAACACTAATCTGAAACTTATCGCATCTTAAAAGTTCATCTTCAATGGAAGATAATACTTTCTTCCCATCCTTATAATTATTAGATACAAACTGTGGGCTATAAAAGCTGTTCGAAGCAACTGAACCGTCTATATATGCTGTCTCAAATCCTAATCGCAATTCATCCCTTTTATCCATACTGGTACTCCATTTCCACTGACAATTATTATACTAATTATATTATTTATTATGGTTAGTTGCAATGAATGTTTAAATTAAAATTGTTGTTATTTTGTTTTCCTGTTATACTCAGCAATTTAATAATTCTAGAATATAAGTTATTTCTTAATTCACTATCATTTAATGAGTCTATGGAACATTTAACAGGATTCTGCACTAAGTTAGCAAAGTTTATTAAATAATTATATTTACTTTCAATTTCTAATATTTTCAACTCGACATCTCTTCTATTAAAAGGCTTTTTTATATACACTTTTATAGCAGATATTATATCTTTTTCTAATTCTGTTATCAGCTTTTTATTCTTAAGTTCTTCTAAAACACTATTTAAAACAATATCCCTTTCATCCATATTTTTATCCTCCAATCTTGTATATATACTTATACTACTACTCCTCATATACAAAATTTGTCAGATTATGTCGACAATGAATGTTATTTGCAATAATTTGTAAAATTATATTTTTTCTTGATTATTCTTTAAGAATTTAATATGACTGAGTAAAGTCTCTCGACTGGAAAAGGATGCTCGTTTCTTTTTTATTTTCACCACTTCTACAACATATAAAAAAACAGCACCCCGGCAGTACCCATCCACTGCCGAAGTGCTATCCACTCCATCAATTATTCCATTAAAATCTACCCAAATATACTCATCAGATTGGCCACAACCAGACCGCCGCCGGTTCCGATGACATAGCCGAGCAGCGCCATCATGATACCAACTGGTACGAGGGCATTTGAGTATGCGCCGGCGAGGACCGGTGCTGTTGCTGTTCCACCGATGTTGGCGAGGGAAGCAACGCAACATGTGAAGATGTCGAGTTTCAATATTTTCGCAAGTGCAATCATTATTGCCACATGGATAAGGAGGATTACGAATCCTGCGAGAAGCCATATTGGTGCATTTCCGACTGCTCCAAGGTCTGCTCTTGAAGCGATTAAGGCAATGACTATATAAAGCATTACATTTGAAATCTCCTCAGTTCCCTTAATCTTGCCAAATGGTGTCAGGGCGAATACAATACCAAGCACTGATACGATAAGGACTGTCCATGTTGTGCTGTCAAAGAATGATAAATGTGCATTAATCATGCTGCCAAGTTCCATTGAAACTGCCGATACTAAGAGTCCTGAACCGAGCAGAAGAATGATGTTCTGCCATACGAGAGGCTTTGTGTTGGCTTTTGCTTCCTCTTCGAGTGCAGCTCCAACGCCGTCGATTATGCTTGTGTCTGCCTTTGTCCATTTGTTGAACTTCTCGTGATTTCCGATTGCCCACAGAAGGAACATTACATAAAGTGTCGCGCAGATTGAATCCATAACAAGGGCGTAAGCCATTGTTACTTCGTCAACATCAAGTGCTGCCTGGATTGCGAGCATATTGCCGCCGCCGCCCATCCAGCTTCCGCACAGTGCGCCGAGTGCTTTCCATGAACCTGCGCCTAAGAGCTGGTGGAATATTGCATATGAAACAAAGAATCCAAGTCCGATTGACAAAGTTGCTGCGAAGAAACCGATAAGCATTTTAGGTCCAAGCTTGATGATTTTCTTCAAATCACAGCGAAGCAGCATTATGAAAAGCATCGCATATAATATCGGGTTCTTGACTGATTTGTACACAGCGCTTGTTGCACTAAGGTCCCACACTTTCATTGTGCAAAGCAGCATAAGCCCCAGGTATATAAGTACAATCGGCGGTGCAAAATTAAAGAACACCTGTGCCTTTTTCCCTTTAAAAATCTTAGGTAGATTTACTAATACTGCGGCTGCAAATATAAGTGCCGCAAGGTATAAAAATCCATCTTTTATCATGTATTAACTCTCCTTATGGTTAATATATAGCATATTCTACCCATTTTTCTGTAGTATATAACTAAAATTGCGGAAGTAAATGTGGTGCAATCTGTCGTCACACACTTACTCCCGCAAATTTAGTTATAAACTTTTAAGTATCTCCAGCAGATATTCCCAAGTCCGCTCCACTGAACCCGCGTCCATACACTCATCAGGCGTATGCACACTTTCAAGTGTCGGTCCAAATGATATCATATCTACTCCCGGCATTTTCCCGGCAAGTATGCCACATTCGAGTCCGGCGTGGATTGAGGTCACTTCCGGTTCGTGGCCATACACATTTGTAAAGCTATCAACACATATCTTTCTTAACTGCGAATCACTCTTGTATTCCCACGCAGGATAGTCCGACATTGTGACTACTTTTCCTGACAAATATTTTACAAATGTAGTGACTCTCTCAAGCAATAATTTCTTTCCAGCCGCTGTATTGCTTCTTATAAGATATTTGTACACAAGCTTGTCATCTTCAAGATACGCTGTGCCCAGATTAAGTGAAGTCTGCACCATGCCGTTGATTTCCTGACTCATTCTGTACACACCATCAGGACTTAACCAGAGGGCATATATTACATTTGCAGTGCTCTTGGAATCAAGAACCTTGTCTGCTGCAATGTCTGTCTTTTCAAGCTCAATCTTAGCATATGGCTCTGTCGCGCTGATTTCCTGCATCCACACAGCCTCACTCTCTTTGATGCTTTGTTCAAATGTTGTGGCATCGCAGCTTCTGACACTTACAACTGCCTTTGCTTCTTTTGGAATTGCATTTTCCTTGCCGCCACCTGAAAGCGACACAAGACGGAAATCTGCTGCCCCGCTGGCATGTGAAAGTAATGAAGCAAGCAATCTTATAGCATTAGTGTGCTGTTTGTGAATCTCAACGCCGGAATGACCTCCGGCAAGCCCGCTTATCTTAACTTCGAAGCATACCGAACCATTCTGCACATCAATTGCACCATCTGCCACCCAGTCCGCATCATCCTCATACACAACCGGAATGTCACACTCAGCTCTTACACCACCAGCACAGCTTACATACAATATTCCCTCATTTTCAGAATCAATATTGATAAGCCTCTTTGCTGTAAGTTCAGAAGTGTCGAAGTCTCTTGCGCCAAGCATTCCAATCTCCTCATCACTCGTAAGCACTGCCTGTATAGGAGGATGCGCAATCGTATCCGAAGCAAGCACTGCCAGTATAAATGCAACAGCAATTCCATCATCAGCGCCAAGAGTTGTGCCGTCAGCCCATACCATCTTACCATCGGTGCAGGCCTTAATGCTCTGTACACTCATGTCAATATCGCAATCCGGCTCTTTCTCACACACCATATCAAGATGTCCCTGCAAAATCACAGGCTCACAGTCCTCATATCCAGAAGAACCAGCCTTAAATATAACAACATTATCAGACGTATCCTTCCTTGCCTTAAGCCCATGCAACTTAGCAAACTCCAGACAATAATCCGCAATCATCCCGGTATTCCCAGAACCATGCGGAATAGAGCATATTTTTTCAAAATAAGAAAACACCTCACTAGGTGACAATTCATTTAACTTCATAAAAAGCCTCCTAAATCAAATAAACACATCACAGCCAGCCCAGCACCTGAAGTGCAACGACCAGGTGCGTCCGTCTGCCACACCTGCCCCGAACACGCACCGTGAATAAAATCATATTTCCAATCCAGCATATATAGCCACTGCGGCTGGGACAGTGCAGGGTGTACGCCTGAGTCTGGCAAGCTGTGCAGAAGTTAATGCCGCCATCTGAAAAAGTTCAGGGTGTGAAAGCTCGTTCAAGCGAAGCGCGTTTGCTTTCGCACCCTGTAAAAAACTCTGCAGATGGCGGCATTTACTACTGCTAAGCGAAGACAGTCCGAAGGTGTACACCCTGCTCTGCCCCAGCCGCAGACCGGTCTACACATACCTTATCGAAAAATGATTCTATTTCACATGCAATATCTCATGAGCCCTATGTGACAACGGTTTCTCAAAATACTCCTCATAGCACTGCTTAACCGATGGATTCTCATGTGAGAATCTAAGATTATCGCGCTTATCAAGCCCGTACAGCACATGACGGCGCTCCTCAACCATCACAGCGTCTTCCTTGTAAGGCTGTCCGCCACCGTTGATACAGCCGCCCGGACAGGACATGATTTCAACGAAATCATAGTGAACCTCGCCCTTCTTAATAGCATTCACCAAACGTCTTGTGTTGCCAAGTCCGCTGGCAACAGCTACATTTACAGTTGTCCCATTAAGGTCAAATGAAGCTTCCTTCCAGCCCTCAAGACCTCTCACTGACTGGAACGCATCCGCATCAGGATTATTTCCTGTCACAAGATAGTAAGCACTTCTGAGTGCCGCCTCCATAACACCGCCTGTTGCACCGAATATAACGCCAGCACCTGTTCCTTCACCTAAAGGATTGTCGAACTCGTCCTCATCAAGTTCTTCCGGCTTTATGAAAAATGCTTTGAACATTCTTTCAACTTCTCTTGTTGTAAGAACTGCGTCAACATCTTTGCCTCCGTCCCATGTACACTCGTCCTTTTTTGCAAGACAAGGCATGATTGACACACAGAATATCTTCTCTGGGGCAACCCCAAGCTTTTCTGCATAATACGACTTTGTTATTGCACCAAACATCTGCTGTGGTGACTTTGCTGTTGAAAGTCTGCCTGCCATCTCAGGGAACTCGCTCTTTACGAATTTCACCCATCCTGGACAGCATGATGTGAACATTGGAAGTCCTGACTCCTTGATTTCTGGAAGCCTTTCAAGGAACTCGCTTCCCTCCTCCATAATTGTCATGTCTGCTGCAAATGTTGTGTCAAATATATAATCAAATCCTATTCTTCTAAGTCCTGCAACAAGTCTTTGTGCTGTCGCATATTCCTTAGACATACCAAAATCTTCGCCCCATGCTGTTCTTACTGCTGGTGCAATCTGTACTACTGTAATGATATCCTCATTTTCAATTGCATCAAGCACAATTCCGACATCATCTCTTTCTGTAAGTGCACCTACAGGGCAATTGCTTACACACTGACCACAAAGTGTACATGCAGTCTCCGCAATGTTCTTGTTTGCACGCACATTTACAGTTGTACGCGAACCTGTATTTACAACATCCCATATGTGCATTCCCTGAATATTATCACACACTTGCACACAACGCATACATTTGATACATTTCTGGGCATCTCTGATAAGTGGAAATGTTTTATCCCAATTATCTTTTTCTAAGATTGAATCATATGGCATCTCTGATATATTAAGTTCATTTGCAATTGACTGTAATGCACAGTTACCACTTCTTATACATGTACCACATTTGTAATCATGCTGTGAAAGTATGAGCTTGACATTAGTCTTTCTGGTTGTACGCACTTTTCTTGAATTAGTGTAGACAACCATGCCTTCTTCTACGAAGTTATTACATGCTGTAACACATCTGTCAGTACCTTCTACTTCAACAACACATACACGACATGCACCAATTGCGTTGACTTCTTTGAGATAGCAGAGTGTAGGTATTGTCTCTCCTATTGTTTTGGCAGCTTCAAGAATGGTAGTTCCTTCTTTTACTGATACAGCTTTTCCGTTAATTGTTAAATTTACCATTGTTTCTCTCTGCCTCCTCTGAATGAACCAAATCCAAAATGATCACATCTTAAGCAGCGTCCAGATTCCTGACATGCTTCCTCGCATGAAAATCCATATTCAATAGGTTCAAAGTCTTTCTTTCTGTCTGCGGCATCACGCAGTGCAACCTCAACTCGTCCGCAAGGTACCTTGTCCTCATATCCGGCATAAGGTATCTCTACATCTGAAGTTATCTCGTGATGGTAGCCAAGATATTCATCAATGTTGGCTGCCGCAACCTTTCCGGCTGCTATAGCTCTGATTACTGTTGCAGGTCCTGTTACGCAGTCTCCTCCTGCAAATATTCCTTTACGTTCTTTAATCTCACTTGTATCAAGCGCCTCAATTGTTCCTCTCTTGACTGTAACGCCATGCTCCTCAAAATATCTTGTCTCGATACCCTGTCCGATGGCAACTACAATAAGGTCGCAAGGAATAAGAACCTCGTCCTTAGCTGCAGTCTTAGGTGATGGTCTGCCGCCTTTTATCCTGCTTATCATCTGTGGCTGAACCCATAAACCAACTGCTGCGTCATTTTCATCTTTCTCTATTCTAACCGGTGACATGAGCTCAAGAACATCACAGCCCTCTGCCTCTGCACCTTCAACCTCTTCCGGAAGTGCCGTCATGTCGGCTTTTCTTCTTCTATATACAATGCTTACTTTATCCGCACCTAATCTTACAGAAGAACGTGCAACATCCATTGCAACATTTCCACCGCCAATAACAACCACTCGCTTGCCTGTATAGTCAGGCATTTCATCATCACCAATTGCACGAAGCATTTCTACTGCTGATGTTACGCCTGTTTTAGCATCCTCACCATCAATTCCAATCTTCTTGTCTGCATGTGCTCCGATAGAAATGTATACTGCATTATAATCTTTGTTAATATCCTCAAGCGTAATGTCTGTTCCTACGCTTATATTTTTCTTAACTTCTATTCCTGTAGACAGTATAGAGTTAATCTCCGCATCAAGCTTTTTTCTTGGAAGTCTGTAGTTAGGAATTCCATATCTTAACATTCCACCAAGCTGCTTTCTCTGCTCAAATATAGTAACCTTATGTCCCATAAGAGCCAGATAATATGCGGCACTGAGTCCTCCCGGACCACCTCCGATTATTGCAACCTTCTTACCTGTTGGCTCATTACATGCTGGAACCGGAACATCACCGGCATTATCAACTGCCATTTTCTTAAGTCCCCTGATGTTGACTGGCGCGTCAATAAGTGTTCTCTTACATCTGTTTTCACATGGATGCTCACAAATGTATGCGCATGTTGTAGGCATTGGATTGTCTCTTCTTATAAGACGAACCGCGTCTGCATATCTGCCTTCATGCACAAGTGCTATGTATCCCGGTATATCTACTCCTGCCGGACATGACTTCACACATGCAACCGGCTGGTTACTGTTACATGAACAAAATCCTCTCTCAATATGTGACCTGAAATCATCCTCGCAGCCATCAATACATTTTAGTACAAGCTTTGCTGCCTCATATCCGATTGCACAGTCAGCGGAATAATAGATTCCCTCTGCTGTAAGCCTGATAACATCAAGAGTTTCCTCTGTTGCGTTACCATCAAGCACATCATCAAAAAGTCTCGCAAGCTGTCTAAGTCCCACACGGCATGGGACACATTTGCCACATGACTGTGCAAGACACATTTTTATAAATGACCTCGTAAGGTCGATAGTACACAGTCCCGGTGGACTTGCTACTATTCTTCTCTCTAAATCCTGATATAAAGACTCCATTGTAACCTGAGCCTTATCCTTAGTAATAATCGTTAATCTGCTCAATTCCCGCTCCATTTCTGCATATTGCGTATGTCGTATTACTGCTCGCCAGTATACCGCTTAGGTAGTTCTATGTAACATTTTACACAATATATGTTAATTTGAAAAGGAAGGTTATTTTTTTCACACAATAACCTTCCCTTCATCCATTACTTATGGTCGCACTTCATGCACTGGCTCGTTTCTTTGTCAGTTTCTTTCTTGTAAAATGCGCATGACCAGTCGCATATACTTTGCAATATCGGCATTACAGACAAGCCCTTTTCCGTAAGTGAATATTCAACTCTTGGCGGAATCTCGTCATATGATTTTCTTGATACAATATCATCCGCAATCAGTGCTTTTAATGTTGTTGAAAGATCTGCATCTGTAATATTCACCAGTTCTGCCCTTAACTCACTATATCTTAATGTCTTCTTATCCGCCAGAACACATATAACTCTTGATTTCCATTTGCCTCCAAATACTTCCAGGCCGTATTCCAATGGACATCTGATATCTGATTCTAATTTCTTATGGTACATACATCTCTCCTTTGTTTTTGGCATTTCTTTATAATATCATTATAACAATTATTTTAAAAGCTGCTCTCTTAGAACACCACAGGTACGCACTCCTTCACCGACACCGCGCTCAGAAGCATATTGTCAAGTGTGTATGTCAGATTTTTATATATTCATCGTCATATATGGGGGAATGCATATAATTCCATCTTTTACAATTAAATTTCTTGGATGAATAATATAACTTTCCCCTATGCGCTCCTTGTATTTTTCTCTGAAATTATTTAATGAGGTTGTTTTATATTGCTTTCCAGACTTTACTTCAATCGGAAACATCTTATATTTTAATCTGCTATTATTTGAAATGATAAAATCAATTTCCATATCATTTCGGTGCTTATTTTCATTATAGTGTGTATAAAAATATAACTTATGTCCATTTGCCACCAGCATCTGAGCTATTGCATTTTCATAAAGCATTCCTTCATTAATCTGTAATTTGCCTGCCAATATCTGTTTATATACTTCATCTTCAAGTAATTCATTCTCATCAAATGCATGGCTTACCAAAAGTCCGGTATCACCCATATAACACTTTACATAGCTTCTTGTCGCATTCAATGATAAGCCAACATTCGGATCATTACACAAAAAGCACTCATTGGATATCATAGAATCCGACAGCCAGAAAAAAGTTTCTTCATACTGGTCTGCATAACTACCATCTTGTAGCCTTTTGAATACAACTCTTTTTTCATGCTGTGAAAGAAATCCCGGAATCTGGTCATAGATTGCAAGAACTTTGCTTCTATATCTCATATCTATCTTCATAATATCTTCCCGATACAATTTAAGAATGTCCCTTTTTTCTTTATCCGCTTCTGTAAAATCTTTTTTACTTTCAATAAATGCCACTACAGGCATAGGCATCCCACCAACAAGCATATACTGATGAAACAAAAGCATTGCCTGATTATGCATACTTCTTTCCAAAGGTTCCCTTTTTTCAAAGCATTTTTTTATATATTCAACCAGCAAATCTTCTTCTAATGCTATTGCGAATTCTTCGAAATCCAATGGATACATATTGATATTTCTTTCTTCTGACGGTATGACAATATTCTTTACATTTTCTCTGATAGATATCAATGAGCCAGTTTCGATATAATCATATCTTCCATCTGCAACCAAATATTTTATCGCAGCTCTTGCCTGTGGAAACATCTGTACCTCATCAAAAATAATAAGAGAGTTGCTCTCTGTCAGTTTTTTTCCAAAATGTGTCTGTAACAGCATAAAAAATGTATCCAGATCATTCAGATATCGCTCAAAATACATTTCGACTTCCTTATCTTTTTTAGCAAAGTCAATCAGAAGATAACTTTCGTATTCATTTTTTGATTATACGCAAGTATTATAACCCTATTTTTTATGATTATGCGCACATTCTAAACAGATTTTGAATTTATTTGCAGGGAGGCTTTTATATGTCAATGAATATTAACAATTTGGATAATACCTATAATGATATCAATACAAATATGTTGTAAATGGTTCCGAAGATATAAAAGCTATTGCAAATAGTACTGGTTATTATAAATGCAATGGTTTAGGATTAAAATCATTGTTTATGGAATGGATAATTAAATCATTAAAAGAAGGTGGAACAGCATTAGTTGTTATTCCTGATGGTATTTTATCTAACCTTGCAAATAAGAATTTAAGACAGTTTATTATTAATAATTTAAATAGATGTCATATTAATCTAACACCTATTTCCCATCACCTGTCTCTGTTTGAATACCTTTCGTCAATCTGTTTAGTTTCAGTCCGCTCATCAGCCCTACCCTCATACATAACCTTCTATGAGATTTCTGTTCGTCAGACCAGAGACTTGCCCGTGGTTAGTCTGTTCCCACATCCAGCTTCCTTCAGATTCCATCTCACGATGGACACCCTTGCCTTCGGCTATATCCTTCCCACTACCGGGCGGATTCGGGATTTTAACCCTTTAGAAACATGCGCCACCAGGCGCACAATTTAAATGCCCCGGTGACTCTAAATATGTCACCGGGGCTATATGCAGTGTTCTTGTAAGTTAATTAATATAATATCTATACGCCTGAATAAGCTGCAAATCCAGCATCTATTGGAAGTACTACACCAGTTATTGCACTTGCAGCCTTATCATCACAAAGGAATAATACTCCACCTAACAATTCATTGCTGTCAACGAATCGACCCATAGGTGTTCCATTAAGTATCTTTTTAGATCTCGCTGTTGGAGTTCCGTCTTCATTAAACAATAAAGACCTGTTCTGATTAGATACTAAGAAACCTGGAGCTATTGCATTGCATCTGATTCCTGAATTAGCAAAATATGTTGCCAACCACTGTGTAAAGTTGCTTATTGCAGCCTTTGCACCTGAATAAGCTGGAATCTTTGTTAATGGAATATATGCATTCATTGATGATATGTTAAGAATGCAGCCTGATTTGTTTGCAACCATATCCTTTGCAAAGACCTGTGTTGGAATCAGTGTTCCTTGAAAATTAAGTTTGAAAACAAAATCCACTCCTGATGAATCAAGTTCAAAGAATGTTTTCATTCCTTCCTTAGCCTCGTCCTGATACTCATTATCTGTAGTTGCTCTAGGATTATTACCACCAGCCCCATTAACAAGAATATCGCATTTTCCATATACTTTGATTATTTGCTGGTGTACATCTTCCAGCATATCTGCATCCAGCACATTTGCCTTAAATCCTTCACACTGAAATCCTTCTGTTTTGATTTCATCTGCCAGACTTTTAACTGCCTCTTCATTAAGATCTAATGCAGCTACTTTTGCGCCTGCCTTTGCAAAAGCTCTTGCCATATCTGAGCATAATACTCCACCTGCTCCAGTTACGACTACTGTTTTTCCTGTATAATCAACATTTAAAGGTAAATCAAACATACAATATATCCTCCTGATATTATTAATACTCAATTTTTCCACCATTTGCTTCTATGAGTCCGTTAATATATGCACTTCCCAGAGCCCTGTCAAAAAGTCCATATCCAGGCTTGCCTGTTTCGCCCCATATCATACGTCCATGATCAGGTCTGAAATATCCTGTAAATCCAGTTTCCACAAGTGCCTTAACAATAGCATTCATGTCCAGACTTCCTTCTCTTGACAGATGTCCTGATTCTTCAAATGATGTATCTGGCAAAATCCTGACATTTCTAAGATGCATAAATCCTATTCTGTTCATTTCAGAATATTTTCTGACCATTGCCGGAATATCATTTTTAGGTGAACAGCCAAGTGAACCTGTACAGAAACACAATGTATTCGATGGGCTATCCACAATTGAAAGATATCTGTCTATATTTTCTTCACAAGTAATAACTCTTGGAAGTCCGAATATTGGATATGGTGGATCATCCGGATGAAGTGCCATTACTATTCCACAGCTTTCAGCTACTGGAATTACTTTTTTCAGAAAATATTCTATATTTTCCCATAATCAAACTTGTTTAGTTGGGTTAATAGCATTTATAT
>OGOS01001338.1_pt1 | contig 16121 bp, 12 predicted proteins | sample 1552701 | NCBI WGS metagenome assembly OGOS01 (sample SAMEA2580128, study PRJEB22360) | human gut metagenome | biome: human gut; feature: human-associated habitat; material: faeces | place: Denmark | collected 2008/2010
CGGTGCCACGCTCCATGCCGAAATCGTCAATGATGAGCAGGGGGTAGCGACAGAGATTGTCCACAACATCGTTCCGCCCGGAAAAGCTGCTGTTCAACTCGTTTAGGATTCGGGCGAAGTTTGTCATACGCACAGGCACTTCCTGCTCCATCAGAGCGTTTGCAATGCACCCGGCAAGGAAACTCTTGCCGGTGCCTACACCGCCCCAGAAAAGCAACCCAAGGTTCTCTGAACGCATGGTCTGCCATTGCTCCACATAGCGGTGTGCATAGTGCATCTGAGGGCTGCGGCCATTGTCGTTTTCAAATGTCCAGTCCAGCATTGCCGGGTCAGAAAACCCCTCGGCTTTTAGCCGCCGCACAAGATTGTTGTGCTTTTGCTGGTTGATAAGGGCTTCCTGCTTTGTCCTCTCGATGCGCTGGCAGTTGCATTCGATTGGGTGCTTGTTCTTGCCCATCAGGGCAATGCCCTTTGCAAAGAACGCTTCCCTTGGCGTGTGACATTTTCCGCAGTAAAGCAGACCGTCCTCGCCATAATAATCTTCGATATTTTCGGGAATGCTGGATGGGAGTTGTTCCAAAATTTTTTCTATCGTCTTTATAGGCTTTCTCCTTCCTTGAATGTGTAGTCCGGGATGCCCGGTGTCGATTTTCGTTCTGTTTTCTGCCGTTTCGCCCAGATGCGCAGGGTGGCGGCATGGTCAGCATACCTTTTTCCAGTGGACTGGATATAAGCTGAAAGCTGTTCGATCAGGCTGTCCAGCCCGAAGAAATCGGCTTTGAGTTGCTTGTACTCTTTTTCCGTCAGAAAGACATTGTGATATTCTCCAAGGGTTAAATGAGCATCTGTTGTTCCTATCAGGTGGCTATCTTTCAGGTTCTTCTTATTACGTTGGTTAGTAGAACACTTTTGTTCCATGGAAGATATCATTTCTGTTCCATCGGATGGAACAAAATCGTTCCATGAAGAGGAACATCTTTGTTCTGTCGGGACTTTTACAAAGATGCTGCTGGGCACAGTAATGCGACTCCGTCTGCGCTCAATCAAATCAGCATCTTCCAGTGAATGCAACGCACGTTTAATACTCATGGTGCTGCATCGTAGAGCATCGCTCAATGATGAAAGAGGGAAAATCACATAGACGAAGCCGCGCTCATCCATCCAGTTGTTCTTTTGAGAAAGAGTTGCCCGGTCAAGCAGCAGGGTGTAGAGCAACTTCGCTGTGTGGCTCAAGTCGGTATCCAGCAGAAAGCGAGCATAGGGCAGATATTGCGGCAAAGGTGTAGTGACAGTCAGGTAGTCGGAAATAAAATTCACCTCCAGTGTTTTTTCATCAAACAAATTTTTGGAAAGCATTTTACTGGCTGTTGGTAGTCTCCAGAAGATGCTGCCGATACTGTTCTTTCAGATGCACAATATAGCTTTCTGCCTTTTGCAAAGCAGCAATAACTTTTGCTTCAATCTCTACATTTGTCAGAAAGTCGGGATACAGAGCAAAGCATTGTTCAAGACGGAAAATAAAGCTATCAGAGGCACTGTTGATTTCACTGAACATTCCTTCGGCATCGGCGACATGATCAACCGTTGCCATCTTTTCTCCTAGCTCACGAATGGTCTGGAGTTCGGTGCAGCGCTTTCTCGATGAACCGGAAGGTCGATTCTCCGGGAGTGGATCAGCCGTTTGGATCTTCGATGTGGCAGCACTAGAGAAATTGCTTTCGGTGACCTTGGAAAGCAATTCTAAATTTTCATAGGTGTCTGCACTATCGTCTGGTTTACCGTTCAGCTTTTCCTCTCGCCACGTTGATACCACGGTGGGCAATGCTTCCGTGGGAGTTCCACGGATAATGGTAGCCTCTCGCTGGGATAGCTTAAGTTTGCCGGATAAGATTTCTTCCTGAATGCCGGGGCAGTATTTTTCCATCAGCTCAACGGTTTTCATGAACTGCTCGGCACGAATTACAAAAGAGGGACTTACATTATTTTCTTTGGCGATTCGTTCAGTTGTGTTTTCTACAGGTGGCAAATTGTCAATTTGACAGTTTGCCACCTGTGTGTACTGATTGCCATGATTTCCCCCACGAGTGGATTTTTCAGAATGATACTGTTTTCCAATCAGGAACTTTTTCTGTTCAGGTGTCAGATTCCGACGACCCAGCTGATGTTTGCAGATCCATGCCAGAACATCTTCACGGGTTTCGCAGGTGCAGGAAATCGAGCGGGTGGTATAAGGGATTTCTGGGTGCTGCTGGAGAATCTTATAGCGATTGTGGCCATCAACAAGAATGTTGCCCCAGACAATCAGGGGAGACAGGACTTCACCCTCTGAAAGGATGTTTTCTTCCAGTTGCTGAAATTCTTCATCGGTCAATGCAGGAATCTGAGATTGAAATTCGGAATCAATGATAAATTCAAACTTGTTTTTCTTCATAGGCAAAATCTCCTTTCAAAAATTTATTGGTAGTTCAGCCGTTATCCCCGCATGGATTTCCTGCCCCCTTCCGGCGGCGTCTTCCGGCTCGCTCTTGTGAGATCATCGCCGGGTATTCCATGCGGACGGTCATTTGGTTCTCAAGGTTCAATGATAGATTTGAAACTAGGCTAACACATTCATGGGAGATTTTTTAGGACACATTACGTCCGGTTTTTACGAAAGTTGATTTGAATTTCTGCTAAAAATCGGACATTCAGTGCCTGAACTGGTGTGAAAGCAATGAAGAATGTGCTTCTGTGGACTTAGTGTATCACATCGCAAATTTTGTTTTTAGGAACTGGTAGTTCCGGTTTTTAAGGATTTTGAAGTGAATTTCAAGGCAAAATCGGAACTGCTGGTTCCGGTTTTGCGTATCAACGTGATCTCAAATTTGGAGTACCGTTCTCTCTGCACGGACTTCCTACCCCCTTCCAGCGGCGTTTTCCGGCTCTCCCTTGCGGGGTCATGGCCGGGTATCCCATGCAGACGGTCATTCGGTTTTCAAGGTTCGATGAGGAGTTGTAGAAAGCATATCACAATCATACAAGCGTTTTTAGGACGTATCAGGTCCGGTTTTGAGGGAGAAAACCGGACTTGGGAGGTCCGGTTCTTGTGAACAGCTCTGGATAGAGCATACCATAATAACACTCAAATTTTTAGGAGGTGATACTTCCGCTTTTTGCCTTTAAAACCGGAAGTAATAGTTCCGGTTTTGCGCAATATTGAATGAATCAACGACGATTTTCCAAAAACGAATTTTTCTCCAAGAAATTTGCTTATTCAGCGTCTGTTAAGATACGCAGTCGGCACAGTTTATGTGCTGAATATCGGGTTTTGGCGAAGCCCAACAATCGTTTTTGAAGTCGGATTTGAAAAATCTGATTCAAAACTTGTGAGTTGGCACCAACTCGCCCTTCTTGCTGCGGTTGCAAACTCGAAAATTTTTTTGCAGAAAAATAACCGCCCGCTTCAAGTTGAACTTGAAAACGGACGGTCTCGGTTGCAAAATGTTTTTCAAATTTGGAGGGTGCATTGAGAGGCTTCATAGCGCCCGCAAGCAGTGTGTCTGTATATACAAACACCATTTTTGCTTCGCAAAATGCTTGTTGGGAACACCCAAACCCGTGAACCGCATCCGCTGGATGCAGGCTGCTCGATGGTATCGCTTTACAAAACTCCAGCTTACAGTATGTTCACCTAAACAGGTAAAATTGTTTCCTATTAGGCGGCTACGATCGTAATCTTCGGATTCATTGTCGGGTCAAGAAGTCCTAAAATGGTACTCATTGCATCACTGGAAATCTTGATATCCCCATAGCCAGAGTCCATTTTTCCGTTAGGTCCAACTCCATCAAGGAAAAGTACAGAGCCTCCATTTGCCGAAGCGCTATGCGCGGTTTGTCCATCGCCGTTGAATCCAAAGCAGATACAGGCAGTCGAGGATTTCTTCGAGAATTTCACATACATATTCTCACAGCCTCCTTTATCAGCCCAATCACGGGACACATTGGAACGAGACTGAAGGGTATTGTAGAAGGCCGAGCTCGAGTCACAGACCCAGACACTGTCCTCGTTGATCTTGATAAAAGGAAGTTTTGTATTCTGCGTCGTATTAGAGAACGCAAAGCAGATAGGGAATGTCCCCGCCGGAGTCTTATGGTCTCCCTCCGTCTTGTGCTCAGTAATACCGTTGGAGCCGATAAATGCAGCTGTCTGAAAGTCCTGAATCCACTGTCCATCCTGATAGTGCTGCAGTGTGAGAACTGCAGTATTTCCCGAGGCTTCTACCCGGATATTCTGGGTGGAATCCAGTACGACTTCCGGAGCGCTGCTTTCTGCCTCAGACGTAGCAGAAACTGTGGTGGAAGCGGCAGAAGAAGCATCCGGCCGCGATTCAGGCAGGGCAGTTTCACTGGAAGAAATGCTGCTTTCTGCCTGCGCGGCCGATGCTGCGGAAACATCGGCCACAGAAGGTGCAGAGGGATTTTGTTCCGAAGGCTTGCTGTTAAGGAACACAAACGCAAAACCTCCCAGCAAAAGCACAACAAGCACAATAACAAGAATAACCCACCAATTATGAGGACGGACAGGTCGGGGCGTTTCTGCTTTTGATGGCTTAGAAGCAGTTTCCTTCGGAGGATTCTTTTCTCCTGTTTCGGGCTTGGGCGCAGTCACAGGAGTAGGTCCTTCCTTTTCCTTTGAAGGGGGAGTATATGCAGGCATATTACGAGTTGGCTGACGTACTACTTCCGGAGATTGCCCCTCTTCACAAACGCTCTGGGTGGGCGTATTTGTTTCTTTGGTAGGCTCGAGATCTAACGACAGTTTTGGCATTTCTACAGGTGTTGGATGTTGCTGCCTCCGGACAGGTGTTGCAGGGACAGGCTCTTCTGCGGGAGGCTCCGGTGATGCCGTGTTATTCTCATGAGATTCTTTTTCAGAGTCAAAAGATTTGCCACATACAGAGCAGAATCTCTGATTTTCAAATCGCGCAGGCGTGTGACAATAAGCACATATTTTCATAATTTATTCTCCTGAAATTTCTCCACAGGATTAGTTGAACATATCATAGATTTCTTTTGCTGCATGGTAGATATCAGAAGCAGTTTGTACACCATCCTGAATTTTTTTCAAAGCATCTTCCGGGGTCATGTTCCATGGATTCGAGCTATCTGCGGTTGAACTGCTTGCAGAAGAGCTTTCGGTCGGCGCACTGGGTTGAGGTGCAGAAGGGGGCGTGCTTTCTGCTCCGCTGGAGTTCTTGTTACCGGAGCCATTTTTGCTATTCGAAGGAGCAGGTTCTGCTTTTGGCGAAATTTGAATAACCTTCTCTTCCTGATACGGAATGGAAGCAATCGCTACACCGTGGCCGTCAGGAGAAGCGTCGTACCAGTAAATCGTGTCGAACCGGATAAATGCAACCTGATTATCGCTAATCTGCTCCACCGTCGTGCGAGTTCCGTTAACAGCAGTGTAGCTACCAGACTGAGTCCCTGAATCACTTGCGGCTGTGAAAGTCATAGTACCATTCTCATAGCCATCCGTATAGTTGCCAGAAAATTCAAGAACGGTTCCGTCTGCAATTGTTTTACGGTAAGTACCCATGCCGTTGGGAAGATCATTATTCCACGAGCCACTGTAAATACTATGATTTACGGCAAACAGCTGAATACCGTTTCCAAAACGCTTTCCGTTGTTCATCTGACCATAATAGAGACCGTTGCCATCGGATACAAGCATCTGCGAACCGCTCGGCAGACTTGCCCGGATAATATCCCATTCTGAGCTATTGGTCATCAGCCAACCATTTGCGTAAGTCAATACATTTTCATCCAGAGAACCAGCAGTCTCGAGCTGCTGTAATACAGTCGTTAGCGCATCGAAGTCACCAGCCTCGAACAGACTGATAATGTTCTGATACGACTCTGTCATCGAACTCAGCTCCGCCAGATATGCTGCGGGTTCCTCGATTTCCTGACCATTTACGAGCAACTTTTTCAGCACAGGCAAGCTGTTAACCGCCTGAACCTGACATTGGTCTACGCCAAGTGTCGTCAGACCGGTCAAAGCGGCAACAGGAGTATAATCAATGATTTTATTTTCGTCCAAAAAAAGCTCTTCCAGATATGTACAATTTCGGAGGAAAGAAATATCGGTCAGGCCATTCCCCGAAAGGTCCAATTTGCGAAGAGAGACGGGCCAGCTCACACCATCGCACTGGCTGCTGCTCAACTGACAGTTTGTCAGGGAGAGGGATTCCAACGCTGAAAGGGACGCCAGCGAAGAAAGCCCGTCCGGAAAAACAGCACCGTCAATAGAAAGCTCCGTCAACGTCTGCAGCGTGCTCAATTCATTCAGCTTTCTGGCGTCCAAATCGATATTTCCAGTAATCGTTAGACTGGTCAGACCAGACAACCTGCACAGGTTGTTCCAATCTTCATCCGAAGGAGATTCAACGGAAAGACTGGCGGTATCTGCAATGCTATAAGAAATGCCTCCAACGGTCGCATTTTTGCTCAGCGCGATTTTTTTCCAGAGGAAAAAGCCGCCGAGCAATGCAGCTGCAAAGATAATAACAAGCAGAACCAGAAAAACCTTTGGTGGGCCTTTTTTTGACTGAGAAATCGGCATTTCCGAAACGGCATCCACCAAATCAGCCGGAGTATCCGGTAAAGTCTCGGATGAAGCCTCGGGTTCCGGTCGTGTTTGAAAGAAAGATTCTGCCGGGGCGTTCTGCACTTCTTCGGCAGGAAGCGACGGGATATTTTCAGGCTGAGAAGATTTCGAGGCCGGTGTTTCAGGCTGAACAGGAAGCACCGGTATAGGTTCCAGAGGCGGAATTCCAACGGGCTTTTTCGGTTCAGGTCGAACCGTTTTGCGTCGAGCAGGTGCGGCGGCAGGCTCAGCCGGGACTTCGGGCTTTGGCTCCGCAACCTTCCTCCGCGCAGGAACATTTTCGCTCTTTTCCTCGGTTTTACTCTCCTGAGGCTGTTTCGGAACACGAACTCTCACAGGAGTTTCGGGAGCTTCAGATTCATTCGTTTCAAATGGCCTGCCACATTTAGCACAGAATTTTTGTTCATCCAAACGTGCAGAAGTGCCGCAATATTGACATACTTTCATAACATACTTCCTTAAAAATAACCTTCCGTATGATTCAGGCTCGTGCAAAATGGAATCGGAACGGTTCCGCACCGGGGAGCCCAACAATGGCATCGCCTAACCCCAGACGCGAAATATCCCAGTCTTCTACAACGTAGGCATCCCGTATCTGTTCAGAGATGCCGCGTCCCTGCACCGCTGACATAAACACCTCTTTCTTTCGGTTCTGTCCAAAGAATTCTTTAATATACCGGACAGAACCTGCATCGTTGCATCGAAAAAAGATGCCCGTCAGGAAACCAGATAGCAGACTGTGTGCACGAGCTTCACCATAGATATCAGCGATCTGCTCGATATTCTGATAACCAATCAGAAACTTGATGCCCAAACTACGTCCAAAGTTAACAGCGTCATCCACATGACGCAGATTAGGCAGAAGACTGAACTCGTCCGTGATAAAATAGACGCTTCCTGCACTCTTTTTGCGGCAGAGTGCTTCTTTGATTGCCAAATCAAACATCAGGCTGTAAATGGGAGCCAGCATAGAACCAATGCCCAAATCATACTCAATAAAAACGCAGCGCCCACCTTTTGCACGTACAAGCTGACGGAGAGAAAGCGTTCCTTTCTTTTTGAAGTTTCCGATGAACATCTCCCGCACGGCCTGCTGCATCTCTGACAAAACGCCCTGCGTCTGTGCAGAAGAATCGTCCGCAATATAACTTACCATAGATCGTGTAGACTTACGCATATTCAGCAACCTGCGCAGGTCAGAAGACGGTGTGCTGTCCAGAAAATCTTTGAGATGTTCATTGTTCATGAGGTCTTCTTTTCCGTAGTCGATAAAATGCGCCAATACAGCTGAAAAAATATCTTTAGCTGCATTTGGAAAGAACGGCTGATTTGTTTTTTCGATTTTTTCTCGGAAGAGCGCATTTGCAATTTCGATGATATTTTCTTCCATATGCTCATCGTGCTCAATTTCATTATAGATATTCCAGTAGTCCGGGCCGTTCGGACCAGTAGCTGTACCGTCATTGCTGATAACAACATCTCCGGGCGAGTAGAATTCCCGATAAAAGTCTCCTTTCGTATCGAAGATTATCACAATATCTTCCGTTGTGAGATTGTTCAGCAGTTGATTCAGCAGCTGATTGATCGTGTTCGTCTTACCAGTACCAATACCTCCCAGAAGCATAATGTGCCGGCTGAGCAGATTTTCATCCAAATTGATGACTTGCCCTGCGCTGCTTCCATCTCCACGCAAAGTACATTTCACAGGGCCAACCGGATAGGGTACTGGTTTATCGTGAAGCAATCGACCATCAAATACTTCTATTTTTTTCATCAGTTCCACTTGCAACCGCCTCCTTATTATTGACTGATTCCATTATCTTGCGAGCTTGATTCTGCCGGAGCTTCCGCGCTACCAGAAGACGCGGGATCCTCACCCGAAATACCATTGTCTTGATCATTAGAAGCATCAGGCACACTGTCTCCATCGGAAATCCCGTTGTCCTCTTTGGAAGCTGGAGTTTGACCTGAATCGTCATCCGAAATGCCGTTATCGCTGGCTTGAGAGGGAGAATCCTCGGGCGTATCAGAGATGCCATTTTCTTCCGCACTCATCGCCGCCGCATCATCATCGGAAGAGCCGTCTTCGATTCCGTTGGACTCATTCTCTTCATCCTGCGGGTCATCTGCATCTTCGATTCCGTTTTCATCCTCTCTGTTTTTGTCGTCTGTTTCATCATCGTCAGGGTCTTGTTCTTCGTCATCGATTTGATCTTTATCAGACGCCTTGCCTTCGGTGGCCTCTTCGGCGTCCTCGGGATTCTCGTCCTCACCGTTTTCTTCGGCGTCCTCAGGATTCTCGTCTTCGCCGGTTTCTTCGGCGTCCTTAGGATTCTCGTCCTCACCGTTCTCTTCGGTGTCCTTAGGATTCTCGTCCTCACCGTTCTCTTCGGTGTCTTCGGGGTTCTCGTCTTCACCGTTCTCTTCGGTGTCCTCGGATTCCTCGTCCTCGCCGTTCTCTTCAGTGTCCTCGGATTCCTCGTCCTCGCCGTTCTCTTCGGTGTCCTCGGATTCCTCGTCCTCGCCGTTCTCTTCGGCATCCTCGGGATTCTCGCCCTCGCCGGTTTCTTCAGCATCCTCGGGTTCCTCGTTCTCACCGTTCTCTTCGGCGTCCTCGGGTTCCTCGTCCTCATCAGCTTCTTCGGTGTCCTCGGACTCCTCTCGCTTACGGTCATCTTCTGTCTGGTCAGACTTTTTATCCTCGTTATTATCTTCCCTTGCCGAGGGAGGCAATCCACTATAATCAGCAGGTGCATATTCGTCTCGGATATCAAAGTCCACTTGATCAGCTTCTTCCATCAGAGCCTTATATTCTTCTGGCGACATTGATTCTCTGGCAGCATCCGGATTAGGGGCATCATAGATTTCATCTCCCAGAGAGGCAACGATTCGTTCCTCCTCCGCTTGATCGGCGTAACTTTCGTTTGAAAAAGAAAGATGAACATTTTCGGTATGACCATCCGGATATGTAATTTTGTCATTGACCATAAAAGCCGAGGGGCGGTCTCCGGACTTTCCATCCACATAAGCGATTTTCGTACTGTCGATAGACGCTCCATTTTTCAAGGCATCCGTTTCGCCGCGCTCCATACCCCGCCATCCATAGCGGTTCACATCGTGGTGCTGAGGGACAATATTGCTAGGGTCATTACTTCCTCCAAGAGAAGATGCCTGAATATGGCCTCGCTCATCGCCAGGAAGGTAGGCGCTCGTTCGGGAAGGCATTCCTTTGTGATTTCCCTTTGTAATTTCAAGATTGCCATTGGACGTTACTGTTCCTGTGTTTGGATCAACAACAGTATAGTTGCCTCTTAAATTTTCTCCCGTTTCAGAAGTTCTGCCATGTAACTCCCTGTTTGCCGAAGCTGTAGGTTTCTGGAGCGCGGCTCCACGCTCCCATCCATCGGATTGGCGCTCTGCAACGATATCTCTTTCCCGCTCAGGAACACCCGGTCGGCTATCCGAATCGGCGGAATTTGAGGCCGCATTGGAGGCTGTCTGAGAAGGGAATGACAAAAGACTATCCTGAAAACGTTCTCCCCGAATCTGCGCTGCCGACTTGCCTACAGGCGCGGCAGACTGCACGTTGCTGGGTGCCTGATCATTGGCGATCTGGACAGGCACTTTCAGTCCCAGCTCCTTTGCCGCAAGGACACGATGTTTACCGTCATCCAAAAAGGACATATTTCCGTTTGCGTCCCGATTGACCTGAATCATATTGTTTGGATTATAGTACGCATCCAGTGTGTTTCCTAGATTAGGGTGCTCCGCTCGGATCTGTGCCGGACTTTTTCCCTCGGCCAACATGGACTGTACCGCTGGAAGTCCTCTGGCCTGATCCAGATAAAAATCTTTATTGGCACCGTGATTTTCCCAAAATTGTTTTTCGCTGGCACGCCGGTTCCAGAAGTGAGTGGAAGGAAGCCCTCGAGCCGTGGACATATCGATATCCTCTGCCGGAATCGTTGCAGAACAATTACCAATCTTATTTCCTGCCGCGTCATAGTTTATGGCATTTGCCTGAGAATTTGCGCAACATTCAGCGATTCGGTCGCTTGGTGTCAGGTTATCGATTCGAGCAAAACGGGTCGCTCCCGGCTGGACGTGATCAAAATACCAACTAACATCAGCGTCTCCATTTTGAGGATCGATAAAGTAAGTCTTTCCATCGCGCTGCTCTGCCACGAAAACATGTCCATCAAATCCACTACCATCAGAAGTGGCCCAGCCGACATCTATTTCCACACGGGCCCCATCGCCGTAAGATGCCATTGCCCGTTCGATTGCCTCGCGGCCGCTGCCGGGAGTTTTGTGGATAATAGGGTCTTCCCATGCATCAAACGGGTCATAAGACAGGCCATTCGGGTCATCCGTGTACGGCAACGCGCTGACATCATAGCCACGTTTCCGCAGTTCGTAGGCGGGCACACAGTGCGTGCAGTTTCCAGACCATGCAAAATTGGCATCGTTTACCTCATCATGCCCGTTTGGATTGATTTTAGAAAGAGCCTCTTCCATACTTTCCGGAAAGCGGACTCGCCCAAGATCTTCAATTCTCATATGATATCAACATCCTTTACCAGTTCCAAAAAGAAAAGCGTCACGGATGGATAAAGGCCGCTTCATCAAGAATCCTAAATCCTTCCTTGCTGGGCAGGGAAATAAAGCTGACCGCACCGGTCATTTTATTGATGCAGATATAGTGTCCGCCTGCCTTTCTGCGCCCATCCCCAATACAGCCATAGAAGATCCACATTTCCGGATGGTTCCATGCGCCTGTGACTATTTCGCCGGTTTTTGAATAGTGATTTTTTGCAACCGCAAGCCCTTCTTCAAACTTGACCATAGAAATCTCCTGTCAAAAATGGGTCTCTTCTTGCAAAGAGACCCTTAAAAATCAGATAATAATCTTTTTTTACACAGACAGACAAAAGTCACTCCGTTTTCCATTTGGCAATGCCATAATCACCAAGTTTTTGGATATCATTGATGATGGCACCAATTTCGCGGATTGCTTTTTCTGTCTCGTCAGTAGGCAGAACCTCGTTATATCCCATATACTGCGCATCGATGACATTGCCAAGCGCAGCAAAACCAGTCTTTTCGCAGCGGATGGGAATAACGGCCTCGCCTGTTTTGGTGCGGACAAGAAACTCCATGTTCGGTTTGAACGCAAACGCAAAGACACAGGCGGCCAGCAGGACACCAAAAATAAGATAGGGGACATAGATAAAGATTTGGCTAAGAACAGTCAGAAAGCTGCTCTTGAAATAAATCATTTCTCTTAACACAGTAAACAAACCTACACTGGCGGACAGGAAAACACATTTGCCAGCATACTGTTCCCGCGGCATCCATACAAACGCAGGCACAGCCACAGCAAGAGCCAGAACATAGACGAGAAGCTGACCAAACGCTTTCAGTGTTCTGCCCAGAAAACCGCCAAAACCAACTCCGATATAACCGATTGCAACACTGAGCGCAAAAATTAGCAGAAGATCCAGAATGCTGAAGCGAAAATTGCGTACAATCTGGAAACCGGCAACTTCATCAATGGAGAACTCATGCTGGATCGTTGTTTCTCCTACTGGAGCTGTTCCTTTTGCCCGAAAAAGAATTCGCTTATTCGTTAGCTGCAGACGTCCCTCTGCTCGGGCACCCTTGATTCGAGAACGCATGACACACAAATTATACTGGCGCACCGGAATTTCACTCTCATTAGGAGCAATATTATCCGGCACAATTTTCTGTCCGCGCTCATACTGAACATCCGGATTCCGGCCAGCAGAACCAAAGGAAAGGGAACCCGCTGTGGAATCAGAAGAGAATTTGAAATTTAGGCCATTTTTTTTCGTGCAGCTGCACCGTTCACCCTCCTGAATGGGTTTTCCGCATCTTGTACAATAAGGCATGATCAACACTCCTTTAACTTTTACATCTGGAAGCTGATGCTTTCCAGTGCCCATACTCCATCTTCATACACATAAGTAAACGCTGCCTGACCATAGCTGGTGCCATTATCTATTCCAGTCTCACCGCTCCAGTAATTCTGCCAACGGCGCGCATAAGAATAATCAAACCTCATAGTACAGTTATACTGGATCGTAGATGCATCAAACACCTGCTGAGAGGATTGATCAGTGGTAGCAGTGACCTGAATATTTGTAAAGCCAGTATTGTTGCTCGTATCATAAAGACGGGATTTCAAATCAGAGAAACGGTCTGCCACATTGTTGTCAGCGTCACCGGACTTTACGATATCAGCAGGGAAATCCTGCCGAGCGATTGCCGCTGTAAGAATAGAATTCAGCTGGTTCTGCGCCTGTGCATAGACAGCATTCACTGTATCTGCATTGTAGTTTACAGCATAGACCGTATAGCTGTCTCCGTACCCCGGCGAAGGGACAAAGCTGTCTTCTGCGGAGCCAAGAGAGTTTGACACTGCGATATCATGCCCCGTACAGAACAACGATGGAATAGAATAGCGGTCGTAATTTTCATAAGCTGTCGAACCGTCTAGGATAATGCCATCGACAGAGACTGTCGAGCCTGCCGGAACAATCACTCCGAAATCAGAGGAAATATAGTCCGAAAGAACTTTATAACGGTTGATAAGACCAAAGAAAAGAGGAACATTGACGACCTCTACAGAGGTGCTGTGCGTAGAAGAGTCCCCTCGCACATAATAGGTGATATAGTAATTTGATGTGATATCAGATTCTATGGAAGAAGTAGTATACTCCTTAATCTCATAATCACCAATATTATGAGCCTGATATCCCAGAGACCGGAAGAACTTATCAAATTCGGACGCATTTACAAACTGGCTTTCCGGAAGATCCAGGCAAGCATATACAGCACGGCTGTCGTTATTCATCAACGCCTTAAAATATCTCCGGGCAACACTTTCTCCGGAAAGAACGGTCGCATTTGCAATGGACAGAGCCAAAAAGCAACCAACGGCTGCCAAAACAGGGAACGCGATTTTAGGATGACGCTTGAAAAAACGCTGGATCTTTTTGCAGAGGGATTTGGTAACGCTCTGAATCTGTTGCCACACATATTTCCAATCGACTTCAGAAGTTTCTGGAAAATTCTGGTTGTCAATCAATTCTGAGCCGCAATAGATACAGTACCTGTCTTCCGAGGAATTTTCCTTGCCGCAATTTGGACAATACATGAAAATCTCACATCCTTCTAAAAATTCGTTTGCTTTCTTGATGAAAATTATGAGAAACAAACTATTGTTAGTATACTCTGTAATAAGATTGCCGTCAATCAAAAATTAAAAATATAATTGTCTTTTCTCCTATACGGCTCCATTACTCTGATGCCAGAACGATGCCCACTGGTTTACGGAAATCCACAAACCGGTAGGCATCGTGTTCTTTATGGGAATCTTAATCTTCCAGCCTGCCATGGTCGCAGCCAAGGGAGAGGTAGTGTTCTATCTCGCCACTCAGCACAAGCTGTGCATACTCCAGAGGTTTGTTGTACAGCAGCCAGTCCAGTTCTGCCCGCTGTGCAGGGGTATTGCCGTATTCGTCCTCAATGGCAAGGCAGTCGATGGCAAGCACAACGCCATCTGCAAATTTTGCCTCTACCCGGTTGGTATCCATGTTAAAATTACAGCTCAAAAGTTTCATCATTGCCATTTTCTCCTGAAATCCATTGTTTTAACGTGAATCGCCATCCATCCCCACAGCTTTGTGTGGGGTGTGTAACCGCATGGTTCGGGAGAGCGCTTGCATGGCATGCAAGAGGTCACCGGTTCGATCCCGGTAATCTCCACCAGAACAAAAGCACTACACGGAAACGTGTGGTGCTTTTTTGTTGCTGCCAAACGAGTGAGGGTTTAGCTCACCCAGGAGAGTGCCGTGCATGGACTGCAAGAGGGTCACCGTGATCAGAATCGGCCCGGTAATCTCCACCAGAATGAAAGCACTACACGGAAACGTGTGGTGCTTTTTTGTTTTATCTGCCGTTCACCTTACGTCCCCTTTCATGAAAAAAGCGTTTGTCGCAGCCCGCAGGCCGTGACAAACGCTTTTTATTTTACTGTGCGCCCAAGCGCATTTTGAAGTCCTGATAGCCAAAGTGCACCAGTTCCCTGCAATTGCCGTCTGCGCCCAGCAGCCAGATGGGCGGCAGGGGCATCCCATTGAAGGTGTTGTTCTTGCAGGTGGTGTAGATGGCCATATCGCCGAAAATGAGCTTATCGCCCTCGGCAAGGGGGGTGTCAAAGCTGTAATCCCCGATGATATCCCCCGCAAGGCAGGTGGGGCCGCCCAGCCGGACGGTGTGCGCCTTCTCTCCTGCCTCGCCGGCGTCCAGCAGCGGCGGGCGGTAGGGCATCTCGATGACATCCGGGGTGTGGCAGGCTGCGGACATATCCAGAATGGCAAGACTGGTATCCCCGTTGCGCAGGGTGTCCAGCACGGTAGTGACCAGATAGCCTGCGTTCAGCGCCCATGCCTCGCCGGGCTCCAGATACACCTGTACACCGTACTTCTGCCGCACTGAAAGAATGCAGCTTTCCAGCGTAGCAAGGGCATAGCCCGGGCGGGTGATGTGGTGCCCCCCGCCGAAGTTGAGCCATTTCATTCTGGGCAGCAGGTCTGCAAACTTTTTCTCCACCGCTGCCAGCGTCACCGCCAGCGCGTCCGCGTCCTGCTCGCAGAGGGTATGGAAGTGCAGACCGTCCAGCAGGGTAGGCAGCTCCGGGTGCGCCGCCACAGCGGCGTTCCACTGAGCACGGGTGGTGCCCAGACGGCTGCCGGGGGCGCAGGGGTCATAAATTTCATGACCCTCCTGCGTGGAGCACTCCGGGTTGATGCGCAGACCGACGCTTTTGCCCGCAGCTTTTGCTTTGGGCGCGAACTTTTGCAGCTGTCGCGGCGAATTGAACACGATGTGATCCGCATAGCGCAGCAGCTCGTCCATTTCGTCCTCACGGTAGGCGGCGCAAAACACATGTACCTCGCCGCCCGGCATTTCTTCAGCGCCGAGCCGCGCTTCAAACAGGCCGCTCGCTTCCGTACCGATCAAATGCGGCGCGAAAATCGGATAAAGATTGTAATTGCTGAACGCCTTCTGTGCCAAAAGCACCTTGCAGCCCGTGCGCTTTTGCAGCGCGCCGAGCACCTCTGCGTTATGCTGCAGGACGGCCTCGTCCATGAGGTAGCACGGTGTGGACAGCGTTTTGAATTCCGGCGGAATTTCGCCGTTGATGCCCGCAAACGGTGGGCGTGTATCCAGTAAGTTCATCAGTCCACCAAAGCCGGATCGTGGTTTTCGCTGCGCGGCAGGCCGTATTTATCAAGGGCGTCGAGGAACGGATCCGGGTCAAACTCCTCGACGGTGTAGACACCGGGCTTTGTCCACTTGCCGGTGAGCATCATCATCGCGCCGCACATGGCCGGCACGCCGGTGGTGTAGCTGATGGCCTGACTGCCCACTTCCTTGTAGCACT
>OGOS01001344.1_pt1 | contig 16063 bp, 14 predicted proteins | sample 1552701 | NCBI WGS metagenome assembly OGOS01 (sample SAMEA2580128, study PRJEB22360) | human gut metagenome | biome: human gut; feature: human-associated habitat; material: faeces | place: Denmark | collected 2008/2010
TGTGCTGGCCGTTGATGATCTCCTTGATGGCATCCACAAAGTCATCGTCATCCAGCATCATGGCATGGATGTTGAACACCTCGGCAATGTCCTCGCCTGCCTCGGCCAGTGCCTTTTCATACAGGGCAGTCTGCTGGTCAATGGCCTTGGCCCGGGCTTCTTCAAAGCGGGCTTCCTCTGCCGCCGTGTCCGCGACCTGAGCGGTGGAGATCACGGTATCTTTTTTCTTGTAAATTTTCAGCTTGCCGATGGCAATGCCGTTCAGGATGCTTTTACCGGTTCCTACCTGCATCGTTCTCTCTCCTTTGTTGAGAATTTAGTGCGAAAAAGCCCCCGCAGGGTCTCCCGCAAGGGCTTTTGTCCGCAGATTCAAAGATCAGACGTTCTCGGTCAGGAACTTCTGAATGGCCTCGGCAGCGGCGGCCTCATCGTCGCCCTCCACCTTCACGGTCACGGTGTCGCCCTGCTTGACACCCATGCCCATCAGAGCCATCAGTTTGCGCAGGTCGCAGCTCTTGCCGTCCTTTTCCAGGGTAGCGGTGCTGGCAAAGCCCTTGGCCACCTTCACGAGCAGACCGGCCGGACGAGCGTGGATGCCGCATGCATCCTTAACAGTATACTGGAATTCCTTCATAATCATTTTCTCCTTACTTCATCCCGTTTCAGATCCGGACGGTCCTGCCACTCCGGACGCAGCCGATTTTGCTGCGGGATGCTACTATTATTATAAACCCGCTTCGTTATTTTTTCATCATTCCATATTGCTGATTTTTAGCCAGAAATTTTGGTGCTATTGAACAGAAGTTTTGCCCCCATTTTTCCACCGGATTCATTCGACAGGATACCCCTCGGCATCCAGGGGCAGGTCGGTGTACTGCGCCTCCTCGGGCACCACGGAGTCCGGCTCCCCGCTGGTCTGCTGGCTCTGCCCGGCCGCGCCCAGCTCCTCATCATGGCGCTCTCCCCAGTCGCCGCTGTAATCCTCACCGGACACCTGCTGGGCATCCTGCTGCTCGGCCTGCGCCATTGCGGTCTGGGCATCCTTCAGGCCGATCACCGTGCCCGACGGCTTTTCCAGCAGGTAGGCCCCCACAGCCTTTTTGCGGTAGACCAGCAGCACGCCGTAGCGGCTGGTCTCTCCGCTGCTGGCCGCCGGGATCAGGGTGGTCCACTTTTCCACGGTTTTCCCTTTGTAGCGGGTAAGATCCATCCCGCTTTGCTGCACCACCCCGTTGAAGGCCGAAAAGCTGTCGTCCCACTTGCGGGGGATCTTGACCTTATCCGCCGTGATGGACGTGCCGTCCACATCCAGCCCATAGCCCGTGAACCAGGTCTGGATGTCCTGTGCGCTCTCGATCCGGTTCACCCCGGCCGCTGCCGCCACCGTGCGGGTGCTGATGTACCGCCCCAGAAAGGCGCTGAAGATCACCAGCGCACAGCAGAGCGCACCGGCCCCCACCTTTTTCAAGCTCGTCTTGTTCAGCGTTACCACAAACATGCCGTTCCCTCCCACCCGTTTTGTTCTGAAAAGAATATATGGGGCGGGCAGAGGAATTATAACCGCGCTGCGGCAGATCCACTTTCCTGCGCAAAAGTCATTTGAAAAAGTTGATTCTTCTGTTAAAAAGTCGTTTGAAAAAGTTTCAGTTATCTCGAAAAGTCCCTTGAAAAAATCATCTTTTTCTTTTATAATAGATGCAGGATCATTTATTTTCGGGAGAGTGAAACGGTATGTTAAGGCGAAAGATCACAGACCAGCTGCTTGCATGGAAAAACACGCCCGGCCGGAAGCCGCTTATCATCAAGGGCTGCCGTCAGTGCGGCAAGACCTTTTCTGTATTGGAATTTGCCAGAAAGAATTACAAACACACAGTGTACCTCAACTTCTTCGAGAATCCGGATTATGCTTCTGTCTTTTCCGGTTCTCTGGAGATCGACAACATCGTGATGATGCTCTCTGCTCTTCTTGGCAAGGATGCTGTTTTTGAGCCAGGCCAGACGATCCTGATCCTGGATGAGATCCAGGATTGCCCGGAAGCCCGGACGGCCCTGAAATTTTTCCGCATCGACGGCCGCTATGACGTGATCGGCACCGGCTCCCTGTTGGGCGTAAAGGGCTACGGCAAGGAACCAAGATCCGTTCCTGTCGGATCGGAGACGGTTCTTGAAATGTACCCACTGGATTTTGAAGAATTCTTATGGGCCAATGACATCACCGAACCTGTCATTGCACTGCTGCAAAGGTCTCTGGACTCCGGTTCCCCTGTGCCGGAAGCGCTGCACAACCGGATGCGGCAGCTTTTGCTCCAATATACCGTTGTGGGAGGAATGCCGGATGCTGTCCAGACCTTTGTGACCAGCAGGCAGATGGATGAGGTCCTGCGTATCCAGCGGGACATCGTTCGTTCCTATGAGGACGACATGGTAAAGTACGCGGAGAAAAAGGATAAGTCCCGCATCAAGGAGTGTTTCCAGTCCATTCCCCGTCAGCTTGCCAAGGAAAACAAAAAATTTCAATATTCCGTTGTAAAAAAAGGCTCCACCTCCGCAAAATATGCCGGAAGCCTGCAATGGATCGAGGATGCTGGCATCATCACACGATGCCACAATCTGTCCATTACCGAGCTGCCTCTGGATGGGAATGCGGAAGAGGATGCCTTTAAGGTCTATATGTGCGACACCGGCCTGTTCGTCAGCATGCTGGAGGACGGAACGCAGTTTGACATCCTGCAAGGCGACCTCTATGGCTACAAAGGTGCTATCTTTGAAAACCTGATTGCCGATATCTTCACCAAGATGGGGCGCAAGCTCTACTATTTCCACAAGGATTCCGGCCTCGAGGTGGATTTTGTGATCCGTTATCAGGGGGAATGCACCCTTGTAGAGGTAAAGGCCCGCTCCGGAAATGTCAAAAGCACAAAGACGATCCTCAACCACCCTGAAAAATATCATGTATCCCATGCGATCAAGCTCGGAGACTATAATATCGGGAAAACCGGGCCGCTCCTGACCCTTCCCCTCTATATGGCCTTTCTGCTGCGCAGCTGCTGACCTGTACACCACCAAAAGAGCCCCCGCCGGAATAGACCGGCGAGGGCTCTTTCTCATAGCGGTAAGTTCAGGATCACTCGATCAGGCCGTTCAGCAGGGCCAGGCACTTGCGGCTGTGCAGCTTGCGGATGGCCTTGGCCTCGATCTGGCGGACACGCTCACGGGTGACACCGAAGTCGCGGCCAACCTCCTCCAGCGTGCGGGGGCGGCCATCGTCCAGACCAAAGCGCAGGCGGATGACCTTTTCCTCGCGGGGGGTCAGGCTCTTGAGTGCCAGATTGATCTGCTGTGCCACCATGGCGCGGTCAGCTGCCTTGCCGGGTGCTTCGGCGTTTTCGTCCGCGACGAAATCGCCCAGAGAGGAATCCTCTTCCTCACCCACGGGGCTTTCCAGGCTGGCGGGCTCCTGTGCCATGCGCTGGATCTCGCGCACGCGCTCCACGCTCATATCCATGGCCTTTGCCAGCTCCTCCGGGGTGGGCTCGTGACCGTTCTGGTACACCAGCTGGTTGGTGGCCTGACGCATCCGGTTGATGGTCTCCACCATGTGTACCGGGATGCGGATGGTGCGGGCCTGATCCGCGATGGCGCGGGTGATGGCCTGACGGATCCACCAGGTAGCATAGGTGGAGAAGCGGAAGCCGCGGTCGCAGTCGAACTTCTCGGCGGCCTTGATCAGGCCGATGTTGCCCTCCTGAATGAGGTCAAGGAAGGCCAGATTATGGCCGACATGCTTCTTGGCGATGGACACCACCAGACGCAGGTTTGCCTCGCTCAGGCTGCGGCGGGCATTCAGGCCGTCGCGGCGGGTCTTGAGCAGCTCCTGACGACGCTCCTCGCTCAGGGGGCCGTTCTCCACGGCTTCCATGGCCTTTTCCTCGTCTGCCTTTTCCTCGGCATCCTCGGCGGACTTTTCGCCGTCCTCGTCCAGATCCTCGGTGTAGCTGCGGCTGTTCTCGTCCTCCTCAAAGGAGAAGCGGGCGCTGTTCTTCTTGATGTACTCCGGTGCGCCGTACTTCTGGCGGTCTGCCTGCAAAATGTGTGCAGCCTCGGCACCGGCATGGATGCGGCGGCTCAGCTCCACCTCCTGCTCGGCGCTCAGCAGCGGGATCTGACCGATCTGCTTGAGGTAGTTCTTCACCGGGTCGTCCAGCAGCTCGTCCATGGCAGCCTTCAGGTCTGCCGGGTTCTCCTCGGCATCCTCTTCGTTTTCATCGGCAAGGCCCATGTCATCGTTGTTGTTCTCGGCATTCTCCACCTCAGCAATGATGCTGTCCACGTCCAGACTCGGCTCGTTCTCTTCCTCCAGGACCTTAATGCCGCGCTCCTCCAGCAGGGTGTAGAGGGTGTCTACATCCATGCGGCATTGTGCCGCCAACGCCTTGGCCTCCTGTGCAGAGAGGGTGCCCTCGCCCTTAGTCAACAGTTCCTTCAAAGTCATGCCCATTTTTTCTCTCCTTCCCACTCCGGGGAAAATTCTGTAATATTGCCCTGTGCATCAGATCACAAGGCCGCCGTTCACCCCAAACACCTGTCCGGTGATGTATCCGGCATCCTCGCTGGCCAAAAAGACCAGCAGCTTTGCAACTTCTTCCGGGGTGCCCAGCCGCCCCACAGGGGTCTCCTCGGCCAGCGCCGCCTTGTCCTCGGCGGTAAAAGCCGCCATCATGTCGGTCTCGATGACCCCCGGCGCTACGCAGTTCACCGTAATGCCGCTGGGGCCCTCTTCCTTCGCCAGTGCCTTGGTCAGGCCGATGAGCCCGGCCTTCGCGGCGGAATAGTGCACCTCACAGCTGCCGCCGGTCTGGCCCCACATACTGCTCACGGTCAGAATGCGGCCCTGCTTGCGGCGGATCATGCCGGGCAGTGCCAGCTGGCACAGGTGGAACGCGCCGCTCAGGTTCACGTCCAGCATCCGCTGCCACTCCTCCGGGGTGATGTCGGTAAACAGCTTCTGCTGCGCGATGCCGGCGTTGCACACCAACACATCCACCCTGCCCATGGCCTGCTCCACTGCATGGAACGCCAGCTCACAGCTGGCGCGGCTGGCTACATCGCACTGGATGGCAATGCACCCGGGCAGCTGCTGTTCCAGCGCAGCGGCAGCGGCGGCGTTCTGATGGTAGAGCACCGCCACCTGATACCCTGCTGCCGCAAAGGCGCGGGCAGCGGCAGCACCGATGCCCCGGTCGCCGCCGGAGATCAGCACCCGGCGCGCCGCAGCGGGTGCGGCAGGGGCAGGCCGCTCTTTTACAGGCTGCGGCACAGGCTCTGCGGGCAGCTCCACCGCAGGCGGCTCTGCGGGCTTTTCCAGCGTGATCACCCGGGTGGGCTCGTCCACCACAGGCGCAGCCGGCTTTGCAGCCGGTGCGGCAAGGGGCTCCGGTGCGCTCTCTTCCTCCGGCACCTGAAAGGTCAGTTCAAACTCGTCCTCGTACAAGAGTGTATCCCTCCTGTTCGGTATTCTCGGCCGGGCGCAGTGCCCAAACCGGAAAAACCCTGTGCCCATCCCCAGACAGTGCAGCGTTCCGTTTATGTGTCCGGCAAAGGTCCGGTGCTTTGGCGTGCCTGCCTGCAGTTGCGATGGGTTTCGACAAGATTCCATTGAATAATATACCACAATCCAGCCCAAAAAGAAAGTAGGAACTGCAATTTTTTACGCAGTTCCCACTATTTTTCCTTATTTTCCCCTGTTTTCGGGCACCGGGGGCTTCCAGCGGGGTCTGCCTGCCCGCTTTTCCCGCAGGGAAACAAAAAATGCCTGCAAAAGCTGCTGCGCCTCGGCCTCCCGCAGCCTCTTTTCCACCACCGGATGGTGGTTGAAGGGCAGCGCAAACAGGTCGGTCACCGAGCCGCAGCACCCGGCCTTGGTGTCGGCAGCACCGTACACCACCCGGCGCAGACGGCTGTTGATGATGCCGCCCGCGCACATGGGGCAGGGCTCTAAGGTAACGAACAGCTCGCACTCCCACAGCCGCCAGCCGCCCAGCGCCTTGCAGGCGGCATCAATGGCCAGCAGCTCCGCGTGGTGCAGGGCGTTTTTCTCGGTCTCCCGGGTGTTGTGCGCCGTGGCGATCACCTCGCCGTGCCGCGCCACCACCGCGCCCACCGGCACCTCGCCCAAGGCGGCGGCTTTGGCGGCTTCTTCCAGCGCAAGACCCATCAGTTCAAAATCGGTCATGTATCCCATCCTCTCATCCCATCGCCAGCACCAGCAGATTGTTTGCACTGTGCAGCAGCACCCCCGGCCAGAGATGCCCAGTGCGGTCGGCCAGCCACCCCAGCCCCAGCCCGCACACCAGCGCATAGGCCATGGCGGCAGCGCTGCCGTGCTGCAAGGCGAACAGCGCCGCCTGCAAAAGAATGGCCTGTCCCCTGCCCAGCGGCTGCGCCCGGCGCTGCACCGCCCCCCGGAACACCCCTTCCTCCGCCAGTGGAGCCAGCAGGCAGACCCGGCAGAAACGCGCCGCGCCGCCGGGCGGCATGGGCAGCAGCACCGTCAGCACCTTGCCCGCCAGCAGATACCCCACCGCCCAGCCAAAGGCCGAAAGCAGTGCGGCGGTGCGGGGGTTCAGCTTGTGCATGGTCGGTCTCCTCCTGCTATGGTTCGTTCCCGGTTATAGTACCATATCTGCCGCCGGGTGCGCAAGGTTTGGGCGTTCTGTCGTGGCAAATTTATGCAAATCATTGACACATCGCCCTAAATGGTGGTATAATGATTTCCAACCTTTTTGATGAAAGCGTCGTATATACTGTATTTTACCGGTAGACCGGAGGTATTATTATGATCCGTATCCTCACCGATTCCGCGTGCGACATCCTGCCCGCCGAGGCGCAGCAGCTGGGCGTGACTGTGATTCCCCTGAACGTGACGCTGGAGGACGGCACCGTCCTGCGGGACGGCATCGACATGACCCCCAGCGAATACTATACCCATCTGGCATCCTGCCACAAGCTGCCCACCACCAGCCAGCCCAGCCCAGAGCAGTTCGAGCGGCTGTATCTGGACGCTGCTGCCGCCGGAGACGAAGTGCTGGGCATCTTTTTGTCCGATGCGCTGTCCGGCACCGGCCAGTGCGCCAGACTTGCTGCCGACCTTGCCAACGTGGATAATGTGGTGTTCGTGAACACCGAGAACGTCTGTCTGGGGCAGTCCTTGCTGGTGCGGCTGGCTGTGCAGCTGCGGGACGCCGGCAAGACCATCACCCAGATCGCTGCCGATCTGGAAAAGGCCAAGCAGCACCTGCATCTGGTAGCCGCCGTGGACGATCTGAAGTACCTGCGCAAGGGCGGCAGACTGTCCGCCGCCGCAGCTGTGGCGGGCGGTATGCTGGGCATCAAGCCCATCCTCGCCGTCATGGAGGGCAAGGTGGCGCTGGCCGGTAAGGCGCGCGGTCTGCCCGGCGTGTATGTGGCGCTGTTCAAGAAGATCGACGAGATGGGCGGCATCCACCCGGGCTACACCCCGCTGCTGGGCTACACCGTCAACCACCGGGAGCTGCAGCCGCTGCTGACCTACCTGCAGGACAACCTGCATCTGGACGCACCGCTGGTGCGCCAGATCGGCTGCGTCATCGGCACCCACACCGGCCCCGGCGCGTTCGGCATCGCGTTCTTTGATAAAGAGCTGACGCTGGAATAAAACCTATTCGCAAAAACAAGTCGGACAGCCCGCGGGCTGCCCGACTTTATTTTTACCCGTGAAAAAGTAGTTCCGAAACGCCTGCAGGCGTTTCGGAACTACAAATAAAATATTCTTTCCGCTGATTATGGCCAGAGCGCAAGCGGAGGCCATTCCAAATCGTCCCGCCTTGCCCTTACAGCACCGCGTCCGAGATCAGCTTGCCCAGCAGCAGCACCAGCACCACCAGCATCATGGGGCGGATGAAGCGGGCACCCTTTTTCAGGGCAAAATGAGAGCCCAGCAGGTTGCCCAGAATGTTGCTGATGGCGCAGGGGATGCCGATGTGAAACACCACCAGACCGTTCATCAGGTAGGTGAACAGGCTGGCGTAGTTGCTGGCCAGATTGAGCACCTTGCCATTGCCGTTGGCGGTGCGCAGGTCAAAGCCCATCAGGGTGGTAAAGGCAATGATAGCAAAGGTGCCGGTGCCCGGGCCCATAATGCCGTCGTACAGGCCGATGCCAAAGCCGATGGCCAGCGCCAGTAAGATCTTTTTCAGGTCCAGCGTGCCGTCGTCCCGGTTCTCGTCCGGCAGGTTGCGCTGCCACAGAATGATGACCGCCGCCACCGGCAGGATGATGAACATCATGGTGCGCAGCATCTCGTCACTGAGCAGCAGCACGATGTGCGCACCCAGCGCACTGCCTGCAAAGCTGCCGATGGCTGCAAGAACACCCACCTTCACGTTCATGGCACCGCTTTTGAAAAAGCTTGCCGTGGCAAAGGTGGTGCCACAGGCGGCGCTGAACTTGTTGGTGGCATAGGTGTAGTGGGGCGGCAGCCCGGCAAACAGATAGGCCGGCAGACTGATCAGCCCGCCGCCGCCGGCTGCCGAATCCACAAAGCCTGCAAAGCCGGTCATCAGCATGAGAAACGCCATCATCCACGGCGAGATCGTGATACCCATTGTTATAATTCCTCTTATCTTTCCAAGTCGTTTGTTCTTTTTCAGGGGACGCGCGCCTCAGACCATATAAAACCTCCCCTCGCAGGGCAATACACAGCCCGGGATACCCGCGCAGCGCAGGGGTATCTCGGGCACATTTTGCAATTTTAAGACGTTTTATTACAGATTGTTTTTAAAGAAGCGGTATGCATTGCGCCAGTAGATGGCCTCTACCTCGTCCTCAGTAAAGCCCTCGCGGCGCAGTGCCTCGGCCAGCAGCGGCATATCTGCCGCCGTTTCCAGCTCGTGCTGGCCGCCGATGCCGTCAAAATCGCTGCCAAGGCTGATGACCTCAATGCCGCCCACCTGCTTGAAGTGTGCCGCGTGCTTTGCCAGCCGTTCCACCGTGCTGCGGCAAAGCTTGGGGTGTGCCGAGTCTGCGTCCACAAAGGAAGCGCAGTAGTTCAGCCCTGCAATGCCACCCTTTTCTGCCAGTGCGCGGATCATCTCATCGGTCAGGTTGCGGTTGTGGGGCGACAGGGCACGGCAGTTGGAATGGCTTGCCGCAAAGGGGCGGGTGCTGTGGTTTGCGATGTCCCAGAAGCCCTTATCGGAAAGGTGGCTCACGTCTGCGGTGATGTGCAGCTTTTCCATCTCTTCCAAAAAGGCAAAGCCCCGCTCGGTCAGGCCGGTCTCGGTGTTGGCCACCAGCGGCCCGCCGGGGTTTGCGTTGGGGGCTGCCAGCTCGTTGGGGTAGTTCCATGTCAGGGTCATCATGCGCACGCCCAGCTCCTGCAGCCGCCGCAGCACGCCCAGACTGCCCTTGCAGCAGCCGCCCTCTTCCACCGTCAGCATGGCGCTGAGTTTGCCCTCGGCGCGGTTGCGCTCAAGGTCGGCGGCGGTGTACACCGGGGCGATCTTTTCCGGGTAAGCTGCCATGAGCCGCTTGAAGATGTCGATCTCCTCCAGCACGCTTACCAGCGGGTCGGCCCCGGGAGCGGGGTCGGCCAGATCCACATAGGCCGCAAAGCATTGCAGCAGATAATCTCCCTGCTGCAATTTTTCAAGGTCGATATGCAGATCGTTGTGCAAAAAGCTTTTGGGTGCGCCCGCCTTTTCGGCGCGGCGCAGTTCGTACAGGGTATCGCAATGCAGATCCCAAACCTTCATGATGGATACACTCCTTTATGCTTCTTCTCCCAGCAGCTGCAGCAGCTGTTCGGGGTTCATGGACAAAATCGCGCCGTCTGCCCCGCCGGTAACGGTGTCGGCCAGCGACTGCTTGGCCTGTTGCAGCTCCACGATCTTTTCCTCAATAGTGTCCTGCGCGATCAGCCGATACACCTGCACCGGGTTGCGCTGACCGATGCGGTAGGCACGGTCGGTGGCCTGATTCTGCGCGGCAAGGTTCCACCACGGGTCGTAGTGGATGACGATATCGGCGGCGGTCAGGTTGAGGCCCGTGCCGCCCGCCCGCAGCGAGATCAGAAAGACGTCCGCCTCGCCCTGATTGAACCGGCGCACCTGCTCGGCACGCACCGGCTTCGGGGTAGAGCCTTGCAGGGTGAAGTGGCTCACCCCGGCTTCGTCCAGCCGCTTTGCCAGCAGCTCCAGCATGGAGGTAAACTGGCTGAACAGCAGAATGCGGTGCCCGCCCGCCACCGCCTCGGTGACAAGCTCCAGACAGGCTTCCAGCTTGGCGCTGCTGCCGGTCCAGTTGTCCGCCACAAGGCGCGGGTCGCAGCAGATCTCCCGCAGCCGCATCAGCACGGCAAACACGGTCATCTTGTCCTCCGGCTTTGCCGCCCGCAGCTTTTCCCGGGCGTCCACCACCGCTGCCAGATACAGCTTGCGCTGCTCGGTCTCCAACTCAACGCGGCGCACATTCTCCGTTTTGGGCGGCAGCTCCCGCAGCACCTCGGACTTCATGCGCCGCAGGATGAAGGGGCCGGTGAACTGGTTCAGCCGCCGCACGGCGTTGGCATCCTCGTCCTGCACAATGGGCTTTTCAAACCGGGCGCAGAAGGTCTTGTAGGGGGGCAGATACCCCGGCATCAAAAAGGAGAAGATGCTCCACAATTCGCCCAAGCGGTTCTCCACCGGGGTGCCGGTCAGCGCAAAGCGCACCCGGCTGTTCACCCGGCACACCGCCTTGTACTTCTGGGTGGTGTGGTTTTTGATGGCCTGCGCTTCGTCCAGTATGCAGGCGTAAAAGCTTTGCCCGGCATACAGTTTTTCGTCCCGGCGCAGCAAATCGTAGCTGGTGATGACGATATCCGCCTGTGCCCACCCATCGACCAGCGCGGCGCGGTGGGCGGCATCGCCGTCCATGGCAACACTTTGCAGCTGCGGGGTGAACTTCTGGCATTCCTCCTGCCAGTTCAGCACCAGCGACGCCGGGCAGACGATGAGGCTGGGCAGCTGCTGCCCGCCCTCCTTCATGGCCAGCAGGTAGCTGAGCACCTGCACGGTCTTGCCCAGACCCATATCGTCGGCCAGAATGCCGCCCATGCCGTAGCCGTCCAGTGTGCGCAGCCAGCGGTAGCCGTCACGCTGGTATTTGCGCAGGGTCTTTTGCAGCGAGAGCGGCGGGGTATACTCGCTGTCCCGCACGGCGTGGAAGCTGCGGCTGATGCGGCGGAAAGCATCATCCCGGTCGAACCGCAAGCCGTTCTGCCCCGAAAGCGCCCAGTCCAGCGTAGGGGCACGGTAGAGCGGCAGGGCGGCGTGGCCGTCCTTCAGCTTTGCGCCGGAAAGCTCCAGTGTGTCGTTCAGCTCGTCCAGCCCTTCCAGACTGTCATCCAGCCGCAGCAGACTGCCGTCCCGCAGGCGGTGGTAGCGTTTTTTCTGGTGCAGGGACTGCAGCAGTTCCCGCAGTTCCTCCACCGGGAAGGCGCCGGTGTCCACTTCCAAGTCCAGCACGCTGCCGTGTACCGACACCCCTACCGAAATTTTAGGCGGGGCGGCTTGTAAGTTGCGGAAGGCATCGGTCTGGTATACCTCGCCCATGGCCAGCAGGGCGGGAATGCCCTCCTCCAGCAGCTGGAAAAGCGCCTCCTCCCCGGAAATGCTGTAATGCCCCGGCTTGCCGGTCTCGGGTTCCAGATAGGTTTCCAGCAGGCGCTTTGCCCGGTTCTCGGTGCGGGCATCCCGCAAAAGGTCGGGCGGCACCGGCTCGCCGGGTGCTACCCGGTCCTCTCCGTAGAGAAAGACCGGGTAGGCCGTGACGGTAAGCCCCCGGTCGGCGTCCAGATAAAACTGCACCACCGGCTCCAGCGGGATCTGGTTCAGCAGCAGCCGGTCGGGGTCCACGATGTTGACCCGGTTGCCCAGTTCCGGCAGCACATAGCTGCAAAAAGCGGCGGCGTCTGCGCTGGTAAAGAACAAACTGCGCCCGCCAAAGGTGTCCAGTACCGGCAAAATCCGGCGGCATTCCTCCCGCTGCATCCGCCAGAGGGTGCTTTCGCCCAGCAGATAGGCATAGTCCAGCCCCTGCACTCCGCTGAGCGCCGGGGTGCAGCTCAGCTGCACCCCGCCCTTGCGGCGTTCCACCTTCAGGCTGATGACCGGCAGACCCTCTTTAAGGGTATAGCCGCCCACAACGCCCTCGGCGGCGTAAAGCTCCACAAGAGCATCCAGCCCCTCGCCGGTCAACGGCAGACCGCCCGCCGGGCCTTTCTCCCAGCCAGAGCGCACCGTGCCCTCGGCTTCAAACGCCTGCCGGGCGCTCACCTGACGGCGCAGCAGCCGCAGCAGCTGCTGTGCATCCGGAGCAAAGGCGTCCCACCGGTGCACAAAGGCCAGCGATTTCCCGTAGCTGACGCTTTCGCCCCGCTCGATCGCATCCAGAAACTGCGGGATGCTTTTTACCAGATACTGCCGCCCGCCGATGCCATCCGAGACCCGCAGTCGCAGCCAGATACGGCCATTGTGCGGCGTAAGCTCCGGTTCCAGCAGAGCAAAGCCGGTACGCTGGGCGGCGTTCTGGGGCTGGGGCTGCGCATCCTCCCGCTGGTAGCGCTTCAACAGCAGCTGGGCCTCATAGTCGGTCTCCGGCTCCTCGCCCCGCCACTTGCGGCCGAACAGCATATCCAGCCCGGCGCTGTAACTGTCCTTGCGGGGTTCGGTGCTCAAGCCTGCCACGCCCCGCTGCACCCCGGGGATGCTCTCCGGCTTTTTTTCCGGGGCAGGCGGGTTCTTTTCCGCGTCCTGCAGCAGCAGCGCGCCAATGTGCTTACAGTAGGTGCCGTCGCCGTTCTGGTTATAGGGGCAGTCGCAGGAGGCGCTGACAAAGCTGCCGTTTTCCCGCAGCCAGACCTGCGTATAATAGCAGTCCGGCCCGCTGCCCTGCACCAGCGCTGTCAGGTGCCGCACCCCGTCCTCGTTGGTGGTGCAGCTGCTTTGCAGGATACGCTTGCGGTACTTCTGTGCCCGCTCAAAGATGCTTTTGCCCAGCAATGCGCGGATCTCCTGTGCGTCCATGTGGTCTCCCTCCCCTGTGCTGTCGCGGTTCCGGTCTATTCTATAAGAATACCGCGTTCCACCCCGGGATGCAAGGGCAGAAGGGTAAAAAACGTTTAGAAAGCGCGGGCGGGACGATTTTGAATGGCTTCCGCTACGCTCTAGCCATTTTCAGCGGAAGAATTATTTTGATTTGCAGTTTCGAAACGCCTGCGGGCGTTTCGAAATTGCTTTTTCACAGGAGGGGTCGTAGAGGGAAACGGCATTTGCAGTGCCTGTTTCCTGCGGAAACATCCGCACTGCGGGGTTGCTTCTTGGCTCTCAACAGGTCAAAGAAAAAGCACCCGCAAACGCCTTCGGGTGCCAACGCACAGACAGGAAGGGTTGCAGGTGCCTTCTTTATTTTAGGAAACTCCGCGCTTGCGGGTCTTGAGGTGGTACATTTCCTGATCGGCTTTATCGATCAGGTCGTGCACGGTGGCGATGTCCGGCTCAAGGCGGGCGCAGCCGATGCTGATCTCGATCTGGTAGGGCTTGCCGGAGGCGGCGTTGGCTGCGTCCAGCTCCCGCTGGATGGAGGTGATCAGGGTGCGCACCTCCACGCTGTTGCAGCCGCAGGCGATGCAAAATTCATCACCACCGTAGCGCGCCAGCACGCCGTTATAGTTGGCGCATACCTTTTTCAAAATGCCCGCCAGCAGCACCAGTGCGGCGTCCCCCTCCAAGTGGCCGTACTCATCGTTGATGTGCTTGAAGTGATCCATGTCCATCATGAGGAAATGCAGCGAGCGGTTGGGGTGGCGGCGGTAATAGGGCAGTTCGCTTTCCAGATAGCGCAGCGCCACGATGCGGTTGCTGACGCCGGTCAGGGTGTCCACCGTGAACTTGGTCTGCAGCACCAGCACATACACACACACCAGCCCAAGCGTAATGCCGCAGCACAGCAGCCCGCGCCCGGGCAGCCAGCCTTGCAGCAAAAAGCCTGCCGCCGGCGCAAGCGCGAGCAGCAGCAGGGTTTTCAGTTCCTCTTTGGGTGTTTCCTGCTTCCAGTGGCTCAGCGTCCAGCTGCAGCGGAGAAAGGCTGCTGCCAGATAGGCAAGCCCCACCAGCTTCGCCCCCCAGAACAGGGTGCTGCCCCGCAGCCCCTCTGCGTCCAGATAGTAGAAGCCGTTTTCGTCCCGCGCTGTCAGCAGCACCAGCAAAAGCAGTGTCACCGGTGCGGCGCTGAGTGCCAGCCTGCGGCCGTCCTCCATCCATGTATGCCCCAGCTCTGTCTCCACATACAAAAACACCAGCAGGCAGCAACACGCCGCCAGCAGATAAAACAAAATGCTGCCCCCGGCGTTCAGCCGGTAGGTCAAGGGGATGCCCAGCTCCTCCCACGCGCCCAGCTGCGCCAGCGCACTGCCATAATCTACGATCGTCAGCGCCCCGGCAAACCACAGCAGCGCCGTAAACTGCCGCCCGGGCAGACTTTTATCCCGCATTTTCTGCTGCGCCCGCAGCAAAACCACCAGTGTGACCAGACAGAGCCCACTGACCTGAGTATGCGCAATCGCATCCATGCCGCAACGCTCTCCTTTACCCTAGGGCGGCTTTGCGCCGTCCGACCCTTTTCCGCTCTTCCAACGTTCCTTTTTCGCGCAAACCCATTGTACCAAATCCATAACAAATATGCAACACAAACCGAAAAATTCGTACAAAAAAAGACACCGGAACGTCTTTCGGCGTTCCGGTATCTTTTGAACTCAAATCACTTTGCCTGCGGATGGGTGGCGTCGTTGCGCAGGGCGCTTTCGCGGATCTTTTCCAGCGTCTGCTCGCTGAGGATGTGCTCTGCCTTGCAGGCGTCCTCGGCGGCGGTCTGCTCGTCCACGCCCAGCTGCACAAAGAAGTGGGTCAGCAGCTGGTGGCGGCTGTAAATGCGCTGAGCGATCTCCTGCCCGGGCTCCAGCAGGGTCAGGTTGCCTTCGCCGTCCACCGCGATATAGCCGTTCTCCCGCAGCTTTTTCATGGCGATGCTCACGCTGGCTTTGGTAAAGCCCAGCTCATTGACAACGTCAATGGAGCGCACTTTGCCCATACGCTGGCTCAGCATCAGGATCGTTTCAAGATAATCTTCTGCGGATTGGTGGATCTGCATGGTTTGTCCGGCCTCCTGCCTCATTCCCTCTGGGGGATTTTTCCGACAGGGGATGTGTACCCTCTGTCGTATGTTAAAGGATATCACACTTTTGCGGTTGATGCAAGTAATTCGCAGCAAGTTTTGTTAAACTAACCATATTTTTCTGCACAGAACTGCTGTTTTGCCGGTTTTGTGCCGCGCCTGTTTTGTGCAAAGGGTGCAATTTAGAGCGCAGCCAGATAGGCCGCAGGGCCTTCCTCGTACAGATTGCCGCCGTGGGCGTCCAGCACAACGGTCAGGGGCATATCCCGCACGGTCAGGCGGCGCACCGCCTCACAGCCCAAGTCCGGCCATGCGATCACTTCCAGCGTCTGCACGCTTTTGGCCATCAGTGCACCGGCACCGCCCAGCGCGGCCAGATACACCGCGCCGTTGCGCACCACAGCTGCCTTGACGGCGGCATCCCGCTTGCCCTTGCCGATCATGATCTTGTTGCCAAGGTCCAGCAGCCGGGGACTCATGGCGTCCATGCGCCCGCTTGTGGTAGGGCCCGCCGGGCCGCTGACCCCGCCCGCCGCGCCAGGGGTGGGGCCTACATAATAGATGGCGCTGCCTTCCAGATCAAAAGGCAGGGTCTCGCCCTTGTCCAGCGCCTCCATCATCCGCTTGTGTGCCTGATCCCGGGCGGTGTACACCACGCCGGAAAGCAGCACGGTATCCCCCGCCTTCAGCGGGGCAAGATCCTGCGCAGTGCAGGGGGTAGTCAGTCTGTATTCCATCGTTCTCCCCTCCTTACAGCTCCGCGCTGGCGCGGCGGGGGACATGGCAAGAAACAGTCACCGCCACATCGTGCTGG
>OGOS01001347.1_pt1 | contig 15973 bp, 8 predicted proteins | sample 1552701 | NCBI WGS metagenome assembly OGOS01 (sample SAMEA2580128, study PRJEB22360) | human gut metagenome | biome: human gut; feature: human-associated habitat; material: faeces | place: Denmark | collected 2008/2010
TGTTAGATACCACCTCCATAGGAGTTATGTCCCCGCATGGGGGTGGAGACTTCATCAAATCTTCCTCTCCGCTACAGAAAAACCAGTCAGCTATTACTTTGGAGACATACTTTTCTGGAATGCTGCTAATTCTTTCTTCGATTGTTTTTAATATTTCTTTTTTCCTTTCTTCTGTCATATCAATTAACCCCCAGTATTATTTTTGAGTATGCCGTATAGTAGAATTTAAAAGCTTCCTACACGAAGGCTTAAAATTATCTTTTATTTCCTGGAGATAATATGAAAAATAGCATTTTTCAGACAAAAAGAAAGACCAGCCTTTTCAGGCTGATCCTCCTCCAGCAGAATTACTGCTTATTTCTTTTTCCGTCTCATGACGAAAACTGCGATTGCGGCTACTGCCACGATTCCAAGACCGATTCCCGCATACATGCCTGCATGGTTCACAAGTCCTGTCTTTGGTCCAACTGTGTTGGTTGTATTATCACTGCTGTCAGCTCCCGGTGCCGGGGTTGTGCTTGGAGCAGGTGTCTCACTCGGAGACGGATTCTCAGCGATGGATACGCTTGCATTTGCAGCTACCTCATCTGCATCATCTGCAGATGCAACGGCTGTATTTCCAACCATCTTTCCTGCAAGACTGGAGTCAGATACGACTGCCTGGTAAGTGATCTTTAAGGTAGAACCATATGCAAGATCAGTATTTGTATTTACTACAAAACCGTTATCCGCTTTGGTTACATCTGCCTTGATAGACTTACCGTCTAATGTTGCCTGGATTCCTCCAACTTTCATACCCGTGGTATCAAAATTGTCGCGAACGACAACATTCTTCGCTGTCTGATCTTTCTCTGTCTCTTTTACAGTCAATGTATAGCTGAGTGTATCTCCTACGGAAGCACTGGAGAGGTTAACGTTCTTATCAATAGATAATGCCGGTTTCTCCTCTTCTTTCGGATTTACAGTAACACCATGGTCAGCATCAACCGGATCCATGTTATCAGAAGAGATCACTGCGGTATTCTTAACTGTCTTTCCTGCAAGACTTTCGTCTGCAAATCTGACACTGTAAGTTACCTTCAGGATCTGTTTTGCAGCAAGATCCTTGCCTGTTTCCATTGTGAAGCCGTCATCTGTTACACTTAATTTCTTAGGTGTAAAGAGCTGGTCATCCAGATATGCCTTAATGCTGCTCTCATCGATCACACCCTTATTATCTAAGGCATCTTTGATCACTACATTTACAGCTGTATCTGCAGAAGTTGTCTTGCCGATCAGAGTATATTTTACAGTATCACCAACATTGATCTGGCTGTGATCACCGATCTTTGTAAGGTTCAGTCCGCCTGTTACAGGTTTATCTGAAGGAACTTCAACGATCTCTGTGTCATTGCCCGGATTCATATTGTCACTGCTTACTACTGCTGCGTTCTTGATGGACTTGCCTTTCAGCTTGTCGGAAACAACCTTCATGTCATAAGTAACTTTCATTACCTGACCAGGCTTTAAGTCTTTTCCGGATGTTACGGTAAATCCGTTTTCAGTTACATCCAGACTCTTCGGAGCGAACTCAGAATTGTCAATGTAGCAGTGTACGGAGCTTCTGTCGATAGATACATATTTTGCATATGCAGAATCAACAGTATCCTTGATCACTACGTTCTTGGCTGTATCTGTTCCGGAGTTGACCTTAGCTTCCAGAGTGTAAGATACGGTATCACCAACGGATACTTTGGACTGATTTGCCTTCTTGCTGATGGTCATTCCGCCTTCAACAGGATCATCTGTTTTAACTTTTACGGATTCTTTGTCCTTAGCAGTGTCCATGTTGTCACTGGATACGGTAGCGATGTTCTTGAAGGTCTTGCCTTTCAGGGTATCATCTTTTACCTTAACATCATATGTGACTTTCATGACCTGTCCAGGCTTCATATCCTTGCCGGATTTCAGTGTGAATCCTGTAGAGCTGATGCTTAAGTCTGCACCATGGAACTCAGAGTCATCCAGATAGCTTCTGAAGGAATCTTTCACGATCTCAAGATGCTCGAACAGGTCTGCATCCAGGGTATCAGTGATGACTACGTTCTTAGCTGTTTCCTTACCGGAATTAACAGTTGCTGACAGTGTATAGGATACAACGTCTCCAACAGAGACTTCGTTCTTGTTAGCTGTCTTTGTGATAGTCATTCCGCCAACGCCAGGTTTATCCGGAGTATCCGGTGTATCCGGCTTATCCGGCTTATCCGGTGTATCCGGTGTATCACCATCTCCTACATGAACGGTATGATCATCATCAGATGGGTTCGTATTGTCACCCCATGTGGTAGCGATGTTTGTTACATCTCTTCCGTCTAAGGATGCCTCCTCGAATACAACATCATATGTTACATAGATCGCATGTGTTCCGGAAAGGTCATGTTTTGTCTCAACAACAAATCCGTTATCCTTTTCCTGAACATCAACTTTCAGCTCTTCGTTATCGTAGTAGGTGCGAACAGTTCCTGTTACCAGGTGTGCGCCCTTCTGTTTCATAACATCTTTGACAACTACATTCTTGATAGTTCTTGACTGGTCAGCAGCAGTAACTTTCAGAGTGTATTTACCAACATCCCCAACTTTGTATTTTGTCTTGTCACTGGACTTCGCAATGATCAGTCCTGCATCACCGACAGTTACTCTGTTTGTATCAGTTGGCTCATCACCCGGTACAGTAGAATCATCTTTTGTCAGGGCGACATTCTTGATCTGCTGTCCCTCAAGTTCTGCATCCTTGAAGAGAACATCGTATTTCACAAGGATCTCTTCACCGTATTTCAGGTTTGTATTTGTATACAGGGTATACTCGAAGTCTTTCGCTACGAGCTGTACATCCTCGATCTCTTCCGGTTCTTCTGCACCCTCTCTGAGGATGTAAGCCTTGATGGAATCTTTCTGGATGTAAGCACCCTTCTTCTGCAGTTTATCAGCTACAACAACATTTCTTGCAACTGCACCTTCCACTTTCTGTTTAACGGAAACTGTGTAATGTCCAGTCTCGCCTACAGAATAGTTCATCTTGTCAGATGATTTTTCAATGGAAAGCTTTCCACCGTCGATATATACAACATTCTGGTCTTTGACCCATCTGGTATCAGTATAGTGTACTGTTTCATTTGTATTTCTGAATGCTTCATGTGTCCATGTATTGTCTGTCTGGTCATCCAGTGCAAACTTGGTTACACGAACCTGGGCTACATTGAGGATCATTGCTTCCTGCGGTGCATCTGTTACAGTTACAGCAAAGGAAACGGTTTTCTCCTCTCCAGCCGGAAGGGATTCGATTACAAATGTAGCATAAAGCTTGTCATTAAGAGTTCTGGTGCCTGTGATCACACCGTCCTGCTCTTCACTGGAAGCATATTCCGTATATTCTGGGATCATATCCTTTACAAGGACATTCTTCATGTCATCGTTGGATGTGTTCTTAACATTGATGGAATAATTGATGGTATCTCCGTTCTTAACCACGGAACCTGTTGCAGGATCTGCGGATTTATAAACTTCAAGACCATTAGCCAGTTTGATCGGACTTGGTGTTTTGGTTTCCACTCTTAAGTTGTCACATGTAGCTCTGGCAACATTAAGGATGTCTTTACCAGCAAGAGTCTCAGCCTCAAACAAAACATCATAACTTACAGTAAACTGTTCTTTGTATTCCAGGTCATGACCTGTTGCGATCGCATAATCCGTATCGGAATGCTCGATCTCTGCATCATCCATGAGTTTGCCTGCATCATTGTAGATCTTGATGGATCCGTCAACGATCTTGGCTCCCTCTACCTGAAGTGCGTCCTTGATGATTACGTTACGTGCAGTTGTGCCTTTTTCTGTATTGGAAACAACTACGGTATAATGGCCTGTTTCTCCTACTTTGTAGGATGTCTTATCAGATGATTTCTTGATCTGGAGTCCAGGAGTCTCATCCACGATGTGGACACAGTTGTCCTGTCTCTCTTCCTCAGTATTCTCACCTTTTGCAGTTGCAACGTTTACGATATCCTGATCATGAAGGGATGGATCTGTGAAGACTACTGTATAGAATACTTCCAGCTTATCTTCGATTGTCAGGTCTGCTCCTGTATTGATCACGAATGCATTGTCTGCTGTCTGCTCGATCTCAGCACCGTCAAGTTTCTCTCCGTTCAGGCGGACATTGATCTTGGAGATCTTCATGCCTTCCTTTTCGAATGTATCGGTAACAACTACCTGTTTTGCAGTGATATTGTCGCGAAGTTCACGGATTGTCAGTTTGTACTGAGCCTTTTCACCGACCTGATATTCTACTTTATCGGATTCCTTAACAATGTCAAGGGCTGGTCCGTAAACAAGAACCTCATGCTCATCCTCTACAGGGATATTTTCCTTGGAGTTGGCAGTTACGGTGTTATGGATACTCTGTCCTGCAAGATCCTCATCTGTGATTTCTACGGCATATTCAAGTGTCAATTTGGATTCTTTGTCGATTCCTAACGGGTTGTATTCACCGTTCTGGAAGTATCCGGAGTCGCCCTTCTCATCATCAGCCTTGGACATATCAACTGTGGTATATCCGGACTTATTGTTGATCAGGTTGCGTCCTGTGTTTACAGTAAATGTGTTGCCATTTACTTCAATACTTTCCGGCTCGATCTTGTTACCGTCTTCGTCGATCAGGACGATAGAATTCTTCTGGAGTTTTACTCCTTCAGTGTCGATAACATCAGTGATCGTGATGTCTCTTGCAAGGCATCCTGCCTGTTCCTGAGTTACGTCTACCTGATATGTGACAGTGTCACCAACCATGTATTCATAACGGTCGGAATCTTTGATCACCTTGAGTTCTGGACTGTTGATCCAGATTCTCTCAGAATCTTTTACTTCACTTGCATTATCAGCAGCAGCTTTTCCTGTATTGATAACTTCATATCCGTTTAAGATAGAACCTGGTGTGCAGTGATATGTGATAACAACCGGTGTTGTCACATTGTTAAGAGTATCGCCTGTTGTACAAGGAAGGTTATCAATAGTAACCTGGAAGCCACCGTTTACACGCTCAACATTGTAGTTGACTGGTTCTACGGATGTCTCATTGTAATGGTCAGGATCTAACTGGTTTGCAGGATCGTCTGTTCCAGCTACCGGGTTCACATATGTTTCCGGAACACCTTCAACAGTAATACTGCTCTCATCCAGTTCCATACCTACAGGAATGGTTGTATCGGAAATTACTACGTTTCTGGCAATGGAACCTTTCTGGTTGTTGTTAACTACCAGTTTGTATTCAACATCATCACCAACGCGGAACTCATATCCTTCACGTCCGTCCTGAGCATCCTCTTCTCCGCCTGCAGCATACTTATTTACCATCTGTTTATCAATAGATAAAGCAGCAGTGTTGATATATGCCTCAGCATCATCTGATTTCTCAATACCGTTTGTTGCGGATACAGTACCAACGTTTACACCTTCTGCTCCGTTTCCGGCTTCCAGTGCTTCGCAGGTAAATCTGATATTTACATCATTTCCTGCCGGAAGGTTGCTGATCTTTAATTCCCAGCCGTTTCCAACCTGTGTCAGTTCTTTTGTGATAGGAGTTGTGACGGTTTCATTCCATAAGGATTCATCCACGTCATTTGTCTTATCTGCTGTTCCGGCTACATGGTCGTCAAAGCTGTCCGGGATTCCTGTAACAGTCATTTCCTCAGCAGGAGTCGGTTCATGTTCTTCTGGATTAGTTCCATCCGGAAGATCTGTATCACCAGTTCCATCCTGATCTCCATTCAGTTCTGGAAGATCAAGGTCTGTATCACCATCAGAATCTGTTCCGTCCTCATCCAGGTCAATGCCTGCATTTGCAAGGATCTCATCTTCTGTCATGGACTGCTCTGTATCATTATCAAGAGCTGCTAACTGCTCGTCGATCTCATCCTCTACGGATTTGGATGTATCACCTGTCTGTACATCTACAGAATCAAAATCAAGTTTGAATCCTGCAGGGATGTCTTTATCAGTGATGATCACGTTACGTGCCACTGTTTTGCCTGCGGCACCGATCTTCTCTTTCTCACCTTCATCAACGTCTGCATATTTTTCGTCATCGGCAAGATCCTGTGTACCCTCGTCATTCACGTTCTTGACTGTGATATTGAACGGTACATGATCACCTACCTGCCATTCGTATGCATCGGATGTTTTCTCGATGTCAAAGTAAGCGGTGTTTACATAAACTTCTGCATCATCCTGTGCGGTCTGCGGTTCCTGATTTTCATCAAGGCTTAAGAAATTGTCTGCTGTTGCAGATACAACGTTCTGGCTTTCCACACCGTTTGCTGCTTTTGCTGCAATGCAGCTGAATGTAATATTCAGAGGCTGTTTGGATGTAAGGTATTTCGCATTGATTGTCCAGCTGTTTCCATCACTTGTGACTTCCACATTGTTGTCTCTCTCTTCTGTTGCAATGGTTGTTGTTCCATCTACAACCGGCCATCCGATAGATGTATCTTCGCCACCCATCTCGATCGTCGGGTCACCCTGAAGCTCCAGTCCCTCTGGAATATCAATATCGGAAACTTCCACATTCTGTGCGATCGTATAGTCTGCAGTATTCTTTACGCTTACTGTATAATTCACAGTATCGCCTACTTCATACTCATAACGGTCAGCTACCTTATCAACAGTAAGAACCGAGCTGTTTACCCATACTTCTGCGCTATCGGAAGCAGTAATGCTGCTGCCGTCATCATCCGTAAAGTTATCTGCCTCAGCTGTTACAGTATTGATCCAGTCCTGTCCATTAGAATCCGCTGTTGCGATGCATTTGAATGTGATCTTGATGGACTCATTGTACTGCAGTAACGGACATGTCAGGATCCATCCATTTCCCTCTTCAGTAGAAGACATTGAAGGAATGGTTCCGCTGTTCGGTCCGGATACTTCCCATCCATTGTTCACCAGTTTCAGGCTTGAAGGGATATCAGTATCTTTTACGACAACATTTGTTGCATATCCATCCTGTTTTGTCTGAGTCACCTCAACAGAGTAAGATACTTCATCTCCGACTTTCCAGTCATCATATTTCGCATCTTTTTCCACTGTCAATTTAGACTTGATCTCATCAGTTACCCAGCACTCCTCAGAATCCAGCTGTGTTGTTTCCTTAGCATCTTTGACATGATACCGTACAGTAGACGCATTCGGAACATAGAAGGTATATCCTGTGTTCTCCGAATCATTTGCGATCCATGGTGCCATAAAGGTATAAACATCTTTTGTCTTGATTCTGTGTACGGTAAGGCGAACCATAAACTCCTGATCAGCTTTCTTGAAGTCACTGGACTTCATATAGTCAGCTTTTGCAGAAGCGGTAATAGTCTGACCTTTAATCGAGAGATTAAAGTCATTGGACACGTTCGTGCCATCCTTATCAGTAATAGTGATATGATGAGTATCATCAATTGTCAAACAGTCTTCCAGAGTATCCACAATCTCGTAGGAATCTGTTTCAGCTCCCGGACCTGCTGTTTTGATCAGATAATCGTAATCATCATAATCGTTGATCTCAAAAGCATCTTCCGGTGAAGCAGCTTTATAAGCATCATCGTAAGAACCACCCTTCTGGACTACTACTTTCTCGATTGAAGGATTGTTTGGTTCCGGATCCCCACCTGGAGTAGGAGTTGGTTTTGGAGGTTCAGGATTAATCAAAGACTCTGCAGTATACTCAAAATAATTACCAGAGATCATACCGGCATTGTTTTTATTCCAGCTATAACAAGTATTCGCAGGCATACCCCACTGTTTGTTATACTCTGTATCATGTACAACTTTATTTGGTTCGTTAGCGCGAAACCACATGATAAAAGTCTGACTTCCTGTCAACAATGTCTGAACCCATGATTTTTTATCACTAGGAGAGGTTGTTTCACCACTTTTTGAAACATACCAACCATCCTGTTCGTTGATGAATTTTGATCCTTTAAGCTTATATACATCAACACTACCCTTCTGGTTACCTGCAATTTTCATTGCCTGTCCATCGTCCAAGTCTCTGATAGTAATATAAGAAGTAAGATTTTTGACTTGATTATCTGGAATTGCTTCCGACTCATCACCTTCTATATATTTCGACCAGGTAAAACTGCACTGCACGTTCTTTAACCCAGAAATACCAACTGATGACTTCTTTGTGTCAATATAAATATACGGACACTCTGGTTTTGTGGTAATCTTAGAATACTGTTTATCCCTTGTACTACTATCAGCCATGTACCAAATATAACCATCAGACTCGTATTTTTCAACTCGCATTGTCAGATTGTAATACTGATTATGTTTTTTGTCATATCCAGCTTTATAATAGGTAATGGTTGGATGAAATTTACTTTCCGGAACATTCCATTGTTTACCATCAAAATTTGCAAATCCAGATTTTGTTCTGATGCGCAGATATCTTTTCGACTTGTCTGTCCATAAAGAACCGTCTTTATTTTTATCAAAATCATCGTTATCTGCCGAATATTTTTTTATTTTATCTGGAGTAGGACTAATAAAGATATCATTTTCCGGATCATAGTCAGGCTTTAAAGTTTTAAGATTTGTTCCGGAAGAGACTTCCTGCAATGGATAGCCGTCTGCAGCGGAAACACTGACCGCAGAAGTTGGGATATACCCAATAATGGTACTAAGTACCATAAGAAGAGATGTAAACAAGGAAATCACCTTGTTACACAGCGCGCTTTTCTTCTTTCTTTCCATAAAGAGCTCCTTTCAAAAAAATAAGTTTTACTTTACCGCCAATGAATTGTACCGGCGGCGACTTATTTCCCCAAAGGACTCCCATGGCAAACGCAGTTTTGTCATGTGGCGGTGAGCCAGTTTTATGTCTCATCCGCCGGAACCTCCTTTCTAATTTCTTATCCATAATTTGGACAAAGGTAATATGATTAAAAAGAAAAAAAATGATTCTTCTGTTTAACGTCTTCAGGATCAGTACTTATTTTGGTGATAATACCCACCTACTTTCCTAAAGTTTCGTATACCCCTATTCTGAAATGGACGAATCTAATATGATGAAAATAAAAAAAAGAGTACCATCTCTGATACTCTTTTCCCGAAAAAGTGAATTCGAATTCACTTTTTCTTTATTTACAAGTGCGACTTTTTACATTAGACCATCCACTATAAACTTTTTTTCCTTTAACATTATAATAATACTTGGTCTTATAGTAATATTTAATTCCTTTTTTTAAATTTTTGTCTATATACACAATGGACTCGGATCCACTTGGAATCTTATTGCCAGAAATTGTCTTGACTTTCTTATATTTCCCATCAGCACCATCTTTACGGTAAATCAAATAATAGCAATCTTCCCAATCAGGGTTCTCCAATGCAATAGATAATTTTCTTTTTCCTTTATTCTTTACGGATTCAAGTTTAATTGGAGAAGGCTTCGGAGCAACAGTTATAACATCTGAAAATTTTCCATAAGTTCTTTTTTCATGATCGTCCTCGATAAACGCTCTGGCTTTAAATTGTTTTGATTCCCCAACATTTACAAGAAGGTTAATGTAAATATTTCCGTCATCCTTATCTTTTATATCAATCGGAATATCTAATACTTTTTTAAAGGTTCCGCTTTTCTCCTTGTATTCATACAGTTGATATCCATCCACGCAATAATCTTTGTCGGATGCTCCACCTAAATTTAGCTTAATACTATTATATGGTTCACTGTCTTCATATTTATCACCTTTCACTGAATGATCAAAAGTAGGTGCAATATTTGGCACTGGAATAGTCGAAACAGTAACATTCAGAGAACAACTAACTCCATTTAAAGCTGATACGGTTAATCTTCCTTTTCCAAGTTTCAGGGAATTAATACAAACATCTATATATCCATCACCAACACGCTCTACAGATGCCGAAAATACGTCTGGATTAGAGTTTTGACATGAAAACTCACTATCTAACGGCATTTTTCCTCCCCCAATAGTCGAAATAAAAAATCTTACAGAAGAACTTGTTCCATTAATAATTCTTTTTCCATAATAATTATTCTCATATCCACAAGCAATACTGCTGACTTCAGAACTGCTATTGCTATCGCACTCTCCATAGAGAACCGTCGGAACTTCTTCTTTGCTAATCGCGCTCCAACCAACACCACTGTTTTTATAATAACAATTATCAGATACGATATATAAATCATTACCTAAAGCTCCAAGATAACGAACATCTCCAGCAATAGAGCCGGTAGAATAAGCACTGCTGCATGTCTCGTAGCTCGATGACAAATCCGGATGATACCAGAAATTCTTATAGTCCTCCAGAAAGCTTCCTTTTTGGTAACTAACAGCCGTGGCATCTATGATATACCATGAACCGTTCAACAATACTTCTGTCCAAGCATGATCTTCCTGACCAGGAGCTCCGCCTATACACATTTTACCTTTTATTCCACATTCTTTCAGGAGATATACCAAACCCTCATTAAATCCGTAGCAATTACTCTTTCTTAAGATCAAAGCTCCATACGCATCATTGGTAGGCCATATCTTATCATAATCATAAACTGTATATTTTCTAAACCATGAAAGCAACATACATAACTTTTCAAGATCCGTATTATTATCTTTTATTCCCGATTGCGCTACAATATCCTTTGCAGCTTTTTTTATCATCGCTTCCTTACCAGGAACATACTCCGCGGCATCCACCCCACTACCTGATCCGTCATCCACATCAGGAACCTCCTGGTCAGAGAAAGCATTCTCCGCGGAATCCTCTCCAGCGTCCACACTGTCATTTACAACACCCGCACCATCGACAGCATCAGAAGAAAATAAAGAAGTATCCGGAATCTCCGCGGAGTCTGCAGAATCAGCATCCGTTCCATTTACAGTACCAGCATCATTCACAACAACACTGTTTCCATCTGAAAATTCCGCGGCATAAATCGGGGAAGTAGAAATCATAGAAACAGCCAGTAACATAGAAATCACTTTTTTCTTCATAAAACAACATCCTTTCTTATAATTAGAAAATGCGATTCGGGGTTTATACTAAATATAAAAATATTCTCCGCGGCATCCAGCCGACTGACGATCCAAGCCCGAATCCAGGTTAATAGTATTATACCACATAAGCTTATAAAATCAATTGCTTATGTTGTATTTGATGGTTATACTTTAGCATAGACAAGGGCTGTAAAAAACTGGTACGGAAAAAAGGGGATTAGAAAAAAGAAAGAAATGGGAGAAAAAGAAAGAGGGATACGGGATAACTGCATTAAAGTTAATGAATTATGGTTTCAGATAAAAATGATTCGGGTACTCTTCTATAAGTTTTGGATTCTCTGCTTGCGATTCTTAATAACAGAGACTATCAGGCGGAAACGTTATTCTCCGCGGAATTATCTGTTTTACTTCTTATAGGAATAGAGTGCGGATGAACTTCATTGGCAGATTCATTGTCCGCAGACCACAAATCTCCGGTGTACTTCATAGTATATAGGCTGCAAAGAAAGATTGATTGCCAAGATCCTCTGCGACAGTGTAGACTTTTAATCCTTTCAGACATTTTCAGAATGAGACGAAATCCTTGTGACGGGAATCTCCACGGATGTTCCAATTTTAAAAAATGGCACAAATAAAAAGAAACAAGAAAAAGTCTTGGTTATGGAGCTTTTTCAGAAATACTAGAAGATTAAGCAGAAAAAAAGAGTACCATTTCTGATACTCTTCTCAAAAAAGTGAATTCGAATTCACTTTTTTACTTAATGATTCTTCAGAAGCATTACATCTTCTCAATTTTCTACATCGAAAGTATAAGATGATTTATAATAATGATATTTTTGTACGAAAAAATACATCGTTGAATTCTGAAAACAATAATGCTATCATTTTAATATATATAGAAGATTTGTTTTTTGCCTGATTATAAGCAAGAACAATGAATAATAAACGTACACTTAGATAAAACATTACATTTACAGAAGAGGAAAAAGAATTGTATACTTGGGATAAGATTATAACAAATAAGCTAATCGATAAAACAAATGATTTTTTTAAGAAATATGACATATCCAAAAATTGTGATAATATCAACGAAGGGATACAAATTATTACAGACTCGCTATGTAATACTCAATATCCAGATTTACAAAACAAAGCAGGCAAATTCGACATTGAAACAAAAAAGATTGTATTAAGAGATTCCAAAGTCACACAGCGATTATTCCTGCACGAATATGTTCACAAAAAATCTGTAAAGCATAGATTATTCAGGGAAGATTATTTAGGAATTGAATCTAACTCAAGTTTTCGCAATCTAAATGAAGCAATTACAGAAAAAATAACATGTGAAATATTAGATCTTCCAGAAACAGAACAAGCTCTTCATCCGTATTCTTCGATGTTTATTGCAATAGACGAATTGACCAAGCTAATCCCCTGGCATAAAATTGTCCAGTCATATTTTTCAAATGATATCAAAATATACAAAAAAACACTTGGTAAAGACTTGATTCCATTTTTAAATGACGTTGATACATTATTAAAGAATTATCCAGCACTGTATCCAAACGATAAGAATAAATTACAAACTTATCAGAAAGCTCACAATGATATTATTAGAATCATACGTTATAATAGTGCCATGCTTTTTCAAGTCCCTCAAAAGTATCAGGCATCTGACCGTAGATAATAGCTATAGTCCAATGCTTCACACAATGCTTTGCTGCATATAATATAGGTGCATGAACCTTATAATAATCTGTGCAGTGGTGGATTGTCCATATCCTATTGCCAAAATTTAACGGCCTTAAATATCTTCGATCATAAACAGCCATACAAAGAGCTATCAGAATTTCGCGAACCATGTATCTATTTTCCATACGAGATTTTACAATTTCACGAATCTTACATTTGTCTTTCATATAAGAACATCTCCTTCCTGATTTTTTAGTATGCATTAATTAAAGAGAATAGCTCACCAAACTTGAATCTCTCAGACTGTAGACAAATTTGGTGCTGAGCATATCACCCAACACCAGGTTTGTCTGCAGGAACGGAAATCTGCTCCTTCTCTATCATATCACCATATTTTTGAAAAGACCCATTAACTCAGATTCCTCTTCATCATTTGAGTTACCAGTTTTTGCCAACTCATCATTCAAAGAATCCTGCAAGGAAGTATCTTCCTGGACCTCCGGCTCCATCCCCTCATTCGGAGATTCCTTTAAAGGATCTGTTTCCCTGGAATTCCCAAAAGAGCCTTTTGTTTCAGGGATATTTACGTCCTCCGGTTTCTCAGGAGGCAGATCTTTTATAACAACTCCTCCAACTTCTATCGGAGCTTCCGTCACACGTTTCTGTTCGGAAGTCTTTTCTCTCACATATCTGCTGATCGGAGCCGGGACAACTTCGCGTTCCCCAAAAATCCCCTTTTCCCGTTCTGCAAAATACTCCAGGTTTTCCTGTGCCGTATAACAGCCCGGAAGGACAAAACACAGATATACCCTGAGCAGCTGCTTGATAAAATTGTTCCGGTATCCCTTGTCTATCTTATTCAACAGATCAATGGCATCTTTGTCCTTTTTCTCATCTAAGATGATGTTAAACATATATACCGGTTTGGCAATCTTTTCACATTTCTTATCGACTGTCTCCAGCCTGACATAACGTTTACGGGCAAATGCATTCAATGTGAGCTTCACTGCTTTTGGGATGGATATCCTGCCTTCCCTGTAAAGAGACACCAGATCGAGATCGTGGTAGTGATACAATCGAATTCGTATCTTCAAATCAACCACCTGCCTTAGAATTCATGTGGCAAAACATGAAATACCCGCGGACATTTGCATATAGTAACGGCAGCTTGTCATTCCGGTTTCCTGGGATAACCGTCAGGGATTTCATTCCTTTGAAATGTTCCTTAAACTTATCCATCCATAAAGAACAGGTGCCTCCTGTAGGGATCAGGATATCATAGTCCCTCATATAGTTAGTCATGTTCTTCAGGGAAGCCACTGCCTCCTGGAATACCATCTCGCTCGCCCTTTCAACCAAAGGAGCGATCGGTACGGACTCCGACTGCATGGTCTCTTCATCCAGAACGTCAACATATCCTTTCTCAAGGAACTTCTGCATTGCAGGAACCCGGATATCCTCTCCGTATAAATCCCTTAATAAAGCAGATGTCTCTGACAGGATACGTCTCATGCCAATATTGGACAGGGATTCCTTCAGCACCAATTTACGGTTGATCAGTCCATACGGATCAAAGGTGCCAAAACCCACGTCTGCAATCAGGATATTTTTCAAAAAGAATTCTTTTGTATCCGGAAGAAAATGCCCAGTCTCATCGATCACTACGGAATAAAGGCTGCCAGCAGGCTGAGGCATAACAGCTACATTTTCAGGTTTCACCTGGATATCGTATTTTTTCCAGTTTCCTGTCCCGATCTTTAATTCAAATACATAATGTTCAGAAAATGCTTTTATGATCGACTTTTTGTCTTTTGTGATATAAGCGGTCGGAAGCCCCGTCTGAACGACGATCTCCTGCTCATCACTTTTTTTTCCATAAAGATTCTCACTAATTCCAAGTGCCATGCCGGTAGCGATCACAATCTTGAATTTCTTATTTGCATAACGGTTTCTTGCATAGAGTTCCGTTTCCGTTTCATTTGTATCATCCGAACCGATCTGGTTCTGCGCAGATGCCCCTACAAGATATGTCCCGCTTTCGTCGCGGTACAGAATATCCTTTTCATTTACAATCTGAAGTTCAGAATCAAGCTTGTGGGCAAAAGACGGAAAACAGAAATACTTGTTCGGAGCAAATCCCTTCAAACTGGAAAACCCTGCATCAATACCAAGGATCCATTTTTTAGGAAGTGCCATGTTCCGTTTGGCAATGATCTCCTGCTGTGTCCTTATTGTCTTTGTATCAATCAAAATCAAACTCTCCTCTCTTTAAATTTTCCCAAATAATATGAGAAAAACCGGTTTTCAAAAAATGAAAAACCGGTTTTCTGATTACTTGGAGCCACCCTCGTTTCTTAAATAGGCATCATCGGAAAGAAGATTTTCTTCGCCCTTTTTCGGAACTTCTGTATATCCAAGGTAAAACTTATCACTGGACTTTCTGTAACAGACTGGTAACGTCGAGCCATCAGAAAGACGGAAATACAAACAGGTATCATCCTCATTTAATTCTACCGTCTGATCTTTAAGGTATGTAGCAGAATCAATCCCCTGTACCCCTGACTTTTTTATCAGTGTAAGGATTTCATCCTGCAGCTTCTCTTCTTCTGGGGAAGACATCACTTCATCCATACCTTCATCCTCAAAAACAATCTCTTTCACGTCTTCTTCCTGCTCTGGTTCTTCCGTTTCAGAGGGAACCGGAGTTGCTGTTACTTCGATTGTTTCTTTTTCCGGTAACGGATCTGTTTTTTTCTGACTGAAATGATGAACTGTCAGAAAGACTACCCCGCATCCAATTAGAATCATCCAAAATATCCTTTTTTTAAACATTTAACCCCCCTTTCTCTGTCTTATCCCGACAGGAAATCAATCCGCAGCACTATTTGGTCGAAGGCCCAGTGCTTTCAAAAATAAAATAAGCATCACTTGTTATATCGACTTCTGAGGCCATGTCAAAAGACCGGTTGATATAATTCTTTGCCTCACTGTCATTCGGATCATTTACAAGGACTTTATTTCCGTTTTCAACACCCCTGAGCACAATAAAATGTCCACCTCTTGTAAAGAGCCCGGCATGCTGCGAACTGATAACAGGATGTCCCTCTGATAAAGCTTTCAATACCTCATTAGCATCATACGACTCCCTGACAGCCCCACAGCCAAAGTGTTTCGCAGCTGCTTCGAAATAAGACCAGCTAGTTCCCGCACCCCAGACATAATAGGAGTTTCCACACCAGGCA
>OGOS01001357.1_pt1 | contig 15857 bp, 11 predicted proteins | sample 1552701 | NCBI WGS metagenome assembly OGOS01 (sample SAMEA2580128, study PRJEB22360) | human gut metagenome | biome: human gut; feature: human-associated habitat; material: faeces | place: Denmark | collected 2008/2010
CACAGTGGCTCAAGGAGAACGACGAAGTCACGCTGCTGTATGCGGGCGATGAGCTCATCGGTCTCGAGCCGCAGATGTTCGTCGAACTCGAGGTTACCGATACCGAGCCGGGCTTCAAGGGCGATACGGTCCAGGGCGGCACGAAACCCGCAACGCTCGAAACCGGCGCGACCATCCAGGTTCCCATGTTCATCGACAAGGGCGATATCCTGCGTATCGATACGCGCGATGGCCGCTATGTTACTCGCGTCTAATCTCTGTTTCGATAACGAAAATACCTTTGATTGCGAGGCGCGTAAGGCGCCTCGTGTCGTATAATGGTCGTTCACTATCATGCAACCCGACCGTACGGGTGCTCTTTGACAAGGAGGTGCGAGTCACTTGGCAAAACTTCAACTTATGGACACAACGATCCGCGACGGACAGCAGAGTCTTTGGGCAACACGTATGTCGATCGGAGATATGCTGCCCATTTTGCCCAAGATGGATCGCGTTGGATACTGGGCCATCGAGGCCTGGGGCGGTGCAACATTCGACACCTGCCTACGCTTTTTGGACGAAAATCCTTGGGATCGTCTGCGACTCATCAAGTCAAAAACGCCGAACACTCGCTTATCCATGCTCTCGCGTGGACAGAACCTTGTGGGCTACAAGCATTATTCCCGCGAGATCTGCTTTCGTTTCATCGAGGCAGCACACCGAAATGGCATCGATGTCTTCCGCGTGTTCGACGCGTTGAACGATATCCGCAATGTGGTGGATAACGCCGAAGCCATCAAGGAGTGCGGAGCCCACTTCGAAGGCGCGATTTCTTACACGGTATCGCCTGTTCATACGCTCGATAGCTTCCTTGAATACGGTCAGCAGCTCAAAGATCTGGGTGTCGATTCCATCGCCATCAAAGACATGGCGGGCATGCTCACGCCGTATCGTACCGAGCGTATCGTGAAGGCATTCAACGCCGAGATCGGTCTGCCCATTCACGTGCATTGCCACTATGTCGGCGGCATGGCACCAGCTAACATCATCAAATCCGCTGAAGCAGGCGCTGCTATCGCTGATACTGCAAGTGCTCCGCTCGCGTTCGGCAACTCGCACCCCGCGGTGGAAATGATCGTGGCCGCCCTGCAGGAGAGCCGCTACGACACGGACCTGGATCTGGACCTGCTGTTCGAGATTGCCGAATACTGGGAGGAAGTGCGCAAGCGCGGACATTACAAGCGCGGCGTTTCTTCCCTGACGCATATGCACGTGTATTCGCACCAGGTGCCGGGCGGAATGATGTCGAACCTGGTCAGCCAGCTGGAGACGCAGAATGCCCTGGACCGCCTGCCCGAGGTTATGAAGGAGATTCCCGAGGTTCGCGCCGAGGTCGGCTATCCGCCGCTGGTCACGCCCATGTCGCAGATTGTGGGCACGCAGGCCGTGTTCAACGTGCTCACGGGCAAGCGCTGGAGCGTTGTGTCCAAGGAGATGAAGGACTACCTGTGCGGCTATTACGGCAAGGCACCGGGACCCATCAAGCAGGAGGTTCTGGACAAGGTCGTGGGCGACTCCGAGCGCCTGGACCCGTCGGTGGCCCCGGGGTCCCTGGTCACTACCACGTTCGACGAGGTTGCCGAAGAGATCGGCGATCTTGCGAAGACCGAAGAAGACGTCCTGATGTACGCGCTGTTCCCGAATGAGGCCCGCACGTACCTCAGCAAGCATCGCACCATCGAGCATGTCGACTTCCTCCTGGAAGAGGAGTCGAGCCAAACCAAGGAGGATGATTACGTGGACATCAACCAGATTCGCGAACTGGTCCGCGTTGCCGAGGAAAGCGGCGTAGGCGAAATCACGGTCGAAGAGGAGGGTGCTCGCATTTCCGTGCGCATGCCCGGCTTCGCCCCTGCCGGTGCGGCTCCTGCCGCCCAGCCCGCTGTTCCCCCCGCAACTGCAGCGCCCGCGCCGAAGAAGGACGCCGCCCCTGCTGAGGACAATCATCCGGCCGGCTGGCATGTGGTCACCTCCCCGATGGTGGGCACGTTCTACGCTGCGCCCGCTCCCGGCGAGGATCCGTTCGTGAAGGTCGGCGACGAGGTTGCCGCAAACCAGACGCTGTGCATCGTCGAGGCCATGAAGCTGATGAACGAGATCGGCGCCGAGGAAATGGGCACCGTCCGCGAGGTCTGCGTGGAAGACGGCACGCCCGTGGAGTTCGGCACGCCGCTGTTCTACATCGAGCCCCACAACACCAATGATGCTATCGGACCGGAGAACGCATAATGTTCGATAAAATCCTCATCGCCAATCGCGGGGAAGTGGCACTGCGCGTTATTCGCGCCTGCAAGGAACTCGGCGTGAAGACCGTCGCGGTCTATTCCACCGAGGACAAGGACACGTACCCGGTGCAGTACGCCGACGAGGCCGTCTGCATCGGGCCCGCTCCGGCGAACAAGAGCTACCTGGTCATGCCGAATATCATCGCCGCTGCGGTGAACACCGGCTGCCAGGCAGTGCATCCGGGTTACGGATTCCTGTCCGAGAACGCGGATTTCGCCCGTGCCTGCGCGGACAACGACCTGGTATTCATCGGCCCTTCTCCCGAATGCATCGAGAGCATGGGCAATAAGAGCCAGGCGCGCGAGACCATGCAGAAGTGCGGCGTGCCCACGGTTCCCGGCAGCGACGGCGTTGTCGAGACCGTCGAGGAGGCGCGCGCGTTCGCCGAGCGCGTGGGCTATCCTGTGCTGATCAAGGCAAGCGCCGGCGGTGGCGGCAAGGGCATGCGCGAGGTGCATGACCCGGCCGACCTGGAGAAGGAGTACATGGCGGCGAAGGCCGAAGCTGCGGCGTCTTTCGCGAACGATGACGTGTACCTGGAGAAGCTGGTGCTGAAACCGCGTCATGTCGAGATTCAGGTCCTCGCAGACGATCACGGCAATCGCGTTGCGCTGTGCGAGCGCGACTGCTCCATCCAGCGCCGCCATCAGAAGCTGCTGGAGGAGGCCCCCAGCCCGGCGCTGAACGACGAGCTGCGCCGCGCTATGGGCGTGGCCGCCCTGAAGGCGGTTCGTGCTGTGGACTACCGCAATGCCGGCACCATCGAATTCCTTCTGGACCAGGACGGCAAGTTCTACTTCATGGAGATGAACACGCGCGTTCAGGTTGAGCATCCGGTGACGGAGCAGATCACGGGTGTGGACATCATCAAGGAGCAGCTGCGCATTGCCTCCGGCGAGCCCATGGAATGCGCGAAGTACGCCCCGTTCTCCCCGAACGGCCACGCAATAGAATTCCGCATCAATGCCGAGGATCCCGAACATGGGTTCCGTCCATGCCCGGGCACCATCACGAAGTTCCGCACTCCCGGTGGCCCGGGTGTGCGCCTGGAGACGTACGTGCACGAGGGATCCCGCATCTCTCCGTATTACGACTCCATGGTCGCGAAGCTCATTGTGTGGGGCTCGACGCGTGAGGAAGCCATTGCCCGCGGCCGCCGCGCACTGGACGAATTCGATATCGAGGGTATCAAGACGACGATTCCGTTCCATCAGCGCGTGCTTGAGAACGAAGCCTATAATGAGGGCAATGTGACTACCGCGTTCATCGAAACCGAGATGGGAGACTTGCTATGATCGACGTTCGCAACGAGGGTATGGCCATCACGCATAGCGTGGTCGAGACTATTGTCTCGCTGGCCGTCAAGGAAATCGATGACGTTGCCAGCATCGGAACCCCGTCTGCCAACCTCATCCATCAGGTCTTCCGCAATGCCGGCACGGATCAGGGCATCGAAGTCCATACGAACGACAAGAACCAGCTTGAGATCACGCTGCATCTGAACGTGCGCTATGGCAAGCCTCTGCCGGACATTGCCGACGAGGTGCGCAGTGCGGTTGCTGATGCCATCACGGTTCAGCTGGGCATGGAAGTGGCCCGCGTAGATATTTACATCGACTCCATCCGCTTTGCGGATTAACGAAAGCGGAAGAGGAAGCACATACATGGCAACGAAGCGACACGAGCGCACGCTCTCACGCCGGCAGGCTATCCAGGTTCTGTATCAGAGCGATATCCTGGACGAATCGCCGATAGCGCTGCTGGAACGCGGCGATGCATTCATCGACGAAGCGAAGCCTTCGGAGTACGCCGATTTCCTGGTGCGGGGCACGGCGGAGCATCTTCCGGAGCTGGATGCGCATATCAAGGCGAATTCGGAGAACTGGTCTATGGACCGCATGCCCTCCGTCGATCGCGCCATCCTGCGCCTGGCCTGCTACGAGATGATGTACGTGGAAGAGGTCCCCATCTCCGTTGCAATCAACGAGGCCGTTGATCTGGCAAAGGATTTCGGCGGCGAAGATGAATCCCCGAAGTTCGTGAACGGCGTGCTGGGAAGCATCGCCACAGAACTGGAGCAGGCTCAGAACGTCCAGGATGCCGTTCAGGAGACTGCGGACGGCGCTCATGATAACGCGCCTGAGATTGCAGCGAATTCTGAAGACGCCGTCGATGCGGATGCCCAGCCCGCTGACGCAGCGGAAGCGCCGGTTGCCGACGGTTCCGAAGCTCAGCCTGTTGCCACAGATGACGTGCCGGCTGCCGACGGCTGTGAAACGAAGTCCGCCGAACCTGACAGTGCTGCCAATGCAGAAGTGGCATCCGATGCCGAATAATCCCGACGAACCTCGTACGCTGCCCGATATGGAGGCAGTGAACGAGCGACTGAAGCAGATTGCGGATTCTGTTTCCGACGAGTCTCTTCCGCTGGAGGATGCCCTTTCGCTGTACGAGGAGGCCGTCGGGCTTGGCATGAAAGCATCCGAGCTGATAGAATCCGATATCTTGCAACGTAACGAAGTAGATAGCGAAAACGCCGAGGAGTAGGGGGTCAGGGCAATGGAACGTATCATTGACATGATCTCGTCCCCGCACGATCTCAAAACTCTGAATAACGCCGAGTTGAAGATTGTCGCGCAGGAGATTCGCGACCAGATTATCGAAACTACCTCGAAGAACGGCGGCCATGTGGGATCCAGCCTCGGCGCCGTTGAAACCATTTTGGCGCTGCATGCGGAGATGGACTGCCCGCAGGACAAGATCGTCTACGACGTGGGCCATCAGGCATATGCGCACAAGATTCTCACGGGACGCCTGGATCGTTTCGACACGCTGCGCCAATACGGCGGTATCTCCGGGTTCCCGAATCCTCATGAGAGCGAATACGACGTCCATTATTCCGGCCATGCCTCGGATTCGCTTTCCATTGCGCTTGGCTTGGCTCGCGCGCGCGATATGCGCGGCGGCAACGAGCATGTGGCGGCGCTCATCGGCGATGCGGCCATTTCCGGCGGCATGGCATTCGAGGCCCTGAACCAAATCGGGCAGGACCAGACGCGCATGCTCATCGTGCTCAACGATAACGCCATGGCCATCTCGCATAATGTGGGCGCCCTGATGACGCATCTGGGCCGCCTGCGCGCCTCAAACGACTACCGCGTCCGGCGCGACAGCATGCAGGAGGTTATGGAGAACGCCGGTCCCGCTGCGCGCATGGCGCTTGACCTGGCGCGCAATGCGAAGGATTCCGCGAAGCACTTCTTCCTTTCCGACCAGTCCATGATATTCGAGCAGCTGGGCATCCTGTGCACGGCTCCCATCGACGGCCATGACATCGTGGCGCTGCGCGAGACCATTCGCATGCTGCTGCGGACGAACGGCCCCACACTCATGCACGTGGTCACGAAGAAGGGTGCCGGATACACGCCGGCAGAAGAACATCCCGAGGCCTTCCATGGCCCGAGCGGCTTTGACATTGCAACGGGAAAGTTGAAGGCGTCGTCTTCGAAGGCCCCGAAATATATGAACGTCTTCGGTTCGTGCCTGGAGCGCGAAGCGGAGCACGACAAGGATATCGTCGCCATCACGGCGGCGATGAAGGACGGGACGGGCCTCTCCGGGTTTGCGAAACGGTTCCCGGACCGTTTCATCGATACGGGTATCGCCGAAGAGCACGCCGTGGGCCTTGCAGCCGGCCTTGCGCTGGGCGGCAAGCGTCCGGTGGTCGCCATCTATTCCACGTTCCTACAACGTGCTATTGACCAGATCATCATCGATGTGGCGTTGGCGAAGGCGAATGTGGTGTTTTGCATTGACCGGGCGGGCCTGGTAGGCGACGACGGTGCCACGCATCATGGCGCGTTCGACTTGGTATATACGCGTATGGTCCCGAATATGCGGGTGCTGGTTCCCTCGAACGAGGAGGAGCTGGCAAACGCGCTCCATACGGCACTTGCCGGACAGGGCCCGTATGCCATCCGCTATCCGCGCGGCGAAGCGCGCGGCGTCCCTGTGCCCGAATCGCCGATCTGCCTCGAAGAGGGCAAGAGCCGTCTGGTTCGCTTGGGCGACGACATCGCCATCCTGGCGCTCGGTTCCATGGTTGCCAGCGCGGAGGAAGCCGCCGACATCCTGGAAGGGAAGGGCGTGCACGCCCGCGTTGTGGACCTGCGCTGGGCGAAGCCCCTCGACTGCGATGCCATACGGGGAGCGGCGGACACGAAGCTCGTCGTGACCGTTGAGGAAGGCGTTGTTTCCGGCGGTGTGGGCGAGGAGGTCCTCAGGATTCTGGCGCAGTCCGGGAAATCCGTTCCTGCGCTGACGCTGGGCATTCCCGACCAGTTCGTGGTGCATGGCAAGAAGCCGCTGCTGCTGCGCGAGATCGGGTTGGATGCCCAGGGCGTTGCGGATGCGATCCTGCACAAGCTGGGCTGCTAGAGCCGTTCGCGGGCCTTATAGGTAAGGCCCGCATTGTCATTTTCAACAGCACTGCAGCGCATGCCGATGACCCTTCGGAATGGGCGCTCGGCAAAAACTGTGCAGGCCGTGCGAATCGTGCGTAAACATGCGGTAAACAGGCTGGAGTCTATGCTACTATGAACAGGCTTGCGTAGAAGGCAAGTAGTAACTGTTGGCCCCCGAGACATGTTTGTAACAGGCGCATGCGGCGCCGGTGGACATGGAAATGTTGGACAATCATGACGAAGGGTCCCCGAAATTTTTGAAAGGGGTCCATTTTGACCGAAATCAAGAACACCGATGTCATCGATTTCGAAGACGTGTCCGATGACGCGTTGAATCAGATGATCGACGGCACTCTGACCGAGTTCGACGAAGGCGACCTGGTCACGGGCAAAGTCGTTCAGATCGAGCACGATGAGGTGCTGGTCGACATCGGATTCAAGAGCGAGGGCGTTGTTCCCGCTCGTGAGCTCTCCATCCGCAAGGATGCGAACCCCGACGACGTCGTCAAGCTGGGCGACGAGATCGAGGTCTGGGTTCTGCAGAAGGAGGACAAGGACGGCCGTCTGATCCTGTCCAAGAAGCGTGCCGAGTACGAGCGCGCCTGGATTTCCGTGGAAGAGAAGTTCAAGGCCGGAGAGCCCGTTACGGGCGAGGTCATCGAGGTCGTCAAGGGCGGCCTGATCCTGGACATCGGCCTGCGCGGCTTCCTGCCGGCATCCCTGGTTGACCTGCATCGCGTCAAGAACCTGGATATGTATCTGAACACCGAGCTCGAGGCCCGCGTCATTGAGATGGACCGCAACCGCAACAACGTTGTTCTGTCTCGCCGCGTGCTGCTGGAGGAGGGCCGCAAGAACGAGCGCGCCGAGATCCTCTCCAAGCTGTCCAAGGGCATGCGCCTGAAGGGCACGGTTTCCAGCATCGTCGATTTCGGTGCTTTCGTGGACCTGGGCGGCATCGACGGCCTGGTGCACATCTCCGAGCTGTCTTGGAGCCACGTGAACCATCCGTCCGAGGTTGTCAAGGTTGGCGAAGAGGTCGAGGTCGAGGTCCTGGATGTGGACCTGCAGCGCGAGCGCATCTCCCTGGGCCTGAAGCAGACCACCGAGGATCCGTGGAAGAAGCTCATTGAGTCCTACCCGCTGGGATCCATCGTCGACGGCAAGGTTACGAAGACCGTCCCGTTCGGCGCATTCGTGGAGCTGGCCAATGGCGTCGAGGGCCTGGTGCACATCTCCGAGATGTCCCCGAAGCATATCGATACGCCGACGCAGGTTGTCCATGCCGGTGACGAGGTCAAGGTCAAGGTCATGGAGATCAACCCCGAGCGTCGTCGCATCAGCCTGTCCATGAAGGCAGCTGCTGCCGATCTGGGTTACGAGATCGAAGTTGCCGATCCGCCCGAGGGCGAAGAGCGTCCGGCCCGCAAGCCGCGCAAGCAGAACGATGAGAAGGACGCCGAGTAGTCTTTTCTCTTCTCTTTGCTGATGGAAGGTCCGCTGTGCATGCAGCGGGCCTTTTTCGTTCCGGACGTCAGGGTGGCAGTGCGTGTTTATGATTTCGCACTTGCAAGTGCTCCTTGTCTCGGTTGCGCTCTGTTGTACGCTATGGGCGAAGGTATTTCGTTCGCTCGCGGGGCGCAGTGGCATGAAGGAAGTGTTCCATGAAGATTATCGTGGTTATCGGCGGCATTGGTTCGGGCAAATCGACGGTGTCGAAGGGATTCGTCTCCCATGGTGCGGCATTTATCGATTTGGACGAGGTAGGGCATGACGTCCTGCTGCGTGTAGACGTGATTCACGACATGGTTGCGGCATTCGGGAGCGACATTCTTACCGAAGACGGCTCCGTTGATCGTAAGGCGCTGGCAGCCAAGGCGTTCGCGTCGCCCGAGGCGACGGCAACGCTCAACGGCATCTCCCATCCGCGTCTGATTGCGGAGGCGAAGGATCGCCTGAAAGCGTTCGAAAACGGCGGCAGGGCCGCCTGCGTCATCGAGATTTCCCCTTACGACGGACCGCAGGGAACATTCGGGGTGTTTACGGATATGGCAGACGCCACCGTTGCGGTTGTCGCCCCGCTCGAGCTCCGTGTGGAACGGGCGGTGGCGCGCGGCTTCTCTGAGGCGGATGTGCGCAACCGCATCGCGCGCCAGGTAAGCGACGACCAGCGCCGTTTGTGGGCGGATTTCGTCATAGAGAACGATTCCGACCTGCATACGCTCCAGCAGCGTATCGACACGGTGTGGGATCAGATCGTCAACCGCTAACCGCACGCAGGCAAAGCAGCGGCAGCGAGACAAGGAGGGAAACGCGGTATGGCCCATCTGAGGAACATCGAAGGTCATGATATGGAGGGCAAGCTGTCCGAAGTGCGGCTTTCCGACACGCCGTTCAAGGGTGTTTCCCCCTTCGAGCCCGCCGGAGACCAGCCGGAAGCCATCCAGGCGCTTGCGGATGGCGTCGAGAAGGGGCTGCGCTACCAAAATCTGCTGGGCGTGACGGGTTCGGGGAAGACGTTCACGATGGCGAAGGTCATCGAGGCCGTTCAAAAGCCCACGCTGGTCTTGGCGCCGAACAAGACGCTTGCGGCGCAGCTGGCAGGGGAGCTGCGCGAATTCTTCCCGAACAATGCTGTGGTCTATTTCGTCTCGTATTACGACTATTACCAGCCAGAGGCCTATGTGCCTACCACGGATACGTTCATCGAGAAGGACTCCTCCATCAACGAAGAGGTGGAAAAGCTGCGCCATGCCGCCACGGCGGCACTGCTGTCCCGGCGCGATGTCATCGTCGTTGCCTCCGTCTCGTGTATTTACGGCATCGGCTCGCCTATGGATTATGCCGGCATGGCCGTGTTCGTAGACAAGGACAAGCCGTATGACCGCGATGACTTGATCTACGACCTCATCGACATCCAATACGACCGGAATGATTACGAGCTGACGCGAGGCACGTTCCGCGTACGCGGCGATTCCCTGGACGTGTTCCCCCCGTATGCCGACAATCCGCTGCATCTGGAATTCTGGGGCGACGAGATAGAGACCATCGACGAGGTCGACTTGGTCACGGGCGAGAAGCTGAACAGCTTTTCGGCCATTCCCATCTGGCCTGCCTCGCACTATGTCACGGCGAAGCCGAAGATGGAGCGTGCCCTGAAATCCATCCGCGACGAGCTGCAGCAGCGCCTGGCCCAGTTCAAGGATGAGGGCAAGCTGCTGGAAGCGGAGCGGCTGGAGATGCGCACGACGTACGATCTCGAGATGATGGAGACCATGGGATTCTGCAGCGGCATCGAGAACTACTCCCGCCATCTGGATGGCCGTAAGCCCGGCGAGCCGCCATACACGCTGCTGGATTACTTCCCGAAGGATTTCCTGTGCATGGTGGATGAGAGCCACGTGACCATCCCGCAGGTGCGCGGCATGCACGAAGGCGACCGCTCGCGTAAGGTCACGCTGGTAGACCACGGGTTCCGCCTACCCAGCTGCCTGGACAACCGTCCGCTGCGCTTTGACGAATTCGAGGCGCGCATCCCGCAGTTCATCTACATGAGCGCCACGCCCGGCGATTACGAGCTGAAGGTCACGCAGAACCAGGTGGAGCAGATCATTCGCCCCACGGGCCTGCTTGATCCCGAGGTCATCGTGCGTCCCACGAAGTCGCAAATCGACGACATCATCGAGGAATCGCGCGCACGTGCCGAAAAGAACGAGCGCGTGCTGATTACAACGCTGACGAAGAAGATGGCGGAGGACCTGACAGACCATTTGCTTGACCAGGGTATTCGCGCGCGGTATATGCATTCGGACATCGGCACGCTGGAACGCGTCGAGATCCTGCACGACCTGCGCGCAGGCGCGTTCGATGTGCTTGTGGGCATCAACCTGCTTCGCGAGGGTCTTGACCTGCCGGAGGTGTCGCTGGTTGCCATCCTGGATGCTGACAAAGAGGGCTTCCTGCGCAATCACCGCTCGCTTATCCAGACCATGGGTCGCGCCGCCCGTAACGTCAGCGGCCAGGTAATCATGTACGCGGACCGCATCACGGACTCCATGAAGCGGGCCATCGATGAGACGAAGCGTCGCCGCACGTTGCAGATTGCGTTCAACAAGGAACACGGCATCGAGCCAAAGACCGTCCGCAAGGCCATCAACGACATCATGGATTACGTCAATCAGGACGAGGAGAACACCACCTCGGAGCAGGTGAACAAGGAGCTGGCGCGCATGTCGCGCGCCGAGGTCATGCGCCTGGTCTCTTCGCTGGAAGGCGATATGGCCGAGGCATCGCGCAACATGGATTTCGAAGAAGCCGCCCGCCTGCGCGACCAGCTGGTGAAACTGCGCACCGGCATCGAGGGCGGCACGGAGGACGAGGCCCTGCAGCGCCTGAAGAAGGATGCGCGCAAGGGTTCGAAATACGGTTCGTCGCGGCATAAACGGTAGCGCTTACACGTGCCCGGACAGGTGCTGAGGGCGGCGCAGGCGTCCATAGGCCAGGCAAGGCGCCGGGTGGGGGAGCGGCCGGGGGGGGGCAAATAGATGCGCCGTCCGGATGCGGTGATTAGGTACCGGCGCATGCAACTGTACCCGCGCACGCAGGCGCGCGTACCATACGATTAGTCGCTGCTCGGCGCCTGCGCATCCACGCGGATGCTGTCGGAGTTCGTGATCCTGTACAGCGTGAAGTTCTGCTGGCTGCCAGCATTCGTCTTCTGCACGTTGTTCGACTCGAATGTGATCTTCTGGTTCTTGTTCACCAAGATGTAGTCGATATGCGCAAGCGATTGCGTCATCTTACTGGAATCCTGGTACTCGCGGTCGCCCGCCAATCCGGCCATTCCCATAACGGCTGCCTGATTCAGCACGCCATGCGTCGAATCGTTCGCGAATGACGTGTCCGTGCAATAGCGGTACGTCATCTTGCGGTTCTGGATGTACGTGTCCGTGAGGTTGTTCAGCTGCGTGCGATCCGTATCGTTCACAATCAGCACCTTCGCATCCTGCGGCAGGCTGTCCAGGTACTCGTCGATCTCGACAACCTCCTGGATCTGGCTTTCGTCGATGCCGTAGGCCTTCCAGTTGTACTTCACGGCGCCGACGTTGTTCCCGATGCAGCAGGCGAATATCACGGCCATGATGGCCAGATACGCACCGCGTTTGCGGCGTCCCATCAGGCGGATGGTGCCGGCGAGTATGAACGCGATGACGGCGGCGCGCGACAGCCATACACCCGGGTTGATCTCCAACAGCGTCTCGCTGTCGTCGATGTCCGTCATCGTCTTCGCTGTGATGTCGAATTCCTGCTGGTCAAGCGGTTCGAACTGCGAAATAAAGTCGCGCAGCATGTGGAATTGCGAGTTGTCGAAGCCCTGCGACAGGTTCGCCGAACCGAACATGGTGGCAACCAGCAGGCATGCGGCCACGACGGTTCCGGTAAGGACGCAGGATGTGCGCACGTTGCGCTTCCAGGCGGAGAAATCCTGCTGCCGCACCTGCTGCATGAACAGGATCATGAGCGGGATGAACAGAGGGATGACGTAGCGCAGATGCTGCCGTAACGCCACATGGCCCACGTCCTCGCGGATGGAGATGGTGTACAGCACGGTCAGGAGCCCCACGCCGATGGCCAGCAGGCTGAATGCCAGCAGGCGCTTCTGGTCCGAGTCGAATTTTTTCCAGCCCAGCAGCGGGAACGCAAGGCAGAAGAAGCCGAATCCCACCACCAGGTACGTGAAATCCGTAACCAGCGCGTAGATGGCGAACGCCCACGTATAGGGGCTGAACAGGATGCCGGGATCCATTTGGTTGTACGAGTTGCCCATTCCGTCGAACAGCGTGGCCTTCAAGATGACGAACGGTGCCAGGAATCCCACCAGGAAGCAGGCGATGCCCATGATGCAGTCCGTCCGGGGGCGCGACTTCCGTATGGCCAGGATAACGAGCATCACGCAGAACGCGATTGCGTAGGCGGCAGCGACTTCCTTGCACAGGTACACGGCGTAGCAGGCAAGGCCGCTGCACAGGCAGAGCACGGGGTAGCGGCGGGTGGTGTTGCACAGCGTTACCCACATGAGGTAGGCAAGCCAGAGCGCCAGCGGGAAGAAGACGCTCTCGCTCATGAAAGTCATGGAGTAGCACATGTCCGGCATAGCCAGCACCAGCACCTGTGCCGTGACGTTCGGCAGCAGGCGGTTGCCAAAGACGCGCTTGGCAATCAGGAACGTGGGGAATACGGCGGTGCATACATAGAGCGAGCTCAGCACTCCGATGGCGCGCACCTGCGAAACCGTGTCGTTGAAGAACATAGCGGGGAAGAGCAGGAGCGGGTAGAGGATCTTCTGGAACGTGGAGTCCTCGCCGCGGATGGTCAGCGTTCCGTCTGTGAACAGGCTGCGCGCAAGATCCAGGTAGCGCAACTCGTCCGGCATGACGTCGATGGTCTTCGGGAACAGGGCCAGCGCAATGCGGATGGCGGCGAACGCCGCGTACAGCCCGATGGCGATCCAGAGCAGCGTTCGCGCGCTCACCGTACGGTGGACAAGTTTGGAAAACCGCTGGTTAACAGCGTGCTTGCTGCGTTTCGGCGCGGGTCGTTCCTCCGCTGACGCATCGTGTTTCCGGGCGGGTGCGGGCCGGTCCTGCGAATCTTGCCGGCTGAGTTCGGTGTGTTCTTCTAGCGGTTCGATTGCTGCTCCTTAGAATGGTTTGGAACCTCAAGTCTACCCATGACCGGTGGGCGAAGATGTGCAGATGTGCTGCGTTTTGCAAATAATGCGAAAAGATGGTCGGCATATCCGGCCGGACGTCCGACCGCTACTACCTTTACTGATAGGCAATTTCCGTCTGCGGCGACGCGCGCGCCGATTATGCAGCATTTCTTGTGAAGCGCATGCAGACGTAGTATAAATATGACTGAAAAACTAGGATTTACCGTTTACCCGAGTTGCAACGAGGTGGATGCTTGTGATGAAGATCTCGACGAAGGGACGCTATGCACTGCGTCTGATGATCGAAATCGGCCGTAAGGAAGAGGGTAAGCTGACGACGCTGCGCGAGGTTGCCGAGCAGCAGGATATTTCCATGAAGTACCTGGAACAGCTGGTCGGCCACCTGACGAAGGCCGGCCTCATCGTAGGCCATCGGGGTATCCATGGCGGATATTCCCTTGCTCGCGCCGCCCATGATATCACTGCCGGCGATATATTGCGCGCCAGCGAAGGCGGGACGGCCCCGGTGGCCTGCCTGGAACGTGAGGCGCCCGCCTGCCCGCGCCGTTCCATGTGCGATACCATCGATTTCTGGGAGGGCCTGGATAACGTCATCGAAGGCTATGTCGACGGCGTGACGCTAGCCGACCTGGTCGCTCAGAACAAGAAGAGCAACGACGAGCTGGTGGAGCGCCTTCTGAAGCCCACGGCCTAACCGGAGCGTCGGGCGGATGGCGGCTTCTCCCCGTATCTCCGACAGGAAAGAAGAGTGCGCCAAGCGATTCCCGTGCAGTGCCTGCGCGGGAATCCTTTTATGGAGACATAAGCGCGCGCTGTTATACTCCAGGGCAGAGACGAAGAAGGAAGGCCCGGCATGATCGATGAAATTCACCTGCATGATGTGGCGTTGATCCACGACGCCGATCTGGTGCCCTCTGCCGGGCTGACGGTGGTCACTGGCGAGAGCGGCTCGGGCAAAAGCGCCCTGCTTTCGGGCATCAAGTTGCTGGTAGGCGAACGCGGCGGTGCGGATATGGTGCGCGAAGGCGCCGATAAGCTGTCCGTGGAAGGGCGCTTTTTCTACCCCTTGCCGGACGACGCCGATCCCGCCCAGGCAAGCGATGCTCAGAATGCCGCGGCAAGCGAAGACGGCTTAGTCGCGAAGCGCACGGTGAGCGCCGAGGGCCGTTCGCGCGTGCAGCTGGACGGCTCGCTTGCCTCCGTGCGCGATTTGGCGAACGGGCCGGGCATGCACGTGGACCTTTGCGGCCAGCACGAGCATCAACGTCTGCTGAAGCCCGCCGAGCAGGCGGCGATGCTGGATGCTTGGATCGGCCATGATGCCGTTCGTGCGCGGTCCGACTACAAGGCGGCGTATCGGGCGGTTATGCGTGCGACGGAGGAACTCGAGCATGTTCGCGAGCTGGGACGCTCCGATGCCGCGCGGGTCGAGGATGCACGCTTCGTGTTGCGCTCCATCGATGCCGTGGACCCGAAAGAGGGCGAATACGAGGAGCTGCTGGCTTCGGCCGAGCGTGCAGAGAATGCGGAGGCCATAGCGCAGGGCCGGAATGCGGCTTCGTGCGCGCTGTCCGACGAAGGTGGCGCGCTAGAGCAGGTGGGCGCTGCCGCGGAGGGGCTCGAGTCCATCGCGCGGTTCGATGGGCGCTACGAGAACCTGGCGAAGGCGCTTCGGGAAGCGGGATATCTGCTGGAGGATGCGGCGCGCGAGGTCTCTTCGCTTCGCGATGACGACGAATCGTTCGACCTGCAGGCCCTGGAGCAGCTTCAGGAGCGCGTTGCCGCCTACCAGGGGCTCCGTCGAAATTACGGTCCCACGATGGACGAGGTGTTCGCCGCCCGCGAACGGGCAGCTGCCGTAATCGCCGCCGTGGATTCGTTCGACGAGCAGGTGGCTGCTGCAGAGAAGCGCCTGGCAGCAGAGGAGGAGAAGCTTCAGAAGGCTGCACAGGCTTTTCGGAGTATCCGGATGGAGGGTGCGCCGCGCTTCGCGGAGGAGGTCGGTGCCTGTCTGGCCGAGTTGGACATGGCGGGCGCGGGCTTCTCCTGCAACGTGGAGCAGCTGGAACGGGAGAATTGGACGGTGGCGGAACCGTGCCGCGTGGAGTTCCTGTTTCGCCCCGGCGCGGGCATGGGCTACCGTCCGCTGCGCCGCATTGCCTCCGGCGGCGAGATCAGCCGGGTCATGCTGGCGGTGAAGGCTGCGCTCGGCGAAGCGGACGGCGTCGATACGCTCGTGTTCGACGAGGTCGACGCCGGCATCGGTGGCAAGGCGGCCCTGGCCGTGGCAGCCGTGCTGCGACGGCGTGCCCCCCCCCCGCAGGGGTCTTGCGATT
>OGOS01001363.1_pt1 | contig 15807 bp, 7 predicted proteins | sample 1552701 | NCBI WGS metagenome assembly OGOS01 (sample SAMEA2580128, study PRJEB22360) | human gut metagenome | biome: human gut; feature: human-associated habitat; material: faeces | place: Denmark | collected 2008/2010
TTGTGCCTGCCTGGTTGAAGGCATTGAAATAAGAGGATACGAGAAATATCAACTAAAAAAAGAGAGGGGCTCGAAGGGCCTCTCTCTTTTGGGGGTAAATTGATCAAAGTCTGGTTTTTATATAAATCTGTTGATAAAGGTTAGAAGAATTGTGCAGTATATTACTTTGGTTGTAATGTGACTTTATCGTTTCTCTGTTACAAATGTATGCAATTTACGCTCTCTCCTGTGGATAGAATGATTCAGGATTGGTATAAAATCATACAATTCTGTTATTCCGGTATATTTATTTCTCTTTTACAGATTCCAATAATTCAGCTAATTCTTTTACGATGTCAGGATGCTGTTTCGCCACATTCGTTTTCTCCGAAGGATCGGACGATAAATCGTAGAGCTGAGGCTGTTGGTCGTTGCCAAGTTCCATTTTCGTCCAGAACTCAATGGCGGGAGCATCGCTGGGCTCGATATATTTCCACTGCCCTTTTACAATGGCAAGCGTATTATTAAGATTCTGTTGGACGATGTATTCGCGACCGGTATTGTTCCTGCCTAAGAACGTGTTCAGGTGTTCCTGGCTGTCGGGGGCTGCACCTTTGCGCAAAGGCTGATTCAGCAGTGAGGCGAGTGAGGCGTATACATCAATCTGTGAGAAAAGAGACTGTTGCTTGCTCGGTTTTACTTTGGCAGGCCAGCGGACAATGAACGGGATACGTGTGCCCGCTTCATAAGCGCTGTATTTCCCTCCCCGGTAGATTCCCATTGGGGTATGACCGTTGAGAAGCTCGTAGGCATGGTCCTGATAGCCGTCGTCGATGACGGGACCGTTGTCGCTGGTAAAGACCAGAATGGTATTGTCGGCGATGTTGAGGCTATCCAACGTGTTCATAATTTCACCGATGGTCCAGTCCAGTTGGAGGATAACGTCACCACGGGTGCCGAGTCCGCTTTTTCCTGCAAAACGCGGGTGGGGGATACGTGGCACGTGTACATCCTGCGTACCCATATACAAGAAGAAAGGTTCTTCTTTATGGGAAGTGATGAACTTCTTCGCTTTATGGGTGATGATGTCGGCTATATCCTCGTCTTTCCAGAGAGCGGACTTGCCGCCTGTCATCCAACCGATGCGGGGGATACCGTTGATAATGGTATTGTTATGCCCTTGGCTGGGTTTTAATGTTACGAGTTCCGGATTTTCTTCTCCGGTGGGCCAGTCGCCTACTTTATGCTCATAGTTGACGGTGATTGGGTCATTAGGATCGAGACCCACTACGCGGCCGTTCTCCACAAACACGCATGGCACACGGTCTACGGTTGCCGGAATGATAAATTCATAATCGAAGCCGATACTTTGTGCATTCGGAGTGATCTGTTTGTTGAAATCTGTCCCTCCTTTCGGTCCCAGTCCCAAATGCCACTTGCCAACGGCACCGGTGGCGTATCCTGCATCTTTCAGCATATCCGCCATAGTGACACAGGCAGTATCAATGATAAGTTCCGAGTTGCCGGGAGCGATACCTGTGTTCTTTTGACGCCAGGGATACATACCCGTGAGGAGCCCAAAACGGGAAGGAGTGCTGGTGGCGGAAGTTGCGTAAGCATTCGTGAATTGCACGCCTTGTCCGGCCAGACGGTCGATATTGGGTGTGCTCACTTTGGTTGCTCCGTAGCAGCTTAAATCACCGATACCAAGATCGTCGGCGAATATGTAAATAATGTTAGGCTTCTGGTCGTTTTGCCCGTTATTCTTTTGAGCGGCATTATTACATCCTGACAACATTGCGATGCCGGGCAATAGCGGAAGTATACGTGATACGTTTCTCATGAAGTTGATTTTTAAGGGATGAATTATTGGAAGCAAAGGTAAATGATTGAAAGGAAAAGAAGGAGCAGGAATGTACAAGTGAAGTACAAAATAGTACACGAAAGGCTTTACTCTGTGATGTGAAGTGTGAAGATTCTACGCTTGTTCTCCTTAATAACCTTGCTTGTTTTTCGAAGTTATCTTGCTGACCTTGTGCCAACGTATTGGCACGACCCTGCCAAGCCTTTGGCACAACTGTGCCAGTGCGTTGGCACAAGCGTGCCAATAGGGTGGCACACTTGTGGCACAAAAGGCCCTGTTTTATGGCTGCAAGAGCGAATCGGCAGTATCTTTAATTCTCCTCCTTCGGGAAGGAGGAGTACCCGTAGGGGGAGGTGGTAGGTGAATACATAAATTAATTATTATCACCATTATACAAATTGTCCGTTTCTTCCCCGTCTCCTTCTTCTTTCTCTTCTCCCTTGCGGTAAGCCAACGGGCTGACATGATAAATCTCCTTGAAACACTTACTAAAGTAGCGTGAAGAAGAGAAGCCAATCCGGTCGGAAATCTCCGTAATATTCAGTTCGGGGTTATTCCGTAGCATGACAGCCCCTTTCTTCAGGCGAATGTTCAGAATAAAGTCATTCGGCGTTTGTCCCGTCACCGCTTTCAGTTTGGTGAACAGATTGGTGCGGGCCATACCCATTTCACGGGCAAAGATGTTGACATTGAAATCAGTATCATCCAAGTGGCGTTCGATAATATCCATTGCTCGGTCGAGCATCTCTTTATCCATTGGATTGGTAGCCAGCATTTGTGCAAAAGTCTGCGGCTGCTTACTGAATTTCTCTTGCAGCAGTCTGCGGGAGTTCACGAGGTTATTACAACGCGAAATCAGCAGGTTTGTATTAAATGGTTTGGTGATATAATCGTCCGCACCGATCTTCAGTCCTTCGATATTGTGCTCTATGGCCGTGCGTGCAGTCAACAGCACAACCGGGATATGGCAAGTGTTGAAATCCGTCTTGATCCGTTTACAAAGTTCCGTACCGGACATACGAGGCATGACGACATCGCTCAGTATAATGCTCGGCATCTCTTTTTGTATCATTTCCAAAGCTTCTTCTCCGTCCGAAGCGGTACTGACTTGATAGAACGTTTCGAAGATACCTGCCAACATCTGCTTGATAGATTCATTATCTTCCACTATCAGCATCTTGGCGCCTTCAATCCGTTTATTTTCTTCCTCTTTCCATTCCGAATCAGGTATTATCTCCACTGAAGGAACAATCGTTTCCGTTTGCCGGATCGTTGATTCTGTGCTTTCTTGTGCTATCTGTTCCTCCGTGAAGTGCTTTTTGTCCAGTTTGAGGGTGATAATGAAGCTGCTTCCTTTGCCCGGTTCGCTTTCTACGCGGATGGTGCCTTGGTGAAGCTCAATGATACCTTTCGTCAGTGCCAGCCCGATGCCTGTACCGGCTCCGGTATTCAACGAGTTGAGGTGCTCGGTCTGGTAGAAGCGGTCGAATATCTTATCAATCTCCGCGGCGGCAATGCCCGAGCCGGTGTCTTTTATTTCGATTATGGCATAGTCTTCCTCCTGCGATACATTGATAGAGATAGTATCCTCAGCTTTAGTATGCTTTAATGCATTCGATAACAGGTTATTGATTACTTTCTGCATCTGCTTTTGGTCATACCACACTTCAATATCGTCTTTCTGTTTATTGAACTTGAAGTTGATTTGCTTGCTGCTGGCGTATTCGAGAAAGAGCAGATAATTCTCATACAGGAAATTCACCAGGTTGTGCCGGCTCACTTTGATTTTCATGTGTCCCTGTTCCTGCTTCCGGAAATCGAGTAACTCGGTAATCAGTTCCCGCAACTGGAGACTGTTCTTGTAGATTCCCAATACCTTATTATATATATTGGGTGTGAACGTCTGTACCTGCAACAACGTCTCCACCTGTCCGACGATTAGTGTCAACGGCGTACGGAACTCGTGCGAGATATTTGTAAAGAAGCGGAGTTTCGACTGGTTCAGTGCTTCCAGGTCTTCGATATGCTTCTTTTCGTACTTCAATGACTCGCGGAGTTTGATTCTTGAATTATAGTTCTGGATAAGATACCACAACAGGCTGATAGTGACGATGGTATAAATCAGATAAGCCCACCATGTCTCATACCAGGACGGAAGGACGATAATCAGCAGTTTGGCTTCTTTGATCCCGTCCCGCTGTGATTTGATGACAAGTGTGTACTTGCCCGGATTCAGATTCGTATAAGTGATAAGCGTCTGTTTGCGATACGTATGATTCCATTCGTCGGAGAAGCCTTCCAGACGATAAAGAATTTCGTCCCTGTTGGCGGGGATGAAGTTGGAAGTGGCGTACTCAATGCTGAACATTGATTGGTTCGCCCTCAATTTAATCTCCGGTGTATGGCAGATTGACTGTTCCAGAATCCCGGTTTCATCTCCGGGGGTTACTTCCTTACCGTTGACCAGCAAACGGGAAAGAAGTATGTTGTAAGATTTGGGAGAAAAATGCAGTTTCTTCTCCCAGAAAGAAATCATTCCCTGGATACCACCCAAAAACACTTCTCCGTCGTGTGTCACAAACAGCGCATTCTCATTGACGGCGGTCAACGGGAATCCGTTTTCCGTACCATAATTATAGAACTTCTGGTTCGGATAGTCAAATTCTGAAAATCCTTGGTTAGTAATCAACAACAGATGTCCTTTTTGTATCGATGATTCGAATACCTCGTAAATGCAGTCACTGGATAAACCGTCTTTCTGCATATCAAAGTTCTCGAAATCATCGCTTTCCTTGCGGTAACGGTCAAGCCCGCTGCCGGAAGTGGAGAACCACAGGTTGCCGTTACTATCCTGCATAATGTTGTTAATGTTGTTGTTGCTGAGACTGTTCGGATTGGCAGGGTTATGCGGATAATTGGTCAGCTTGCCAGTGTCGAACCGATAAGAGTAAACACCCTCTCCGGTGGCGGCAACCCATAGGGTACCGTCATTGTCTATACAAAGGCTGGCCACCATGTCAATTCCTCTTCCTTCTTTTGTTTCTTGAAAAAGCTGCTCACAACTACCTGTTGCCGGACTGAACAGGCAGACACCTTTCTGTGTGGCAACTACCAGCTTATCCTTATATGGTATAATATCGCGAACAATATCCGAGGGTAACGAGGTCGGATCTCCCGCCTTCATCCGGTAGACTGTAAAACGGTTGGTACGCAGGTCGAGCTTGTTTAATCCTCCCAAATGGGTACCTATCCACATGATCTCGTTAGCACGGTCGTAATAGATGGCTTTTACATTATTGTGCGAAATACTGTTTCTCCCTTCCTCATGGCGATACCAACGGTATGTATTATTGATCCGGTCGTATACGTTTACACCACCGCCTTCGGTACAAATCCATAAATTACCGTCCTTGTCCTCCGTCATTCTGCCTACAATCGGGCTGCTCAAACCTGCTTTCTCCGTGTCTCCCACTTTATAGCGGGTATAGATTTCATATTCAGGATTGAAGTAATTCACTCCGCCGAAGTAAGTTCCCAGCCAGATTGTTCCCTGCCCGTCTTTTACGATGCACCAGATAGAAGAATGGGTAAGTCCGTCGGGGCTGTTTCCATTGGCGGTGTAAAGGTGAAACTTACCTGTTTCTCTGTCATATCGGTTCAGTCCGTTGAATGTTCCTATCCATAAATCCCCGGAGTTATCTTCGCAGCAACTTCTGACAAAATTGGAGCATAGACTGTTCGTATTCATCGGATTATGGCGAAGATTTTCAATGTTGCCGTCTGTTTTTACACGGTAAAGTCCTTCTTCCCAACTCCCTATCCACAGTTCGTTGGAAGAATCCTCATAGATACTGGTTATATTGCCTTTTGTGACAGGCTGGGAAAGGCTTTTATCTTCCGACAGGCAGTATATACCATTGCTGGTAGTCCCCATCCACAGATTTTTGTTTTTATCCAGGTGCAGGCAGGATAGAGTGATGTTTTTGCCTGCGAGATGATAGAAAAGGTCGAAGTTGCCCGTACTTTCATTGTATACAAAGACTTCCTCCCTCTTTCCGATATATAACTTCTCATTAAAATAAATAGCGTCTACATTCCCCTGCAACAATGTTTTAAATCTTTGAGTCGCCAGATCGAATTCCGCTACACCATCGGTACAGAGCAGGTACACTTTACCATTTCTATTTCCGGTGATGCGTAGTACGGTATTACTGAACAGACTGTTCGGGTCGTTCTTTTTAAGTTTGAAACTCTTGATATCATTACCGTTATACCGGTTTAGTCCCTCGCGCGTACCGATCCATATAATTCCCTGTTCATCAATATACATGCTGTTGACAGAAAACTGAGAAAGTCCATCATCAGTGGTCAAATGGCTGAAAGTGATGTTCTGTCCTTGTGTACGGACGGTGTCTACGCTTAAAAAAAGCAGAAATAAAAGGATTACTTTTCTCACTAATTCGTTTTTTAAGGTATTACTACTGGCAAATATATTGTTTTTATTCGAAAGAGGCAAAATTAGTCAGAAGTTTTATGAAGGACACTGGATATCAGTATTCTATTTGAGAAAAGAGTAATTTTAACCCTAAAAAACAACCATGATAATTAATCATAAAAACTAATCATGGAGGTGAATCAAGAGCAAATTTTTTTAAATTTGAGTTGAATTTTAACTTGCCCAATTTGGATACAAAGAAAGCAATTACAACCTATGTTGTAGTTTACTACAAACGAAAATAGTCTCTGCTACCCTCTTTGTTCCAAAGCCTGGTGAAACAAAGAGGGTAGCAGAGACTATTATTTCAATATGGAAAAGTTATAAGTCTCCCCTTTTACAGTAGAAAAGGAGATTACATCTTTATCAATAGAAGAAACCGTAATTTTTTCTCCCTTGCTATTTTTGACTTTCAACCAACGGGCAGCAGGGCAATATATCCGACATTCTCCACCATGACCGGAAGTAACGGCACATTGTGTTAGCCGTCCGGCATTCCATTCCATTGTAAAGGTAAAGTCTCCTTCCGCACGTAATCCCGTCACACTGCCATTTGCCCAAACAGAAGGTAAGGCAGGCAACAGGTGGATAAATCCCTGATGACTCTGCAGTAACATTTCGGCAATGCCTGTCGTAGCTCCGAAATTACCGTCGATTTGGAAAGGTGGATGCGAATCAAAAAGATTTTCATAAACTCCGCCTTGGTCGTTATCCATGCTAATAACTGTAAGTGTAGAAAAGTCAAGAGCAGATTTTAGCAAACGGTAAGCATGTTCGCCATCCTGCAAGCGTGCCCAGGCAGCGATTTTCCAGGCACGGCTCCACCCCGTCCCCAAGTCTCCACGTGATTCTAACGTTCTTTTTGCCGCATCTGCATATTTTGCGTCTTTATAGTAAGATATCTGATTACCCGGATAAAGAGCTATCAATTGGGAGAGATGCCGATGGGGATTTCCAAGGTATCAAGTTTCTGACTATCTTCCCGCCACTCACGTATTTGCCCCCAGGCACCTAGTGTGACACCATTGTCCAAGCGTTTCAACTTCTCCGACAGCTTCCTTACAAAATCTGCATCCAACGGAATGCCTGCTCCTCGCAGGACACGTACAGCCTGCATGGTTTCGCTGAAAAGTTGCCAAACCAGTTGTTGGGCATATGCCACTCCATCTTCCCAAGGTCCATGTTCAGGCGACCACTCTGCCGGAGCAAGCAGTACGCCGTCAGCCGTTAATTGAAGCCTGTCAAACCAATATTCACAGGTACTGCGCATGACCGGATAGGCCACAGAACGCAGATAGTTGATATCTTGTGTGTAAGCATAATGCTTCCACAGATGCATGCAGTACCACGCATTCGCAGGACGGTTGATATTCCAATCCGTGTAGCCGAATATATTGTTTTGTGTGTTTACAGTCCATCCTCTGAGTCCTTCACTTCGTGCTAATTGTTGCCAGCTACCACCCGGGCGAAGAGCTTCAGTGGCAATATACCGGATGAAAGGTTCGTGACATTCGGAAAGATTACAGACCTCAGCAGGCCAATAATTCATCTGTATATTGATGTTGCTATGAATATCACATTCCCAGGGCGGAGCATTATCTCCATTCCATATCCCTTGTAGATTATTCGGCAAATTCATTCCACGAGACGAAGCGATCATCAGGTATCGTCCATATTGAAAATACAACATATCCAAATAAAGAGCTTCTTTATGCAGGCGTACCAGTTCATTCGTGGGAACAGAGGGGATTTCTGTTTTCATTCCTATTTTTCCCCCTGTCTTTGCTGCTGTCCTCAAATCAAACCGGACGCGGTTGAAAAGAGATTGATAATCATTCAGGTGAGTGGATTTCAGCTGATCATAACCTTTTGCAGATGCCCGTGCGAGCCGGTCTGTTAGGCGCTTATGCAGTTGTCCGGAAGTTTCTCCCACATAGGTAGCAGAAGATAAATCATAATTGGTCGCTGCTGTCAATAGAATAAGGACGGAATTGGCTGCATTCACACATAGTTTATTGCTATCCGCCACCAATGTGCCACCTTCATTAATGACCTTTAATTGAGCTTCATAAGATAATAAATCCAGTTTTCTACGGAACAGGATACCATCTTTGGTGATTTCTTGCCGGGTGCCCGGACGTCCGTCGGCAAGGCTGACGGAAAAATTAAGTTTCTTCCCGGCTTTCGGTGTACTTAGTCTGAGCACAATTACCTCATCGGGACGACTGGCGAAATACTCCCGTAAATAATGCGTTCCAGCCGACGTATAACTCACTTTGCCTATAGCTTCATCCAAAGAAAGTTCGCGACGATATTCCCGGACATCTTCCTGCCCATCAAAATGAATCCATACATCACCAAATTTCTGATAAGCCCCACGGGTGGTAGTACTTCCTGTCCACAAAGTCTTTTCGTTAAAGAGTATCTGCTCGGACTCTACACCACCAAAGAACAAAGCTCCCAATTCTCCATTACCAATAGGCAAGGCAGAGGTCATCCAGTTCGTTGCGGGACGGTCATACCATAGTCGCATGGGAACGGTTTCTGTCTTTTGTTCAACACCCGCAACCGGCCCGGCAAAAAGCAAAAGCACACAAATACTCTTGATAAAATTTCTTCTCAATAACATAAGCTATATAACGATTACTATAACAATTTTATTTTATTCGCATACAATTCCCCTTACTGTAACCTCTGCAATAACTGCCGGTGACTTCTTCACAAACCGGATACGTACAAAGCGTGCACGAACCCCGGCATCAGGAAAATCCACAGCAATATGCGACTCTTTTCTCCTATTAGCCTGTTTGTCTGACACGACTGTCCAATGTACTTTATCTCCCGACACTTCAAGGACATAGCGATAGATGCTTTCCTTCGGAAATCGAACCTGAATATTCTTCAATTCAAGCTCCTTCTCCGTATCCAATATCCAAAAAGGAGCGGGATCATCTTTGGATGCCTGCCAATAGGTTTGCAAATTACCGTCCGCAGCAAATCCCGCTACTTGATTTTCGTGATGGCTACTGGAAAAAGTAGGATTGTTCCGACCGAACTCCTGTACCGCTTTCTCCTTCTTCTCTCTTACAAAACGTACATAAGAACGCTCTTTCACTTCAGGAGTCAGCCCTTTTTTATAAGCCTCATTTCCCTGAAAAACAATCTCTATACGTGCCGGTTTCAGTCCCGGAGAGGTGGCTTCGAGTACAGAGGTTCCCGCATAATAGGAGCGAAAAGCAATAGCCGCTTTCCCGTCCATGATACGGATATCACTGTCCGGTTCAAAACGAATCATATTTCCCGTTGGAAATTCCCCCGGACCGGAAACTAATCTCAGTTCTACTGCAGGGGAATTACTAACAGGTTTTCCCGCTGCATTCAGGACCGTAACCATTAATTGCACATCGTCCGTGCCGTCAGTAAGGATATTATCAGTGCGAGATGCTTCTAATCGCAGTTGCGCAGGAACGCCTTCTCCCGCCCATTCCGGTGGTGCCACCCGGGTATATTCGTTTCGATACCAATACCAGGAGCGTTTGGGAATACGGAAATAGTCTACAATTCCCATCTTTCCCAATTGACTGCCGGCAATACTTCCATGATCAAAGCCACACCATATCGCTTGCCCGCTGCGCCATGGAGTTCCTTTCCACCCATCGTTCATTTGCAAATCGCCCCATCCAGGATTATATTCCCCCGGACGTTCGGCAGTCACACTGCCATATTCGGATACCACATTCGGAATACCCGGATTCTGAAAATCCGGTTGCGTTGCTCCATCTCCGTTGTATCCTCCGATATCACCTATCTTATCTATTCTCTCATCCCCTAACGGACGTTGCGCTCCTCCAATGGCTGCGGGACGTGACGGATCGAGCTGATGAGTCAAATCAACCATTCTCTTTAATAGGCGACGTACCCCTTTCATCGCCTCCGGTGCAGAAAAAAAGGCTTCGTTACACATGCTCCACGCCACGATAGAAGGATGATTACGATGAATACGTATCATCTCCTCCAACTGCTGCAAAGCGCTTGCTTCGAATGCTTGTGCATCTTTCTTGTCCACCGGATAAGCACTTGAGTCCCAGTAACCATCTGGTCTGAAACCTCCGATTCCCCAAAAAGGCGCTTCCGACCAGAATAACATACCTTCCTCATCGCAAGCTTGCGAAAAAGCAGGCGCATGAGGATAATGCGAACCACGAATGAGATCAAAGCCAGCCTCTTTCATCAACAGGATATCTCGCCGCATGGCTGCTTCCGTCACGGCATCTCCCCAGCCTGCCTGATCCTGATGTACATTTACTCCTTTGAAAAACAAGTGTTCTCCGTTCAGGAAAAAACCTTTGTCGGCAGTCCACTCAAACCAACGAAATCCGAAAGGTGTTTCTACTCGGTCTATCAACATTTGCCCCTGATAGACTGAACTGACTACTTTATACAGATAAGGATGGCGAGGATGCCATAAGGTAGGATGATTGACCGCTTCAGTGATTTGTTCAAGCTTCTTCATAGAATTAGCTTCCACTTTCTCCTCATTCTCCACAGAAACAAGTATTCGGCCTTCGGCATCTTTTACTTCCGTCAAGAGTTTGAATTCCATCGTTTTATTCGTTTTGTTACAGATATCCGTGCGAACCCTGACTACCGAGGATTTGCCTTGATGCGCTGCCAAATCCGGTGTCGTCGCAAATATACCGTACCAGTCAATATGTACAGGCGACTTTCTCACCAGCCGGACATTACGATATATACCTCCGCTAAACACATGTTCACCCGCCCTGGGCGCTACATTGGCTTTCCAAATATTATTTACGCGTACGGCAATCACATTATTTCCCATGCGGACTGCTGAAGATATGTCAAAATAGAAACCTGTATAACCACCGGTATGTGTACCTGCCTTCTTTCCGTTAACAAAGACTTCCGCTTCCTGAAATACTCCGTCAAACTCCACGAAAAGCTGTTGTTTCAAATCTTTCGCAGTTAATTCAAAAGACTTCCTGTACCAGCCATAGCCTGTATAAAAGTCTTTCGACATAAAATAAGGAATACTGAAGGAATGAGGTATTCCAATTGTTTCCCAACTACTATCATCATAGTCCGTCCGTTCAGCGCCTGTGTAATCACCTTGCATATACTTCCAATTCCGGTTGAAATTGATACTCTGCCGGCATAGTTCGTCTGTCTGAACTTTAGCACACAGGGTATCACTTAATAAACACAGCAAAAAAAGAAGAATTAATTTCTCTTGTTTCATATCCAATTCTTATTATAATATTCTATCCAAATCCGATTATAAATACAGATGTTATCTCATTCCTTTATCCAACCCATATATTGGCAGTCCTTATACACACGCTCTCTATCAAGAGGGTAAACCTTATCAATTAACAATACCCCCTCCAAATCATTCGCTACCCGAACCGACTTGTCACTATTTGGGACAGGTAAGTATTCCGAATGTTTATAGGAAACAGGACCTCCCAGAATCACTGCACCCAATCGTTCCCTCAACTGTTTACGGAATTTCCGTACATACAAGCCGGACTCACTTTCCGAAAGATGGTTGAGATTCAAAGCTATCCCGATATTACTTTCTCCTATCTCGCGTATCATTTTTATCTGTTTATCTACTGTATCTGCAATCCTGAACCGTGTGTTAGTCAGCAGTAACCGAACTCCCCTTTTCTCACCATATTCCGACAAATAGCGAAAGGTCTTTTTCATCCCAACATATACCTTTTGCGCAGGATACTTGTCACTCTCAACCCGACCATGCGTCGTAAATAATGCCACACCTATTTGTAATTCCCCCATTTTATCCAGTATCCTCTTATAATAATCCATGCTTTTCTCATAATATTCGGGAACGGCATCACATAAAGTCAAGCCCGGGAAATGGTTTATCTCTTCTATGAAACTAACCACCATAGATATACCACGCTCATCAAGTAACTTCTTCTCTTCACGAAGTGCGTCTAATGAATAATTTGCCAAGTATTCCGCGCTCACACAGACTCCGCCGAATGCGTTATAGAAGCAATCAATTTCATCTATATCTTTAAGAATCCCTTTGGAGTATCTGTCCAACGCCAGAATATGATTTCTATTATCGGGCAATACATGCTGTTGAGACGATTGCTGTCCACCGGATATATGCTGTGCGGCAGGTAACTTATTTTTCAGAAGTCCATAAACTGTTTCCCAATCCAAACTCGGTGTATCAAGCAATTCATAACCATCGCCAGCTGACTTGAGCATACCTTGTCCTGGACTTTTCACTAGTTGAAAATTTAAATCTGCTAATTCAGAGGGAATGGAAAAACCTATCGGCGTTGACGGTATAAACAGTACATCTTCTCCATAAAGAAGCGAGAGTTTATCTGCTATTTCCTTCAGCTCAATCAAGGTTTGCTTATACTGTGGCAGACTACTGTCGAACGTCCAGCGTCCTGAAGCAAATCCTTTCCGCAAATCCGCAGTAATCTGTAATTTCTGCAAGCAGAACCACTTATTCTGTTCTTTCAAAGCGTAGCTGTCTGCCTGTAACAACTTATCGCCCTCAACGGATATTCCGCTAAAATAATCGAAAAAGGTAGGCATATATCTGATTGTTTCTTTGGTGAACAAGATATCGTCAAATACCAACAGCCGGTGACTCACAGGTTTCGCCTGCTGTATCTTCTCTGCCAATTCTACTCTCTCTTCATCAACGGATACGTCGAACAAACGTATATCCCCTCCAAAAATATACGAATCATTATCTTTTCCATTCATATCTCCCCGTATCCCATTCGGCCAATATCCTTGAGCCTGAAACAGTTTGTCTCCTGTCGAAAGTTCATCTATTGATTTTATCCTTCCAATCTTCGACCGTATTGAAAAAGGCAGGCTCTCCAGTGTATTGTTATAAATCGCCAGCCGATATTTGCCTTCTTCCAGATAATTCACTATCACTCCAAGACCCTCGCCCACTTCAAACAATTGTACAGATTTAAATACTGCATCCACTATCGACCGGAAGTGATTCAGTAAACTATATGGCCTGCCTAGAAAAGTGTTGAAACCACCTTGCATCCATGTAGGTGGCTTGTTGTATTCCAAGGGAGCAGCATTCAGGCCATAAGCTGTAAGCGAAAGTATAATTTGCCCCTTCCCAACGGGAATGTTAACGGCTACCGGCTCTCCGCCAATCATTGCCAGAACATGAGCCTCATCGGGCAAAGAAGCCCGATAAAGTTCAAAGTTCCCCCGTTCTACAAGTTCATTTTCTCCTATCCTGACTATTCCTCCAGCCGGAACGGTTCTACTTTTACCGATTTTCCATTCCGGCCAAATACGTGCGGCATTTTCTGCCGTAACTATAAAAGTACCGCCCTTGTGAACATACTCTTTCACTTTATCCGCCAACTCCATTCCACCACTGAAAAGGTTTCCGGCAGCCACCATGACAGGATACTGTTTCATCACTTCCACACGTGCATCACTGTGTAAAACATCGGCATTCTCCCCATAAGGAGTCGCACACATTGCTCCCGTTTCATCATGAAAAAAGCCACTCCGTTCATAATTCGGGAAAAATAAACTTATCATTGCATCCGTAAGAAAGTCACCTGCTTCATAATCCATCCCGTTCCAAACCTGAAATCGGCCTGCGATATGGTCTGCCGGCATCCAACCGGAATAGAAATCATTGAGTAAAGCGATTTGTGTAACCATACAGCCCGGCTGTCCGTACTTCTCTACAAAGTTCGCACAATCGGTATGCATTTTACCAATAGGAGTCAATTCTCCCTTGTTAGTGGCAAAATGACCTTCGCACCATCCCGACTCCATGCTGAGTATCGTTGCATTATACATATACTGTGTATAATAAGAGCGTTTAAACAACGATAAACTTCCTCCTTTATTCACACGCTCGTATTTCTCGTCTCGGGAGTAATTCTTATATCCCCATGTATCAAACACCGATACATCACCGAACCACAAGATACCGTACTGCTTTCCCGCTCCGCGCAGATGCATATATTGCACCTGTCCGTTGGTAATCTTATTCTGTGTTTCCGCCCCTGCAAGAATCGTATATCCTTCTTTTAGAATGTAATGCCAGTACCACAGTACACTCAACGAACTGCACCAGTTTCCCAAATCTGCAGCGACACGGTCAAAATAAGGCTGGGAAGCAAGATACTGCCTTCTGCGATCCGGAATGTACGGTTCCATTATCTGTTTATAGGTAAAGTTAAACCGGCCATCCTGTTCTCCTACATCAAATCCGGTAAACCGGTGTCCCAGGTGCTTTCTGATTTGCTCTGTTTGCCACTCCGGCACGATATATTCACCAAAACTTCCATAAAAAGGACTTCCCGGTCCATACCCACCTATGTTGTGAAGATACATTCCATGCTTTCCTATATATTGCAACTTTCCCGTAAACTCCTGATTCTTTAAGAATGAAGCACCAGGACGATATACCAACCCCGGAACATCAGCCAGTTCAGTTTCGTTTGACGGAACATTCCGCCCGGCTACGAATTGAGTCCGATGATCGAAATCACTCCAGGAAAGAGCCGGATAAGGACGCCGGGAATATTCAGGATATTCCATCGGCTCAACCGGATAAGGGTAGATGACCGGATGTATGGCAAAGAGTTGTCTCGATGCACCAACATCCGGTACATTGAATAGAAGGAAAACGGTCAATAAGAAATAATGATATAATATTCTCATGTCTGTATCATCAAAATAGAACTATTCTTTTGCGTATTCTATCGACAAATTGTCCACATAGAGAATATCGTCATCCTCTCTTGAATCTATCACCATCTTGAATTTATCTCCGGCTTTCAGCAGACCGGTCTGATAGTTATATTGCACCCATTCGCCTGTACCCTGAACTGTATCATCAATACCAAAATCTGAATAAAGTTTGAATGGGCCGGATGCCTTATAAGTCATGAAACTTATGGTATAATAACCGTCATTCCACACTCCGCCCCAGTCGAACATCAACTCTATTTTTCCTTTTTTAATGCTTAATGATTTAGTTCCGTTGAAAGGCCTTTCATTGGTTACAAGCGGATTCCCCTCTGTATAATATCCGATACGGTCTTGAATAAATGTCCAAGGTTCAATCACACTTCCGATCTCGTAGGTTTCATAATCGTCGAGACACTGATAAGCCTTTTTGCCGGTCACGGAAATACCTTTCGACATACCATTGTGGTTGACCGAATATACAGTATATTCAGCACCCGTCACCGAAGCTGCATAATCCAGGAACTTCTTGTTTGTCACCTCTTTATAAAACGTGCCATTTTTATACACTTTATACGAAGTGGCAAAACGTCCTGCACTCCAGGATAATAAACAGCCTTCAATATTAGTATCGGATGCTTCTAACTTGGCAGGAACACGAGGTTAAATGCCATCAGGGATTCCCAAATAACCCGAATCCACCGCGTAA
>OGOS01001373.1_pt1 | contig 15748 bp, 11 predicted proteins | sample 1552701 | NCBI WGS metagenome assembly OGOS01 (sample SAMEA2580128, study PRJEB22360) | human gut metagenome | biome: human gut; feature: human-associated habitat; material: faeces | place: Denmark | collected 2008/2010
TACTCTTTTGCCCTGAAATTCTTCACCTGGTATGGCAGACGGCAAGGCTGGGCACAACGACCTCTGTTTCCGCTTCGGCCGCCAATAAGACTGCTCATCAGGCATTGGCCGGAATAGCAGATGCACAGCGCGCCATGGGCGAACATCTCGGTGTCCATGCCCAGATCGCGCGCCAAGCGGGAAAGCTCACTTACCTCAGCCAGCGAGAGCTCGCGCGCGAACGTGACGCGCTTGGCTCCCAACGCCGCCATTGCCTGGACGCCGGCGGCGTTGTGGATGTTCATCTGCGTGGACGCATGCCATTCCGCCTGCGGGAGCGTGCGGTGAATCTCGGCGGCAAGGCCCAGATCCTGCACGATGAAGCCGTCGATGCCCGCCCGGTACGCCTGGCGCACCAGCTCCATGGCAGATGCCAATTCGCGCGGCAGCACGACGGTATTCACCGTCAGATAAAGCAAGACGCCGCGCAGATGCGCATAGGCGCATGCCTCATCGAGCTCTTCCATCGTGAAGTTTCCCGCATTGCGGCGGGCATTGAATTCGCCTGCACCCAGATAGACGGCATCGGCTCCCGCCGAGACGGCCGCATGCAGGCAGGCCATGTTCCCAGCGGGTGCCAGCAGCTCCATGCGATGGGGTTTCACAGGGGTTTCTTCAGCCAAAACGGCACCTTCCTCGCCAAATGGCACGCTGTTTTCCGAGCCTGCCCGTTCATTGCATTCGCTACACTTTATAATAGTTCGCATCATGGGAGAGGCAGAACACATAAGACCCCGAAAGAAGGGCCGCCTGCGTCACCGCGTCCTTCTCATTATACTCGGCCTGCTGGTAGCAGCCGCGGCAGCGTGCGTTGCCCTGTGCTCGTATTGGCTGCAGGACCTTCCCTCCACCGACACGATCACGGATTACCAGGTCTCCGGGACCACGACCGTCTATGCGAGCGACAAGAAGACGGTGCTGGCCAAGTTCTACCTGGAAGACCGCCAGCCGGTGGACTTGGACCAGATCAGCAACAGCGCCGTCCAGGCAACGCTTGCCACGGAGGACAACCGCTTCTACGACCACGGCGCTGTAGACCCCATCGGCATCGCACGCGCGGTGGCGAACAACGTCTTCCGCTTAGGATCGCGCCAAGGCGCCTCCACAATCACGCAGCAGCTGGTGCGCAATACGATCCTGCAGGACGAGGCACAGGAAAGCACGTTCAAACGCAAGGTGCGCGAAGCGGCGCTTGCGTATCAGCTTGAGGACAAGCTGAGCAAGGACGAGATACTGAACCTGTACCTGAACACCGTCAATTACGGCGACAACTGCTATGGCATCGAAGCAGCGGCGCAACATTACTTCTCGAAGAGCGCGAAAGACCTGACCATGCTGCAGGCTGCCGCGCTCGTGGGCATTCCCCAGTCGCCGAACGCCTACACGCCCACCGTGCATCCGAAAGCGTGCAAGAAACGCCGCAACACGGTACTGCAGCGCCTGGCGGATACCGGGCGCATCAGCCAGGACAAGGCGGATGCGCTGAAGAAGAAGGCGCTGAATCTGAATGTGTCGGATACGGGCTCCTCGACAGACGGCATCTACAAATACCCGTACTTCACCAGCTACGTGCGCGACCAGCTGCTGAACGACCGGGGCGTCGAAGGCGTGTATGAAGGCGGCCTGAAGGTCTACACCACGTTGGACCCGGCGCTGCAAGAGGACGCTGAAGCCGCCTGCGAATCCCAGTACAGCCAGTGGTACGACACGGACGCCGAGATCGCCCTGGTCTCCATCGACCCGGACAACGGCTACATCAAGGCCATGGTGGGTGGCAAGGACTATCGCACGGACCAATTCAATCTGGTCACACAAGCTTCGCGCCAGGCCGGATCGTCATTCAAGGCGTTCACGCTTGCCGCGGCCATAGAGGACGGCATCAACCCCGCCACGATGATCGACTGCACATCCCCCGCCCAGCTGGGCAATTGGAAAGTGGAGAACATCGACAACAACAACTACGGCATCCGTAGCATCCAGAGTGCGTTCGCCGTGTCTTCGAACACCGGCTTTGCACGGTTGTGCCAGGAAGTCGGCGCCGACAAGGTGGTGCAGATGGCGAAGCGCCTGGGCATCACGTCTGACCTGGCCGAAGTGGACTCCATCACACTGGGAACGTCCGGCGTCTCGCCGCTGGAGATGTGCGGCGCGTATGCCACGTTCGCGAACGGCGGCACGCAGCGCACGCCCACGGCCATCACGAAAGTGGTGGACCGCAACGGGCAGACGACATACGAATGGAAGGACGAAGGCGCGAAGGTGCTTTCCGACGAGGTGTGTTACGCCTCCACGAAGGTCATGGAGACCGTGTTCGCGCAGGGAACGGCCGTGAGCGGGCAGCTGAACACGGCGCAGCCCTGCGCCGGCAAGACCGGCACGTCCGAAAAGGAGCGCGACCACTGGCTGTGCGGCTACACGCCGCAGCTGAGCACGACGGTCTGGATCGGCTCGCGCCAGGAGAAGAGTCTGCCGAACCTGGATCCGTGCTACGTCTGGCGCACATACATGGACGCCGCGCTGGCCTACTCCCCCATCGAAGCGTTCCCCACGGCAGACGACCCAAAGTACGAAAACGCGTTCAACAGCAGCCAGGCCGCGAAATACGGCACCTCCAGCACGGCCGCAAGCGCATCGACGGGTTCGCAATCCTCCAGCGCCTCGTCGAAGACCGAGAGCTCCTCGTCTTCCGCAGCCACCGAATCGTCTTCGAGCTCGAAGAGCTCGTACCACTACGAAGACGAGAATGGCAACGTATACAAGTACGACAAGAGCACCGGCAAGTACACGTACACGGATGCGAACGGCGGCAAGTACACGTACAACGAGAAGACGAACACGTATTCGTTCGAAGACGCCTCCCGTGCATCTTCGAGCTCGAGCAGCCGTTAGAGCGCGCACCGTCACCGCCTTGCAAAGCGCCGGCGCCCGGCAGGCTGCAGGCCAGCGCCGTGCGGCGCGCTCGAAAGGCACTTGGGGAACACCCGACGAGCACCCGGGAGCCCGCACCGCAGCCGCGCCGGATTCGGAAGCCGTCCCGGCCGATAGACGCAAAGAGGGCGCCCGGCATTCGGCTGGGCGCCCTCTTCTTTCGCGATGCGATGCCTTGTTGCGGGCTTACAGCGACGTTGCCTGCTCGTCGCCCTTCTTCAGATGCGCGATGCCGCCGTTGTACTTGTCCTGGATCTTCTTCAGGCGGCTTTTGTACTCGCTGGTGGAAAGCTTCGACTTCTTCTGATCGGAGTATAGGTCGATGTAATCGTCCAAGGCCTCCTTCAGCTCGTCGCAGCCCTTCGTGTATTCCTGATGCACGGACTTCAGCGTATCCGTGGGCTGCAGCTTCTCGAAGTCGTCGATGCTGCTCGATGCCTTCTTCGCTGCGGCCTTCATGGATACCAGGTCGTCATTCGCCACGGCATCCGAGAAATCGTTCAGGTTATCCTGCAGTTGGCCGATGATTGTATTCGCGTTCGACATGTACTCGCGATTCGCAGAAGCGGAATCGGAGCTCGACGACGACGCCGTGGTTCCGTTCGAACCGCACCCGGCCAGCACGCCGGCAAGCGCCACGCAGAGGACGGTCATCATGATTGCGAGGAACTTCTTCTTCATTTGCCTGCTTTCTGCGCCGTTGCCCTAGGCAACCAGCGTCTTGTTACTCGATGACGATTCGGGATAGAAACGCGCGGCCTCCCGCACGGAGTTCGCAGTGCCTTTCGATTCGAACAGCCTGGACCCGTTCGGATCCTCGGAGGATTCCAGGCGGTATGCCACCTTGTTCGTGGTGGACGAAGAGGCAGCGGAAGACGACGTGCCGGACGACGAGCTGCTCGAAGAGCCGGTCGAAGACGACGAGCCGCTGGACGATGAGGAGTACGTGCCCGTGGCGCTGGTGGCGCTGCTGGAGCTGTAGTACGCGCCGCTGCTAGACGACGAAGAGGACGACGAGCTGGACGAAGACGACGAGCTGCCGCTGTGGATATCCAGGTCGGAGTCGTTGATAGGCTTGTAATCCGGGTTGTCCGCGTCCGGGAAATTCTCCGTCTTCTGCCCGGCCAGCGCCGTGTCCATGAAGTCCGCGAACACGTCCGCCACCTCAAGGCCCGCGCTCATGGAGCGCTCTTCGCGGGCACCCATCCAGCAGGCCACGGAGTATTGCGGCGTGAATCCGACGAACCAGCTGTCGCGGTACTCCTCGGATGTGCCCGTCTTGCCGGCAGCCACCTGGCCGTTCGACGGCTTCGCCGCCGTGCCGGTGCCGCCGCTCTTCAGGACGCTTTCCATGGACTTCTCGGCCGCCATGGCAACTTCCGTGCTGAGCACCTTGTTGCCCGTGGTGTCCGCCGTGTAGATGGTGTTGCCGGACGAATCCTGGATGTCGGAGATGCAGCGCGCATCGTGATGCGTGCCGCCGTTCGCGATGGTGGCATAGGCATCCGCCATCTCCAATGTGGTGACGCCGTACGAGCCGAGCGTGATGGACGGCACGGCGTACAGGTCGGACGTGATGCCCATGCGCTTCGCCACGTCCACGACCTTGTCGGCGCCCAGCCATTCGCACAAGCGCGCGAAGCCGGTGTTCGAAGATACGGCGAACGCGCCTGTGACGGTCCGCGTGCCGTAGTCGTTCTGGTCGATGTTCGAGACGGTCCAGTTGCCCAGCGTGGCCGTTGAGCCGCAGTTCACGTACGTGTTATTCGGGTTCATATGGTTCTCAATGCAACCCACGAGCGTGAACGTCTTGAACGACGAACCGGGCTGGCGCTTCGCCTGCGTTGCCAGGTTGTACTGGTTCTTCGAGTAATCCCTGCCGCCCACGATGGCCTTGATGTAGCCGTTATCCGGGTCGATGACCGTCATGGCCACTTCCAAGTCGCTGTCGATAGTGGCTTCCTTGTTCTTCGCCGCCTGGTTCGCCGCCTTCTGGACCTTCGGGTCCAGCGTGGTGTAGACCGTCAGGCCGCCCTTGTACACCGTGTCGGACGGGTACATGTCAAGCAGCGTGTCGCGCACGTAGCTGGTGAAGTACGGGTACTTGTAGATGCCGTTCTGCGACGTCTTCGAGCTGACCTTAAGCCCCAGCTTCTGCTTCACGGCCTTGCCGTACTCGTCCTGCGTGATGGTGCCGTTCGTCAGCATGCGCTGCAACACCACGTTGCGGCGCTTCTTGCATGCATCCGGATGGTCGACGGGGTTGTTCTCCGTCGGCGATTGCGGAATGCCGATCAGTGTTGCCGCCTGAGCGATGGTGAGGTCCTTCGCGTCCTTCGAATAGTACTTCTGAGCCGCAGCCTGAATGCCGTAGACGCCCGAGCCGTAGTTGATGGTGTTCAGGTACATGAGCAGGATCTCGTCCTTCGAGTACATCTGCTCCAGCTTGATGGCGATATACGCCTCGCGCACCTTGCGCTTCAGCGTGCTCTCGCTGGCCTCGGAGGCCAGCACGGTGTTGCGCACGAGCTGCTGCGTGATGGTGGAAGCGCCTTCGGAGCCCTGTCCCGTCAGATTCACGTACACGGCGCGCAGGATACCCTGGACATCGACGCCGTTATGCTCGTAGAAGCGGACGTCCTCCGTGTCCACGGTGCCCTTCCATACGTATTCGCTGATCTGGTCCTGGGTCACCGGATCGCGGTCCTCCAGATAGAATTCTGCAAGCAGCGTCTTGCGGTCGTTTGCGTACACGCGCGTCTTCTGCGACATCTCGTAATACGACTGGTCGGTGTAATCGGGCAGGTCCTGAAGCCAGGACTGGCAGACCGCGCACACACCCAGAACGCCCATCACCAGAAGGATGGTGAGCGCCGCAAGCACATAGAGCACGCCGATGATGGGGTGCTTGCGCTTGGTTCCGCGCCTGTTCTTGATTACTCTCGAGCCCAAGGTACCTCCAAATGCGATACAACCCGTTTATTCTAGCATCGCACGGTCGTCGGAAAGTACTCCCTTCGCTTTCTCCATTTGTACGCGCACGGCCGCATTTCCGGTGCCGCCTTCCGTGGTACGGGCGGCAACGATGGCCGGCAGGTCCAACGCGCCGGCGATATCCGCTTCAAATAGATCGCTTTCGCGTTTGAAATCGTCCAGTGTCAGGTCGGACAGGTCGCAGCCGCGTTTCTCGCATTCCAGCACCAGATGGCCCACGATCTCGTGCGCCTTGCGGAACGGCAAGCCCTTCTTCGCCAGGTAGTCGGCCACATCCGTTGCGGCCAGGAAACCCTTCTGCGCTTGGGCCAGCATGGCATCCGCATTCACCTTCATGGTGGAAATCATGCCGTCCACGCACGCCAGCGCATCATGCAGCGTCTTCGTGGCGTCGATGACGCCCTCCTTGTCCTCCTGCAGGTCCTTGTTGTACGCAAGGGGCAGCGACTTCATGGTGACCAGCAGCGCCACCAGGTCGCCCACGACGCGGCCGGTCTTGCCGCGCGTCAGCTCCGCGAAGTCGGGGTTCTTCTTCTGCGGCATGATGGAGCTGCCCGTGCTGAACGAGTCGGACAGCGTGATGAAGCCGAACTCGGACGTGGACCACAGCACAATCTCCTCGCACAGGCGCGACAAGTGCATCATGGCCACGGCGCACGCGTAATCCAGATCCAGGAGGAAATCGCGGTCGGAGACGGCATCGAGCGAATTCGGCGTGACACCGGAGAATCCCAGCAGGTCCGCCGTCATGTGGCGGTCCAGCGCATACGTGGTGCCCGCCAGCGCCGCCGAGCCCAGCGGGTTCACGTCCGCGGCGCGCCGTGCCGCCCGGATGCGCGTGAAGTCGCGCGAGAACATCCAGAAATACGCCAGCATATGATGCGAGAACAGCACCGGCTGCGCATGCTGCATGTGCGTGTAGCCCGGCAGGATAACGTCGAAGTGCTTTTCTGCCTGGTCGATGAGCGTCTGGCGAATCTCGCACAAGTCCTCCGAAAGCTCGTCGCAGAGGTGCTTCGCGAACAGGCGGTCGTCCGTGGCCACCTGGTCGTTGCGGCTGCGGCCCGTATGCAGGCGCGCGCCGGGGGCGCCAATCTTCTCCGTGAGCGCCCGCTCCACGGACATGTGGATGTCCTCGTCGTTGATGTCGAACGCGAAGTTGCCGTTGTCGATATCGGCCTCGACGTCATCCAGGCCCTTGACGATGGCCTCCGCATCCGCATCTGTGATGACGCCCTGGTGGGCCAGCATGCGCGCATGCGCGCGGGATCCGGCAATGTCCTGTTTGTACATTGCCTTGTCAACCGGCAGCGACGCGCCGTACTGCTGCGTGAATTCGCTGACGCCCTGCTCGAAGCGTCCGGACCAAAGTGCCATCGTCGGCCTCCTTCAATGAAGATGCCGGCCACTGGCGGACCGGCATCGATTTCGGCATGTGTTGTGCGGCAAACCTTCCGCGTAAATCTACCCCGCCGTCAGCAGAAACGCAACGGCTGGCAGGGAATCCCTATCAATTACTCGGAGACGCCGTTCTCGCGGCGGTTCGCAGCCCACGTCTTCACGGGCAGCTGGTACAGCTGGATGAAGCCCTTCGACAGTGTGCGGTCGAAGGCGTCACCCTCGCCGTACGTTGCCAGGCTGTGGTCGTACAGGGAGAACTTGCTCTTGCGGCCGATGACCGTGCAGCTGCCCTTGTAGAACTTCAGGCGGATGGTGCCGGTCACGCATGTCTGCGCATACGCCATGAACGCGTCAATGGCGTTCTTCAGCGGGCTGAACCACTGGCCGTTGTACACCAGGATGGCCCATTCGGCCTCCAGCTGCGGCTTGTAATGCTGCAGCTCCAGCTCCAGGCAGCAGTCTTCCAGCGCCTGATGCGCCGTGATGAGCGCCAGCGCGCCGGGCTGCTCGTAGCATTCGCGGCTCTTCAGGCCCACAAGGCGGTTTTCCACCATGTCCAGACGGCCGTAGCCGTTGCGGCCGGAGATCTCGTTCATCTTGTAGATGCAGTCCAGATAGCTCATCTTCTCGCCGTTGATGGCAACCGGCAGGCCGCTCTCGAAGTCGATGTCGACGATTTCGGGCGTGTCCGGCGCCTTCTCCGGGTCGACCGTGACGGTCCAGATGTCGGCCGGCGGCTCGTTCCAGGGATCCTCCAGCACGCCGCATTCGATGGCGCGGCCCCACAGGTTGTCGTCGATGGAATACGGCGACTTCTTCGTGACGTCGATCTCCACACCGTGCGCCGCGGCATATTCCATCTCGGATTCGCGCGTGGTCAGATCCCACTCGCGGACCGGGGCGATGATCTCGATGGAGGGATCGAGCGCGGCGATGGACGTCTCGAAGCGGACCTGGTCGTTGCCCTTACCGGTGCAGCCGTGCGCGATGTACTTCGCGCCCACCTGATGCGCGTAATCAACCAGGTGCTTCGAGATGAGCGGGCGGGTCAGGGCGGACAGCAGCGGGTACTTGCCCTCGTACAGGGCGTTTGCCGCCAGCGCCTTGTCCAGGTACTCGTCAGCAAGCTCCTGGCGCATGTCGGCGATGACGCATTCCTTGGCGCCGACCTTCAGGGCGCGGTCGCGGACCTTCTCCAAACCGTCGTGCTCCTGGCCGACCTCGCCGACCATGCAGTAGACGTCCAGGTCCTTCTCGTCCATGAGCCACTTCACGCAGACGGACGTATCCAGTCCGCCGGAGTAGGCCAGAACAACCTTATCCTTCGCCATGTCCTCTTCCTTTCCTTCAGCCGAAGCTGCGTCTCATCAGTTCGTGGCTCATTATCCTACACCACGTTGCTTTGTTTGTATATGATTATTGAAATATACACTATTTGCGCATATTAATGAACATATTTTCAATTATTGCTGCATATTCTGGCGTTTTCGCAACCACCAGAATCGTGTTGTCGCCCGCTACGGATCCCACCAAGCCCTCGATCTCCGTGTTGTCGATGGCCTCGGCCAGGATGGGGGCGCCGCCCGAACGTGTCTTGATGACCAGCAGGTTCCCCGCGTTCTCGAACGTTTCGGCCATATCGCCGATCACGCGCTCCAGCACCATGTCCTCCGGCAGGGCGTAGAATCCCTGCGCGGATTTCAGCAGGCCGATCTCGCCGATATCGCGCGAAACGGTGGCCTGCGTGCACTCGAAGCCGCGCTGCTTCAGCTGGTCGGCCAACCCGCGCTGCGTGCGTATCTGCTGGCGCCGGACGATATCGCGGATAGCCGCCTGCCGGTCTTCGCGCTTGCCCATATCTCGGATCACCCGTTCCCTTCGACGCCGACCTACCCGGCGATAAGCGCCGGCAGCTTCGCAACAAGCGCGTCCACGTGCTTCTTCTCGCAGATCAGCGGCGGAAGGAAGCGCAGCGTGCTGGGACCCGTGGCGTTCAGCAGCAGGCCGGCGTCGAGCGCCTTCAGAACAACCTGGAACGCATCCACGCCCTCCGGCAGGTCGCAAGCCACCATGAGGCCCTTGCCGCGCACGTCTTGCAGGCCGGGCACCTGGGACAGCTGCTGCATCAGGTAGTCGCCCACCTCCGTCACGTGCTGCGCGATGCCCTGCTCCTGCAGGGCGTTCAGCGTGGCATACGAGGCGGATACGGCCAGGTTGCTGCCGCCGAACGTGGAGCCGTGCAGCCCCGGCTGGAAGACCTCGGCCACTTCCGCGCGCGCCGAGCAGGCGCCCATGGGGAAGCCGCCGGCGATGCCCTTCGCCGTGCTCACGATGTCGGGCAGCAGGTTGGCATGCTGGTAGGCGAACGGATACGTACCGGCGCGGTAGATGCCGCACTGCACCTCGTCGCAGATGAGCAGCGCGCCGTTGTCATGCGCCAGCTTCAGCGCCGCCTGCAGGTACTCCTTCGACAGCGGATGCACGCCGCTTTCGCCCTGGATGGGCTCCAGCAGGATGGCGGCGATGCCGTCCGGATGCGCGGCGAACGTTTGCTCCAGCGCCGCGACATCGTTCGGCTTCACGGCCAGGAAGCCGCCGGGCAGCGGCTGGAACGCCGCCTGCTTCACCGGCTGCTGCGTGGCGGCCAAAGTGACCAGCGTGCGCCCATGGAAGCTGTGCTCCAGCGAGATGATATTCTGACCGCCGGAGCCCTTTTCGCGCGAGTACAGGCGCGCAAGCTTGATGGCGCATTCGTTCGCCTCGGCGCCGGAATTCGCGAAGAACGTCTTCCACGGCTTACGGTCGGCTACAGCAACACGCTCGTTCAACATATCGGAGAGCATATGCGCTAGCTGGCCGCGCTTCTCAATGTAATAGTAGTTGCTGACATGAATGAGCTTATGCGCCTGATCCGCGATAGCGTCCGCCACGACAGGCGCGCAATGGCCCAGGCAGCACACGCCGATGCCGCCGATGAAATCCACGTATTCGTTGCCCTTGTCGTCCCGGACCGTCATGCCGCTGCCGGAAACCAGCTGCACCGGTTTGCGGGCGAACGTATGCATGACGTATTCGTCTTCGAGCTCCTGCTGTTCTTCAAGTGACATATCCATCCTCTTTCCCGTTATCGGCACCGCAGGAATACGGGCGGCGCCGGTTCGTTTTCGTTCGTGCCGTGCTCCGAGCGGCGCGGGCCGCATGCGTTATTCCTCCAGATTCTCCACCAATTTCGAGGCCACGGAACCGAGCGAGTGCTCATCATGGTTGTCCGCCGAATCCGTGCGGTACACCAATGTGCCGGCGCCCTCGTCCGTCAGCAGCTCTAGGAGGATGGAATGCGGTGCCGTGCCGTTCACGATGTGCGCACGGTACACGCCCTGATCGAGGGCATTCGTACAGGCCGTGATCTTCGGAATCATGCCCGACGACAGCTTCCCGCTTTCCACCAGGTCCTTCGCCTCTTCCAGCGTCATGTTCGAGATGAGTGTCGATTTGTCGCTGAAGTCCAGGTACACGCCGTCAACATCCGTGAGGAAGATCACCTTCTGCGCCCCGATGGCGCCCGCGATGGCTCCGGCCACCAAATCGGCGTTCACATTGAAGTACCCGCCGTCGTCGCCCAGCGCCACGGACGCGATGACCGGGATGTAGCCGTCATCCACAAGCGCGTTGACGTAGTCCGCGTTGATGCGCGTCACGGTGCCAACACGGCCCAGCGCCGGGTCGGACTGCTCGGCTACGACGGTGCCGGCGTCGCTGCCCGACACGCCCACGGCCAGGTTGCCGTGGGCGTTCATGGCGCGCACGAGCTCCTGGTTCACCTGCCCCACCAGAACCATCTTCACCACGTCCATGGCCTCCTCGGAGGTCACGCGCAGGCCGTTGCGAAATTCAACCGGCAGGCCGAAGCGATCCATGACGGTGCTGATAGCCGTGCCGCCGCCATGGATGATCACGGGATTCACACCCATGATCTTCAGCAGCACGATGTCGCTCATGACCTGGGAACGCAGCTCCTCGTTGACCATGGCGCTGCCGCCGTACTTGATAACGACGGTCTTGCCGGTGATGCCCTTGATCCACGGCAGCGCACGCGAGATGACGCGCGCCGTCTCGCGCTGATCGTACTGGTCGGCGCGCGTGTCGTTCGCAAATTTCATATACTTGCCCTTCCTCCTTCGCAACAGCACCTGCGGGCAGCGCCCCTAGCTGCGGTAATCCGCATTGATGGCAATGTAGTCGTGCGTCAGGTCGCACGTCCAGATGGTGGTCTGCGCCGGGCCGGCATGCAGGTCCACATCCAGCACGATCTCGGGGTCCTCGAAGCGCTTCAGCGCCTCGTCCTCGTCGAACGCCACGGACAGCCCGCCGCGGCAGACCGGTAGCCCCATGATGTCGATGTCTGTCTGCCGCTGCTCGAACTTTGCGCCGGACTTGCCCAGCGCCGCAGCGATACGGCCCCAGTTCGCATCGTGGCCCGCCACCGCCGTCTTCACCAGCGGGGAGTTCGCCACGGCACGGGCGGCCAGATCGGCATCCTCGTCCGTAGCCGCGCCGCGCACGTTCACCGTCACGAGCTTCGTGCAGCCCTCGCCGTCGCCGGCGATCTTGCGCGCAAGGTTCTGCGCCACGTAGTTCAGTGCCTCGCAGAATTCCGCGAATGCCGGGGAGTCCGGTGTGATGGAGGCGTTCGCGGCGAACCCGCCGCCCGCCGCTGCCTTGCCGCTGGCGAACAGGAGGCACGTATCGTTCGTGGACGTGTCGGAGTCCACGGTGACGCGGTTGAAGCTCTTGTCCGCTGCCTGCTTCAGCGCCTGCTTCAGCGCATGGGGCGTCAGCGGCGCGTCCGTGGTGATGACGGCGATCATCGTGGCCATGTTCGGCATGATCATGCCGGAGCCCTTCACCATGCCGCCCACCGTGAACGTCTTGCCCACGAACGGCGCGCAGGCGCTGACGAAGCTGACGGCGCATTCCTTCGAGACGGTGTCCGTAGTCATGATGGCGCGGGCCGCGTCGTGCATGCCCTCCTTGGACAGCGACGCGTGCAGCTCCGGCAGCGCGGAGCGGAACGGATCCAGCGGAAGGAACTGACCGATGACGCCCGTGGACGCCACCAGCACGTCCTGCGCGTCGCAGCCGATGACGTCGGCGGCGATCTGCGCCGTCTCCTCCGCCGCCGTCAGGCCCTTATCGCCCGTAGCCGCATTCGCGATGCCCGAGTTGATGACCACTGCGCGCGCCACGCCGGCCGCGTCGGCGCCCAGGTGCTTCTTCGAGACCTGCACCGGTGCGGCGCAGAACACGTTCTGCGTGAAGACGCCAGCGGCCGGGCACAGCTCGTCCGCCTCGACGAGCGCCGTGTCCAAGCGGTTCGGGTCCTTGCGGAACCCGGCATGAATGCCCGCTGCTGTGAATCCCTGGGCGCTTGCGACGCCGCCGCCTTCGATGATTTTCAGTTCGTTCTTCATATTCGCCGCTCCTCTACACCGGCTGACCGATACCCGGCAGGCCGCATGTCTCGTTGAATCCGCATACGATGTTCGCGCACTGGAGCGCCTGCCCGGCGGCCCCCTTACATAGGTTGTCGATGGCGCCCGTTGCCACGATGGCGCCCACGCGCTCCGCATACACAACGCCCACATGGGCGCGCGCCGTCCCCACGACGGAGGACGTCTTCGGCTGGACGCCCGCCGGCAGCACCGTCACGAGCGCGGAATCGCGGTAGAAGTCCTCGTAGAGCTTCTGCAGCCCTTCGGCTGTGACGTCCGCGCCGGGAGCCACCCGCAGCGTGACCGTGGAAAGCAAGCCGCGGCCCAACGGGGCCAGATGCGGCGTGAACAGCACTTCGCCCGGCTTGCCCAGGATCTGCTCGATCTCCGGCGTGTGGCGATGGCTGCCCACGCCGTACGCTTCCAAGTTCTCGTTCGCGAAGCAGAAATGCGTGCGCGGCGTGGCCTTCTTGCCCGCGCCGGTCACGCCGGACGCGCAGTTTGCGATGATACCGGTCGTCTCGATATAGCCCTTTTCCAGTGCCGGCACAAGTGCAAGCGGCACCGCCGTGGTGTAGCAGCCCGGGTTTGCAACGAGCTTTGTCTTCTTAATTTCCTCGCGGAACAGCTCCGGCAGACCGTACACGGCTTTTTCGTGCAGCGCCTTATCCGTAAATGTGCCGCCGTACCACTCGGTGTATTCTTCCTCGCTCTTTAAGCGGAAGTCCGCGCCGAGGTCGATGAACGCCTTGCCTTTTTTGTCACACTCCGCAGCAAGCTCCTGCGAAAGGCCGTGCGGCAAAGCGGCAAAGATGACATCGCTTTTTTCCACAACCGCTTCCTGCGTGGTGCAGATGAGGTCGCACATTTCGCGGTATGCCGGGTAAACGTCCGACAAAGCCTGTCCCTCAAAGCTTACAGAGCTGATGGCCGCAAGCTCCGCTGCGGGATGCCCCGCAATCAGGCGGCAGATCTCCGCGCCCGCATAACCGGTGGCGCCCACGACGCCGACCTTAATCTTTTCCATTTTGATACCCCCAACAAAGGTAAAATTGAATTTATAGCCCGTTTACGATCGTGCGCACTTCTTTTGCCGCCGCGCGGACGTTCTCCGGGCACGGCGCACCCTTGACCTTGCGGTCGCGCACGCATTTTTCAAGGTTGATGGCCTCGTACACGCCCTCGTCGAACGCATTACAGACCTTTTTGTATTCGTCGATCGGCAGCGTCTCCAGCGTCAGGCCGCGCTCGATGCACAAGGCGACAAGCTCGCCCGTAATCTTATACGCATCGCGGAACGGCAGGCCCTTTGAAGCCACCAGATAATCCGCGCAATCCGTTGCATTGATGAAGCCCTTTGCCGCTGCGGCGCGCATGTTCTCTTTTAAAACGCGCATTGTTTTCAGCATCGGGATAAACGGCGTCAGGCACAGGCGCAGGGTATCCACCGCGTCAAACACGGCTTCCTTGTCCTCCTGCATGTCCTTGTTGTACGCGAGCGGCAGACCCTTCATCATGGTCAAAAGCGCCATCAGGTCGCCGAACACGCGGCCGCTCTTGCCGCGGATAAGCTCCGTAATATCCGGGTTCTTCTTCTGCGGCATGATGCTGGAGCCGGTGGAAAACGCGTCGTCCAGCTCGATGAATTTAAACTCCCACGAGCACCAAAGAATGATCTCCTCGGAAAATCTCGAAAGATGCACCATCGCAAGCGAAATCGCCGCGGCGATTTCCGCGCAGAAATCGCGGTCGGCAACGCCGTCGAGGCTGTTGCGGCTCACGCCGGAGAAGCCGAGCAGCTTCGCCGTCAAATCACGGTCGAGCGGGTACGTCGTTCCGGCCAAAGCGCCGGAGCCGAGCGGGCAAACGTCCATACGCTTTAACGCGTCCTGCATACGGCCGATGTCGCGCAGGAACATTTCGGCATACGCCATTAAATGATGCCCGAACGTGATGGGCTGTGCGCGCTGCAAATGCGTGTAGCCCGGCATAACGGTGTCGGCATATTCCTCCGCCTGGTCGCACAGTACGTTGATGAGCTCTTTTAACTGTTCCATGAGCCCCGCGCACTCCTTGCGCAGCGTCAGACGAACATCCAGCGCAACCTGATCGTTGCGGCTGCGGGCGGTATGTAATCTCTTGCCTGCGTCGCCGATGCGCGCCGTCAGCTCGCCCTCGATAAACGTGTGAATATCTTCGGCATCGGGGTCAATGTGCAGAGCGCCCGTCTCGATGTCCTTTTCGATTTTCTCAAGCTCCGCGCAGATCTTTTCGCTTTCGCCTTTATCGATGATTCCCGCCGCGCCGAGCATTGTGGCATGCGCAATGCTGCCCTCAATGTCCTCTTTGTACATGCGGCTGTCAATAGAAATAGACGAGTTAAAGTCGTTCGTCTTCGGGTCTGCCTCCTTCTGGAAGCGGCCTTTCCATAATTTCATGGCTGAATCTTTCCTTCCCGTTTATGGCAGAAAAGGGCAGGCAGATGAATGCCTACCCTAAATCTACTTTTGGATTATTTATTTTCGGTCTTTGCCTTCATGTGTGCATAAACCTTGATCGGCAGGCCGAACAGGTTGATGAAGCCGTCTGCATCCGCCTGATTGTAGACCTCATCCTCATCGAACGTTGCGATCTCCGGGTCATACAGGCTGTACGGAGAAGTGACACCTGCATCAATGATGTTGCCCTTATAAAGCTTCAGCTTGACATCGCCGGTGACGGTCTGCTGGGTGGAATCTACAAATGCGGAAAGCGCCTCGCGCAGCGGGGTAAACCACTGGCCGTAGTAAACAAGTTCCGCAAACTTCAAACCGATCTGCTGCTTGTAGTGGAACGTGTCTCTTAGATAATAATCGAAAGCATATTTAGCATTAAACTTCAACCAGTCGGTTACG
>OGOS01001377.1_pt1 | contig 15717 bp, 14 predicted proteins | sample 1552701 | NCBI WGS metagenome assembly OGOS01 (sample SAMEA2580128, study PRJEB22360) | human gut metagenome | biome: human gut; feature: human-associated habitat; material: faeces | place: Denmark | collected 2008/2010
CCATGGCGTAGGTGCCCCCCGGCCGCGGGGGCAGCGCCGCACCTGCCGTAACGGCGGAAGGCTACGTGTCTCTGGAAATGGAGCGCGTCATGGCGAACATGCCGGGTGCCGACCAGAGCCTGAAGAGCGAGCGCGTGCTTGAGATCAACCCCGAACATCCCGTGTTCGCTACGCTGAAGGCCGCTCAGGAAGCCGGCGACACCGAGAAGGTGAAGGATTACACGGGCATCCTGTACGACCAGGCGCTGCTGGTGGAGGGTCTGCCCATCGACGACCCTGCGGATTATGCGGAGAAGGTCATCGGCCTGATGAAGTAGCGGATGTCCTTTCGCTGCTGTAAACGGGCAGCCGCCGTTGCGCGACATGCCGTTCGCACTCTAAGCCTGCCGAAGCGCTTGCGCGGTCGTTCGCTCCCATTAGAATGGAGGCAAACCGCGCGAGCGCTTCTTGCGTCTCGACCCGAAATCGCATGTAAGGAGACATCATGCCAGATAGCGAAGCCCCTCAGTCGGCGCCTCAGCCGAATCCGGAATTCGATCCTCGCATCCCGCCGAAGGAGAAGCCCAACGAGGGCTCCCACATCGGAAAGGTCATCGCCGTCATCTCCGGCAAGGGAGGCGTGGGCAAGTCCACCGTCACCGGTCTGTTGGCATCTGCCGTGGCACGCACCGGCGCTAGCGTGGGCATCATGGATTCTGACATCACCGGCCCGTCAATGCCGAAGGCGTTCGGCGTGAGCGAGCGCCTGTCCACAGACGGCCAGGCCATGATTCCCTCCGTGACACCGGAAGGAATCAAGATGGTATCCACGAACCTGATTCTGGAACGCGATGACCTGCCCGTGGTGTGGCGCGGTCCCATCCTGTCGAATGTCGTGCGCCAGTTCTTCGGCGAGACGAATTGGGGTTCCCTGGACTATCTGTTCGTGGATATGCCCCCGGGAACGGCCGATGTCACGCTGACGGCGTTTCAGGCGCTGCCCATCGACGGCGTGGTGGTGGTCACGTCGCCGCAGGATCTGGTGGAGATGATCGTGGACAAGGCCGTGAACATGGCGCGCGAGATGAACGTGCCCATCATCGGCATCGTGGAGAACATGGCCGCCTATACGTGCCCGGACTGCGGCAAGACACAGTACCTGTTCGGCAAGCCGAAGGGCGCGGAACTGGCGAAGAAGCGAGGCATTCCCTCGTATGCCATGCTTCCCATCGACCCGCGTGTGGCGGAGCGGGAAGATGCCGGTCGCATCTACGATGCGAACGAGGACGAGGCGCTGGCGCCTGTGCTGGATTTCATCATGGAGCGCTAACCGGCTATGTCCGAATGGAAGGAACGCTCTGAATACACGCCGGTGCCCCGGATGGCGCCGGCGCGCGGCGCGGGGCAGCGCATGCCGGATGCTTTCGAGGGCGGGAACACTGCGAGGGGCGCCGATTCCGCCGACGAGGCGGATGGGCTGCGGATCTTCCGTTCCTCCGGCGAGGGGGATGGCAGTTGCGAGGAAGAGCCTGCCGTGCCGTCCGGGGCACCTGTTCGTGCCATCAACGAGGATGACGACGGATACGACCCGTATTCCGACTGGCACGACCAGGGGCCATCGATGCCGCTGTTCGAACGGGACCCGTGGGAATGAACGGGTGCGCGGCCGCGTGCCGAGCGGCGGGGCGGTCACCGCGCCGCGGCTGTGCGGCCGCGTAGCCGCGCGAATCATGGTGGAGCTGTGACGCGAAAAACTTTTTCGAATAACCCCTTGACGTGCTGCGCTCACACCGATATATTCTTTCTTGCACTTTTCGGGGCCTTAGCTCAGCTGGGAGAGCGCATGGCTGGCAGCCATGAGGTCAGGGGTTCGAACCCCCTAGGCTCCACCACGTATTCAAGCCAGGATTTCGGTCCTGGCTTTTTTGTTGCATGCAGGATGCGCCGCGCGGTTGCGGGGAATGCGGCCGCAACGCCTCCTGCGTCGAGCAAAGGAGGTCGGCATGGCTGTCAAGCTATACCATTTCACCAGCAAGCGCCATTTCCAGGAGATTCTGGATAGCGGAGTCTTGAAGGTGAGCCCCAGCAACCTGGTGAAGCCGAAGAACCTGCATTTCGACAAGACGTTGGACCGCTGGGATTGGGATACGTACGACTACAAGCCCGTTGTGTGGCTGACGGAGTCGCCAACGGCGCGCGACGAGGTTATGCAGGCCACCGGCAAGGAAGGCTCGGGCGAGCGCAAGGACGAGGTGCGCATTGCCGTGGAGAAGACGCCGGGCATGCAGAAATGGACGAAGTGGGCGGAGGCGAACGGCATCGACCGCAAGTGGTTTAAGGACGTGAAGCGCGCCAGCAGGGACCATCAGGCCTGGTACGTGTCCGAGATTCCGATTCCCGTAGAGGACTTCGCCGCCGTGGAGATCGACGGTGAGCCGTTCCACGCAGAGGGTTACCGCTGGTAACCGCTCTGTTTCCGTACTGTCACCCGCTGTCTGCCGAGCACCTGCCGCGGCGAGGGGACAGGTGTTGGTATACTCGTGAACGATGAATGAGACCGCTGCATGCTCCTTTTCGCAGGACGGGGTGCTTGCAGCAGCCGGAACGGAGGACCGCATGAAGACCCGCAAGAGCAAGGCAAGCGAAAGCCGCTATTTGATCTTCGTCGAGACGGAGGCCCCGGAAACAGATGCCGCTATCCGTGAGGGCGTGCCGATGTTCCTGGATCGGGTGCATGCCTCTCAGTTGGGTGAAGATGAGGATCTTCACGAAGGCCTGGTGAAGCGCTTCGGCGAAGAGCGCGCCGACCAGGCGCTGTCCGACGCCGTGATGAACTACCTGCTGCCACTTGCACTGCGCAATTTGGAACTCGAGCCTGCGTGCTCTCCCGTCCCCGTGGGCGAGCCCACGCCCCATGCCGGCGAGCCGTTCTCCTTCGAGGCGAATGTGTATGTGCTGCCCCAGATGGAACTGAGCGACTACGAGACGCCCGTGTCCGTGTCCGTCGAGCGCAGCTATACCACGGAAAGCGAGATCGACCAGCAGCTTCTGGCGCTGGCCGCGCATTTCTCAACCGTGGGGGAAAGCGAGCTCACGGGAAACCAGGTGCGTACTATGCCCGCCATCGACGACGAATGGGTGGCCACCGTCTACCCGGTGCCCGGCATCAACACCGTGGAGGACTTGCGCGCGCAGCTGCGCAACCGCCTTGATACGTACAAGGAAGGCGATTTCGAGAACCGAAAGGTGAATGCCGCCGTCGCGGCCCTTTCCCAGCGTTTGGAGGGAGAAGCTCCGCAGGAAATCGTCGACATCATTGCGAAGGACATGATCGCGGATGTCGAGGAGGAGGTCCTGGCCGAGCAGGGCAAGGTACTCGATACGGTGTTGAAGGAGCAGAAGATCAAGCGTGAGGATTTCGACCGCGCCATGTACGACCGCGCCCGCGATTCTGTGCGGGAGGGTCTGACCATGGATGCCGTGTTCCGCCATGAAGGCATGGAAGTCACGGATGGGGATATCGAGGACGCCATCCGGCGCATCTCCGCGAACGCCGGCGATGAGGCGGCCGTGCTGCAGGCGCAGACGAACCTGCGCGAGATGGGTCGTACGCCCGAGCTGGTGGAGGTTGCGCGCCGTCTGAAAGCCGGCCAATGGATTGCCGACCATGCTCAGATCACGGTCGAGGTATAGCGTTCGCAGCGGCTCGCATCTTTCTGTGCGCGGTGTTTTTGCGCTCAAGTATGCCGTGAATGCGGCTTTTCGGTAATCAAGTTCTTCATTTCGGGGGTTTCGCCCACGTGGCGGGACCCCCGAATACCGTATGTTTTACGTTACACTGGCAATAAGCGTTAGATATCGGTTTGGACGGCATGTCCTGCAGGGTTTGAGCGCATGCGGTCCCTTGAGGAAAGATGGGTGATTGTATGGCTGCTCCCGAAACAGGGCACGTGAGGAATATCGCCTTAGTTGGCCAGGACGGTGCGGGCAAGACTTCGTTTGCCGAGGCGATGCTGCATATTTCCGGACGAACGCCACGCATGGGAACGACGCACGACGGCAAATCGTACCTCGACTACGACGAGGAAGAAATTCGCCGCAAGTTCACGTTGAGCACCTCCATTGCTCCCATCCTGTACAAAGATTTCAAGATCAACCTGCTGGACACGTCGGGGCAGGCGGATTTCATGGGCGACACGCTGGCGTCCATGCAGGCGGTGGAGATGGCCATGTTCGTCATCGATGCCGTGGAAGGTCCTGCTCCCATGACGGACCGCCTGTGGCGCGAAGCAGAGAAGATGCGCCTGTGCCGCAGCGTGTTCATCAACCACATCGATCGTGAGGGTGCGGACTTCGACACGTCCATGGCTATCCTGCATGCCCGCTACGGAACGCGCCTGGGCGCCGTAGCCATCCCCATCGGCGTCGGTTCGGATTTCAAGGGCGTCATCGATGTGCTGCGCATGAAGGCGCGCTACTTCGAAAACGGCGCGGAGCGTATTGAGGAGATTCCCGAAGAGTATGTGGCGCGTGCCGAGAATGCGCGCGACCACCTGTGCGATCTGGTTGCCGAAGCGGATGACGACTTGATGATGAAGTATCTGGAAGGCGATGACCGCCTGACGCAAGAAGAACTGGAGGATGCCTTCGGCAAGGCCATCGCGCAAGAGCTGTTCATCCCTGTCTTCGTGGGCTCCACCATCATCGAGCAGGGTATCTCGAACATCATGGATGACATCTGCAGCTATTTTCCCAGTCCCACGGCATACGGATCGTTCTACACCGCCGATGGCGAATCGCATCCGGTCACGGCAGATGGAGAGCCCACTGCCTTCGTGTTCAAAACGCAGGCGGATCCGTTCGTTGGCAGGCTGAGTTTTCTGAAGGTGGCAACAGGCCGCCTGGAGCCGGGCATGGAGCTTATCAACGCCCGCACCGGCAAGAAAGACCGTCTGGGCCATCTGTATGTCATGATGGGGAAGGAATCCACGGATGTGAAGGCCGCGAAGGCGGGCGACATCATCGTGGTGCCGAAGCTTTCGGATGCGCGCACGGGCGATACGCTGTCGGAATCCGGCAATGTGGCCATCGAGCCGCGATTCCAGGTGACTCCGCAATACCCAGTTGCTATCGAGGCTGTGAACAAGAACGAGGAAGACAAGCTGGGCGCATTTCTGACGCGCCAGGCAGATGCCGATCCCACCATCAGGATCGAACGCAACGAAGAGACGCGCCAGACCATCCTTACCGCCATGGGCGAAATGCAGGTTGACACGCTGCTGCGCCGCATGAAGGAGCAGAGCGGCATCGAGGCGAAGCTGGTGCCCGTGCGCATTCCGTATCGCGAGACCATCCGCAAGACGGCCGAGGCGCAGGGCCGTCACAAAAAGCAGACGGGTGGTGCCGGACAGTTCGGCGACTGCTGGCTGCGCATAGAGCCGAATCCGGGCAAGGGGTATGAATTCGAGGATGAAATTGTGGGCGGCAAGATTCCGCGCAATTACATCCCTGCAGTCGACAAAGGCGTGCAGGAGGCCATGGCGGAAGGCTTCCTGGCCGGCTACCCCATGGTGGATATCAAATGCGCCGTCTTCGACGGATCGTACCACCCGGTGGACTCGAACGACATGGCATTCAAAACGGCGGCTCGCATTGCATTCCGTGCAGCGTGCGAGAAGGCTGATCCCGTTTTGCTGGAACCGATGGCCGATCTGGCCATTACCGTGGAAGAGGAATATGCCGGCACGGTCATGGGTGACATCTCCATGCGTCGCGGCCGCATTGTAGGAACGGATGCCGGCGAACCTGGCCAGACCGTCATTTTGGTGAGGGTCCCCTATGCCGAGGTCGTCACGTACACGAAGGATCTGCGGGCCATGACGCGCGGATCCGGCAGCTATCGTGTGACCCTGAACGGCTGCCAGGAGGCGCCCCGCGAGGTAACGCAGAAGCTGGTGGAAGAGTATCGCCAGAAGCGCGAGGCGGGCAATAAGAAATAACGGGCAGTCTGGGATTCGATCGAAGGTATCTCTGCTGCGCGCGATACACCGGGAAGGCTCGCGTCCTTCCCGGTGCTTCTTTTCTCTCTATACACAGCGGCCTGCCTGTTTATGCGGTTCGGGCTGCATGCCCGCGCGCCCTGGTCGTTCGGTGGAGCCGTAGGGGGATTCTCTGTATTTCGGTACAATGGAAGGCCAAACCGAATCCAAGGAGGAATTCCATGTGCGGCATTGTCGGCTATACGGGCACAAAGCCTGCCAAAACCGAGCTGTTCGATAACCTGAAGAAACTGGAGTATCGCGGATATGATTCCGCCGGTATCGCACTGCAAACGGAAGGCGGCTTGCAGGTCATCCGCCGAATGGGCAAGGTAAGCAACCTTATTGCCGCATCAAAGGATGCGGACATGAACTCTACCTGCGGTATTGCGCACACGCGTTGGGCCACGCACGGCCGTCCCAGCCAGGCGAACGCGCATCCGCAGTGCTCGTGCGACAACACCATCGCCGTCGTGCACAACGGCATCATCGAGAACTATGCCGAACTGCGCGAGCGCCTAATCTCCGAAGGTCACGTGTTCCGCAGCGAGACGGACACGGAAGTGGTGGCGCATCTGGTGGAGGAAGCGTACGACGGCGATTTGATCCGTGCCGTCCGCCGTGCCGTGCGCCAACTGGTGGGCGCCTGGTCGCTGCTCGTAACATGCGCGGAGGAGCCGGGCATCATCGTTGCCACGCGTAAGGACAACCCGCTTGTCATTGCCCAGGGCGAAGACGGCTGCTATGCAGCCAGCGATATCATCGCCGTTGCGCATGCGAATCGGTGCGTGACCGTGATGGAAGACTACGAATTCGCCCGCATCACGCCCGATGGCATCTCGTACACGAACATCGACGGCGATTCCATCGAGCCGAACCGCATGCAGGTGGGTTGGGAACTCGACGACGTGGACAAGGGCGAATGGCCCGACTTTATGCTGAAGGAGATCTACGAGCAGCCGCGCGTCATCCGCGATACGCTTGCCGGCCGCATGGTGAACGGCAACCTGAACATAGACGAGCTGGAGCTTTCGCCCGACGAGTTGGGCTTCATCGACCGCGTGTACATCATCGCGTGCGGCACCAGCTACCATGCCGGCCTTATTGCGAAGAACCTCATAGAGATGTGGGCGCGCATTCCCACGGAGGTGGAGGTGGCGTCTGAATTCCGCTACCGCCATCCCATCATCACGCCGTCCACGCTGGTCGTGGGCATCTCTCAGTCCGGCGAGACGGCCGACACGCTGGCGGCCATCCGCGAAGCACGCCTTTCCGGCGCGAAGGTGTTCGGCATCACGAACGTCATTGGCAGCCCCGTGGCGCGCGAAAGCGACGGCGTCATCTACACCCAGGCGCACAAGGAGATCGCCGTCGCCTCCACGAAGAGCTTCACTGGCCAGGTGGCCAGTCTGACGCTGTTGGCCATGCTGCTGGGCCAGAGTAAGGGCCGCCTGTCCACGCCGCAGATCCGCGTGCTATTCCGCGAGCTTGCCGACACGGCCGGTCAGGTGGAAAGCATCCTCTCCGACACGTCCGCCATCGAGGCGGCGGCGCAGGACATCAAGGACGCGGCGAGCGCGTTCTACATCGGTCGCGGCCTGGGAGCGGCGGTGTGCTACGAGGGTGCGCTGAAGATGAAAGAGATCAGCTACATCCATGCCGAGGCGTATGCGGCGGGCGAGATGAAGCACGGTCCCATTGCGCTGGTGGAATCCGGCTTCCCGGTTGTCGCCGTCGCCACAGCCAGCCCCATCTACGACAAGACCATCAGCAACATCGAGGAGAGCAAGGCGCGCGGCGCGAAGGTCGTGGCCGTTGCCACGGAGGGCGACGCGGAGATTCGGAAGTATGCCGACCATGTGCTCTACATTCCGAAGGTCCGCGACGCATTCATGCCCATCACGGCTACCGTGGTGCTGCAGCTGCTGAGCCGCTTCGTGGCCATTGCCCGCGGCTGCGACGTTGACCAGCCGCGCAACCTGGCAAAATCGGTGACCGTTGAGTAGCCGCATGGGCAGCACGGACGATATCCTGCAGCACGCCGCGCAACGGGCGCCCCAGGACCCGGCGCCTGCAACCGCCGGCAGCCGGGAAGCAGGCGATGCGCAGGAACAGTCTGCCGACGCGGCCCGCGCTGTTGCGGACGGCGTGGGGCTGGGCATCGACATCGTCGACATCGCGCGCATGGAGCGCATCCTGCAGCGCACGCCGTCGTTCCCCGACCGCGTGTTCTCGGAAGACGAATGCCGCTACTGCCGCAAGACCGCGAATCCGGCCGCGCATTTCGCAACGCGCTTCGCGGCGAAGGAAGCTGTCCTGAAAGCGCTCGGCACGGGCTTTTCGGCCGGTATCCGCCCGCGCGATATAGAGGTTAAGCGCAATGCAAAGGGCCAGCCGCGCGCCGCGTTGTACAATGCCGCCAAGGCCGCCGCCGAGGAGCAGGGCGTGGTGGGGCTGCCCATCTCGCTGTCGTTCACGCACACGGAGGCCGTGGCGTGCGCCCTGGCGGTCACCCGCAGTTCTGTGGCGGCCATGCAGAAGCGCGCCGATCCCATGAAGGAACTGGCCAAGCAATTCAAGGAAGTGCGCGGCCTACTGGACGATTTGCCCTCGAAAGGCGTGAGTGCAGATGACGAACAGCAAGTCAATTGATCTGGCGGCGCTGCTGCCTATCCCCGCCAGCAACGCGAACAAGTACACGCGCGGGAAGCTGACGTTGGTCGTCGGCGGTTCGTCGTATCCGGGCGCGGCATTTCTGGCTACGCGTGCGGCGCAGCGCGCCGGCGCCGGATACTGCGAGGTGTTCACGGCGCAGCAGAACGTGTCGAAGATCCAGACGTGCGCCCCGTCTTCCGTGGTGCGCTGCTGGGACGAGCTGAACCGCCTGGGCGTCACGCCCAGCAACGAGCACCATCCCACGGCCTGCGTGGTGGGTAGCGGCTTCGATCCCGACGATGCCGAGGCGCGCGAGCAGCTGGTGTACGTGCTGCAGAACGTGGAGGCTCCCGTGCTGGTTGATGGCGGCGCTATCCGCATGCTGGCCACAAAGGGCCTGCGCGAGACCGTGCTGCAGCGCACGGAGCAGGGCCTGGACACCGTCATCACGCCGCACACCGGCGAGGCCATCGCACTTGCGGCCGCCCTGCCTAGCGGCATTGCGAAGACGCCCGATTTGGCCATGTGCCTGGCGGATGCGTTCAAATCCACAGTCGTGCTCAAGGGCCCTGACACGGAAATCGTTTCGGGCGAGCGCAGCTATACCATGACAGAAGGCACGGCGGCGCTGTCGAAAGCCGGCACAGGCGATGTGCTGGCAGGTATCATCGGTTCGCTGCTGGCGCAGCGGCTGGATGCGTTCTCAGCAGCCGTGCTGGGTACCACCCTGCATGCGCGCGCGGGTTTGCGTGCCGAAAAGCAGTTCGGCGTCATCTCTGTGCTGCCGGAAGACGTGGTTGACGCCCTTCCCGCGGCTATCATGGCAACGGCGAAGTCGGGCCGGTAACCGGAGTGCGGGCGGCGCGCGGATGCGCCGCCGGACAAGAGCGAATTCATACGATCGCTACGGCGCCGGGTGCGATTTCGCACGTCCGGTGTGCGGTCGTCTACAGGAAAGAGGATCAGGCATGGCGGATAAGGAACCCTTGCGCAGCGGTATGGAGACGCTGTTGGATACGGATCAGCTGGTGGCATCCGTTTCCGACCCTGCGGCACGCGTGGAAGAGCTGCGCCGCGAGATAGAGCACAACGCGTACCTGTATTACGCCGAGGATCGCCCGGTGCTTTCCGATGCCGCCTACGATTCGCTCATGCGCGAGCTGCGCGCGCTTGAGGCCGCCCATCCGGAGCTCGTCGATCCGACGTCACCCACGCAGCGCATCGGTGGCTATGTGGGCGAGCAGTTCGCGCCCGTTCGCCATGCCCAGCGCATGTATTCGCTGGACGATGCGATGGGTCTGGAAGAGCTGGATGCCTGGATGGATCGCACGTTCGAGGCGCTGGGGCGCACGGTGCCGTTGTGCTGCGAGCTGAAGATAGACGGCAGCGGTATCGCGCTGACATACGAGGATGGTCGCCTGATCCGTGCCGCCACGCGTGGTGATGGCACGACGGGTGAAGACGTGACGGCGAATATCCGCACCGTTCGCGACGTGCCGCTGCGCCTGCGGCACCAGAGTTTGGATGCACTCGCCGTGCGCGATGCAGCTGTCGAACTGCGCGGCGAGGTCTATATGCCGAAGAAGAGCTTCGAGACGCTGAATGCCGCCGCGGAGGCGGACGGCAGGACGCCGTTTGCGAACCCGCGCAACGCGGCAGCTGGCAGCCTGCGCCAGAAGGACTACACCATCACCGGCAAACGCGATTTGTCCACATTTATCTACGCCACGGCATCGAACGGTCAGTTCGCCCTGCCCGGTCAATTCGAGCTGCTGGAATGGATGCGCAGTGCGGGCTTTCACGTAAATCCGGACGTGAAGCTGTGCAAGAGCGCGGAAGAGGTGCGTGCGTTCTGCCGTGCCGCGCTTGATCGTCGCGAAGACCTGCCGTACGAGATTGACGGTGTGGTGGTGAAGGTGAACGAGTTCGCCCTGCAGGATTCCCTGGGCTTCACGGCCCGTGCGCCGCGCTGGGCCATTGCCTACAAGTTCCCACCGGAAGAGAAGACCACGCTGCTCCGCGACATTACCGTGCAGGTGGGCCGCACGGGTGCCCTGACGCCCGTGGCGGAGCTGGTGCCGGTTACCGTTGCAGGGTCGGTTGTGGCCCGCGCGACGCTGCATAACGAGGACGAGGTGCATCGCAAGGATGTGCGCGTGGGCGACACCGTCATTGTGCGCAAGGCGGGCGATGTCATTCCCGAGGTGGTGGGTCCCGTGCTGAGCTTGCGTCCGGCAGACGCCGTCGAGTGGCGTATGCCCGCCACGTGCCCCAGCTGCGGCAGCCCCGTGGTGCGCGAGAAGGGCGAAGCGGCGTTTCGCTGCCTGTCCATCGACTGCCCGGCGCAGGCGGCCGAGCGCCTGGTGCACTGGTGTAGCCGCGATGCTATGGACATCGACGGCATGGGTGACGAGATTATCGCCCGCTTGAATGCATCGGGCCTGGTCACCGATGTAGCGGACTTCTATCACCTGAGTGAATACGACCTGGCAACGCTCGATATGGGGCGCATCAACAAGGACGGCGAGCCCATCCATCTGGGCGGGGTCATGGCGAAGAAGCTGATCGCCTCCATCGAGAACAGCAAACAGGCAGACTTCTCGCGCGTGCTGTTCGGCCTGGGTGTGCGCCATGTGGGCAAGAAGACGGCCGAGAACATCGTGGCCGCATTCCCCAGCATGGAAGCGCTGCGCAAAGCAGATGTGGAGCAGCTTGCCGCCGTCGACGGCGTGGGCGCCATCATTGCAGAGAGCTTGTATGCGTTCCTGCGCACGCCGCAGAACGTACAGGTCATCGACCGTTTGCAACACCACGGCGTGTCCATGGAATCGCGCGCGGCAGCTCCTGCAGGACCGCAGCCGCTTGCCGGCCTGACGTTCGTGCTCACCGGCAGCTTGACGAAAAGCGGCATGACGCGCACAGAGGCCGGCGACCGCTTGAAGGCGCTCGGTGCGAAGGTAACGGGCAGCGTTTCCAAGAAGACCAGCTATGTCATTGCCGGTGATGCTGCGGGTAGTAAGCGCGACAAGGCCGAGAGTCTAGGTGTCCCCGTGCTTTCCGAGGATGATTTCCTGCATATTCTGGATACCGGGGAAGTAAGACAATAAAACAAAGCTGCCGGTAGCTCATCGCTTTCACTGGCGCTTTATGTTATCGATTCTCTGTCCTGCATAAATAATTTCTTGTGGTTGCTATACGAGGGAGGAGTAGGAATGGAGAAGACGAAGGGTATACGAGTTGCTGCGCTGGCGGCGGCGCTGGTCGCTGTGATGCTGCTGATGGTACCGCAGCTTATTCGGGGATCGATACCGCAGGCGGAAGCGGCAACGGCATCCAGCGTGAAGGTGATGCCTGTAACGAAGCAGGTCGGGAAGTATTCTGTCAAGGCAACCCAGAAAGCCATAGACAGCACCGCTCTTTCCGTTTCGCTGAAGCAAGCCAAGGCCTTGAAAAAGGCAAAGGTGAGCAAAGTTAAGGTTACCGCTACGTTGTTCTATGGGAAGAAAGCCCTGGTCGTAAAAAGCACAACGAAGACGCTCAAGCCCTTGTTGAAAACGATTCCTCCTTCGAGCACTCGTACTTGGCGAAACTAAACGATGGAACCGGCACGATTGCGATCTTCAACGACAAAACGGACAACATCACGACGTATTCGTACGATAAGAATTCGAAGCAGTATTCGAAGGTCATAACAGACACGTCAACGGCTGTGATGTGCGATACCCCGTCCGAGAAATAAGCGGACGGGGTATTTTTCGTCCGAAGCTCCTGTGGAAACTGGAGGCTTTCCTGCACGGTATCTGCATAACCTATATAATAGAAGCATCGAAAACGGCAAAATGCATGCAAATAGTTAACTAATTCGCCAGTTTGACCTATAGATATCGGCGTTATTCGTCATGAATGAAAAGCGGTAGAATCAATTCAGAAATGAGTATGTTGTTTTCGTGTGAGGAGGAGATCTTATGTTGTACAAGAAGTTGCTGGTTCCATTCGATCGCTCGGAGCATTCGCAGCATGCATTGAAGCTTGCCGTCAAAATGGTGGCAGACGATCCTGCGGCTGAGATTGTGGTGTTCCGCTCCATCGCCGGTGTAAGGGATGTCGGAATCGTTTACGGCCGTGGCATGGAAGGCACGGGCTACGTAGACGAGAACACGAAAGACCGCATCCTGAACCTGCGCGCCAAGCAGCTGGATGTTGCGAAGAAGCAGACGGAAGAGGATGCCGCCCCGCATCTCGAGGGTGTGAAGAACCCGGTTACGTATCTGGTGGAGTTCGATCCCACGCCGGTGGAGGGCGTGCTGGACGCCATCAAGAAGACCGGCGCGGACGGCGTCGTTATCGGCTGCCGCGGCATGAATGCCGTGTCCGGCATGCTGGGTTCCGTGAGCTACGGCGTTGCCCGTTCCGCCGACGTTCCGGTGACCGTGGTGAAATAGCTGCATGCATTTCCCTGCGCAGCAGCGGAAAGCAAACAGAACATGCGAGGGTCCTTCTGCGGAGGGCCCTCGCTTTTTCATTTCCCGCCGCATCGTCGCACGACGGGCGCACGGTAGGGCGCGCGGGCGGGCCTGTCGCACCGGATGCCGCCTTCCGTATAATGGCGGCATGAAGAAGATACGATTGGATACCCTGCTGGTGGAACGCGGCTATTTCGCTGCGCCGGAAGATGTGCTGCCCGCCGTGGTGGCGCACGAGGTGAAGGTGAACGACGTGTATGCCACCAGCGCCGCAATGAAGGTTTCCCCCGATGCGGATGTGCAGGTGAAGGGCAGCGGGCCGTACGTGTCGCGCGGCGGCTTGAAGCTGCGCGGGGCGCTGGATGCTTTCCATCAGGACGTCACGGGCATGCGCTGCTGCGACATCGGGTCGTCCACCGGCGGCTTCACGGACTGCCTGCTGCAGGCAGGCGCGGCATCTGTTGCCTGCGTGGATGTGAATTACGGCCAGCTGGCGTGGAAGATCCGCTCGGATCCGCGTGTGGAGGTGCATGAGCGCACGAACATCCGCATCGCCACGCCCGGGGAACTGGGCGCGCCGTTCGACTTGCTGGTGGCGGACCTCAGCTTCATCGGCCTTGCGGGGCTGGCAGAGACATTCGCCGCGCTCACAGAGCCGGGCGGGCTGTTCGTTGGCTTGGTGAAGCCGCAGTTCGAAAGCCGCCACAGCGAAACGGAGCAGGGTGTGGTCCTGGATCCGGGCGTGCGGAGGCGCGTGGTGGATGAAGTATGCGACGCACTTCAGGAGGCGGGCTTCGACGTGACCGGCTGCATCGAATCGCCCATCACCGGCCGCAAGAAGCACAACGTGGAGTTTCTGGTGCGCGCCGTGCGCCGTTAACCGTCGCGGTTCAGCGGGTACTTCGAAATCGGCCGCATGTTTCCTTTTCGTAAAATACTGCGTGCTTCAGCGGTGAAAAGCGCACGTTCGCGGGCGATAGACGTACGAAATCGTTTCTATGCGGTACACTTTGCGGCAACACTATAAGAAAGGAAGATTATGTCCAGGGTTTACAACTTTTCCGCCGGTCCGGCCACGCTGCCCGAAGAGGTCCTGAAACAGGCAGCCGATGAGATGCTCGATTACCATGGTTGCGGCATGTCCGTTATGGAAATGAGCCATCGTTCCCCCGAGTTCCAGAACATCATCGATACCGCCGAGGCTGACATCCGAGAGCTGATGAACATCCCTGACAACTACAAGGTGCTGTTCATGCAGGGCGGTGCTACGTTGCAGTTCGCGGCAATCCCCATGAATCTGATGAAGGCGGAGAACGGCTGCGCCGACTACATCGTCTCCGGCGGCTGGTCGAAGAAGGCTGCCAAAGAGGCGGAGAAATACGGCAAGGTGAACGTCATCGCCTCTTCCGAAGATGACAATTTCACCCACGTGCCCGACCTGACGAATCTCGAGATCGATGATGATGCGGATTACGTGTACATCTGCCAGAACGAAACAGTGTACGGAACCACCTACCACACGCTTCCCGACACGAAGGGCAAGCCGCTGGTAGCCGATGTCAGCTCCATGTTCCTGTCCGAGCCTATCGACGTTTCGAAGTACGGCCTGATCTACGGCGGCGTTCAGAAGAACGTCGGTCCCGCCGGCTTGGCCATCGTGATTATCCGCGAGGACCTTATCCGCGACGACATCAACCCGTACACGCCCGTCTACATGAACTATAAGACGCAGGCGGAGAAGGGCAGCCTGTACAACACACCTGCCTGCTACACTATCTACATCTGCGGCCTGGTCTTCAAGTGGCTGAAGAAGCAGGGCGGCTTGGAAGGCATCGGCAAGCGTAACCGCGCCAAGGCGGAGCTGCTGTACAACTACCTGGATAGCTCGAAGCTGTTCAAGGGCACCGCTGCCAAGGAAGACCGCTCCATCATGAACGTCCCGTTCGTGACCGGCGACAAGGATTTGGACGCGAAGTTCGTCGCCGAGGCCAAGGAGCACGGCATCGCGAACATCAAGGGCCATCGTTCCGTGGGCGGCATGCGCGCCAGCATCTACAACGCCATGACCATCGAGGGCGTTCAGGCGCTGGTGGACTTCATGAAGGAGTTCGAGAAGGAGAACGCCTAGCATCTCGGCGTTCCGCGCATCCTGAGATTGCGCAGTTTCTCTGCAGGGTGCCAGCCGCTCCACGCAATCCATTTGCTATTGCATGCAGAGCAGATATACTTTCATATCAATCTGGAAAGGGGCTTTCGGGCCCCTTTCCCATCATTATCGTCAAGAGAAGGGACAGAATTGAACGCCAAGAGCGATCAACCTCCGAGTACTAAGAACGCTACGGACGCAGAGCGCGCACACTCTGCCGAAGCACGCCCTGAAGCGCTGGCATCCGCCGCGGGTTTGGGCGTAGGAGCGCAAGGGGCGGCAAATCCCGACGCGCCCCATGTGCAGAATCCCGCCGGACAGCCCATTCCCGGCGCCGCCGCCACTCAGCAGGAGGGCGGCAATTCCACCATCGCCGTCGTCGCTGCCATTATCGGCGACATTCTCGTCGGTATCGTCAAGCTTATTGCGGCAGCCA
>OGOS01001379.1_pt1 | contig 15700 bp, 12 predicted proteins | sample 1552701 | NCBI WGS metagenome assembly OGOS01 (sample SAMEA2580128, study PRJEB22360) | human gut metagenome | biome: human gut; feature: human-associated habitat; material: faeces | place: Denmark | collected 2008/2010
AACATAATATTTCCTTTCCGGTCTGATACGACCGCGTATAAGTATATCACAGAAACATCCAGAAAAAAAGAATATCATTTTGTATTGTGGATTGTGTTTGCGATTACCGCCTCATTCCTGTATAATAAAAATGTTATCAATGGCGACATCATTTCAAAAGTTCAGAATATGAAAGGAAAACGTTTTGGAAGAACTATACAGAAAATATCAGGGAAAAACAATAAAAGATGACTATGGGAAAAAATTCCAAGGAATTTATAGATTTTGCAAATGACATGAAAAAGAGCATGAAAATTAATGCCGCAAAATATGGATTAAGGCTTATTACCTTTGAAACGGGGCATTACGATATGTGCGGATATTTTAAGGACAACGAAACAAAAAAAGTATGCATATTTTTCATTCCATGAATGCAGGAACCACCCCATAGATTTCGACATGATGAACTCTAAGGGATTTCTCGTCCGTTCTGCAAAAGGATTGAACGATTGCACTGGAGGATATAACAACTTTACGGACTTGAAGGGATTTTTCCAATTTTCTCTATTTTTTTCATAATGATCACCACTTTACAACTTTTTCATAAAAAAATATCGTACAGGACTTTCTGATGTATAATGAATTTGACCCAAAACATTACAAAGGAAAGTGACCCTGTACGACAAAAGTATTATACAATGAAAAAACTCTGATTGCTAAACTTCATCAATATTTTTTGATTTATTTTGAAACTTTTTCTGCTCCAACAGCAGATACTCTATTCCTGTTTATACTATCAATACTGACCTTGGAATCCGCACACTCCATACAGTTTTTGTATCAGCATTTTTTCTGAAATAACAGAAAAATCTTTCAGCTTTCTCTCAATTTCAAAACAGCGTCCTGCAGATATATCTTCCAGATTCACGCCGGCAAAACTTCCTGAAATTATATAAATGGTATTAACGATTTCATCCACACATCATGACTTTTGATGCATAGAGGAAATGCATCAACATCTCCAAACGCTTTAAGCAACACACATTTGCTTTCCATAACCAGCATGCCAGCTTCCGGATCGATATCTCCAAGCCCCAACAATACACTTCCATCAGTTACAACCAGACAGAGATTGTGACATCGGATTAGTTCATAACTCTGCTTCACATCTTTTTGTATCTTCAGATAAGGTTGTGATATGCAAGAGACAAATCATCCTCATTTGCGCAGGAACAGTCGCTACTACCTCTATCTTACCTTTCCACTCTCTGTGGAATTTTAATGACTCTTTTGCATACTCTATAGTAATCTGTTACTTCTTAATAAAATGCAATTCCAAGAAATACTGCAAATGCCAGTCCAATTAATGTAATACATACAGATGTGATAAATATCGGTTTGTAGCTTTCTTTATGTGTCATACCACAGGCAGCCAAGCAGGTAATCACCATACTGTTATGCGGCAGTGTATCCAGACCATTGCATGCAATTGCAGCTATACGGTGTAAAACTGCAGGATTTACTCCCAAGTCCATATATTTTTGTGCAAATACTTCCATAGCGATTCCGATACCACCAGAACCGGAACCAGTTGCTCCAGCGATTAATGTGGTAGCACTTGCAAAAGAAATCAGTGGGTTTCCACCAAGGTTTGACAACATATCTATCAGATTCTGGAATCCCACAGTTGATTTAACAACATAACCAAATCCAACAACTGCTGCAGTATTCATAATTACCATGCTGGCACGTTTTACACCGTCATCGATCAAATTCAGTTTTTTCGGAGTAGTATTCCAATATAAAATCACACAACAGAAAGAAGCTAAAATAATTGCAATATTTACATTTACTTTAAATACATTTAACAGAACAAATAACAGAATCATCGGAACCACAGATCTCCATGGTTTTACAATCTCCAATTCTTCAAATGCTTTCATTTTTTCTGCAATATCAGGTGTAATTACAAATCCGTCATTATTTTTCTTTGCTTTTCTGAATTCATACTCCAGATAAATAATACACAGAATACTGCAGAAGATACCAGTTGCAATACCAAGACCGGAAGCTGCCATAGTATCTGTACCAAGATACTGTGTTGGAAGCACATTCAATATAGAAGGAGAACCCGGGAACATGGAACTGTTATACGCCAGAGAAGTATAAATAACACCCGGAATCAACCATCTTGGCAGATTTTCCTGTTTAAATACGCACAGGAAGATCGGATAAGCGATAAACATCAATGCCCATCCATTCACACCTATATATCCTAAGATCAGCACTGCAAGCATACAACCATAAATTGCTCCACGTCCACCCACTTTAGAATAGATCATTTTTGCAAATGCTGCTGCAGCTCCGGATCCTTCCATCAAAGATGCAAATACGGTTCCGGTTGCAAAAAGCAAAAAGTTATTCTTCAGGAAATCAGAAAATCCTGTAAAATATGTATCTGTAATTGTATCCAACACAGACAAACCACTGAATATTGCCAAAATTGCAACACATATTAATGTTCCCACAACTGGGTTAAATTTACGATAGCAAATAATAATCAACACAACAAGTGCAACAATAATTCCCAATAAACTCATATCCATAGTTTTATCCCCCTACTGTATGTTTCCTGAAAGTTCAATCGGTACAGCTCCGCCAAGTTTTACGCTTGTGATAATCATTCCGTTTACACTGTCATCCTGGAAATGCAGCGTATAGATATCGTAACCTGACATATTTAACCAGTACTGCTTTATCACCAATGTCTTATCATCTTTGAATGCATAAGAAAAGCTATTAAGAAAATGATGCGGATCATCAAATACAGCTTCCTGTGTAATCCAGTTTTCAAATCCAGCCTCTACACTTACCATCCTGTCCTTCAGGTGAAAATTAATCAGCAGTTCATTTTCTGTTTTTCTATTAATCTCTATGCTTTGAATTTTCCGGTCATTTTCTTCAAAGGAGAGTGTTTTATCAAACCATTTTCCTTCCAAGCAGGAATTTTTTGCTCCTTCCGGATATGGAAGACACAGGTCATCCAGATATTTTTTCAGTTTTTTCTCTCCATCTACATCTGTTTGCAATGTTCCTCTCTCTGTCGGTATAAACAACTTTTCATTTACGATTTTGCTAATCAGACGGTTCGGATTTCCATTTTTATCACTTGCTCCTGCTGTGATTGCAACTGCCAGTTTTTTCTCTGGATTAACCACGATCACATTTCCGAAAGCTCCATAAACGCCGAAGGAATGATCAGCAGTGATCCAATACTGATATCCGTATCCACAGACTGGATATTTTTCTTCGGGAGTATCAATCTGTTTTCTGGTTGCTTCTTTAAGATATTCTTCCGGAATAAGTGTTTTTCCGTTCCATTTTCCCATATTGGCAAGTAATATTGCAATTTTCGCGATGTCGGGTGTTTTCAAATACAACCCCCATCCTCCGACTGTATTGCCTTCTGGGCTTTCCAGCCATTCGATATCGGTAATACCCATTGGTTTCAAAACACGTTCTTTCATCAGTGCAAGCACATTTTTATGCATGGTTTTTGTAACCAGTGAAGACAACATGTAGCTTGCTCCTGTATCATACTGAAAGACAGTTCCCGGATCATGGGGTAATTTATATGTAAAATAATGTGTGATCCAGGAATCTGTCACTCCACGAAAACAGGTGCTTAATCTGCAGGAATTTGCTGCCATTGTTAACAGATTACGAACTGTCAGCTGATCGATTCGTTTATCATATTCTTCCGGCAAATACTCTTTAAAATAATCTATCACCAGATCATCCAGATGTAATTTTCCCTCGTCGATTGCAATCCCTACTGCAATACTGTTCATACTTTTCGAAAATGAATGAAGCATCTGCATAGGTTCTTCCGTATATGGTTGAATGCATTTTGAAAAAATCACATCGTTATCGCATACTACAGATATAGAATGAATATCTTCGACGAATGTCTCCAGTTCCTGTACCATACACAACAGATTATCTGAAGATATTCCATAGGCTTCTGGTTTATTTTTTATCATTTTGTGCTCCTTCTTTCAATATTATTGTATTAAATTCTTTCTAAACATTCACGTGAAGTATTTTCCACTATACTATCACAAGTTGTTTCTGGAAACAATTGATAGAATCGTCAAAAATTAATGTTCTGTTTTGGTAGAATTAAACAATTTATTTGTTTTGTTTTATGAATCATTTGATTCTTTTTCGAATTATAACATTCTCCATTGAATTAAAAAAATTTTTTTGCTATACTTGTCATATGATATTTTATTTATGGAGGTTACAATGAGCCTGGATCAACTAATCTATGAAAAAATCCCTTCACTATCAGCAGGACAACGAAAAGTTGCAGAATATATTTTAAATAATAAAGATGAATTCAGCTATGCAACACTAGCTAAACTCAGTAAGGATATTTCTGTCAGTGAAACAACTGTTATTCGTTTTGCTTATTCTCTTGGCTTTGACAGTTTTTCTGCCATGCAGCAAAAACTTCGTGAAGAAATTCTTTCTGTACCGCAGCGCAATCTAGAGGGGCAAATTCAAAATCAGACATTTTATCAGAAAATTTTTTCCAGAGAAATGCAGGCACTGCAAGACTGGATCTCACATATAAATGAAGAGCTTCTGGACAAGACCGTAGAAGCTCTTCTGAATGCAGATCATATTCTGGTAACCGGAGCACGCTCTTCTTATCATGCTGCCAACTGGTTTGGGAATCGTCTGAACCTTTTACTTGGTAATACTCACATTATCCAAGAATTTTACGATCCTCGTTTTGATTTATTAAATCATATCACAGATAAAACTGTTGTCATCAGTATAGCATTTGCCAGATATACCAAATGGACGTATCGTTATGCGGATTCTGCAAAAAAAATGGGTGCAACCCTTGTCTCCATTACAGACAGTGTTTCCTCTCCTTTTTTTAATATTTCCGATTATACAATTCTTGCTGCTCCGTTAAAAGACAGTATGGGATTTAGTTCACCTATTTGTATGTATTGCTTATTTGATGCGATTATATCTAAAATCCATGATGAGCGAAAAGATATGATAGTAGAACGTTTAAAACAATATGAAGATACCTATCGGGATTTTGATATGTATTATGAGTAAACACCACTTTACAACTTTTTCATAAAAAAATATCGTACAGGACTTTCTGATGTATAATGAATTTGACCCAAAACATTACAAAGGAAAGTGACCCTGTACGACAAAGACATTATACAACGAAAAGACTCTGACTGGTAGACTTCACAAATATTTTTTGATTTATTTTGAAACTTTTTCTGCTCGATATTTTGTTTTTACTCGTTTTATCAATACTAACATTGGAATCTGTACATTCCATTCGATTTTTATATCAGCACTTTTTGTCTGGGATTACCACAAAATCCCTCAATACCTTTTACCACGCATGTTCCTATGCAAAAGTTGATTATTCCCACTTTATGAATATCACAGCTAAAGTTGCTTTGAGAATGATACCGGATTCACTGGCAACACAGCCGATATTTCTTTGTGTGGATGATACCATGGTAGCAAAGGCCGGAACTCGGTTTGAGAATGTTTCAAAACTCTTTGACCATGCCGCACATAATGGTTCCAATTATCTGAATGGACACTGCTTTGTAAGTATTATGCTTTGCATACCTGTATGGAAGAATGACAGGGTATCTTATCTTTCACTTCCTCTTGGCTATCGCATGTGGCAGAAAAAAGAATCAAAGCTGGAACTTGCTGCATCCATGATCCGTCAGGTCATGCCTGAATTTCAGGAGAAAAAGCAGGTTATTATCCTCTGTGACAGCTGGTACACAAAGCAAACTCTGGTTTCAATCGTTGATGAATACCAGAATCTGGATCTTATCGGCAATGCCAGGATTGATTCTGTCATGTATGATCCTGCTCCTGCATATACCGGCCGCAGAGGACGTCCCACCAAACATGGGAAGAGACTTTCTGTTGAAACAGATTTTGCTTTTTCCAATGAAAAGATCGGAGATTACTATATCGGAGCACACCGTGTGATCACCAACCTTTTTGGATGTCGGGAAATTCAGGCTTATGTGACCGCTACTGAAAAAGAACCATTAAACCAGACAGGAAGTGACCGGATGAAATATATTCCGCTGTCTTCTCAATCGGTTCCTTTGTCTTCTACAATGTGATCCAATGCAGCCAGCGGCTCAAGTCCTTTCTCCTTCGCGATTGTCGCACGTGTGCGGCGCTTTGGACGATATGGGCGATACAGGTCTTCTACTGCCACAAGCGTTTCCGCTGCCAGAATCTGTTTCTTTAATTCTTCTGTCAGTCTCTGATTAATACCCATTCTTTTTAGTTCTTTCCACTTTCATAGGCGTTCTGCACCCGTTCGGTCAGCACTTTTCCACCGTTTGCATACCATTCTGCCACAAAAGTATCAAAGTAATCCACTGGTTTCTCCCCACTAATGATCTGAAGAAATGCTTCCTGTTCCAGTTCCTGTAATTCTTGCGGAATTTCTGCATTTACATTTTCCAGAGGCAATGTCGATGTACTTGTTATTCCTGCCTTCTGCAGTTCCCCCACAGCCTGAATTCTTGACGCATACGCCGCCCATCCATTCGCAGTTGTCAGCTGTCCATTCAAGTAAGATTTGCATGTATTAAAATAAGACTTTTCCAAACCGCTAAGCTCTGATACATCAAGCGTCTTATCCAGTGCTGCCTGAATATGTTCTGTCGTACGGTAAAGTGCATCCTCATAATCCACATTAATATTCAGTGGCCGGGCCGTCGGATCTACATTAATAGAAAAATAATCATTCACTTCTCTTGCCGCACTATCATTTGCATATCTAGACTGATCAAAAATCGCACTCACATACTTTGCTACAATTTCCGGATGCTCATATCCTTTACGCACCACCACATACATCCACTGGTCATACGATTCAAAAACTGATATCTTCTGCGTCTCATTTACCTGTTCTTTGTCTAAAAGATACGGTTTCCACTCTGCATTTGAATCGACATTATATGCTGCACTCAACGGGTTATTCGGAGCCCACCAGCGTCCACAGATAGCACCGCAATGTCCGGTTTTTAACAGATCATCTATGTTTTCCGTCTTTCGTAGCAGGAATCTCTGGTCGAGTATCTCATCCTCATATAGATTGTGAAGTTTCAAAAGCGCTTCTTTTGTTTCCTGTGTTACTGACCCATAAACTACATTTCCATTTTTATCCAGGATCCAGTGACATGGCATTGCACCGGCATGTATAAAAGTTGCATCCACTCCATAAGTCTGATCCGCACCGGCAACCACGTCTGTACTACAGGCAAGGCCGATTGTCTGACCGTCTCCTGCTGCATCCTGTTCTACAAATGCCCGGATCACTTCCAACGCTTCTCCTACTGTTTCCGGTTCCTTTAATCCCAACTTCTCAATCCAGTCTTTCCGCAGCCAAAGAAGCGGAGTTCCATCGTCAATCACCGTATTCGGAAATGCATATAGCTTTCCATCCACGGTTGCAGACTGTAAAAGAGAATCTCCATAACTTTCATACATTTCTTTGATCGTATCTGTCGTACACTCTTCATACGTTTCTGTAAGTTCTTCGATCAGGCCTGCTTCAATCAGGCGGAGCAGGTTATCTCTTCCCTTCACAACAAGCACGTCTGGAATATCACGATCTTCAATCGCTACATTGACCGCCTCTTCATAAGTATTGCCATCCTGCAATTCAAAGACATCTTCATTCTGAATATTAAGTATTTTCTTCAAATATCTCGTATATGCATTATTTTCGTACGTATTTCCTACAGGAAGATTCGAATTATTCGCCCCTGCAATCTTGCCAAGTGTATAGGTAACAGTCTCAGGATATTTCCCAAGTGGTGTATGCATCGCTTTATACATCAGCTTTCTTTTCACTTCAACTGCATTGCTTGCACCAGACTCACTTTGGGATGCTTCTAACTGTTCCATCTGTCTTTGACTTTCCTTCGTCTCAAAATAGGTTCCGCACCAAAGCATCAGCAATAAAATTAATGCAAGATGGGCTGAGAGAATTCGCTTTTTCATATCGTTTTTCATAACACCTTCGCCTCCGTGTTCTTCGGAATTCGGATAAAGACCCGCGTTCCTTTTCCTGGAGTACTTTCTATCTTCATCTCACCTTTTTCTCCATAAAGGACATGGATTCTGTCACAGACATTTCGCACACCATAACCGGAGGACTGATATGTCAGAATCTGATCCGCCTTCTCCTGCGTCATTCCCGCACCATTGTCCCTGATTTCAAAGAAAATGTGCTCAGCCTCTTCACGAATCGTCAGCCACAACGTCGGATTCTCATTATCTGACACATCAATTCCATGATCGATTGCATTTTCTGCAAGTGGCTGCAGGATCAACTTCGGTATCAGATAATCATTAAGACCATCCGAAATCTGTTCAACCACACGGAACTCGTTATCATGCATAACAAGTTGGATTTTGAGATATGCACGGATGTTATCAATTTCTTTTGCCACTGTAGTCATTGTTTCACCACGATTTAGGCTTGTCCGATAATAAGTAGACAGTGCCAATGTCACATGACTGATTTCATCCTCCCCCGCTTCAATTGCTTTCCAGTTGATGATTGAAAGCGAATTATAAAGGAAATGTGGATTGATCTGTGCCTGCAGTGCTCTCATCTCACTGTTCTGAAGCTGGATCTTACTCTCATATACTTCTGAGATCAAATGGTTCATCTGATCCATCATGCGCCGAAATGACCGGATCAGCACACCCACCTCGTCTTTGGATTTACTCTGCACGGTAACTTTGCGAAGTCCCATATTGATCAGGTTCATATTTTCAGTCAATAACTCCAACTGCGATACCATACGGAGAGAAAAAACATATCCCAGAAAACTCAGAAGAAGAACACTGATCAAAATAATCGGAATATTTTTGAGCAAAAGCTTATGGATTGCGTCTTCACTTACTTCCTTTGGACGATAGATATAGAAATTCCATCCTGTATCCTTCATTGTCCGCTGTACCAGATAATAATTCTCACTGATATCTTTCGGACTCTCAATATCCTTCGGACGATATTTCTTATCCATAGAACACTCGGCATAGACAATATTTCCATTATCATCCTGAATCATGCCTCCTGTATTATCTGTAAGCTGGCTCATGAATGGTTCAAGAACTTTTTCATAATCAAGACGCATCTCCAACACCGCTTTGATCGTATCATTGTCATAGAATTTCCGACTGGCAATGATTGATTTATTCACACCGCGAGTGATGCTCCACTGCATTAATGTTCCCTCATTCAACCTGGAATACCACTGTTGATTCTCCGCTTCCGACATTGGAAGAAGTGTATCTCCATGTGGCACTTCTATATTGTCAGAATATAATGTAATGCTCTGGATCTCTTTGTGATAGATCGTCGGCATCTGCAACAGTGGATCAGCCACCTTCACATATTTCAAATACTTCTCATAATCCGACTCTGTCTCCACATCAAAAATATTCCTGAGATTTTGAGAATAAGACAGATAATCAACCAGGTTCTTATAGATCTGAGACTGATTCTCAATCGAACTCACTGACTGTTCCAACATTTTCTCCAGATTGTACTGTTCCTTCTCTCGCAATTGATTCATCATGCCATACTGCATGGAAAAAGCAAGGAATCCTACCGGAACCAGTCCTGCAATCAGCATCAAAACAGACAGTTTTTTACGAAATTTCAGATTTTCAAATCGATGGATCAACTTCCGTATTTGTTTTTTCATCCGCCGCTATTCCTTTCCTGCATGCTTCCGGTGTATCTCCGAAAAACTCTCTGAAACTTCTGCAGAAGTATGAGTTATTGGAAAATCCTACTTCTTTCGCAATTTGGGAGATTTTCATATTCGTTGTCTCTAAAAGCTCTTTTGCTTTATTCATTCGCACTTCACGGATAAAACGGTTCAGTGTCATCCCTGTTTCTTCTTTAAATACAGCACTTAAATATCCCGGTGACAGAAAAACCATTGCGGAAAGTGTCTCTGCTCCCAGATCCTTTTCCTTATAATGGTGATAAATATATCCCTTCACGGTTGTAACTTCTGATCGGAACCCATCTTCCTGCTCTTGTATGCAATGTTCATATTCCTGAAGTACTTCTTCTACTATAGCAATCACATCATTAAGGTTTCTGCAACGATATAATCGATCCACTCTCTTTGAAAGCATCTTTTCATCCAGCCCTTCCATCTGGTCGAGCAATTCTTTCATAATTCCAGAAAATACAAACTTTACATACATATCCGAAAATTGCTTATGCGCACGATATTTTTCTTCCAGTCTCTGAAAATCCTGATGGAGATGTGGCAGATCTTTATATTGAATATCTTTCGTAATCTGTTCCATGATTTCAGAATCTTCTGCCGGATCAGCTTTCTTCTCTTCCTGCTTCTCCCCGTGGAAAAACAGATGCTGACGTGGCTGATAGAACTGCTCTTCTAACATTCCTTCCAGCACCTTAAATTCCTCTGCCAGATTTTTTCCATCTTCGATTTCCTCACTGACTGCAAAATAACATTCACTGTCAAACTGGTGCGCAAAAAAACGGTACATTTTCTCTACGATTCCATGATAATCTGCATATTTTTCCGTGAACAAAAAGATGGATTCGTTCGAATTCAGATTCACATAATGAAACTCTCTCTGCACCTCTTCCTTCAGGCTCATCAGGAAATGTTCCTCTTCCGTTTCGAAGAATCCATTTGAGGCACTGACAAGAACCATACGGGTAAATTGGGACAGATCATCTTCCATTCCATCTGTAAGTTTCTTAAACTGAACAAAATCTTCCTCTTTTCCCCCATACAGATATTTCAGTAAAAAGTATTTTTTCAGATAATCTTCTTTCTTTTCCTGCTGCTCTTTTTTCTCTATCTTAGAAGAAATATTTTCCATCACTCGTTGAAAAGTCTTATGGAATTCCTCCGGATCAACCGGCTTCAGAACATAGTCCACAACTCCATACCGCAATGCTTCTTTTGCATAAGAGAAATCATTATATCCGCTGAAGATCACGATTTCCATATCCGGATGATCTTCTCTCACTGCTTTCGTCAGCTCCAGTCCATTCATATAAGGCATCTTTACATCCGAAAATAAAATATCCACATGGTTTGATTCTAATACTCCCAGTGCATCCTTTCCATTCGTTGCTTCTAGGATCTGGAATTCTCCTTCCTCCCTCTTTAACAGAAAGCGGATTCCCCTTCGCTCCAGTTTTTCATCATCCACGATCAATATTGTAATCATTTCCCCACTCCTCCCACACGTTCACTTTACATTTTCACTATTCCTTTTATAACGTCCGAAAACAGCAGGGAATGTTCACTCACTCTCTGCTGTCTTTTTTTAATTTTTATAATTCTATTTTAATTCATTTTTTAGACAATGTCCACACTAGCCTTTAACCGCTCCGGCTACAACGCCTTCGATAATATATCTCTGGCAGAACAGGTAGAAGATGATAATCGGCACAATTGCAAGAACCAGAGTTCCCATCATTGCTCCCATATCTACAGAACCGTATCCACCTTTCAGATACTGAACTGCCATCGGCACTGTCTTATATTTTCTCTGATCCAGTACGAGTGATGGAAGCAGGTAGTCGTTCCAAATCCACATTGCCTGAAGAATTGTAACTGTTACGCAAGTCGGCTTTGCAATCGGAAGTACAATTCTGAAGAATGTCTGGGTTGGTGTACATCCATCAATCATTGCAGCCTCTTCAATCTCCAATGGAATGGATTTCATGAACCCGGTAAACATAAAGACGGAAAGTCCTGCACCAAATCCAAGGTAGATCACAACCAGTCCCCACGGATTTCCCATATGAAGCATATTTGCGATCTTGGATAATGTAAACATTTCCATCTGGAATGGCACGATCATTGCAAACAGGCAAAGCATGTAAAAGATCTTTGTAAATTTTGTCTTCACGCGGCAGATATACCATGCACACATGGAGCAACATAAGATAATCACTGCTACAGATAAGATTGTGATAAATAAACTCCATCCAAATGCCTGAATCAGCCGTGTCTGCTTAATACCACGGATATAGTTCTCTAATCCGACATACATCTTTCCGGTCGGTATCTCGAACGGTGCTTTACTGATATAGACTTTTTTCTTAAAGGAGTTGATAAATACCAGTATGATCGGATACAGATACAGCAGGCTGAGTAGTGTAAAAATAACGGTTAATAATGTACCATGTTTTACTTTTTTATTCATTACTGCTGCACCTCCTTTGATGTTGTCAGTTTATTCTGGATCAATGCAATCACTCCTACGATAATAAAGAAGATAACTGCTTTCGCCTGTCCTACACCTTCCCAGCCAGTTCTTCCATAGAATGTATAATAGATATTCAGGGCAAGCATTTCTGACATCTTGTCCGGTCCACCGTTTGTCAATGCAAGGTTCTGGTCGAAAAGTTTAAATCCGTTTGTAAGTGTCAGGAAAGTACAGATTGTAATGGATGGCATAACCATCGGAATTGTAACATATCTTAAAAGCTGTACTTTATTCGCTCCATCAATCTGTGCTGCCTCGATCAGCTCTCCAGGAATATTCTGGATTCCTGAGATGTAGATGATCATCATGTATCCAACCTGCTGCCAGAGCATCAGGATAACCAATCCCCAGAAACCATATTTTGAAGAATATGTAAGTGTTTTCTGGAAATGTGCCAGAATACCATTTAATAACAGCTGCCATACATATCCAAGTACAATACCACCGATCAGGTTCGGCATAAAAAATACAGTACGGAAAATATTGGTTCCCTTAATATTCTTTGTCAAAAGCATTGCTACCGCAAATGCAAAAATGTTGATCAATAATACTGTCACAATTGTAAATAATGCGGTAAACCAAAGAGAGTGAAGAAAATCTCCGTCTCCAAGGATCTTTACATAGTTGCTAAGTCCAATAAATTTAGCGTCTGTCACCGTTGTGAACTTGCAGAACGAAAGATATACGCCTAACACAAACGGTGCAAGGAAACCTATCGTGAATGCAATCAGCGTCGGCAATACAAATACCGGAAAATATCTCTTTATTGCTTTTTGCATGTTCTTCTCCTCCTGTCTTTCTTTTCTGTAAAAAGCCTTTCTGCGCCTTTGCTTTTCACAATTCTAATTACATAATTTCAGCCTGCCCCGGTATGCTCGTTGGCAGGCTGTTTGATCTTCTTCTCTATTTCACAGCCTTTTTATCTGCCTATCCTGTGAAAAGTCTTTTTTATTCGTTTGCTGCTGCGTATTCTTCAGCCCATCCATCAACAAATGCTGTCTGTACACTATCCCATGCGCCTGTACCCTGTGCATAATTCAGAAGAGCTCCACCAAGATTGTTTTTCCAGTTCTCAGATGGCATTGTTGTAAAGTTCCAGCTTACTGGTGTCTTTCCTGCCTCTGTATACTCAGCATTTGCTTTTACAAGTGGGTTGTCCGGAAGGTAATCTGAGAATGTTGTGAACGGTGTTACAAATCCCATCTCGTTAGCCAGCATGTCACGACCTTCATCGCTCTCAACTACCCATTTCATAAAATCAAGTGTTGCCTGAATGTCTTCTTCTGAAGCGTTCTTATTTACACACCAGTAGTTCTCAGATCCTGTACAAAGTCCCTGATTTTCTTCTCCATCAACTCCGATGTAGATTGGAAGCATTCCCATATCTTCATCTGCTACTTCATTATCTTTGATATCATTGTAAGCCCATGTACCATTCTGATAGAATACTGCTTCGCCAAGTGCAAATTCACTTGCTGCGTCATCTCCTGTCTTAGAAGAAATCATAGATGGCTCACATGTAGAGTTGTTCAGATACAGATCCCAGATCTGTTTGTAGTTGTCAAGGTATGTTCCTTTGATTGCATCTGTGCTGTCAATTCCGTCTGCCTTATACTCATAGTAGATTGGAAGATTTGCAAGGTGTGTCTTGAATCTCCAGTCAGAGGAAGAATCCATTCCTGCTGAAGTAAAAGCTCCTTCTACTCCAAGATCATCTTTGTGTGCCTGAATCTCTTCTGCAACTGTCTTAAGTGCCTGGAAGTTATTCAGATCATCAATTGATTTGATACTTGCATCCGGCAATTCGAAGTATTTGTTCAGAAGAGCTTTGTTGTAGATCAGACCATAAGTCTCAATAACATAAGCGATTCCGTCTACTGCGTCGCCATCTTTTAATATATAATCGTCAGACTCGACATCTTTATAAACATCGCTGTCTGAAAGGTCATAGCAATAATTTTTCCATGTAGCAAGTCCAACCGGTCCGTTTACCTGGAACAATGTTGGTGCCTCATCTTTTGCCATCTCTGATTTCAACTGTGACTCGTAAGTTCCTGATGCTGCTGTCTGTACATCAACCTGAACACCCGTCTCATCTGTATACTCTTTTGCAAGTTCTACCCACTGGTCAGCCTGCTCTGGTTTAAAGTTCAGATAATAAACTTTTCCGGATGACTTATCTCCTTTCGCTGTTTCATCTCCGCTTGATGTGCTTCCACATCCTGCAAGCATTCCGCCTGCCATTGAAGCTGCAAGTACAAGTGCAAGAATCTTTTTCTTCTTCATAATTGAATCCTCCTTTTATGATTACTTGTCTTTGTTTTTCTTGATGATGTTATTATAAGAAAAAGTTCCAAAATAAGATATAATAAAATTCCAAGAAACATAACACTATTTCAAGATTATTGTAATTTTTGAAGATTTTGTGTATGATACAAGAGTTCATAAAGAGTCAAATTAGAAAGGATGTGTCTGTTTTTATGCTATCAGACACAACAGGATAGAAAAAGATGGATCGTACGATCAACTATCAGATAACAGAAGAAGCGGACGGCCTGCGTATCGAGCAGTTCCTGCGTCACCAGGGCTACTCCTACCAGAACATCACTCAGTTAAAAAAGATGCCGGAAAGTATTTTAAAAAACGGAGTCTGGGAATATATGCGTTCACTACTTGCTACTGGAGATATTCTCACAGTACATATTCAGGAAAATGAAAGTTCACCGAATATTCCTCCTGTCGAACTGCCGCTTAGCATTATATATGAAGACGAAGATATCCTTGTTGTCAACAAACCTGCCGGAATGCCGATCCACCCGTCACTGAATAATTATGAAAATTCTCTTGCAAATGGATTGATGTGGTACTACACGCAGCAAGGAAAGCCATTTATCTTCCGCTGCACAAACCGTCTTGACCGGGATACTTCCGGACTGACTGTCATTGCCAAACACTTGATCAGTTCCAGTATTCTCTCCTCCATGGGGGCTCGTCATGAGATTAAGCGTGAATATCTTGCGATCGTCCGCGGCAGTGTAACACCTCCATCCGGCACGATTGATGCTCCACTCGCCCGCACCGGCAGTTCCATGATTGAGCGAAAAGTAGACTTCGAGCATGGAGAGCGTGCAGTCACACATTATAAAGTTGTAGAAGAAAAAAACGGGCACAGCCTTGTCTCTCTTATCTTAGAGACCGGCCGCACCCATCAGATCCGTGTCCATATGCAATATTTAGGTTTTCCTCTTGTCGGTGATTATCTATATAATCCCGATATGGAATATATCCACCGTCAGGCATTACATTCCTGGAAACTCTCCTTTATTCATCCGATCAC
>OGOS01001396.1_pt1 | contig 15573 bp, 16 predicted proteins | sample 1552701 | NCBI WGS metagenome assembly OGOS01 (sample SAMEA2580128, study PRJEB22360) | human gut metagenome | biome: human gut; feature: human-associated habitat; material: faeces | place: Denmark | collected 2008/2010
CGCGCGCAAACGCCATCTCGTGGGTGACGACTATCATCGTCAGGCCCTCTTTGGCCAGCTGGCGCATGACGGCCAACACTTCACCGACCATCTGCGGGTCAAGGGCGGACGTCGGCTCGTCGAACAGCAGCACCTCGGGCTGCATCGCCAGGGCGCGGGCAATCGCAACGCGCTGCTTCTGGCCGCCGGAAAGCTGGCGCGGCTTGGCGTGGATGTAGGGGGCCATGCCGACCTTCTCCAGATTCTCGAGTGCGGTCTTTTTGGCGGTCTCTTTGTCCTGGTGCAGCACGTAGCGCAGGCCCGCGGTGCAGTTGTCCAGCACGGTCATGTTATTGAAAAGGTTGAAGCTCTGGAACACCATGCCCACCTTGGCGCGGTAGGCGCAGGGGTCGCTCCCCTTGGCCGTGATGTCGCTGCCGTGGAACAGCACCTTGCCGTTCGTGGGCGTCTCCAACAGATTGATGCAGCGCAGCAGCGTGGATTTGCCGCTGCCGGACGCGCCGATGATGCAGGTCACGTCGCCCGCGTTGACGGTAAAGTCCACGTCACGCAAAACAACATGGGTGCCGAAGCTCTTGGAGAGGTGGCGCACCTCGATAACAGGCTCAGACATGGGCTGCGCCTCCCTTCATATCCAGATTCTGGGACTCATGGTTCGGGTCCGGGGCATTGTACATGCCGCTGGTGTAGGCCAGAGAGTCAGTCGTGTTCAGGTCGTAGTTCTGCGGGCCGTCCAGCGCTTTTTCCCACAGGCGCAGCAGGTAGCTGGCGAACAGTGTCATCGTCAGGTAGATGACCATGACGATGGCCGCGCTCTCAAAATAGGTGTACAGCGCACCGACAACGCTCTTGTGGACAAAGAACAGGTCGGTGATCGAGATAACGCTCAAAACAGACGTGTCCTTGATGTTGATGATGAAGTTGTTGCCGATCTGCGGGATGATGTTGCGCAGCGCCTGCGGCAGGATGACGTGCAGCATCGTCTGCCAGTGGTTCATGCCGATGGCCTTCGCGCCCTCGGTCTGGCCCGGGTCGATGGAGACAATGCCGCCGCGGACCGTTTCGGCCATGTACGCGCCGGTGTTGATGGACACGATGAAGAAGCCGGCCTGCCACATGCCCATCTTGATGCCGAACACCTGCAAAAGGCCGTAGTAGATGAACACGGCCTGCACGATCATGGGTGTGCCGCGGAACAGCTCCACATAGCAGCGCAGGAAGATGTGCAGGATCTTCAGCAGCACGCGCTTCCACACGGGGTCACGCTGCTTGTCAATGGGGATGGTCTGCAAAGCGCCCACCGCAAAGCCGATCAGGCAGCCGAAAAACGTGCCGACCAGCGCCAGCAGCAGGGTCGTGCCCGCGCCGCGCAGGTACGAGAAGCCGTACTTTTGCAGCACTGTGGCACAGTTTGCGAAAAAGTCTTGCATGAGATTCTCCTTTATGATTCCTCAGCTTCACCAACACCAAGGCCCCTGCCGCGCAAAACGGCAGGGGCAGGCGGGCAAAATTACTCGCTCAGGGGCTGTACGCTTATGGCTTCGTCCATCATGGTGTTGTAGTCGTCGGTGGTCATGGTGGCCAGCACCTCATTGATGGCGTCCTTCAAGGCGGTGTTGCCCTTCTTCATCGAGATGCCGATGTTGATGTCCTCGTCGCTGACCTGGAAGTCACCGTCGCCGCCGCCGAAGTCCAGCATGACCAGGTCGGGATAGGCGGTCAGAGCAGCCTGGCCGGTGGGGTGGTCGGTGACGACGATGTCGCACGCACCGCTGTTCAAGGCTACCAGCATGGCGGGGGCCGTCTCCTGCGCGGGCAGGATGTTGGCGTTCTCGATCTGCGGCAGGCAGGTGTCATACCAGATGGTGCCCAGCTGGCTCGTGGCGGTGGCACCGGCCAGGTCAGCCACGCTTGCAGCATTGGCATAAGCGCTGTCCTTCTTCGTCAGGGTGACGATGGAGGCATAGTAGTACGGGTCGCTGAAATCGACCTGCGCGGCGCGCTCCGCCGTGATGGACTGACCGGCAATGACGCAGTCCACGTCGCCGCTCATGACGGCGGGGATCAGGCTGTCCCAGTCCAGCTTGACAATCTGGACGTTCTGGCCCAGGGCGTCGGCAATCTTTTTGGCCATCATAACGTCGTAGCCGTAGGCGTAGTCGCTGGAGCCGCGGATCTCCACAGCGCCGTTGGCATCATCGTTCTGGGTCCAGTTGTAGGGGGCGTAAGCGCACTCCATCGCAACGGTCAGAGTGGTGGGGTCACCGTCGCCGTCCGGGGCGGCGGTGGTGTCAGCGGCGGCCTCGGTGCTCTCGGCTGCGGTGGAATCCGCAGCAGGGGAGGCGGCGGAAGCGGTGTCGGCGCCGGAGCCGCAGGCGGTCAGACCGGCGGCCATCACAGCGGCAAGGCTCAGGGCCAGCGTGTTCTTGAGTTTCATGGTTTGTGTTCTCCTTTATAAATTTCCCTCATATTCATGCAAAAAGCCCCGGTGTTCCACTGTGCGGATCACGGGGGCCAAATGCCTTATGACTGCCGAATGGTGCAGTGTAATGCCGCGCCATTGCGGCTGAATAAATATTACCTCAATACGGTATATTTGTCAAGTGCTGTTTGGATTAAACAGCAGCCTTTTCGCTGTTCTTTTCGCTGGCCTTGTAGCTCTTGACACTGTGGAACACAATGTTCAGGCCCAGGACAATCAGCAGGATCGCAAGGATCAGCTGCAGACCGTTGGCGATAAAGACAGCGCCCCAGGTGGTCTCACCGGCGGGGATGGCAGTGGCAGCAGCGGCAGAGATGGCCTTGACCATTGCAATCAGGCGCTGCACCAGTGCGGTGAAGGTGACGCAGAGCATGATGACCAGCGGCGGGAACAGCATCTTGTTGTTGCGGCCCGTGACCTTGAGGAAGACGCACAGGGTAGCCAGGACCAGAGCGCTGAGCAGCTGGTTGGCGGAACCGAACAGAGGCCAGATATTGGCATAGCCGATCTGGGTCAGCAGGAAGCCGAACACCAGCGTGACAAAGGTGGAGAAGTAGACGTTGCAGAACAGCTTGCGCCAGCCCTCGGCGTGCTCCATGTCATCCACGCTGAACAGCTCCTGGAAGCTCATGCGGCCGATACGGGCCACGGCGTCCAGACTGGTCAGGGCCAGAGCGGAAACGCACATCGTCATAAAGACGGTAGCGATGGAAACGGGCACGCCGAACATCTCAAAGAAGCCCGCGACGCCGCGGCTGAAGATTTGGAACGGGGTACCGGAGGCGGGGGTGCCGTCCGCAGCAGCGGCAGCACCGGCAACGCACAGGGCCAGAACAGCCAGCAGGCTTTCCCATTCGCCCTCCGGGCATTGCAGGACTTCCGCCGAGGCAACCACCAGCACCTGAAACCGCCCCTGCTCCACATCACGGAGCAGTTCCTGTACATCAGGGCGAAGCAGCAGCGGCGTTCCCTCCGACGCGTCGCAGATGCGCTCCTGCTGGATCAGCCAGCCCAGCTTGTTGGCCGCGCGGCGGCAGGCGTTGCGCTGCCCAAGCACTGCGGCGGCGTCCTTGGGGTCATTCTGGTAAAGGCATTGTACCGTCACTGTGCGTCACCTCCATTCTCAGGGGAGATCATCTGTCTGATAAAGGCCATGAGGTCCCAGCCCGATGCCAGCGTGACCGTGTTGGAACCCACGTTAAAAATCGAGATTCCATTCAGGTCCATCTCGGCAAGGAAAGCTTTCACTTCCTCTTTATCGTAGCTAAGACGGTCCATGCTGGCGATCATCAGCAGGTCGAAGCGGCGGTTGCACACATCGTCCAGAATCGTCTGGATGCCGGTTCGGTCATCCATGCCTCTGGCGCTGAGCTGCAACGGCTCAAACACTTCCCGCCGAACAGCCCATCCATAGCTTGCGGCTGCCGCCAGGCACCGTTTCTGCTGTTCCCGCAGGATGGTTTCTTCCTCGATTTCGTTGCTGGTATATTCATTTTATTTTGTGCCATTATAATCGCCTAAAATTGCATATGCTCTGCAACGATAGCTTCACTTTGTTTCAAGAGTTGACGAATTGCGTTTTCTTTTCGAAAAAAGCAGCCTCTATCTGTTTCGTGGATTGATCCATTGGCCAGACAATCTCCTATACATCCACGCGGACATTGATACTTTAGAACGCACTTGTTGCAATCATCCATATAGAAACGCCCTGTTGTCATAAAATTCACAAGATTGATGAAATTCTCATTGAATAACGCATGCGGTAGAGAGTCTTTGTTAATATTTCCAAGACAATACCGTTGATCCATAAACGATTGACACAAATACACGTCTCCATTTGTAGCAATTCTGGGACTTATTGGAACTGGATTTTCATCTTGGTATACATATGGGCAAACGCCAGAATATGGAACAGGAATATCGATTCTTATGTTGGACTCGGCTTCATCCCCAGCAAGCTTTCGATATTCATCATTTATTCCTGTTATTACTTTAGACTCCTTCAATCGATCAATCAAGCTCTGATATTCGAGAGGTGTTAGTGCTATTTTCTCAAGGTTTTCATTTGCTCGTCCTACTTTTTTCAACCCTGCCAGCATGATTTTATGGACACCCATATCAATAAGTTTTTCACAGAACATATCCCAGTTATCGTTCATATTTTGCTTATTCATCATGTTACGTACAATGACCATATTTGCGTGCTTTGACAAAAGCCTTTGCAAGCCAGCCATTGTTCTTTCAAAATTTCCCTTTCCACAAATAGAATCATGCAACTCAGCTCTCGATCCATTAAGGCTGACCTGGACACTAACATGCTTTTCTGCAAGCATGTTTGCCACATCATCAGTAATGCATGTTGCATTGGTAATCAGCAAAATGTTTCTTGCTAAAATTCCAGATTCAAGCATCATATCGATAAATTTCCACACCTGGGGATGAAGAAGCGGCTCTCCTCCAGATAATGTAATTGATGCTTTCTTTGGATTATCATAACACCCAAGTACATTTTTAAATGCTTCAACAGAAATCTGATCTCGGAGCTCTCCTGATTCGTTATAACAGTGAATGCATCTCAAATTACAATTAGACGTAATTTCAATGTAACAACCATTTAGAATATAATCGTTATTAGCTAATACTCCTTCAACATGCATCGTACTTCCATCTCCGTTTTATTTTATTGTCAAAAGTTCCATCTTTAAGAGTGTCTCCAAAGCTTTTGTACATCCCTCGTATACAGTCCTTTTGTCCAGCTGATCCTTATCAATGCATTGATCAAAAAGCAATTCACACAAACTTTCGACACTTTGTCCATCACAATTTTCATACAAAAAGTGTGACGTTTCATTAACTAAAAATATCGCTCCAGTTTCTTCATCGAGCACCAAATAGTACTCCCTATGTTTTTCAATCAGCACCTTTTTTTGGACATTTTTTTCTAGGCAATCTTTCATCACCATATTATTCCCCCCTTTTCTTCAAAGTTTCTGATGTCCTTTTGCTAATTATATACTCTAGTTGCGCTACAATTTTTTCATCTTTGTTCAAGATGCATTTTTCTTTGTCTCAATTTGGAACCTCAGAACATTGTAGGTTTGTCAAATATCTTGTACAGTGAGAGAATCGAAAAAAGCAGCAAGTTTTTCTTTAGGAGAGAGCCATCCCAGAGGGCGCATAGGTAAGTCGTTGGAGCGATTTTGGTGTGCAGCGAACTGCACACCAAAATCGGCAAAAGAGAAGAAACGGTGTGTATTGTAGAAACGCTTCTGGTCTTCACGGTGGCTGCGCTCCACTTTGCCGTTGTGATGTGGCGTGTATGGGCAGATCAGTTTGTGCCGGATCCCAAGGCGCGCAGCGGCCAATTCAATGCGAGTAAGCCGGTCTTTCTTGTTAGTCGAGAAATGGTTGGTAAACTCAATACCATCCCGTACACCACGGCGTTTGAACCAGGTTACCATTTTCTCCAGAAAATCGGCGGAGGAATAGGCACTCTGCTCCGGGTAAGCCCCAAGATAGCTAAGACGTGTATATTCGTCAATCGCTGTATACTGATATAACCGTTCTTCCGGATTTGCCAGGCATTTCAGCGGTACCACTTTCATATCCACCTGCACACGCTGGCCGGGATACTGCATCTGCTCGTATGGTTTTGGCTTGTAAGGCGTTCTGACCTTTATCTGCGGGAATATCCCCAGTTTGCGCATAACTCGGAACAGGCTTTCCGGGCAGCGGGTATAGCCCCGTTTGCGAAGCCGCTGCCACAGTTCTATCATTCCAAGCGTGGGATTCCTTCGCCGCATATTCCGGATAAGATTCAGCTCGGCCTCGGTGTGCTGGTTCGGGTGATGGTGCGGACGTCTGGATTGGCAGGCCAGAGATTCCACACTTCCATTCCAGCGCGTCTTCCAAAAGTAGATATACGACCAGCTTTTGTTATATTTCCGGCTGGCCCGGCTTACGCCATATTTCGCCGCATACTGCATGAGGGATTGCCGATACCGCATGTCTTGTGTTATACTCTTACTCATGAGGGACAGAGTTCCTTTTCTTGGGCTTGTTGTGTGTGGTAACTTAACTATACCCTATGAAGGCTCTGTCCTTCTACTTTTTTATTCGCTTTTACTTGCTCTTCTGTCCAACATGTATTGTAGCTCTACAGCCTCAATTTGGACCCTCAGAACAAATACTTGCTATTCTTTTTCAAGTTTGCTATACTTTGTTGTAATATCCAACAAATTTAGCTCCGTACTGTATCGGCTAGAATATATGTGCTTTCTTGAAAAGCTGGCTGATGGACTTTCATACGGACACAATAGAGTCCTTGGGGGTAACATCAGGCTAAGACGCTCTCATTCTAACAGCATAGGCAACAAAAGGGAAAAAGACACGGCTGGCTGCTGTGCCTTGAACCGTAAAGATATTGTAATAGAGGGATATTAAATGAATCATATTTACATCATCGAAGATGATTCAGTATTATGCTCTGAATTAGCCTTGGCGCTGGAAGCTGTTGGTTATCATACAACTTGTGCAAATGACTTTAATAACGTTCTTAATGAATTCCTTTTGGTATCTCCTGATCTAGTGATCCTGGATATTAATTTACCAAATACTGATGGTTTTATTTTATGTATGAAAATTCGAAAGGTATCACAAGTTCCTATTATCTTTATCACTGGTCGGGATTCACAGATTGACGAACTCCAAGCTCTTTCTTTAGGCGGCGATGATTACATTACAAAACCGTACAGCCTCCCAGTTCTTATGGCTCGAATCAAGAATACGCTTAAAAGGACCTATCGTTCTGAAACTTCTTCTGAAATAGAATACAATGGGCTCAAATTAGATCTCTCCAATTGCACTGTAATGTATAACAACGTTTGTGTAGAACTTAGTAAACGTGAAACGCAAATCTTATGCTACTTGCTCAACCATGCGGGTCACTATGTTTCTCGAATTTCTTTAATTGAACATTTATGGAATACCAATCAATACATCGACGACAATACGCTCAGTGTAAATGTAACAAGGATACGCGAAAAATTGTCCAGGCTAGGTCTTTCCGGTTTCATTCAAACCAAACGTGGTATGGGGTATAAAGTGTGACATTCGGAGACTTTATTAAAGATGAGCTTTCTTCTATCCTTTTGCAAATTTTATGTGCTATTATTCTAACAATTTATTTGTGTTCTTTATCTTTAGATATTGGCGAATGCGTTTTAATTTTAATTGCTTGGATTGTTATCGCGTCGCTCTACTACTTTTATAAATATTATCGAACCAATTTAATTTTTAAAAAGTGGAGCAGCATCTTGCAAAGCCTTGAAAGAAAATATCTTTTGGGTGAAATGATCAGTAATTATGGATCGTTTCAACTAGAACTTTTCATTCAAATTCTCAGATCCTCTTTAAAATCCATGACCCAAGAAGTTTCCAAAGTACAAATTGAAAAAAAGGAATACCAAGAATTAATCGAAAAATGGGCACATGAATTAAAGGCTCCCATTGCATCCATAACTCTAGTATGTGAAAACAATCCGTCTGAACTCTCAAGGAAGATTTTGTTACAAGCCAATCGTCTTTCTTACAATGTCGAGCAGGTTCTGTATTACGCACGTCTTGGATATATGTCTAACGACTATATGATCAAACGTGTTTCTTTGGAGGATATTATTCACACAGCCATCTTGAACAACAAGCAACTACTTATACAAAATCAATTTTCAATTGAAGTTCATACTGTTGATTCTTTTGTTTATACGGACACAAAAGCGCTCGTATTTATTTTGGGTCAAATAATCAATAACAGCGCACAGTACAGGAGTTCTTCGCCGCTTCTTACGTTTCGTGCAATTGATACGAACCATCATGTTTATCTTGAAATCCAAGATAATGGAACCGGGATCCGAGAAAGCGACCTTGGTCGTGTTTTTGAAAAAGGGTTCACTGGAAGTAACGGTCATCAACGAAAGACTTCCACCGGGATTGGCCTTTATCTATGTAAACAGCTTTGTAAAGAGCTGGGGATTGAAATCACGATTCGTTCTGCCGTAAACAAATATACTTGTGTTTCTCTTGCTTTTCAAAAATCTATAGAATCCAGAGCGATCCCATAAAATCTCATCAACGCTCTGCATATGCAAACCAGTTTCTGCAATCAGAAGGTGTAATACAGGCAAACGCAGCCTGTCGCGCCGCTGCAGGGCTTCCGGGGTCAAAGCCCTGCGTTTACGCAGGAACGCTTTTACTTTGGCCCATAGTTTTTCAGTGGAATTCAAGTCCGGACTGTATGACGGCAAATAAAACAGCTTTGCGCCGGCCTGATGGATCATTTGCGCGACCTGTAGAGTATGTTTATTCTATAGCACTTTTTTGAAGAAAGATGGGAAGGCACATTATTTTTTGATTTGCTCCCATCCCTTAAGATAAAATAGGTGTTTGTCAACTTCTCAAAGTGACAAACACCTATTTGCGCTTTATTCTTACAATTTTGTAATGTTTTTAAAATCCACCTTCATATCATCTCACCGCAATATACACTATAATTATAGTAGAATGTAAGGAGGGCCTTGTAAACATGATTGAAGTAAAACACTTAGAAAAATACTATGGATCAGACGGTACTGTTACAAAAGCTCTTGATGATATTTCATTTATTAGTTACGACGGCGAATTTTTATGTATCATGGGAGCTTCCGGTTCCGGAAAAAGCACGCTTCTGAATTGCTTATCCACGATTGATTGTGCCAGTGCGGGTGATATCCTTTTCAACGGTGTCTCCTTTGACAGCTTGAAAAAATCAGAGCTGGCTGCTTTCCGTCGCCATAATCTCGGTTTTATTTTTCAGAACTACAATTTGCTGGATACCCTTACTTTAGGCGAGAATATATCTTTAAGTTTACTCATCAACGGTGCTGCTCAAGGCACAATCCAAAAGCGCATTCATGACATTGCTAATCAAGTTGGCATAGGCCATTTACTAGATAAGTTACCTTCTCAAGTTTCAGGTGGAGAGCGCCAAAGATGCGCTTTTGCACGTGCAGTTGTCAACTCTCCGAAACTGATTTTTGCTGATGAACCTACCGGAGCTTTGGATTCCGCCTCAGCCATCTCCCTAATGAAAATCATTGCTTCTCTCAACCATACACTTCACTCTAATATCTTTCTGGTCACACATGACGCTCTCTGCGCCAGCTATGCAGATCGTGTTCTTTTCTTAAAAGACGGGAAAATTTTCAGCGAACTCGTAAAAGGTGAGAAAAAGAATCGTGAATTTTATCATGAAATTCTAGACAATATATCATTGTTGGGAGAGTAATCAATATGTTAGCGAAACTTTCTTTTCGAAACGCAAAACGGCAAGCGCATGATTACATTATCTACTTTGTAACACTCACAGCAATCTTTTCTCTTATCCACGGTTTAAACTCTTTGCTCTTTGCGGAAGATGATATCTTTCCTCTTGACGATTCAACCTTCATTTTACCCATGATTCTAATTTCTTCGCTGCTATTTTCCATTTCGCTGTGGCTGACAAGTTATATGACTAATTTCATTTTAAAGCGCCGAAGCAAAGAAATTTCCATTTACATTACACTTGGAATGGAGCCGTACCAAATATCCAAAGTATTTACCCTTGAAAACTTCTATATTTCTATTTTTGCTCTTATTTTAAGTTTCCTTTGTGGGTCTTTTGTGTATCAAGTTTTAAAAGCCGTATCCTTCAATCTGTTGGGGAAACCATATTCTTTAACTTTTCATTTTTCATTATATCCATTTGTTATTACATTCCTTTACTTTCTTTTCACGTTTCTCTTTTCATCATTCAGAAGTATCAAAATAATTCAAAAATCACAACCGCAAGATTTGCTTCAGTATGACTCTCCACACAAAATTCCCTCTTCTGTTTTGATTCTCCGTGCAAAACTTCTGTTTCCTGCATCGATTATTTGTATCACTCTGTCTGCCATCTTTTTCCTTCTGCAACCTCTGTCTGAAAGCGCAAATTTCACTTTTGGCACCCTTTTTTCTATTCTCTTTATCTATTTGTTTTTCCACTATTTCCCTGCTTGGATCTTTGACTGGTTAGAAAAAGGAAGTTGGAAATATCATTCTGTTCGCTTATTGGTACTGCGGGCATTTACGGCGCGCATAAATGATATGAGTAATTCATTTGCTTTCTTAACCAGTTCCTTTACGGTATCTCTTTCTCTAATTGCAGTAGTTGCAATTTCCATTTTCACTTTCAATTATCGGCTTTCTCTTGTTCCGTTCACCTTTTCTATCATTACAAGTCAAAATCAAAATCATTTAGCAGATTACGATATCTACATAAAAGAGAAATACCCAAATTCTCATTCATGCACCTACACAATATATCAAAGTACCAGTTCCGCCTTCACTTCGTCTATCCCTGGTTTCACTCTATATAATGCCGTGATCATGCCTTATAGCGAATTTGATTTATGCATATCCCACAGCGACTATTCTGCTCTCCGTTCTCTCTTAGGATATGCACCTATCAGCCTAAATGAAAACGAGTATATTGTTCATTGTTTGTCCTCTTTTCAGGGCACCTTCAAAACATGTGCTGAGCAACATTCGACACTGGATATAGGCGATAACAACTTGTCTTTTGCTGGTATTTGCACAGAACCTCTTGACCAATATGATGGCTATTCAAACGGAAATCTTTTTCTTCTTGTTGTGCCTGACTCTGTCGTCGGCTCTCTCTCTACATATTATTCCAAGTATTCTACTTTAATGGATGAACCATTTTCTCATGCAGAATATTGCGAAATGCAAGATGTGTTTCCCAATCTTATTTCCCTTCGATCCGATTCCAGCTCTTCTCTTATTAAATCATCACCTGTTGATTATATAGATATTTCCGATGATATCCGTCAGACAAACGGGTTCCTTTATATAACATCAGCTTTGCCCGTCTTATACATAGCAATCATTCTTTCTGTTTCTGGTTTTACGGTGATTGCCTCTAATGTATTATGTGAAAATCTGAAGGCTTCACACGATTTCAGAATTCTCAAAAATATTGGTTATGACATTCATACATTGGAAAAGATCACACTTTATCATCTCTCAGCCATTTTCATAATTCCATTGTTCAGCGCCGTTCTCTTTTCTTTTTTTATCTCTTTCACTTATTGTCGCTCTTGCGGCGCGCTCTATTTTGTGCCTTTCAAAAAACTTCTTTTTTGTTTCTTTGTTTCTATAATAGTATTTACTCTTTTATATGGTATTTATTTTGCAATTTGTTTTACTTCATTGCGGAAAGAAATCATTTTTACAGATTAAGGAGAAAAACAAGCATGAGTGCCAAAAAATCAAAGACATTCTTTAAAACTTTAACTGCTATTTTAGTACTTCTACTATTTTTTGGGGGGTACTACATTTATTCCTCTGGCATCTTCGGAGCCTCTGTGACCGAAAACATTTCAGAGCATAGTATCACAGATGAAGAACGCCTTATAGAATATGAAGAATATGGTATAACATACGATGAATCTTCTCAATCATATTTATATCAGGACTCTCTTATAAAAAATCTTCGTGATGGCGATTTTCTTTACACAAACGCTGCTGGTTCCATCAAGCTTATAATCCAGCGAGACGATAATGGTCATATTCAAAGTATTGATGTTGAATAGTTTTGCCATCCATTTGAAAATTTAACTAATTTCCGATTCTTTTCAATGCTATTTTATTTCTATAAGATACATGATTTTCGATTTTTGGGTGACCACTCTATAATCCCCCACCAAGCAAAAAAGCCCAGTCCAAAGCTCAAAATGATTCAGCTTTATTCCGTCGGGAAAATCCAGTACTGCTATCGATCCAAGATAGCAGTAGAGATCAATTACTCTAGGGTTGGATTTTCGTAACCGCCCATAGAGTACCCGTCCTTTACAAGCATCCTGAGGCAAGAGAAAATAGTGCTAAGCCAGCGGAAGTCTTTGGAGCCTCCAAAAACTCCCATGAGATTTTCGTGAGGCTCAGATACAGGGAGGTGCCGGGATGCAGATAGAAGTCATGTCGTTGCGAGGCAGCCAGTGGCTGCAACTATTTCTCGAGCAGGCGCAAATCGGACAAATGGTAGAGCATTGGTGTAAAGAACACCCTGTTGCCTGCTCGACCTACTACCATTGGAAGAAAGCGCTGCGCGAGGAATTTCTGGCGCGGATGGAGGCAGAGCAAGGGCACCCCATCCTGCCGACGGCCGTCACAGTTCTCTTCAATCAATCGGAAGGCTGCCTCAGATTGCTGTCTGCCACAGGCTTACCGTCCACAAAACAGTTCGCCCATTGGCACCTTGCGTGCCCCCACGGGTCAGAAAACCCGGACAGTGGTGCCCCGAATAGCCGTCGGTCTGTGCATAAATCGGCTACAGTCTGGAGATAATGTACAATAAGTTTCGCAAATTGAGAAGAGAATAAAAAGAGACATGGTTTGCAGAACTCTGGTAGAATGAAGTTACGACACACCATTCGAAAGGAGACAGCAAACCATGCCTGAGAAGATTGTACAGCTAAACGAGGAAGTAATCAAGGGGCAACTCAAAGAACTCGTACGAGGCAGTGTAGAGGAGACGCTCAACGAACTGCTGGAGGCGGAGGCCAACAAGCTGACCCAAGCTGCCCGGTATGAGCGTAATGAGCAGCGTCAGGGGTATCGCAGCGGCCACTACAACCGCAATCTCACCACCACTTCCGGAGATATCACCCTCAAGGTGCCCAAGCTCAAGGGCATCTCCTTTGAGACTGCAATCATTGAGCGGTATCGCCGCCGTGAAAGCAGCGCGGGAGAGGCTCTCATTGAGATGTATTGGCTGGCATATCCGTCCAGCACGTGGAGGGAATGTTACCGAGGCACTATGAGGAAGCAAAGTGTCACCATCCACCATTAGTGAACCGAACAAGAAAGCGTATATCCACATTGAGGATCCCCAGCGCCGATGTTTCTCTATATATTTGGGCTTTGGATTATCTTTTCTTTAATCTTCTTACCTGGGGAACACTTCTCTTTCTAGGCTTTGTGTTTAATTGCGTTCCGAGATGTTTGCTGTTCCTTATTCTTTATTTGCCTTTGCGCATCTATGCTGGTGGGTTTCACGCCAAAACAAAAATCGGTTGCTATCTCATATCAGCATTTACATTTCTTTTTGTCGTACTCTATCCTGCGGATACAACTATTCATTTTTACCACTTGGTATTTCCCTGCATATCAACCTGCATAATTTACTACTTTTCTCCAGTATCTGCCACTAATAAACCCTTAGATGATTTAGAGGCATTACATTACAAAAAGATGGCCCGTAAGATTCTTTTCAGCGAAATTCTCTTCTTTTTATTGATTCTTCTCATTTTTAATACGCAAATTACATTTGCATTTTTCTTCTCTTTTACCATTCACCTGTCGGTTTTAGCACTTCAAATAACTGTAGAGTTAGTAAGCAAAAACTTTTTTGCCAATTTATAATTCCGTCTTAATAATTGAACGGATAATCTTCCCCCAACCTTTTCGTAGCATATAGAGTCAATCCCCGGGCCACTCTCTCCGTAAAAATTACCGTTATTGGCGTTTAGGGTATCCTAGGAGGGGCGCCCCTGCCGCTGGCCGTTCTCCACAATTTCAAAATGCAAGTGATCCCCTGTGGCCCGCCCTGTGTGCCCTACGTAGCCAATGACCTGCCCGGCCTGCACCTGCTGGCCTGCGGTGACGCAGATGGTTTGGCAGTGGGCGTAGAGGGTTTGCAGGCCGCCGCCGTGGTCGAGCTTGACGTAGTAGCCATAGCTGCCGCCCCAACTGTCCACGCCGTTGGCGACTATGACGGTACCATCGGCGGCGGCCAGGATGGGCGTGCCTGCGGGGGCGGCAAAGTCGATGCCGGCGTGGAGTTTGTTGACGCCGGAGACCGGGTTTTTGCGCCAGCCGTACTCGCTGGAGATGCGGGTATAGCTCTTGAGCGGGCAGATAAAGCCGCTGAAGCTCAGCTGGGGCTTGCTGGCCGCTGCCGCTGCGATGAGCTTCTGGATCTCCTTCTTGACGGCCTCGTAGTTCATCTCGTCCGACTCGATGGCCGCCTGGGCGTTCTTCTGGGCCTGCTGGGCCTCAGCGGCGCTCAGACGGGCCTCCTTGACGCTGTTGTTGAGCTCGTTCTGCTTGGACTGCATCTGCTTGTTCTGGGCGTCCAGCTCAGCCTTTTTGTTCTGCAGCTGGGTGCGCTCCTCCACGAGCTGGGTGCGGTCGGCCACGAGGGCTTCCTTCGCAGCCTTCATGTTGTCGAGTATCTCGGTATCCTTCACCGAAATGTCCTGCATGACCTCATTGAAGGTCAGAAGCTCGTACAGATCGCTCACAGCCCGGAGCATGGCGACGCTGCCGCCGTCCCGCAGCTCCTGCATCGCGGCCATATGGCTCTTGAAATCGTCCCACTGGTCGGCGATCTCCTGCTCTTTCCGGGCGATCTCATTCTGCTTGGCGGTGATCTCCTGCTCTTTGACGCCGATGTTGTTCTGCACCTCGGAGATCTGGCTCTTGAGGACGCTGATCTGGCTCTGGAGCACCGAGACTTTTTCCTTCAGCTCAGACTCGAGGGCCTTGGCAGCAGCTTCCTTCTTTTTGGCGTCGCTCAGCTCCGTCTTATGCTGCTTGATGGACGCAGAGATCTTGTCCAGCTTGTTCTGCAGCGAGCTCATGCTGGTGGCCGCACTGGCCGGATAGACCGTCACGCTCAGCACGAGGCAGGCGGCGGCCAGAAAGGCGCAGGCGGCGCGCATCATGGCCGAATGGCCCGACGGCTTTGCGTGGCGGGGCGGATGATGCAGAACAAAGCCTGCGGAATGCTTGTCGTGGTACACAGTAGGCCCCTCCTTATACGTTCAGGTGCTTGCGGATGGAGAACATACTGCCCAGACCGCCCACCAGAGCACCGCTCGCGAGGCTGTAGGTCAGGATGGTGGGCCAGACATTTTCCAGCGGCACCAGAGCCGTACCCATAAGCATCTGCCACAGGCCGCCCAGCGTGGGCGCCAGCTGAACGATGTAGGCATAGCCGCCGATGGTGGCAG
>OGOS01001411.1_pt1 | contig 15440 bp, 13 predicted proteins | sample 1552701 | NCBI WGS metagenome assembly OGOS01 (sample SAMEA2580128, study PRJEB22360) | human gut metagenome | biome: human gut; feature: human-associated habitat; material: faeces | place: Denmark | collected 2008/2010
TATTCTGGACTACATGGTCGGCATCTTCCAGCCGCTGGTGCCCGCCATTGCAGGCGCAGGCGTTCTGAAGGCCCTCATGGTGCTGCTGAGCACTCTGGGCGTGATGAGCAGCGGAGACATCGCCTATAAGGTGTTCGTCGGCGTGGCAGATGCAGCTCTGTATTACCTGCCCGTCATGGTCGCCTTCACCACTGCAACCAAGTTCAACTGCAACAAGCTGGTGTCGGTAGCTCTGGCTGCTGCCATGATCCACCCCAGCGTTTCCGCTCTGCTGGCTACCGAGGGCGGTGCTTACTTCTTCGGCATCAAGCTGCAGAACATCGCTTACGGCGGGCAGGTGTTCCCGGCCATCCTGACCGTCATTTTCATGTCCTTCATTGAAAAATGGGCCAACAAGTGGTGCCCCAAGGCCATCCGCGTGTTCTTTGTGCCCATGCTGTGCTTCGGCATTGGCTTCCCTGTGGCACTGGTCGTCCTCGGACCTCTGGGCTACAACATCGGTGCTCTGCTGACCACCGTGATCCTGGCTCTGTACAACACGCTGGGCTGGCTGGCCGTTGCTCTGCTGGCTGCTGTGCTGCCCTTCATGATCTCCATGGGCATGCACAAGGCTCTGGTCCCCTATGCAGTTGCTTCTATTTCTGACCCCGGTTTTGAAATGCTGTACATGCCCGCTTCTTTGGCACACAACATTTCCGAGGGCGGTGCCTGCCTGGGCGTTGCACTGAAGACCAAGGACGAGAACCTGCGCGCTACCGCAATTTCCGCTGGTATCTCCGGCCTGTTCGGCATCACGAACGTGACCGTCAAGGGCTGCGAGCATCTGACGGCGGAAGAGGTCTCCAGCTTGGCGGCCGTGCCCGAGAACAGCACGCTGCTGCGCGTGGACTCGTCCGGCATCTGCAGCCGCTTGGAGTCGAACCCGTGGGTGGAGAGCGCGTCCGTTACGCCGGTATTTCCTGACACGTTGGAGCTGGATATCACGGAGCGCAAGATCGACGCCGTGGTGGAGGTCACGTCCTCGGGCGGCGACTCCACGGAGAATTGGGCCATCGCCTCTGACGACATGTGGCTCATGAAGATCCCGGATCAGAATTCCGCAGAGGCAGCGCAGGTCAGCTCGAAGGTGTACGAGGACGCGAACAGCGCCCTGCACATCACGAACGTGCCGTACGGCGTTGCACCCGAGGCGGGCTCGTACTGCACGGACGACAGTGTGAAGAATGCGCTTGCCATTGTGTCCGGCATGACAACAGAGCTTGCGGACCAGGTGAAGAGCGTTGCGGCGGACAGCGCGGACAACGCCACGCTGACGCTGAACAACGGCGTGGAGATTGCGTTCGGCTCGTCCGACGACATCCGCGACAAGGAACGCGTGTGCCTGCAGCTTATGCAGGAGCATCAGGGCACTATCGCGTACATCAACGTCCGCACGCCCAGCAGCCCCACCTGGCGTTCCCTCTAGCGCGGGCCCTGCGCGCGCCCCGCAGGGGGCGCCGCATGCGTCTCGCCGCTGGGAAAAGTTGTGCAGAGCCTGCGATGCAAGCTGTCGAAAGAGTGTGTTGACAAGCCCTTTCGTTTGCAAACCAACACTCATCGTGTAGAATAATCAGGTGCTCGGACGGCGGAACAGCTCGAGTGCCGTAGGTACGAACCCTTTATGGAGGCTTCAATGGCAAATCAAATCGGTTCCGACAACAACGCCCTCATCCGCGTCGTGGGTGTCGGCGGCGGCGGAACAAACGCAATCAACCGCATGGTTGAGGCTGGAATCAAGGGCGTTGAGTTCATCGCCATTAATACGGACAACCAGGCTCTTCTGATGTCCGATGCAGATAAAACCGTTCATATCGGTGAAGATCTTACGCGCGGCTTGGGAGCCGGCGCGAATCCCGAGATCGGCGCTCAGGCAGCTGAGGAAAGCCGCAACGAGATCGCAGAGGTCCTGGCCGAATCCGACATGGTGTTCATCACCGCCGGCGAAGGTGGCGGCACGGGTACCGGCGCCGCTCCCGTTGTTGCCGAGATTGCCCGCGAGGAGATCGGCGCGCTGACCGTCGGCGTGGTCACGAAGCCGTTCAGCTTCGAAGGCCGCCTGCGCCGCAACCAGGCGGAGCAGGGCATCGAGCTGCTGTCCCAGAAGGTCGACACGCTGATTGTCATCCCGAACGACCGCCTGCTGGAGATCGTGGAGAAGAAGACCAGCATGCTGGACGCCTTCCGCATTGCAGACGATACGCTGCGCCAGGGCATCCAGGGCGTCACGGACCTGATCACCATCCCCGGTTTGATCAACCTTGACTTCGCCGACATCCGCACCGTCATGAAGGACGCCGGTTCCGCCATGATGGGCATCGGCATCGCCTCCGGCGAGAGCCGTGCGCTGGACGCCGCGCAGCAGGCCATCAACTCCAGCCTGCTGGAGTCCTCCATCGCCGGTGCATCGCGCGTGCTGTTCTCCATCGCCGGCGCCCCGGACCTCACACTTGCCGAGGTCGACGAGGCGGCCCGCACCGTGGAAGCCTGCGCAGACGAGAACGCGAACATCATCTATGGCCAGATCATCGACGAGAGCCTGGGCGACCAGGTCCGCATCACGGTCATCGCCACCGGATTCACGAACAACCCGCAGCAGGGCAATTCGTACGACCAGCGCAACCTGTTCGCGAACACGTCGCAGGCGCCGAAGCCCGCGCAGCCGGCAGCAGAGACGTACAATCCCGCACCTTCGTACAACAGCAACAACGATTCGAACCGCTTCAGCGACGAGGATTACATCCCCGACTTCCTGAAGAGGTAAATCGCCCGATTCGGACGGACCATCATGAGCACGCCCTTTGAACTGCCGCTTCCGCAGCTGGTCAAAGGGCGTTTTGCGTATACGGACGCGCAGGGCGCGCCGGCGGGCGCGATAGAAGCGTACACGGATCCGGCGCTCTTCAAGACCACGGGCGTGCGCATTGCGTTCACGCTGCGCCACGGCGGCGCCAGCAAGCCTCCGTACGATTCGCTGAATCTGGGCACGCATGTGAAGGACGATCCCGCTGCCGTGGCCGAGAACCGCCGCCGCGTACTGTCCGCGTTCGCCGCGCCGCAGGCGCCGCTTCTGGTGCCGAACCAGGTGCATGGCAGCCACGTGCAGGTGGTGGACTCCGTCGCGCCCGAAAGCGTGGCATCGACGCGCGAGCATATCGCGAAAGGGGCGGCCGCCCGGGCGCCCGGCCCAGCCGATACGGCTGCGCTGCTGTGCTACGCGGATTGCACGCCCCTTATCCTGGTGGCACCGCGCGGAACGTTCGCAGTCGTCCATGCCGGTTGGCGCGGCGTGGACAACGGCATCGCCGTCAAGGCGCTGGAGCAGCTCCTGGAACAGGACGGTGCCGATACGGCTGCGGGCGTCAACGTCTACCGCGGCCCGTACATCCATGCGGAATGCTTCGAGACGGGCCCCGATGTCTACAACCGCTTCATTGGGCAGTTCGGGTCCGTTGCTGCCTACGACGAAACGCACATCGACATGGGTGCCTGCCTGGACCAGGCGCTTGTGGCGGCAGGTGTGGAGGCTCGGCGCATAGCGGATGTGAACTGCTGCACGGTGTGCGATAATCGGAACTGGTTCTCATATCGGGCACAAGGAGGCGTGTGCGGCCGCCATGGCGCATTCGCCGTTAGGACCGCCGCAGCTTCCGCGTAGCCCGCAGTCTTTAGGAGGCGAAGGGTTCGCAATGAGCATTGCGACGCGTTATCGCGCTATTCGCGCAGAGATCGACGACATCTGCCGGGAATGCGGCAGGGATCCGCAGGAAGTCAAGCTGGTGGCCGTTTCGAAGACGGTCGGCATTCCTGAAGTGAAGGAGGCCCTGGATGCCGGCGCTGTGGCGTTCGGAGAGAACAGGCCGGACCAGATTGTGCCGAAGCAGGCCGCCTATCCCGATGCCGAATGGCACTTCATCGGCAACATCCAATCCCGACGTATCAACGACATCGTCGGTGCCGCGTCCCTTATCCATTCCGTGTACCAGGAGCACCATCTGGCGCGCATCGACCGCGCCGCTCAGGAGCACGGCAAGGTGCAGCCCATCCTGCTGGAGGTGAATGTGTCCGGCGAGGAGAGCAAATCGGGGTTGGCCCCGAACGCCGTGGAGGACATGATGGCCGCCGTGGACAAGTTCGAGCACATTGAGCTGCGCGGGCTCATGACCATGGCGCCGCAAGGCGATATCGCCGTTGCCGAGAAGACGTTCGCGGACCTGGAAGCGCTCCGCAACAAGCTACGCACCTGCGTTTTTCCTGTACACGGCACGTTTGACCTTGATGAACTTTCTATGGGTATGAGCGAAGACTGGCGCGTGGCAATACCCCATGGCGCTACGATGGTGCGAGTCGGTCGTGCGATTTTCAGCGACGATTTCGAACCGACAGCACAAACGCAGCCCAGCTGAAACGGTCACGCGCGGGCAACCCGCCGTGTTCCGACACGATCAGGAGATAAAGAAATGGCAAATAGAGCTTCTGAATGGGCGGGACGCGCCTCGGGCGCTTTCTCCGGCCTGAGGGATAGGCTGTCCGGCCGTAAAGACGACGGCTACGACGACGGCTACGATGACTACGACGATTACGGGTACTCGGACGACGGCTATTCGAACGATTACGGCGAATACGGGTACGACCCCGAAGCGGAAGAGGACTACGAGACTTCCTCGACCGGTCCCGTCTCCACCCGCGCGGTGAGCTCCGGCTCCGGTTATTCCAGCAGTTCCACCGGCTACTCTTCGAATCCGCGCCTGGTGAGCATGGACGAGGCGCGCTCCAGCGTCACGGCCCGCACCAGCGCTGTCGACCCGGCAACGCGCGTACCGTCGTACCGTCAGAGCTCCACCACGGCCAGCTACCGTGCAGCGTCCACGGCTTCGGATTCCAGCCGTTCGCGCGGCTATGATTCGCTGTTCTCGTCCACGTCCTCCGCAACGGATACCGATGCGGCCGGCTCTTCGGCCTCCGCCGCGAAGACGCCCGTCTTCCAGATTCCGCTGACGAAGGCCCCGGACGACCGCAGTCTGGAGATTGTCCGCCCGAAGGAATACGGCGATGTGGCAGATGTCGCCGGCATCCTGAAGAAGGGCGATGCCGTGGTCCTCAGCCTGAAGATGGCGCCGAGCGCCATCTCCACGCGCGTGCTGGACTTCGCATTCGGCGTCGCCAGCGCGCTTGATGCGAACGTGGAGTGCGTGGGCGAAAAGGTCTTCTTCGTGGTCCGCGGCAAGGGCATCTCCGACGGTGAGCGCGAGAAGCTGCGCCTGCAGGGGGTTGTCCAGTGAGCTTCCAGCTGACAGCCGATACGCGCATCGCCATCATCGGCGGCGGTAAGATGGGCGAGGCCATCATGGGCGGTTGGATTTCCGCCCAGGAAGGTCCCGCGAAGCTGCTTGCCGCCGAGAACTTCATCGTGGCGAATCCCGGTCAGGAGCGGCGCGATTACCTGACGGACAACTACGGCGTTGCCTGCGTGGCGGATGCATCTGAGATTGATGCGGCGGACGTGGTACTGATTGCGGTGAAGCCCCAGAAGATGGCGGAGGTGCTGCCCGTCGTGGCCTCGCGTCCGTTCGCGGGCAATGCGTTCTACATCAGCGTCGCGGCCGGTTGGACCACGGCGCGCATCGAGGGCCTGCTGCCGCAGGGCGTGCACCTGTGCCGCCTGATGCCGAACACGCCGCTGCTGGTGCAATGCGGTGCCACGGCCGTGTGCAAGGGTGCGAACACCGACGATGCCGAATGCGCGCTGGTGCGCGACTTGTTCGCCTGCCTGGGCCGCGCATGGATTGTGGACGAGGATCAGATCGACGCCGTGTGCGCCATTAGCGGCTCCGGCCCGGCATATGTGGCGCGGCTGGTAGAGGTCCTGGGATTCATGGGCCCGGAGGTCGGCCTGCCGGACGGCATGGCCGAGCAGCTTGCGCTTCAGACGGTGCTTGGCACGGCGCAGCTCATGCGGCAGATGGACCAAAGCGCCGAGAAGACGCGCATCGATGTCAGCAGTCCCGGCGGCACCACGATCGCCGCATTGGACGCAATGGACGAAGCTGGCTTTTCCGACTCTATCCAAAAAGGCGTCCGAGCGGCCATCCGCCGTGCGGAAGAATTGGGGAACATGTAGATGACCTGGCAATATGTCGTAGTCCAGATTGCAGATCTGTATGCCATGATCCTGGTGGTGTACATCTGCCTGACCTGGATTCCCATGCGTCAAGGGGTATTCGCAGATGTGATGAACTTCTTGGAGAAGATCTGCGAGCCGTTTTTGAGGCCGTTTCGCAAACTCATTCCGCCTATTGGGGGAATGATTGATATAACCCCAATCATCGCGTTACTTGTATTACAATTCGGCGTAAGGCTTATCGTAAGCGTGTTTTAGAGCGCTTCGGGCGCTCGTGCGCTTATAGACAAGATGGAAGGAAGATCAATGGCGATCACTTCAACCGACATTCAGAACCAAAGCTTCTCGATTGATCGAAAAGGCTATGACGTCGACGAGGTCGACGTTTTCCTGGAGCGCATGTGCGAGGAAGTTGACGCACTGAACGGCCAGGTGGCAGAGCTGCAGGCTCAGCTGCGCGAGGCGAACGAGCGCGCCGATGATGCCGAGACCCGTGCGGCCGAGGCTGAGGAGGCCGCTGCATCCGCTGCTTCCACCCCGGTCATCGAGACCCGCCGCGAGCCGGCCGCCCCGGTGCTCTACACGGAGACCGAGAAGGACGCCCGCATCGCGAATCTGGAGCGTCAGCTTGAGGAGCGCCGTCGCGACGTGGACGCCATCGCGCAGGCCCTCATCACGGCCCAGCGCTCCGGCGAGGAGATCGTCGCAAACGCGAAGAAGGCCGCACTCGGCACGCAGCAGGATGCCGAGGAGGAAGCGAAGCGCATCTTGGACAAGGCGAACGCCGAGAAGCAGCGCATCCTGGGCGTCATCTCCGACCTGCAGGAGAGCCGTGAGCAGGTTCGCGCCGACTACCAGGATATGCTGAAGGAGTTCATCTCCTCCGCCACGAAGACGCTGACCGAGATCGGCGGAGACCTGGACAACACGCACAGCCTGCATGTGACGTCCAGCCGTTCCGCGACCACGCATCGCCGCACCGTCGATGCCGATGCCGAAGCTCTGGCGGCAACGTACACCACGCCCTCCGTGGGCCGCAGCCATGTGGTTGCCCCGAAGTCCCCGACGCCATCGAAGCCGGGCAAGGACCTGACCGGCTTCGGCGATGCTGCCGACGATTTCGAGTTCGACGATATCGACTAGCAGCGCATCTGCCGCAACGAGACAACGGCCGCAGCCCGAAATGGGTTGCGGCCGTTTTCTGTATGCCGAGACGATGCGCGTTCCTGCGGCAGAGGGCGCTTGCAGGAGTCGAATATACGGGAGAAGAAATAACAGGGAATACGGAGCGGGTCTATAAGCCGGGTTCTGTAATCGGCAACCATTTATCTAGGACCTGCGTCGCCGCAGGCCTCGAGCACGCAACCCGGATGCACGAACAGACAATCGTATTGCACCCCTATTTGCGCTTGCTTCGGATGGGGTTTTCCAAGCCGGACCATTGCTGGCCCGCTGGTGCGCTTTTACCGCACCGTTTCAGCTTTTCTCCCGCAAAGCGGGGGAGTTTACTTTTCTGTGGCACTTTCCATCGGGTCGCCCCGCCCAGCCGTTAGCTGGCATCCTGTCTGTCGAAGCCCGGACTTTCCTCATACCCCGAAGGGTTCCGCGGTCGCCCGACCCGCTCCGACGGGAGATTCTACCATGTTGGCGCGCCGCGTGCGACGGAGAGGACCGTATAGAATGAGGTGAGGAGAACGGAAGGAAGGGTGGATGTCATGAGGGCAGCGCTCGTCGGTGCGGTGTATTTCAATGCGGACCATTTCAAGGCGCAGCATTTCGATTGCGTGATTGCGGTCGATCGGGGCTATGCGTCGTTGCGGCGCGCCGGCATCGCGCCCGACGTGGCCGTGGGCGACTTCGACAGTCTGGGTTTCGCCCCGGACTGTCCCACGCGCACGTTCCCCGTGGAAAAGGATGCGAGCGACATGGAGCTGGCCATGCGCGAGGCCCTTGAGCGCGGTGCGGACGAGGTGCTGCTGTACGGGGCGTTCTCGGCGCGCCTGGACCATACGCTTGCGAACGTGCAGATGCTGTGCGGGTATGCGCAGCGGGGCGTGCGCGTGTTCGGCATCGGCGACGCTTTCGCCATCACGGCGCTTGCGGGAGGGGCCGGCATGCCGTCGCGCACAGCGTGCCTGTCGTTTAACGGGCGGATGCTGCAGGCTGCCGGCCTAGCGCAGGAGGGCCATGCGAACGACCCCGTGCATTCCGAGGACGACTTGCCGGAACCGGTGCGCGAAGGGGTGGCGGCCCCGGGGGCGTACGGCAACTTCGTGTCCGTGTTCGCGTTCTGCGGCACAGCGCACGATGTCAGCGAAAACGGCTTGAAGTACGGTCTGGCTCATGCGGATCTGCCCGACACCACGAGCCGAGGGCTCTCGAACGAGTTCACGGCTGCCGATGCGCACATCCGAGTGGGGGACGGCACGCTGGTGGTCACGTTCCCCCTGCCGGCATGGGATGCCCTGGAGCGCTGAGGACGCTGTGTCCCCGGAGCATCGAGGCGCGCTCCCGGGTCCCGCGACAGCCGCGCCGGCTGCTGTAAGCCGCTGTGGTTGCGGGTGGGCATTCCGCTGCGGCAAGGCTATACTCGAAGAGCATCCGTATTTCGGATGCCGGGGTGCTTGCGCGAGCAGGCTGAGATCCGGTCTGGGCAGCAGCGGCGAACCGTTGCCGCCGGCGGCCGCAACCCGTCGAACCTGATTGGATAATGCCAGCGAAGGGAGCATTTCGCATGACCATCACGCAGATCGACGCCGCGCGCGCCGGCCTTGTCACGCCGCAGATGCAGCGTGTTGCCGAAAAGGAGGGTCGGGATCCCGAATGGATTCGGGAACGTGTGGCGAAGGGAACCATTGCCATCCCGGCAAACGTCAACCATACGAGTCTGGATGCACACGGCGTGGGAGAGGGCCTGCGCACGAAGGTCAACGTGAACCTGGGCATCTCGGGCGACTTGCACGACGAGCCCGAAGAGTGGAAGAAGGTCGATATCGCCCACGAGCTGGGCGCCGAGGCAATCATGGATCTGTCGAACGCCGGCAAGACGCGCGATTTCCGCCGCAAGCTCATTCAGCGCTCCACGGCCATGATCGGCACGGTGCCCATGTACGATGCCATCGGCTACCTTGAAAAGGCGCTTATCGCCATCACGCCGCAGGATTTCCTGGATGTCGTTCGCGCGCATGCCGAAGATGGCGTGGATTTCGTCACCATCCATGCCGGCATGAACCGCCGCACCATCGAGTCGTTCAAGGAGACCGGCCGCCTGATGAACATCGTCAGCCGCGGGGGATCCCTGATCTTCGCCTGGATGGAGGCTACCGGAAACGAGAACCCGTTCTACGAGTACTACGACCAGGTGTTGGAGATCCTGCACGAGTACGATGTGACCATTTCCATCGGCGACGCCATGCGCCCGGGCTGCAATTTCGATTCCACGGATGCCGGCCAGATTTCCGAGCTCATCGAAATCGGCAAGCTGACCCAACGCGCGTGGGATGCAGGTGTGCAGGTGATGGTGGAAGGGCCTGGCCATATGGCCATCGACGAGATTGCGGCGAATATGAAGCTCGAGAAGCGGTTGTGCCACAATGCGCCGTTCTACGTGCTGGGGCCGCTCGTCACGGATATCGCCCCGGGCTATGATCACATCACAGCCGCAATCGGCGGGGCTGTCGCGGCCACGGCAGGCGCGGACTTCCTGTGCTACGTGACGCCTGCCGAGCACCTGCGCTTGCCGGATGCGGACGATGTGCGAGAGGGCCTGGTGGCCACGAAGATCGCCGCGCATGCCGCGGACATCGCGAAGCACCTTCCGGGTGCGCGCGATCAGGATATTCGCATGAGCCAGGCGCGCCACAATCTGGATTGGGAGGCGCAGTTCGCCGAGGCGCTCGATCCGGTTAAGGCGCGCGAATATTACGAGAGCGCTCCGCCCGAGGAGCCGAATACATGCAGCATGTGCGGCAAGATGTGCGCCATCCGCACGGTGAACGAGGTCATGGGCGGCAAGGTCATCGACTTGGACTACTGCTAGCACGCTAGCGGGGGAGGGAGAGAAAGATGAAGACGGTATTGAGCATTGCGGGTTCGGATTCCAGCGGCGGCGCCGGCATCCAGGCCGATATAAAAACCATCACGGTCCACGGCATGTATGCGGAAACGGCAATCACGGCCGTGACGGCGCAGAATACGCAGGGCGTCGACGGTATCGCGGTGCTCGACCCGGCATTCGTGGCGCAGCAGATCCGCGCGTGCTTCGAGGACATCCGCCCCGACGCCGTGAAGGTGGGCATGGTCGCCACTGCGGAGACCGTAGCGGCCATCGCGGACGAACTGGAGCGCTACGACGCCAAGAACATCGTGGTGGACCCGGTGCTGGCGGCCACGAGCGGCGCGTCGCTTGCGGAAGACGACGTGGCGCAGGCCATCATGGAGCGCCTGGTGCCGCTGGCCACGGTCGTCACCCCGAACATGTACGAAGCCGCCGTGCTGTCCGGCCGCACCGTGGAATCGCGCGACGACATGGAAGAGGCCGCCGCCGTCATCAAGGACAAGACGCGCGGCGCCGTGCTGGTGAAGGGCGGCCATCTGGAAGGCGATGCGGACGACCTGCTGCTCACGGAGCACCTCCGCGTGGTGTGGCTGGGCCATCGCCGCATCAAGACGGACAGCACGCACGGCACGGGATGCACGCTGTCCAGTGCCATCGCATGCGGCCTGGCGCGTGACTACGACGTGCAGGCCTCCGTGTCGAAGGCGAAATCGTTCGTTGCGGGCGCGCTGGAGAACGCGCCGCATCTGGGGCATGGCAACGGTCCGCTGAACCATATGTGGGACCTGTTCTAGGGACATCTGGCAGCGAAACGCGGCAACGGAATCCGTCCCTGCGGGCGGAGGCATTCTACAGGCGGTATGCGGCGTCATGTCGCATACCGCCTGCTGCTATTCATACGGCAGACACCCGGTTCCGACAGCGCGCGGCATTCCACAAATCTCGTTTTTGCCCATCTTTTCGCACGCTGTTGACCTATGACGATGTTACGTAACGACGTCCGTTCCGTTACACTTAAAGGGTCTTCAGGAACGTATCTGCAAGACGGGACAGTTTGTGAATCCCTCGATATTCGGCACCACCAAGCGGTGAGGCGCCGCTTGTGAATCGCATCGGCAAGAAGATCGCAAGAAAAGGAGTTTCACATGAAAGGTTTCGTTGCTACGTCTACTGCCGCCACGCCTGCCGAGGCAGGCAAGGAAGTCGCCGGCAAGATTGCCGCAGGCATCTCGGATGCAAAGTTGGCCATGGCCTACGGCAGCTGTGATTATGACTCGAAGGCCCTCCTCGAGGCGGTGGCAGCGAATCTGCCCGGCGTTCCCGTGGTGGGCAACACGTCTTTCACCGGCATCGTCACGCCCGAAGGCTTCGTGGGCGGAGACACGCCGTTCGTGGGTATCCTGGCCCTGGGCGGCGATGATGTGACCGTCGGCACGGCAGGCTCGCCGCGCGGCGACGACTGCCCGCGCAAGACCGGCGCCCGCCTGGCGCGTGAGGCCATGGCGGCGGCCGGCAAGGACACGGCGCCCGACTACTGGTACATGGCGGCATCTCCCGCCGAAGAGGAGTACTACATCAAGGGCGTGACGGAGGTCATCGGCCGCGTCCCGTATTTCGGCGGCAGTGCAGCGGACAACACCATCGAGGGCAACTGGATGCTCTACAGCGGCACCGAGGCGTTCCCCGACGGCTGCGTCGTCGCGTTCTTCTATACGGACACCCCGTTTACGAACAAATTTACCGGTGCCTACGCCGAGACGGACGACTTCGGCGTGGTCACGAAGATGAACGGCGACCGTACCATTGCCGAGATTGACGGCAAGCCCGCGCTGCAGGTGTATGCGGACTGGCGCGGCTTGAAGACGGATGAACTCATGGGCGGCGACCTGCTGGCGAAGTCCGTCGTGAGCCCGATCGGCGTTAAGGACCGTCTGGGCGACCTGGTGGCCATCCGCCATCCCATGGGAGGCAACGAGGACCTTTCCATCAACGTGGGCAACAAGGTGGTGGAGAAGACGTGCGTCATCCGCATGGAGGGCGACGTCGACTGCCTGGTGAACTCCGTGGCGAAGACGGCGGAAGAGCTGAAGGAGAAGGCTGGCAGGAAGCCCGCCGCGTACTTCTTCGTGCACTGCGGCGGCCGCCGCGCGGCCATCGGCGACCGCATCGACGAGGTTGCGGACGAGTTCGTGAAGGAAGCGGACGGCGTGCCGTTCATCGCCGAGTTCACGTTCGGCGAATACGGCTTCGAGGATGACGGCCTGAATACGGCCGGCGGCCTGATGCTGTCGTTCACCGCCCTGGGCTAGTCCCCGGCGAAAACCACGGTTGCCGCTTTACCTGAGGGCGGGCGAAGGCGCTGTTCCGCTGCGGCGGGGCAGCGCCGTTCACTGTGCGGGGCGGTCTCTGTTAACGCGCGGTTCGTTCTTGCGCTTGCGGGGCTTTCCGCGTAATATAAACGCAACCGGCATACCTGCCGAATTTCCCTTTTTTTCAACATGATGTGCGCAGCGCATATCTCTGCGCCTGCCCGTACATCCCTGCACAAGGAGGATCCCGTGAAGTTCTTTCTGGATACCGCAGACCTCGATGAGATCGAAGAGGCGGCTAGCTGGGGCGCCATCGCCGGCGTGACCACGAACCCGTCCCTGTATTCGCGCATCGGCGGAAAGCTGTCCGATTTCAATAACCATATCAAGCGCATCTGCGATATCGTGGGCCCGGATTGCCCGGTGTCCGCCGAAAGCGTGGCCATGGACCGCGAGGGCATTATCCGCGATGGCCGCGAGCTGGCCGCCATCGCCCCGAACGTGGTCGTGAAGGTCCCCACGATGGTGGAGGGCCTGGCCGCTACTCGCGTGCTGGCGAACGAGGGCATTCCCGTGAACATGACGCTGTGCTTCAGCGTGCCGCAGGCCATCCTGGCTGCCCGTGCCGGCGCCCGCTACATCAGCCCGTTCATCGGCCGCTTCGACGACATCTCCGAAGACGGCTTGGACCAGGTGGCGAACATCGTGACGGCTATTGGCAACTACGACTTCACGGCGAATACCGTGAACCACGAGCAGGTGGAAATCATCGCCGCGTCCGTCCGTAGCGCGAATCACGTCACGCAGTGCGCGCTGATGGGTGCCGACATCGCCACCGTTCCGTTCGCCGTGCTGAAGAAGATGGTCGAGCATCCTCTGACGGACCGCGGTCTTAAGTCCTTCCTCAAGGATTGGGAGAAAGTGCAGAACGCATGAGTTCCGTAGAAGAAGCGCAGCCGACGGCAACGCCGGCTACACCCATTGCGGCCGCGGCATCCGCCGCTGCCCCTGCGCTGGTGGATTCCCCTGAGAAGAAGCCTGCGCGCCGCACGCGCAAGAAGGCGGATGCGACCGACGGTTCAGCGCAGGAGGCCCCGAAGGCGTTCGCGCGGCGTTCGGCTTCGGAAGCATCCGAGGCAGCCGAAAAGCCCGCCGACAAGCCCCGTAAGACGCGCAAGACGCGCGCGAAGGCCGACAAGCCTGCCGAGAAGTCCGACAAGACTGAGAAGGCCGACAAGGACGACAAGGCCGAGAAGTCCGTGGAGAATTCCGGCGACAGCCATGCCGAGGGCTCCGGTACGCGCAACAACGGCGCGCATGCGGAAAGCGACAACGCGCACGGCGAAGGCCGTGACGGCGGGTCTCACGAGGGACGTTCCCCCTACGAGGGCCGCCAGACGCGCCAGCGCAACCAGCGCAACCAGAACCACGGCAAGGGCAATCGCAACAACAATAACAACAACGACCGGCACAACCGCCGTCAGCGCCGCAAGCACCAGGGCCGCGGCAACGCGCCCGTGGAACCGCAGACGAAGCGCGAGGACCTGGCGAAGCTGAAGGTTGCGGAGCTGCGCGAGAAAGCGGCCGAGCTCGACTTGGAAACGAAGGGCCTGCTCAAGGCCGACCTGGTCGAAGCCGTGTATCAGGCGCTGGTGAAGAAGGAGGGCTTCCAGGAAGTCTCCGGCGTGCTGGACATCATGCAGGACGGCTACGGCTTTCTGCGCACGAACGGCTATCTGCCCGGCGAGAACGACGCCTACGTTGCCGCGAACATGATTCGTCGGAACGGCCTGCGCAAGGGCGACCTGGTCGCCGGCCAAATCCGCCCGGCCCGCGACAACGAGAAGTACGGTGCGCTGCAGCGCATTGCCACCGTGAACGGCATTCCACTGGAAGAGCTGGGCAAGCGCGTGCGCTTCTCCGACCTGACGCCGGTGTTCCCGGATGAGCGCCTGGTCATGGAGCGTGGCCGCAATTCCATCACGGCGCGGGTCATCGACCTGGCTGCACCCATCGGCAAGGGCCAGCGCGGACTGATCGTGTCGCCGCCGAAGGCCGGCAAGACCACCGTCTTGAAGGATATCGCGGCCTCCATCACGGAGAACAACCCGGAGGTGCACCTGATGTGCCTTCTGGTGGATGAACGTCCCGAGGAAGTCACGGACATGGAGCGCTCCGTACACGGCGAGGTCATCGCCAGCACGTTCGACATGCCGTCCGAGAACCACATCGCCGTGGCCGAGATGGTCATCGAGCGGGCGAAGCGCATGGTGGAGAACGGCGAGGACGTTGTGATCCTGCTGGATTCCATCACCCGCCTGGCACGCGCCTACAACCTGGCGCAGCCCGCCAGCGGGCGCATCCTGTCCGGCGGCGTGGATTCCACGGCGCTGTACCCGCCGAAGCGCTTCCTGGGCGCCGCGCGCAACATCGAGCACGGTGGCAGCCTGACCATCCTGGCATCCGCGCTGATCGAGACCGGATCGAAGATGGACGAGGTCATCTTCGAGGAGTTCAAGGGCACGGGCAACATGGAGCTGCGCCTGGACCGCAACCTGGCGGACCGCCGCATCTTCCCGGCCATCGACCCGATTGCGTCCGGCACGCGCAAGGAGGACCTGCTGCTCGATCCGCAGGAGGCACCGCTCATCTGGGCCGTGCGCCGTATCCTGGCGAACCTGAACAACACGGAGCGCGCTATGGATATGCTGATCAAGTCCCTGAAGCAGACGGAGAGCAACCGCGAGTTCCTGCTGCGCACGGCGCGCAAGGCACAGGGACGCATGGCGGCGGACCTCAAGGAGTTCTAGCATCCGCGCCGCCGCTGCGCGGTCGGTAAGGGAGGTTGCCGAATATGGACAGCGAACAGAACGACAACGCCGCCGGGGCCGGACGGCCGGAGCCGCAGGCGCCTTCG
>OGOS01001417.1_pt1 | contig 15345 bp, 7 predicted proteins | sample 1552701 | NCBI WGS metagenome assembly OGOS01 (sample SAMEA2580128, study PRJEB22360) | human gut metagenome | biome: human gut; feature: human-associated habitat; material: faeces | place: Denmark | collected 2008/2010
CCAACAGTTTTCCGAAAAATACTAAGCTCTACGGCTTGATGACGACCAAGCCGGACGAAGTACGAGGAGTGAACTAATGAAGCATAAAAATAAAGGACCGCCGAAGCGGTCCTGAGATAACCTAATGATAGGTAAAAAACTACTATTTTGTGATTCGAATATTTGAATACTATTTTTGAATTACTCTATCAAATCGGGGTACCCAACGTCCAAGTCAAATTTACCGTTGTTATTGTTACGTCTTAATTCGTAGTGTTGGATATATTCATTTGTCATACTATCCGTGAACCAAATAAAAAAATTGGCACCCTCCATCAATTGGGATTTTTGAACTTTCAATAGAACCTTTTTTCTCTGATTTATTGTGAAAACTTCGCTAAATTTAACACCTGTTAGATTTTCTCCGGTGCCGAATGTTAATGTATTTGCGAATCCGTTCCCGATATTTGTGATTGATACCGGAACAAGGCACAAATCATTTGCATTCTTACCACTGTTCGCGGAGGAACTCTCTTTAGTTGCAATTTTAAAAGTTCTTACGGATTCAAGAGAACCTGTTGTTATTTCGATATTTAGGAAAGGTTGAATGCTTTGACGTTCTTTCTTCCTATCGGCTTCACGAGTAAATTGTATTGTATAAAATACTCCTAAAATTGCAATCGTCCCAGAAAAAATGCCACCAATGATGCCACCCCAGTAAGATGCTAGTGATCCAATCCAAGTGGCATTGGCATCGTTGTCAACTGATAACTTAACTATGTTATATCGTATTGCTTCCTCGACCACTAAAGAAAGAATGACGATTAAAATCGAAAAAATAATGGCACCAAATATAAAGAACTTTAGTTTGCTCTTTTTACGCTTGCATTGATTTTTTCCAAATCGTGATATTGTGACTTTTTGTCCCATTTGAAGCAACCCCGACATTTTTTGCGTACAGTGTTAAATTCGTATAAACTTGTATGATTAAATTATACTCATTCCCTGTGATTATTGCAATAGAAAACTGCTATGTTATATACATAACGTAAGTGAACAAATAATGGGCACTTTGGATATTAGTGATAAGGAGAATGCCATGAAAGATATTAAAGAAAAGCCAGCCGAGCGGATATCGAAAAGTAATGCTGCGGGGAGAATCCCGAAAGAAGTAATGAAAAAGTTGTGGACAGAAGCCAAGGAAAAAAGCCGAACCAAGCTGCGAGAAAGCAGTTTCACGCAGGGGGAGGGCGACTATACCACGGCCCAAGACACTGCTACGGTGCTGACTGATACATCCTATTCGGCTATCAAGCAGAACACCAATTTCACCGTACAGCAGGGGAGAAAGTTCGCCCGCAAGCAGATTGAAAAATACCGGGAGCGCCGCGCCGCAGAGCAAGCTGAAATCATCCACGCCCGCGCCCACGCCGCCGGTGAGCGCGGTGTCAGCCCGAAACAAGCCGAGTGCGGCACGCTGCCCGATGCGGCGCAACGCCCGCGCCGTGGGGCAGATTTGCCCCGACAGCGGGCGAAAGAAAAAGCCATCACCGCCAAAACCGCGCCGCGCGACATTTGCGGCGTGACACAAGGTCAGCGCCAACTGCGAACCGCCGCAAATGAAACTGTGCGCAGTGTGACGACCCAAGCGCAGATGCAGACCCATACGCAAAAAATACGATTTGCCGCGCAAAAGGTTGCGAGCGGCACAGGCAGAACAACGGTGGCGGTATGCTCGGCTATCCGGCATTTTCTCGCCAGCTTGCACAGCCTAGTTGTGGCCATCGCCACAGGCATCAGTGTGGCGCTTAGTATTATTATCGTAATCAGCCTTGTGGCATTTGTCTCCGGTTCGGCTTACGGCATCTTTTTTGCCGCCGATGCCCCCAACGCAGCGTCCGTAACCGTGCGCGAAGCCGTAGAAACCCTGACGGAAGAATACCGCGACAGACTGGAAGAAATCTCCGACACGGTACAGCACGACCGCCAAGACATTACCGCCAACGATGATGTATACTACATCCGCTGGCAGGATGTCCTGGCGGTCTTTTCTTCGTATGTGGCGGGCAGCGAACAAGGCGCACCCGTTGCGGCGCTGACAGAGGAACAGGTGGATAAACTGCGGGAAACTATGTGGGCAATGAACGCAGTGGACTACGCTACCCGTGCGGAAACCGCTGTTATAGAAACTACTGACGAGGATGGCAATCCTACCACCACGGAGATAACCGAAACCGTCCTCGTAATCGAACTGACCCACAAAACACCCGACGAGATGGCGGCAGATTATCATTTCACCACCCGCCAGAACACCTATCTGCAACTCCTGCAAGACCCACAGTATGAGGAACTGTGGGCGGAATTGCTCGGCGGTTTTGCACAGGGCGGCGGAAAACTTATGAACCCCGACAGCACCCGCACCCCGACAGGCACCCTGCAATGGCCACTGCCGGTTGCGGGTACCATTACCTCACAATTCGGACATCGCGTAGACCCCATCACCGGCGAGGTCAGCTCCCACACCGGCACCGACATTGCCTGTGCCGAAGGTACGCCGATCCTCGCCGCCGCAGACGGTATCGTCACCGTTGCCAACGGTCTTGACAGCTGGGGCGGCAGCTACGGTTACTACATCCAAATCGACCATGGCGGCGGGCTGGAAACGCTGTACGCCCACTGTTCGTCCATCTGCGTCACCACCGGCCAGCAGGTGCAGGCCGGACAGGTCATTGGTTATGTGGGTCACACCGGGCGGGTGACGGGTAATCATCTACATTTTGAAACAAGGCTTAGTGGGAGTCGCATTAACCCAATTGATTTTTTTGATATGCGCGATAACTAGTGTTACATCCTAAGCATTTTGTTCGCGTAAAATACAACTGTGCTAATTGTTTTTTATGTGCGATAAGAGCAAAAGATGTCTTCCACAATTTATAGTAAGATGCATCTTTTATTTATGTACTATTTAATCATTCGCATGATTATTACGCCGCCGGAAATTCGTTGATTAGCTGCGCTGCATAGCAGCGAACCAGATAGGCATCCACAATATTAATTCTTCCATCGCGGTTCACATCCGCTGCTAATTGCTGGGTGCCATCCAATATTTTCAACTGTGCCGCATGGCAGCGAATCAGGTAAGCATCAACAACATTGATCTTACCGTCTGCATTCACATCTCCCAACTTGCATGGACGCTCACCTGTAAATTTCATTCCTACATTTACCTCTGTCTGTGGCGGAGGAACCGGCATCCAATCGCTCCAGACCGTCTCGTAATCGGCTTTTTCGTATTTTACACGCCACCATCCTTCCGGTACATTCCATGCATAATTTCCTTCATCGTCCGTCTTCATCGGATTCTCTTGATTATACTCAGCGGCATTCCACAACTCACCATAATCATCTGAATCAGGCTTATTATTCCAGAACGCATCACTTTCATCATAGGGAATCCAATATGCAGTAACTGTTACATCCTCCAAGCGTTCCTGTGTCTCGTTGTCATACACATAACCACTCGGATCAACAATCCACTTCATTTTGTAACTTTTTCCTTTAATTTGATTTACACGCATATCCCAGAAAAAGTCAGAACTACTCGATATCATCCCAAGCATCGCTGAAAACAAGATTGCAGGCGCACTGATTCCTATTCCTGCAACAGTTCCGACCGCTAATGGCAAAACTGTCATCATTAAGCCAAAAGTCATTTTATCTGTTGCATAATCATCTAATTTCTTGAGCGCCGCATCAATTTCCGCTTCCGATAAATTTGCATCATTTCGAAGTATCTCTGCACGAATATCAGCTACTTCTCCATCAATTTTGTACTTGTTGTAAGCCGCTCCTAAAACAATGTTTGCACCGCTGAGGGCTGATGATATTTGGTCAAATTGCAAACCGCCATCTGTAGCATCCTTGTATTTACTTTCGAGTACCATTTTGGTTATTTTGCTTCCGCCAACCTCTTTGGCCACCATGAGAAGCGTTCCATCGTCTAGCTCAGCAAGAACGGTCTCATACGTTTTACCGTCTTTCCCATTAACTAGCCCATCAATCTTCTTGACAATTTCAATGCCTTTCTCATATTTTTTTATCCATCCTGAGAGGTCGGTTCCATTTTGGTCGTCGATTACTTCAATCATCGTATCCACAACTGTATTGGCGAGCGCCTCACTGAAACCCGAAAGATCTACTGCCGCTTGGTACATTGTGGCCGTATTTTTCAACACCGTTACAGCTTGTTCAGAAGTAACGCCAACCTTATTTTGAAATTCGTTCCAATTCACTTGCTCTGTCACTTGCACTTCTGGGCGTTTTACAGTGTACTCGTAGCTGATTTTCCCCGGTACATAGTCTTTATCATCCTCTCTGAATGTTCCCTCTGCAACAAATTCATTAGTATCTGCATTATATGTTGCTTCAAGATACTTCTTAACGCCATTCCGTGTGCTGGTAATATAGAATTTTTCGATTTCCTCCGCATTTGAAACTGTTGCCGTAAACTTCATTTTACGCGCAGGGTAATAAGTAATTGTCGGAATAACTCCATCGTTACCAAGTATGTCGTAAGTTTTAGTCTTGGATGTCGTGCTGTATTGGAATACCAGTCCCGTCACTTCCGGCTCCATGCTGTAATAACTGATCAATTGTTGAGCATCAACTTTTTCACCATTTACCGTTCCTTCAGCACATACAGCGTAACTGCGGTATTCTTCCGGATTTTCAATCGATAGTTCTGCCTCCCAGTTACCCGCTTTAGATGCAGTCACAGTTTTTATCAATGTACCATCAACAGACAGAGTTACCGTTGTAGACGACGGAGCAAGACCGGTTACTTTAAAAGAATTTCCCGAAAAAATCTGCGGCAAATCCATCGTCAAGGCTGGGATAGTTTCATTACTAACACCGATAACTTCCCGATAGTTTGCCTTATTTTTTCGGTATGTAATGTAGGCAACACTCGTGAATCCTACTGTACTTGCAGCTTTAACGGAAAATTTAAAATTACCAGATTGTTTATTCGTTGTAAATGTTATGACCGAACCATTTTCATCGTAGCTTGCCTCCGGGTCGTCCATCTTAACTGTACTGTCAATCAACTCTGCCCCATCTGGCAGCAAGACACAAATATTGCTTTTATCAATCTTTCCCTGCCACGTAGGCTTAATTGCATAATTGACGTTTACGGTTACATAACCGTTGGCCGTAACGTTATTTGTGTCAGTAAAATAATTCGTACCACTCCTATCCAGAATATAACTTTCATCATCTTGAAATTCGCCTGCAATTTCAAAGGCTACTTTGTTCTCCATTGCATAGAGCGCCGTATTGGAGGAAGCACTTCCGTATAGTCTTACATTTTGTGAATTTTTAAATATATTATCACCAAACTGAGCTTGTCCAGCTGCAATAGCTACATCGTTTAGGTTGCTGCACTCTCTAAATGCACTATTCCCAATTTTTGTGATTGTATTTGGTAATACAATAGACTCAAGTTCGCTGCATCCCGCAAAAAGACTATCTGGGATTTTCGTTGTTCCAGCTTCAAACACAATCTCTTTTAAGCCGCCCATCCCTACAAATGGAGCATGCATCGTATCACCTATCGGAAAGTATGCATTGGCTGTTTGTAATGTTGCCGGAATTGTCAGCGCTGTAATTTTGTTGTCATTTTGGAATACGTTATATCCGATTTCTACCAAATTCTTTGGCAGATCTACATTTACCAGATTTTCGCAATTTCGGAATGCATAGTTTCCAATTTCGGTAATACTATCCGATAAGATCACTTCGGTAATTGTACTGTTTTTATTAAACGCAGAATCTCCAATTGCCGTCACAGAGTACCCATCCAGAGTATCAGGAACCATTACAGATGTTTCATTTCCATTGTACTTGGTAATTGTTACGGTTTGGCTCGACTTGTTTACCGTATACTCAAAAAGAGGTTCTGTTTGCAAAACCACCACATTTTCTTCTTGTGGCTCTGGATTTTCTTCCACATTTGTTAACAACTTCTCAGCTGGCAGTTGTACATTTTCTTTTTCGCTTTCGTCGTCTTGTCGGGACTGTGTTTCATCGCCATTTTCCTCCACAGATTTTGAATCATCAAGCACCACATCTACAGGCGAATCATTGACAACCTCTTTGTCTTCCTGTATGCTCGATTGCGCTACGCTATCATCAATATCTGACGAGACAACCTCCGCTCCGGCCATCATGGACAGTTGAACCGTCATACTCAGCGCCAGCAAAAAGCTGATAATCCTTTTCATTACCCTTTTTCCCCTTTCTTTTCGCAAAAACAAAATGGCGCCTCCCACTCTACTGATGATGGGAGGCACCGTGGGCTCAGTGCTTATTTCATATCGCTTTTACGCTTTTTCAAGACTGTAATTGCCAAGCCCAGCCCAGCAGCAAGGCAAATCACAACAAGCAATGCAGGGTGGCTGTTGTCACTTGTCTGCGGAATTACAGACGCCTTTGCAGTCTGTTTCGTTTCTTCCTTCGTCACCTGTGTATTACTGTTCGACGAAGAAGAAATATCGTTTTTGTTTCCGGATGCCGCATTACTATTATCACCGGACTCATTCTGAATTTTGTTCCAACTGATGGCTACAGGGGAAAGACCGTTTACCTTTACGCTGATACCGTCATTCTTTTTCTCTGTGCCTGCTGTCTCAATTTCTCCAACTGTATGACCATTCATAGCCTTGGTGAAGATGTGCGATGCAGTAAAGTTGAAGTCATTACCATTTGTAGATGCCGGGTAGGGAATCACAAATGTCAGACCGTCCTTCGGGAATGCTTCTGCACTCACTTCTACCCACTGGCCATTTGCTACAATCCATAGTTTCACATCGTACAGTTTCGTGTTTGCATCAGTTGCGCCACTCATTTTGCTCATCATGGCCGCTTTCATTGCTGCAACATCTGCATAAGTAAGACCGTTCGGCACAGTCGCAACATTTTCGTTAATAGTCACAACCTGCTGTTCAGAGAGCTTTTCTGCATAAATTACAGAGAGCTTGATTGTACCTGTAGTTGCTGCAAAGTTACCTTTGTATTCTTCTGCCGGGGTAAAGACCCATGTGTAATCACTCTGGCTCGACACAAAATCCGTGTCTTTTACCCATGCAAACGTGCCCTTGATTTTCTCACCGTTAAAGGTAACATCTGCACGCAGACTGTCTGCTACATCCTGCTCATTTGTGATAATCTGATAAATTGGCTGATTCCAGACTGTAGTCAGGTTTTCAATGTTCAGCGTTGCGGGTACAATTTTAAACGAAACTTCTGCGTTGCCAGCGTAGTTACCAATAAAGGCAATCTTACCAACAGCAGGGGATTCAGCTACATTAACATTCTTCTCGTAAGCAACCGAGTAATCTTTGTTCTCTTCAAGTACAAAGTCACCGTCTTTAACCGTCAGCTTCGGCAGAATCGGATTTCCCGTGTATGTCTGGTCAGCGATTTCTTCAACTTTTACAGTTTCCGAAACATCCTTGGCCTTGATGGTAAACGCAGTCTCTGCCGTTCCCTTATAGTTGCCTACAAAAGTAATTGCAACGCGAGCTGTTCCAACATCCTTATTGTCACTGCACGAAATGGTATAGTCCTTACCTTCAATCAGTAATTTTTCATCCAACGCAACCTTTAAGCTGGGAGTAATCTCAACGCCTGTATAGGTCTGATCTTCAATTGCCGCAATGGAAGCCTTACTTGCATCTGCTGGCTCAATCTCAAAATTTGTCGTTGCACTGCCAGTATAGTTTCCTTTGAACTCAATCGTAATCGTTGCCGTTCCAGCGTCTTTATTGTTGGCATAGGTCGCTGTATAGTCCTTGCCCTCAACCAAAGCTACATCGCTATCCGTAACGGTGAATGTCGGTTTGCGTTCACTGCCGTTGTATGTTTGAACATCAATCTTAGAAACTGCTGCTTTTCCAGTCAGATTTTTCGGCTGGATAGCAAACTGTTTCGTTGCCGTACCTGCATAGTTTTTATCCGTGAGTTCAATGCGGACTTCTGCCGTACCTGCGTTTGTGTTATCGCTGTACACTGCACTGTACGCTGTCATTTCCTTGCCATCAGCCTTTACAACAAGGGTCGGCTCCTGCGGTTCACCATTGTATGTGCAATCTGCAACCTCAATTTTCGGTGTTACAGTTTTTTTGGCCACCACAACTGTGCAGTTTGCAGAACCTGCTGCATAATCTGCTGTTTCGCCTACATTTGCCGTAATAACTGCATTGCCCGCACCAACAATTGTAACAACGCCTGTTGCACTGTCTACCTTAACCACATTCTCATCGCTGCTGGTATAAGTAATATCGCCATCACTCGTAGTCGAAGCCGTCAGCGTGAAATCTTCATCGCCGTAAGTCTTCTCGATAGCAGTATCAAACTTGATTTCAGAAACCAGTTTATTAACGACTTTCAGAGTGGCATTCGCATATGCAATTGTATAGTTGCCGTTGCTTTCTGGGCCGCTGATAAGAATCGGGTACTCGTTTTCTTCGGCTGTCGATGCATTCTCAACACGCATTGTAATGTCATCAATCACGTCATCGCCATAAAGCCCTTCAACCTTATAATCCACATTCACCTGCGGTTTATTGAAGACCGGAACAGCAGCACCCACACGGATTGTGCGATCCAATGCTGTAACGGAGGCTTTGGCTTTTCCAATTGTCCAATCCTGTGTATCTTGGTAGCTGCCAACAAGCGTGTAGTTACTGCTGTCTGCTTCCAAAATCGCTTTAGCCGTATACTTACCTGCGTTTGTTGCTTCGCTGCCAGTCAGTTCTTTCACTACAACATGCTCAGGAATATTTACTACTTCTGCCTTGTAAGGCTGCGCATTGTAAACCGCGTTTTCAGGGATCTTCCACGTAATTGCAGACACATTAATCGCAGCAGGCTCAATGGTGAACTCGGCTTTTGCTTGACCGGAATAGTTCCCTTTCATTGTAACAGTAACAGTTGCCTTACCAGCATTGATATTATTCGCATACGCTACATCATAAGAATCCGCGTCAAAAGTAGTATCACCGACTTTTACAGTAACCACCGGCTTCTTTTCGGTACCATCATAAATAATTGCATCAGTGCTAATTACGATACTCGGATTTACCGCCTTGGGCGTCACCGTAAGTGTATAACGCGCAGACGCCGCAGCATAATCCGTGGTTGCCGCCGCAGTAGCGGTAACAACTACCGTTCCTGCGCCAATAATTGTTACAGTACCGGTCTTCGGATCAACAACAGCAACATCAGAATCACTGCTGCTATAAGTGACCTCGCCATCGCCTTGATCGTGCTTGGCCTTTACCGCGAAATCTTCGCTACCATAAACCACCGTCTTTTCGGTTTCATCAAAGGCAATACTCTGCGGTTCCTTTTCAACTACATACAGTGTGCCAGCTTCATAGCGAATCGTATAGTTATTGCCTGCGGACGCACCAGCAAATGTGATTGAATAGTTGCCTGCTGCGGTAATATCCGCATTGCAAGTTGCCGTAGGTTCTTTCGTGAGTTCGTCGCCGTTCAACAAGCCCGTAACTGTATATGTAAACTCCGGTGCTTTCGTATTGATTCGAACCGTTTTGTTGTCAGCTTTAATCGTAACTGCTGCGGGCTGAATTTCCCACTTAGCAGATACGCTGGTAGCACTAAGGGTATAGTTATCATCGTCTTTTAAGGAAAGCTCAGCCTTGGCTTCATATTGTCCCGCATCCACGGCTTTATCGCCCGTGAGTTCTGCACTTACCAAGTCTTCTGGCAGCCCCGTAAGCAAAACGCTCTGTTCTTTACCGGTATACGTCTTAGGGGCGCCTACATTCCACGCGACGGAGGAAATATCTACTACAGCCTTTTCAATCGTGAAATCTGCTGTAGTCTCCACCATTTCATAGTTATCCGTTGCCGGGAAGATTGCCTTGACGGTATAATTTCCTGCATTTGCCGGAACATTTTCCGTATAGGTACTGTCATCAGCGCCTTTCATTTTATAAACAATTTTCGCAGTACCGGCATTCGTCTCACTCTTGGCTACAGGTGTTTTTGCGGCCTGTCCGTAAATCCAGTTCTCAATTTCAACAGTAGCTACACCTTTTGCCTTATTAACGGTCAAAGCAGCCGTTGCAGAGACTTCCGTATTATAGTTGTTATCTTTTGCCTTAGTTGCCGTGATTTCCGTCTGGCCTGCACCCATAATAGTAATCTTGCCAGTTTCATCAATCATAGCCACATTTTGATTGCTACTGCTCCAAGAAACCGTACCCGTACCATTGCCACCAGAAACATTAAGCTGCAGGGTGCCACTTTCCGTATAGGTAACACCCCCCGCTGGGATGCCAACAATAGTAAGGTCATCTGTTTGTGCAATCGGCAGGATCTTATAATCAGCATTCTTCTCGCCAGTATAGTTGCCTTGGAAGCGGATAGTTGCCTTTTGATTTCCAGCTTCTGTTGCTGGTGCCTCGACTACATAGTCGACTCCTTCCGAAAGGACTTTGCCTCCATCCTTAACACTGACAACAGGATTGCCTGGATTTCCTGTATAAGCAATATCGCTTGACTCAACAGCGCAATCGGCACCAGACTTAGGTGCAATTATAAACTTTCCAATATAGCTGCCGTAATAGTTGTCACTGGAATCTTTTGCAGTAATCGTATACTCAGCACTATCGCCTGCATTCACGTTATTGTTATACACAACGTCATATTCATCCGCAGATACGATTGTTCCGTTGACTTTAACAGTCGTTACTGTAGGCTCAATTGCTTTTCCCGAATAGGTATACTCACTCTGACCCAATTCAACAACCGCATCTGCAAGATTCTGACGGCTATCTACAACATTGACCGAAGTCGACTTTTGTGTAAAAGGCAACGGTTCCAAATTTGAATCATAGAAAACAAAGTCATCACGATCTTTTTCTACATTGAAGGAAATTGTTCCGCCACGCGCAGACAAGACTTTAAACTTATATGTACCGATCAATCCACCTTGCTCGATTGGATCTAACTGCTCATGCATAAACTTGATATAGCGTGTGCCGCCATCTTCAAACTGCGGATTCGTTGTCGCACCGCTAAAAATTGCTCCCGTCAGGCACTCTTTGTATTGATGGGCTCCCTGAGCACCACTGACATATTGGTTAATATTCTCTACCAAATCGTTGTCATAAGATACCAGAAACTCCATCATAGACGCACCCGTTCCAGATGCAAGGTACATATTGAGCTGAATCACATCATCTTTTTTCACAGACGAATTTGCATTCAGTTCATTTCCATCCTCATCCAGTACCTCAAAGTAGACCGTCGGCTCTGTATCATCTGCATACACGGTCACTACCGGAAACATGTTCAGCAACAGAGAAAGAGACAACAACATCCCGAGCACTCTGTCTATCAGCCGCCTACTCACACTACGCATAATTTCATACTCCTGTTCTATTTTTTCTTATGTAAAAGCAAATATGCCAGAATAAAGAAAGTCAGCAGAACCAGCGCTATGCCAGCAAAACCCACTCTATATAATATCGCGTTGTTATTTTCCGATACCTGCACTATGCTATTCTGCTCTATTTTTTCCTGATCGGGTGCTGCAGATTCCGCAGAATAGTCTTGCGCATCGTTTTCAACCGTCACAATACATGTAGCACTTTTTGTCCCATCTTCATTTGTTACGGTAATCACTGCTGTTCCATTCTGATGCGCTTCTATCTTTCCACCAGAGACTGTCGCTACTGCCGCATTGCTTGTCTCCCATAGAAGATTTTCAGAATTGTTATCCTCAACAAGCAGTGTCGCTTCGGTTCCTGCGGTTATCTTTTGTTTGTTTTTCTTTAGATTTATACCGTTGTTTGTTCCTTCTTGATTATCTTCATCATTTTGGCGTTGTTCTGTTGAACTTATGAATTCTTTGCTCACATTCACCTCCATCATTTCCAAATCTGGACTTCCAAAAATCAAATCGTCATTTTTCTCAACATCAACTGAAGGTGTTTCATTCGTATTTGATATGAAGGTGCATACAAGCCAGTCTCCTGCACTTTCTACCGGCGCAAGACTTTCCCACACAAAAAAGATATGCCCCGGTATCTCACCATTCACCGTTGGGCCGCCCACAAGGAAAGTTCCTGTTTCAATGTTTACAAGTTGTAAATGTGTTTCGTCATAAATCACTTCAAACTGTGCCATTGCCACTGGCAAATCCGCATCCACTTCGACTGTCACATTAAAAGGTGTTCCGTTTTCAATTGTATCTGGTAATTTTATAGATAAATCTGTGCGTCTTGTTTCTTCTGCTTTTGCATTCATTACTAGCACGAAAGCAAAAACAGAAGCAAACAAGAGACATCGTAAAAAGCGGAGCTTTTTTTGTCCGACTAAGCTGATTCCCATACAATCAATTCCCTAGAGTTGTAATAATGGACACATTCCACTTGTTTGTAAAATATGTACTCCTATACATATTGAGTATAGCACTTTCTTTGGATATACGCAAGTGCGTATACGCATCTGCATAGATTTTTGTACTATCGTAGCGGGGTGATTTTTTCGCTATGACAGTAAAAGACGCTGTCGCCGCAAGATTCCAGCAACTATGTGACCAACGCGGAATCCGACCCAATGAACTGGCCAACCGCGCTGGGGTTACTCCGTCTACAGTCTACAGTATGCTTGACTCTTCGAGGCGCCAAATTTCCATCACTACAATAAAAAAGCTCTGTGATGGCTTAGATATCACTTTGGGAGATTTTTTCTCTTGTCGAATTTTTGATGAACTTGAGCAGGAAATTAGATAAACTAGATATGTAAAGATAACCAGAATGGTCTACTGAAAGAGTTTTTGTTATTAGCTCAAATCGAATTACACTTGTTGTGAGACATTGAACACCTTTGAATCCACTGCATAAGATGCACAAAAGTAAGGGTAGAAATATATATAATGCGCTATTTCTCAAAAAGCTGACGATGTTTTCTTTACATTTTGTCGAATATCCGTTATAATTAATATGTTAAATATTAGAAGAGAAATGCAAAAATTTCTGAGGTTCTGACATTCTAAATAAATATAAAGGAGGTCAAAATGTCTGCAATCTGAGCGGCTTTTGTTGTTACCCTTATTGCAAAAGGCGTTTTTTGCTGTCCGATAGGGTACGGTCGTTACTGTAAAAATAAAAGGAGTTAGGGTTTATCCCAATAATCAGATTGTAGAAGAGCTGTTGTAGAGTTGTCTTTGCCTTACATAAAAGAACGTATAATAGTCCTGGCGCGGAGTGTACATCATCAGTGTGCTCCGTTAGGTTAATATTGTTTTTTCTGTGTAAGGATTGTGTACTCTTTCGGCAGCATACGAGTCGGAAAAAAGCCGATTTATTCCTCTTTTCTTTGATAAACATAGAGGCCGGAGCAGCTAGATTGGTATGTAGTTACCTACACTAGCTGCTTCGGCTTTTTGCTTTAAGCCAAGGAAAGGAGGTGTCAGCATGGCCCGAATAGACCCTCAAAGCTTTATATATGCTGTAGGTCAAAATATTTTAAAGTTCCGTATTCAAAAAGGACTATCACAGGATGATCTCGCAGGACGGACCAAAATTGACCGTGCTGTCATCTCTAAGTACGAAAACGGTACACAAGTTATGCGTATAGACCGGCTGGATCAGCTTGCAAAAGCATTAGAAGTATCTCCGTGTGATTTGGTAGATACTTGCCCTGCAGAACCTGATGCGTTATTTACGAAGATAAGTCAGCAATTGAAAGAACTTCCACCAAACGACCAACAAATGATTCGTCAAACGATTGCTAACACGGCAAACAATCTTATAAACTACGTTAAAACACATAATCAGCACTAATACTTAGTTCTTACTCAATCATTGATTTTACAAACTTATCGCGGCAGTCCCCTTGATTCACAAAGGGGGTGCCGCTTTTTAAATTACTAAATTGTGTGATAAACGTCACGCAAGTGTGTTAATAACATCACCACAAGCAGATTGCCTTTATGCTATCATCTTATTATCAGATTTGAGATTATGGAAGGAGGCGAGTGTTCTTGTATGCGAATAGAAACCGAGAAAATAATTACCGCAGTTGGCGGTAATATTTATAAACTTCGCAAGCAACACGGATTATCGCAAACAGCACTCGCCTTGGAATTAGAGAGTGATCCCAGTGTTGTTTCTAAATATGAAAGGGGTACCCGCGAAATGGGGATCGGGGTGCTCTACCGTATTGCCAGCTATTTTGATGTGCCGGTTGATACACTTTTTCAGACAGATGATTGTCATTCAAATTCCGATGATGCTTCGCGCTTATTTGAATCGCTCAATAGAGAAGGCCAAGAAACCGCCCTGAGAATTCTAAAGACATTGGCTGAAACGCCAAGTTTAGTAAAAGCCAAAAATAGGAAGAAAACGCCCTAAACTTCATTAAAAGTTGGGCGTTTTCTTCACAGACAAATTTTCGCACTTCTGATACCATAAAAATGTCCCCAAGATATAAATAATCTGGGAACATAGCGCATAACTAATGTTGCTTTTTGCATCTCTGCGCTAAGCACCTTGACAACCGAATACCCAGCATAACAGGTACGTTACTTTCCCAGCAAGCCCCAGTGGGCGGTCCGGCAAACCAGAATTGCGGTGGGAAAGACCATAATGATACGCCAGCGGCCTCCAGCGTCAGAGGGGGTGACCGCGCTGCGGTTGGAATCAGTAAGATCGTGGCAGAGTCAGTGAACGGGTGTGCCAACGCCCTGCCTGTTATATTCCCGGTGTCAGGGGTGCGGGCGGCAAATATGGCACATACCAACTAACTATTTTACTTTTGCCGTTTAGGGCAAATCGTGGGCAGCAGGAACCCAAGCACCTGCTGCCCATCATTTTGCTTTAAACGGGATGGAAAACAGAGGTGTAAAACCTATGCAAACCTATCCGACAGGCTATGCGGAATCCCACCGCATAGCCGAACAGATTTTTCGGGAGATCTTACCCCGGCACGGCATGGCGGTGCGCGAGGAACAAATCGCGCTTTGCCATGAAGTTTTAGATACCTTATATAATAAGGAAATTTCCCTGTGCGAAGCAGGCGTGGGTACCGGCAAGACGCTGGCCTACCTCGTGGGCTGTATTCTTTGGCAGATGAACCGTCCCGAACGGATGAAACTGCCTATCGTTATCTCCACTTCCAGCGTTGCCTTGCAGGACGCTATCCTTACAGAGTATCTGCCCGACCTGTCCGCTATTTTGCTGGACGAGGGTATCATCACCGCACCCATCACAGCCGTTGTCCGCAAGGGCAAAGAGCGTTTTGTCTGCGATGCCCGCCTTGCCGAAAGAG
>OGOS01001431.1_pt1 | contig 15264 bp, 15 predicted proteins | sample 1552701 | NCBI WGS metagenome assembly OGOS01 (sample SAMEA2580128, study PRJEB22360) | human gut metagenome | biome: human gut; feature: human-associated habitat; material: faeces | place: Denmark | collected 2008/2010
GCCGGCATCGGCATCCTGGCCCTGGGCCCGGCCCTGCTGGAGTGCGTGCTCCACAGCCGCGTAGGCGAGGACATTCAGGACAGCAACTCCGACCGGCTGCAATTCCTGGTCCGGGCGGCGGACGATTTCCTGCGTCACCCGGTGTTCGGCATCGGCCTGTGCAGCACCCGCAACGCCGACGTATTCACCGGCGTGGAGGGCAGCATGGTGTTCTATCACAACAGTCTGGCCCAGGTCATGGGCAGTATGGGCCTGGTGGGCATCGTGGCCTATGGCCGCCTGCTCCACGACCGCATCGCCCTGCTGCGCCAGGGGAGCCGGGACCCCTTCGTCCGGATCCTGACCCTGTCCTATCTGGGCATGTTCCTGATCTCCCTGTGTAACCCCGGGGAGTTCTGCCCCTTCCCCAACGCCGCCCTGATGGTGATGGTGTTCGCCCAGGCGGAGGAGGCCGTGGGGGATGTGGCCGTTCCGGTGCGGCAGCTGCTGGCCCGCCATCTGGGTGCCCCGGCAGGCTTCCTGCAATTCTGAATCCGATCACCAAAAGGCCGTCCGGCAAAAGCTGGTATGTGGGGGCAATTGTCCCGGCAAAGCAGCTGACGAAGGCGGTCCAGCAAAAAAAGCGGTGCAGAATCCCGTTCTGCACCGCTTTAGCTTGTCAAAAAAGGACGGCTTGCTCCGTTATTTTTTCAGCTTCAGGCCGTCCTTGAAGGCCTCGCCCACGCGCTCCGTGACCCGGTAAAAGCCGTGGGTATAGGGGTCAAAGGCGATGGCGTCCACCCGGGAGATATCCACCTTGCCGTCCGCCATGACCCGCTCGTCGGCGGTGACGTTCACCACCCGGCCGACGCAGAGGCGGACCGCTGCCGCCCCCTTACTCCCCTGCCAGATAAGCTGTGGCGTGGTTCTTGTCCATTCTGTAAGCGCATAACCAGAAAGCCGTGAGGCTTCGGAGGATGTCCGGAGTCTCACGGCTTTTTCTGCGGGGTCAGTCCCGGCAGAAAACGTGGATATCGAAGCTGATGGTCACGTCCAGCGCCGTCAGCGCCGCCAGACGCTCCGCCCCGGACCGGGGCGTTTTCCAATAGTACGGCGTCATCTGGAACACCGCCTCGATGTCGGCCTGGGTCTGGAGCGTAATATTCGCAGATACCCGCTGCGTTCCGACCAACTCGAGCTCGGTAGTCTTCGGCAGTTTCTCGTCATTGAGATATGGCGTGTCGTAGAGCACCTCCTTGAGCCCAAAGAGATGACGGGCACCCGGCACCACGATGTAGAGCGAGCCCTCTGGCGCCAGCACGCGGGCAAACTCGCGCTCGTTAAAGGGAGCAAAGAGCTCGGCCACCATATCGAAGGCGCCATCGGCCACGGGGATATCCTTCATGTTGGCCACAAAATAGGTCGCATCGCCGCGCTTGGCGGCCAGGCGCACCATCTCTTTGCCCAAGTCGAACCCGTAAGCGTCCACGCCCGGCACCGCGCCCATGGCGCTGGTGTAGCAGCCCTCGCCACAGCAAATATCGAGCAACGTCATGGGGCAGTTCGCAGACGCGGCACGTCCAGACACCCGCTCGCGCACCAGCTCGACCATCGCATCGCGCAACGGCGCATAGTATCCGCGGTTCAGAAAGTCACGACGGCTGCGCGCCTGCGACTTGGGATCGCCCATGGAGTCGCCGCTCTTGGACGAGCGCAGCAGATATAGATAGCCCTCGCGCGCACGGTCAAACCGGTGTCCGCTCGCGCATGCAGCACCGCGTTCATTGTCCACCAACGGCTCATGGCAAACGGGACACAACAACATGGCAACTCCTTAGCGCGAACAACACAACGCACACCATTGTCGCACGCCTTCCCCACCTAGTCATTGGGGACGTTCTTGAATGACTAGTTAGAAGAGATAAGGAGTGTCCCCAGCTGCCGACAGAGACGATATGAGCAGGACATAAAAACATTGAGAGCCCCTGCTGCATGAAAGACCGCGGATTAGGCCGACAATGGTGAGTGTCTAATCCAACCGTGGCGGCCACGCCGCATTCATGGAAGGGGCTCCCATGCTCGATACTACCACCTTCGTCGGCCTCGACGTCCACGCCCGCTCGATAAAGGCCGTCTCCCTCGACGTCATGACCGGGGAGGTACGTGCCGCGACCTTCGGCTACGACGCCGGCGCCGTCGCGGAGTGGGTCCGTTCCGTGGACCCCAGGGCCAGGTGCGTGTACGAGTCCGGGGTCACGGGCTTCGACCTGCAGAAGAGGCTCACCGGCCTGGGGGTCGACTGCGCGGTCGGCGCCGTCTCGAAGACGATCAAGCCCAGCGCGGACAGGCGCAGGAAGAACGACCGCAACGACGCCGAGTTCCTCGCCCGCATGCTGTCGGTCGGCAACGTGGTCGAGGTGTGGGTCCCCGACGACGAGTGCGAGGCCGCCCGCGACCTGACCAGGGCGCTCGAGGACGCGAGGGACGACCTCTCGCGCTCGAAGCAGCGGCTCTCCAAGTTCCTGCTCAGGCACGGGCTCGTCTTCGACGAGAGGACGCCCACCGGCCGCAGGAAGGGCAACTGGACCCGGGCGCACTGGTCCTGGATCGAGTCGATTAGGTTCGCGGAGGGGGCCGACGAGGAGGTGCTCGCCTACTACGTCGACGCGGTCAGGCGGGCGGCGGAGGAGAAGGCGAGGCTCGAGGGGCTCGTCGAGGCCGAGGCCCGCAAGCCCAGGTGGAGGAGGAGGGTCGACTCCCTGCGCTGCCTCAAGGGCGTAGACACCGCGACGGCCGCCGACCTCGTGTTCGAGGCCGGCGAGTTCTCGAGGTTCAGGAACGCCCGCTCGTTCGCGGCGTGGGTCGGCCTGACGCCCTCCGAGCACTCCAGCGGGGAGAGCGACCGCAGGGGCGCGATCACCAAGGCGGGCAACAAGCACCTGAGGAAGGCGCTGGTCGAGGCCGCGTGGCACTACCTGACGTGCTCCGCTCGGCCGAAGGACCTCGCCAGGGGCCAGGCCCCGGACCGGGTCGCCCGCAGGCATGCCGCCAAGGGCGTGCGGAGGCTGGTCGAGAGGCGGGAGGCGCTGCTCGCGCGCGGGGTCCACAACAACAAGGCGAACGTGGCCACGGCGCGCGAGCTCGCCTGCTGGGTGTGGGCGGTCGGCCTCATGGCCGAGGAGGCGTAGGGGGCCGGTCCCCCGCACATAAGCCGATCACCCCGGAAGCGGTTTGATCCGAAGCCGTTGAGGCGAACCTCAGGTCCCTTTTCTGCGAGCGCCCAGGGCGCCACACGCGTGCACAGACTGTCGGTTCGACGTAGAAGCCTCAGCCGTAGCAACGGATTGCCCAGCGAGAGATCGCCGCGGGCGGATATTAAACTGCAAAGACGAGCGTCGGGAAGACACGCCGAGGTCGCCGCGGACGGGTTGATATAGGGAGAGGGCCTGACCCCATATCGTTGGGGCCAGGCCCGATTTTGCCTCTTGACAATGTCCTGCTCATATTAAAAAGGCACAGGTTTTTGTAGAGGCGTATGGAGATGTGGCTGCGGGCAGTACATTTTGCGTAATCTGCCCAAACGCAAACTAATTGCTTGTATAATGGCTCGTGTCGAAAGATACAAAAACCTGTACTTTTGCGACTGCGCCTAGCTGCGAGCGAGAAGCTGTTCTAAACGCCCCTGCATTTGCGTGTGTCGCAATGCAAGAGAAGGGGGCGAGAACATGGAGCAGACGGCACGGCGCCAAGAGCAGCTGCCGGGCGCATTTAACGGCGCCACCACCAATAGCCAGCACGGCCGCGTCCGCTGGTATCTGGTCCACACTCCCCATGGAAAAGAGCGCGAGACCTGCGAAAAGGTTCGCCGCATTATCCCGCACAACCTGATGCAGGACGCTTTTGTGATGCAAAAGGAGTTTTGGTTTAAGCGGGACGGCGCCTGGTCGCTTCAAACCAAACCCATGTACAAGGAATATTTCGTCGTCGCCACGTACGATGCCGCCGCGCTCGATAGGGCTTTAGCCCAGTTGAGCTTTGGCTGCCGCATCGCCGGCAGTAGGGAGCGGGCGTACATGCCCATGCCGGACGATGCGCAGGATTGGTACCGCAGTGTGCTGGACGACGACGGCGTGGTGCGCAACAGCGTCGCGCGCATAGAAGGCGGCGTGTTGCACATAGAGCAGGGTCCCTTGGTGGGGCAAGAGGCCCGCGTGCACAAGATTGACCGTCGCAAGCGCTGGTGTCTGGTGGACGTAGGCGAAGGCGATTCCAGCTTTAGGGAAGTGCTTCCGCTCGACGTTCCCATCAAGACGTAAGGGAGACGTTGCACTGGCTATTCGTTCGCATTTTTGAATTTACCGATTGGGGGGGGGTCCTGGAGGACAGGGCCGTATGTTTGATTTTGGCTGCTAAACAAGTAACAGAGAGCTGTGCATCTGTGGGGGACGCACTGGCTATTAAAGAGATTAAACCGAGCGGTACCCTTGGCTATCGCTTTGTTAAGAGGCTGTTTGATCTGGTGTTCAGTCTTTTGATGAGCGCACTGCTGCTTATCCCTATCGCTATTTTGTGCGCGCTTATTAGCCTTGAATCGCCCGGCAGCCCCATGTATACGCAAGAGCGCGTCGGCAAGGGCGGAAGGACTATCAAGATTTTTAAGCTTCGTAGCATGGTTGCCGATGCGGGTGATGTGCAGAAGTATTTAAGTCCGGAGCAGCTGCATCAGTGGGAAGTCGAACGCAAGGTCGACGATGACCCCCGCATTACCAAGATTGGTCAATTCATTCGTAAATGCTCCATCGACGAGATGCCTCAGTTTCTCAATGTACTGAACGGTGACCTTTCTGTCATTGGTCCTCGCCCCATCACAAGAGATGAGCTTGAACAGCATTTTTCGGATGAAGAAATGGCTGAGCTGCTCTCAGTTCGGCCTGGAATTACTGGCCTTTGGCAGGCAACAGACCGAAATGCGGCGACTTTTGAAAGCGGGTTGCGGCAAAAGATTGAACTTCGGTACGTTCAGAATCGGTGCTTTCGTATGGATTTCAATTGTTTCAGCAACACCTTCGGGGCAATGTTTGGTAAAGATAGGACGGGGCGATAGATGCAAGCATCCGATACATGTTCTTACAGCGTGTTGATGAGCATTTACAAAAAAGAAAATCCTGCTTTTTTAATTCAATCTCTCGATAGCATGTTGAATCAAACCGTTTTTCCGAGCGAGATTGTCATGGTTAAGGATGGTCTGCTTACACGTGAGCTTGAAGTGGTACTTGAAGAGTACGATTCCAAGTATCCTGGTTTATTTAATTTTGTTTCATATGATAAAAATCATGGCTTGGGTTACGCTTTGCGCAGAGGAATGCTCGCTTGCTCTAACGAAATTGTTGCGCGTATGGATACTGATGACGTGGCTCGTCCAGATCGTATGGAGAAACAGCTTGCCGCTATTGAGAACGGACTCGACATGGTCGGCAGTGACGTTATTGAATTTGTAACGTCCCCCGACAACCCTGTTGCGATTACGAATCTTCCAAAAGGCATCGATGCCATACGTTCTTATTCTAGGAGACGCAATCCCTTTCGTCATCCTCCTATGACGTTTAGAAAATCCAAGGTTGTCGAAGCTGGAAATTATAGTTCAGAATTTCTTTACTTTGAGGACTGGGATCTATTTAACAGGATGCTTGCCTGTGGTTGCCAAGCCGATAACTTAAGTGAGCCTCTTGTTGCGATGCGCGTTAGCGATGACTTCTATTCTCGTAGAGGTGGCTCGCGGTATCTTAAATATGCTAAGGCTTTCAAGCATGCACAACTTGAACGAGGCTATTTTACAAAACGTGACTATATCTGTTCTTATTTGCCGCATGCAATCGTCTGCCTGATGCCTAATTCCATTAGAGCATTGATATATCGAGTAATTCTCAGGAGGTCCTAGGTATATGGCTTCTGATGTTAATAAGCCTTTGGTTAGCATCATAGTCCCTATATATAATGTGGGCTCTTTCGTACTTCCTTGCGTGAATTCATTGCTTGCTCAGACATATTCGAATATCGAATTCATCATCGTTGATGATGGCTGTACAGATAATTCTATCGATATTGTTGAGGGCATCATTGGGGCAGACGTACGTTTTACGATTCTGCATAAGAAGAATGGTGGTCTTTCTTCCGCACGTAACTTTGGTACTCAACGGTGTCATGGGGATTACCTAATGTATGTGGATGGGGACGATTTGATTGATCCGCGGACCGTTGAACTGATGGTGGAAGCGGCTGATAATTATCGAGTGCCTCTCGTTGTTGGTTCTTTTGCGAAGACGCCCTTGCTTGACAGCTATGAGATGGGTCAGGATGCCGAGTTCGTTGTTGAATCTGGTGCTGAACGCTTAAGAAAGCTACTATTGTTCAGTGGTGAAAGTGGCTCTGCGTGTGGAAAGCTCTTTGAGCGGTCTCTAATCTCTAGTCTTGTCTTTCCTGAGGGACAGTTGTTTGAAGATATGGGCGTCATTGCCTCTATTTGTTCAAATACTAGTAGGGTAGCAGTATCTGAGGCGCCCTTTTACGCATATGTGACGCGGCCTGGATCCATTACTACCTTTAAGAAGCAAGGCCCCAAGCATGTAACTGACATGAATGCAGCTATTGAGACCGTTCGTCAAGTCGTTGGTTGTGATTTTCAGGGCGAATTTGAGTGTTTTCAGACATACTGTACGCTCCGTGTCGCAATGAAGATTGATCCTGCTGCCTTTGATGACAAGGGAGAGGCGCAAGCTTATTTGAGACATGCTCAAAAGCTTGCTAAAAACGTTTCGAAGAGTTTATTTGCTTCTTTGAAATGGAGGATCCGTTGTTCTCTCTTTTCATTCTCACCCAAGGTTCATAACGTTTTCTATTCAATTTATGCAGCAATTTCTGGTAAAGCTGTCGGTTAATTCTCATAACTAAAGGGTTGTTATAGTGAGTTCTTCAATTAACAAATATCTGCATGATATTGATAAATACATTAACGAATATTTGTATGACATCTTATTTCAAGATGGATTTAATGGCGGCGTTAATGTGTTTATCGGCGGTTTGACCGAAGGAATCTCAATAGATGCCCAGCGTTTTTCGAAACAGGTTTAGAGATGCCAATTTATTTTGCAGCCTTTGCTCTTCATCTTTTATTGCTTTATCTTTCTGCGCAGGTGGTAAATAAACGAGTTGGTTCGGTCCTTGCGGCTATCTCGGTTGTTCCTCTTTGTTTGGTGGCAGGTGCGCGTGACGTTTCTGTCGGTACTGATACTTCTGCATATCCTCTCAGGTGTTTTTACGCCTCGCAGTATTACTCGCCTTTGGGTGCAATGGGTGCGTGCTCAGACCAAGAACCGTTATTCGTACTTCTTTTTTGGATCTTGGGCAGGCTGACCGGTGATTTTAATGCCGTTCTCTTTCTTTGTGAGGCCATCGTTCTCCTTCCTTATATCTTAGTCGTTAGGAAGTTGTACCCCCGTGGGTATCCTGTTGTAGGGATATTTATCTGCTTTGTAATATTTGGCTACACAATAAATATTATCAGACAGTGTCTTGCAACAAGCATGCTGGTTTTGATGGTATATGAGCTCTTATGTGAAAAGCGCGTTTCTGCTTTTGTTTATCTGATGTTAGCGGTTGGCTTCCATAAGATGTCAGTTATGGGCCTTATCATTTGGATTATTTACATTTCATGTTATGAGCGCAAGCAGGAACGCTCTTTCAAGGCTGTTGCAATGCTCGTGTGTCTTGGAGTTATTGATTTTGCTGTCTGCATGATTTTAGTCGGTCCCGATGTGATGGAGTTCGTGTCACGATTTACGTCGTCATACAGCTTTCAAATTAAGCATGCTGGAATGGGTTCATTCAATACTACGATGCTAATTTACCTGCCATTTTGCTTAGTGATATGGGCATTGGGCCATAAAAACTCATCTTTGAGCGACGACTACAGATCGCTTAATTTCTACACGATTAACGGTATGGTTGCATCATTGTTTGCGCAATTTGCAACTATTAGTCCTGAATTAATTCGACTTAGTTTTCCTTTTCTCTTTATTTCAGGTTTCGTTTTCCCGTTTTTGTCAGAAAAACTCGGAAAAGAGCGTCTGCTAATTATTTCCCTTTGTGTTTTATTTTGCATCTTATATTTTTCTATCACGTTTGTATTTGGTGGTAGCTGCGATCTGTTTCCATATTCATCGGCGTTATTAGGGGTATTTTATGGATGATGAAACTCCTGTGATTAGTATTGTTGTTCCAGTCTACAACACTGAGCGTTATCTTCCTGCTTGCTTGGAGTCCATTGATGCTCAGGGAGTGGATTCCTTTGAAGTGATTCTTGTGGATGACGGTTCCACTGATGGATCTCCTTCGATTTGTGACGCGTACTGCGATGGGCATGATAGGGCATCTGTTATTCACAAGGATAATGAAGGTCTCCTTGCTGCGCGCCGGGATGGACTTCGTGAGGCGAGGGGGCTGTATGTCCTTTCACTCGATTCCGATGACGCTCTTATTGATGGTTGCATTCAAAAGGTTCTTGCTGCTATCGCTTCGACTAGTGCTGATATTATTTCTTTTAATTTCACTATGGACTTGAGGTCCCTTAAGCCATCGCTGAAGGTGAATTTAGCGCCCGGTATTCATTCTGGCTGTTCTTATGAATTGGTTAAAAGCGAATTGTGCGCCTGCGATTTTAACAGTGTTTGGAATAAGGTCGTTCGTAAAGATTTATTTCCCTGTTATGAGTGGTATACGGAACGTGCTGGGCTTATGCATGGTGAGGATCTTTGTCAGCTTCTTCCTATCTTTGATATGGCAAAAAACCTATTTCACATTGATGAACCCCTTTACTACTATCGCCAGCATGACACGAACAGTACAAAGTTGTTTCGAGATAAACAGATTGCTGATTGGAATTATGTAAGCGATGAATTGCTTCGATACGCGACTAGTTGGTCAGTATGTTCGCTTCAGAATGCAAATAGGGGCATCTGTCGTCACTATTGCGATCTTGACGAGATTCTTTGGGATTGTGAATTGGATGCTGAGTCGAAAAAGCACTTTGATAAGACTATTAAGAGCGAGTATCACAGGAGGGTTAGTAATTGTCCTGACTTAGTTCATGGTCTAGTTTTGTCAAACAACGGGATTATTTCTCATGCTGCCCGATGGGGTCTTGGATGTTACAAGCGTCTTCGTCGGATCTTCACGTGAGGCAGCTGATAAATGGCATTTTCAATGATCGTTTTTCTATGTGCGAAATTGTGTCTGAATCAGTGGTTCAGATTGCCGATAAATCCCATTATGGTTTCGATGAAATGATCGCATGTGCAACTTTCATTATTAATGCTTGAGTTTATGGAGGCTGCTGATGACTAGCTTTTACGATCGCGTTGTCGGCATTATAAATTGAAATTTTGTTGGATTAAGGATAAATGCCTGTTTTTCGCTTTTGAAGATGGGAATGGTCTAGTGCTGCAAATAACAGATTTAATTAAAAATGCTATTTATGTCTTACTTTCCGGTGGATTTTATGATGCCGTACTCAGACTAACTCGCTTTTCTAGTGATAACCTCTGCGCATCAAAAGCAAGGTTGAATATGGTTTCTGAGCGACCGTTAAATATGTTCGAGCCTATTGAATTTCAAGAAGGAGCGACTTGCGATATTTCAGTTATTGTCCCCGTATATAACGTGGAAAACTACCTTAAGATATGTTTAGATTCGATATTGACACAAACATTTGACGGTAAGTTTGAGGTTGTTGTTGTCGATGATGGCTCTAAGGACAGGTCTGCTGAAATAGCTGATTCATACGGATTTCTGCCCAATGTTCGTGTAATTCACCAAGCAAATGGAGGTCTCTCTGCAGCTCGCAATACTGGCCTCAGGTCTTCTCGTGGCAAGTACGTCATGTTTGTGGATTCCGACGACATGATTGGACCGGCTTACCTTGAGGCTATGTACGGTCGCCTCATGGGAACTTCTGCAGATTACGTTACATCTACTTTTAGATATATGTCTGATAACGGTATAGTCTGCGAGGAGGAAATTGATAGGGCGAGTTGGATGGTGCCATGGGGCAGACTGTATCGTCGAGAAGTCTGGAGTGGAATTGGATTTCCTGTTGGCGCATGGTATGAAGATTTGATTCACCCGCTTTGGATTGATTCTCGCTTTAACGATGAGCCTTGCTATGATTTGAGCGGCTATTATTACCGAATTCGCCCTGGATCCATTATGCAGTCTACCCCTACTAATGTTAAGGGCCTTGATTCGTATTGGGTTCTCGATGAATTGATTTCTAATCGTTCGGAGCTTGGAATTTCTTACTCACAGAAAGACTACGATCGTATTTTCCCTTTGTTTGGGCCGCTTTTGCTTGGGAGAACCATCGCCTTGGACAATAGCGCGCGTAAAACCATGTTTGCTTGTTGCTGCGACACATTCAATTCAATTGATGAGTTTAGGACGAAGAGCACATCGTTAAACGGTAGATGGAGTGATATCGAGAGAGCTCTTCGTTCTTCGGATTATAACCGGTATCTTCTCGCTTCGCTTGCCCTTGCGGCGCAGGGGGTTTCTGGGTTAAGTCTTTCAGATGCAATTCATATTTGGGTGAACAGGAATAGATAAATAATGAAAATCGGAACGATTACTTTCCACGGCGCGATGAACTTCGGATCTGCGCTCCAGTCTTATGCGCTTCAAGTGGTTTTGGAAAACATGGGACATGAAGTGCAAATTATCGATTATCGTTCTCGGGATTATGAGCAGTATAAGCTGCTTCAGCCCCGACATCCAAAGGCAACGCTTCGAACATTGCGCTGTTTGAATAGGTATTTGTCAAGAAAGACTGCATTCGAAGGTTTTTCCAAAAAATATTTCGGCATGACGAAGAAGTCTTATCACTGGCAAAATGAAGAGGAGATGTGCGAGCTTGCGGATCAGTTTGATTGCTTTATTTGTGGTAGCGATCAAATTTGGAATCTCGATTGTACACAAGGTGTTGTTGGTCCCTATTTCCTTTCATTCGCTGGAGATAGACGTCGAGTCGCTTACGCTCCCAGTCTTGCGCACACTTTCTTTAGACCTGAGAATTTTGATGAACAGCTTGTATCCAAGTTGCTCTCAAGGTTTGATTTCCTGTCTGTTCGCGAGGAGGAGACGGTTCCGTTATTTCAGCCCCTTGTCGATGCGCCTATAGATGTTGTCTTAGATCCCACACTTTTGTTGGAGTCTGACGACTACGCAGATATGGCATCAAAAGATGTTTTGCAGGGTGAATATATATTTATGTATCTACTACGCGAGTGCCCCGAACTTATTGAGAGCACCGTCGCGATGGCGGAAGCAACGGGCATGAAGGTTGCTTACATATCTGATAAAAACCTAGATATCCCAAATTCAATTAACCTGTTTGGTGTTGGCCCTGAGGAGTTCGTTTCGCTTATTGCGCACGCAAGCCTTATTCTTACCAATTCCTTTCATGCGACCGTATTCTCGATTCTCTTTCATAAGCCCTTCCGCGTGTATGCAACAGATAAGTCTGGTGCGCGTATGCGCGACTTGCTGAGTAATATCGGGCTGTCTGACCGTTGCGTCGATGTTATGTGCGTCGACGATATTGCCCCTTGTGACTGGAGTGGCGTGGACTCTCGCCTGGATTTTCTGCGGGAGCATTCCTGGGCTTATCTTAGAAAGGCGCTTTCGTAATGGGGGAGACGCGTCGACTTATTAAGAACACTGGCATTATTGCGGTGGGAGGAATGGCAACCAAGCTTGTCTCGTTTCTTCTGCTGCCGCTCTATACCTCAGTTCTTTCCACTGGCGACTATGGTACCGTCGACTACATCAACACTATCGCCCTGTTCTGCGTTCCTGCTGTCTCCCTACTTATGGATGAAGCGCTGTTTCGGTTCCTCATCGACTGTCGCACCGATGGTGATCGGTCTAAGGCCGTGACCGCGTCTTGCGCTGTTCTTCTTGCTGGCTGCGCGTGCTTTGCGGTCTTGGCGATTCTGGTCTGGTTGCTATTTAGGCCAGAAAATCTTGGCTGGGTCGTGGGCCTTGTTGTCGCTGGCGCGCTTCTGCAGATGGCTTCTGCGGTCCTACGTGGTTTCGGGGATACCGTGGGTTACTCCGTCATGAATTTCGCTGCGAGCGCTCTTACCATCGTGCTAAACGTTCTGTTTATCGCTGTTCTGCGTTGGGGCGTTGTGGGCATGCTTTCCGCCACGGTTATTGCGCAGGGCGGTGTTGCCCTCGTGTTCATGGTCATGCGGAAGCTCTGGCGCTATATCGATCCGTCGGCTTTCTCCATTTCCTATGCTCGAGACCTCCTGCGGTATTCCTTTCCGCTCATTCCCAACAAGGTTTCCTGGACTATTAACAACCTGCTAGACAGGCTGATTATCATGAATACGCTCGGTGCTTCTGCCGCCGGCGTGTACGCCGTCTCTTACAAGTTCCCCGGTGTCATGGACCAGGTGTACGGCTTCTTCTATCAATCTTGGAAGGAGAGCTCGGCGCGTGCCCTCAACTCCGATGAGGACGAGTCGACTTTCTATAACTCTGTGTATCGTGCGCTAAGGCGTTTCATGATGAGCGTCGTTCTGCTTATGTCTGCGCTTATGCCCCTCGTGTACGGCATCCTGATTAAGGGTTCATTCGGTGAGGGCCTGCTTTATGTGCCGATATTGCTCCTGGCGACGTACTTCAGCAACATCTCCGGCTTTTACGGTGGCATCTTTACCGCACATAAGGAAACCGGAATTATGGGTACTACCACTGCGGTGTCTGCAGCCCTTTGCGCCGTTCTGTGTGTTGTGTTGATTCCGCACTTCGGTCTTTATGGTGCATCTGTTGCAACGCTCTTGGCGATGATCGTGGTTAATGAGTACCGCAGAATTAAGGTCGCTAAGTTTACGAAGCTTGTCGAAGACCGAGTTGAGCAGGTTTGGACTTTAGTTTCAATTGCCGGCGTGTTCGTTTTTTATTATCTGTCCGCCTACGGTGCGGGCATCTGGAGCGCTATCGCCTGCCTGGCAATTGCGCTGGTTTTTTCCGTTTACATGAATGCCGATATCCTGCGTAAGATTGTTTCGGCTCGTAAATAGGGGGATAACTGCATGTCTACCGTGAAAAGGGGCGAAGTTCCCACGCTGTTTGAGTCGCCATCGCATTGCTGCGGATGCGGGGCGTGTGCCGCTTGTTGCCCAAAAAGCGCCATCTCCATGTCTGAGGGTAAGGATGGGTTTGTTCTTCCCGTAATTGATAGCGATCTCTGTATCGGCTGCGGCGCGTGCACGAGGGCGTGCGGCCTCAACCGGGGGATAGGCTCTAATTCCGCTGGACCGTTCTTTGCCGCTGCCGGTAGGGACGATGTCTCGGAGTCCGCTTCCGGCGGAGTTTTCGGCGCCGTTGCGCGTGAGCATATTTCTTCTGGCGGGGTCGCATACGGTGCTGCCTATGAGCGCGAGGGGAATACTCTTCGAGTGTTGCATCGTCGTGCTGTGAGTGTTGATGAGCTTCGCCCGCTTCTCAACTCAAAATATGTCCAGAGCGACGCCGGAGCTTGCTTTGCCGACGTGAAGGCGGACCTTCGTGATGGAAGGCGGGTCTTGTTCTGCGGAACGCCTTGCCAGGTCGCCGGCCTTAGGGGTTTCCTCGGGCACGATTATGAGGGCCTTACAACTATTGACCTGGTCTGTCACGGTGTCCCTTCCGGCCGCATGTTCGCTGACTGCGTTGAGGACTATGGCAAACAGCTTGGGTCTCCCGTGGTTGATTTCCGGTTTAGGTGCAAGCGTGAGGGGTGGGGTCACTCCCTTCTTCTTCTTCTTCTTCTTGAGGACGGAAGAGAGGTGACCATTCCTGCGGCGAAATCCCCCTACTACGACATGTTCTTGAACCTTAAGACGCTTCGCGATAGTTGCTATAGGTGTCCCTATGCGGGCCGATTCCGTGCTGGCGATCTTACCATCGGTGACTTTTGGGGTGTTGATGTCAACAGACCTGACGTTCTGGAAGATGCCGAGAAGTTTAATCAAATGAAGGGCGTTTCATGTCTGCTCGTGAATAATAATCACGGCAAAGAGTTTGTTGAATCTAGTGGCGCTTTGGACTTATATCCTGTTCAATTTGAGGATATCGCCAAAGGAAATGATCAGCTTCATCACCCGAGCGTCCTTCCTAAGGACAGGCATTTTTATATTGACGCTTTTGCCGAAGGTGGTTGGCGTGCCGTGGAGCGGACGTATAAAAAGCGAGATCGCGGAATTGTTTTTTATACAAAAACGCTTGTAAAAAGGTATCTCCTCAAACCATTTCGGAAAATTATTAAAACTTTTTTGAAAGGTCTTGCAGACTAGGTAAGGATCCACGCCTGGGCGGGCCCCGCGTTGGGCTCGTAGAGCCATACCGTGTTGCCCTCCGAGGTCCGCTGCCCCCGGTCGTCCAGCGCCAGCCCGGAGGCGGACGTGAATGAGTAGCGGCTTCCGCCCAGTGCCGAGACGCGCCACAGCTGCGAGGCGGAGCCGTCCGCCTCGGCCAGCACCGCCCGGTTGCCCGACTCGGTAAGCATCAGGCCGCCCGAGGAGACCCTGTAGAGGCCCGTCGCCCCGTCGCGCTCGAGGGAGAGGGCGCCAGCGCCCGAGGACAGCGAGCAGCCCGACGCGGAGGCCGCCACGGCCATCCGGGCGTCGAGGGAGGCCGCGACGCGGTAGGGGCCGTCCTCGATGACCTTCTCTAATGCTGCGTTTTTGTATTTAGCTTTCAGGTCGTACCTAGTGCTCCATTTGCTGTTCGATTCCTTGATGACGTTTGATGCCGCAGTAAGCTCAACCTTGGAGCCACCAGCCTTCCACTCCCTCAGATTCATCGCATAAGCAACAATCCCGTTCTGAATCCCCGAGATGCTCGGCGGGAAGGACTGGTTGTCGGCATCGATAGAAAAGCTCTCTTTCTTGGCATCCAAGTGCTGCTGAATGCGGTCGGCATACTTCTCTGCCCATTCATCGGCCTTGCCGTTTCGCACAAAGTAATTGTTGGAAAAGTCGGTCGAGCGGTAGGCGTAGTCGTCCTTTTGGTAGTTGGCCGTGTGGTCGGAGTGGGCGATCGCCATGAGCTCGTCGGTCAGGCCAAAGTACAGATGGCGCTGGTCCAAGTCTCCGTACCAGTTGTCGCTGGTGTCGTCCCAGGTTAGGTCCATCTGGCACCATTTGCCGTCGATCTTCACGGCGTTCCAGGTGTGGCCGTTGCCGG
>OGOS01001452.1_pt1 | contig 15061 bp, 12 predicted proteins | sample 1552701 | NCBI WGS metagenome assembly OGOS01 (sample SAMEA2580128, study PRJEB22360) | human gut metagenome | biome: human gut; feature: human-associated habitat; material: faeces | place: Denmark | collected 2008/2010
GGTTATAATTTTGGAGGTTTATATGAGTAATGAAGTTAATAGTAAATATGATGTAACAGATTTGACGTCATTAGAAAAGTTAGAACCTGTTAGGATTAGGCCAGGTATGTATATTGGCTCAACAGGAACAAAGGGGTTGCATCATTGTATATGGGAAATTTTAGATAACTCCATAGATGAAATATCAAATGGATTTGGAAATAAAGCAACTATAATAATAAATAAAGATAAAAGTGTAACTGTTATAGATAATGGTAGAGGAATTCCCACAGGAATACATCCTATAAAAAAGAAATCAGGAGTAGAAATGGTGTTTACTGAACTACATACTGGTGGTAAGTTTGATAATAAGAATTATAAAACTTCTGGAGGACTTCATGGAGTTGGTGCTGCTGTTGTTAATGCTTTATCTAAGTGGCTAGAAGTTGAAGTTCATCAAAATGGAAAGATATATAAGCAAAGGTTTGAATATGCTTATGATAAAGAATTAAAAAAGGAAATGCCAGGAACACCAGTTACAGCATTAGAAGTTGTAGGAAAGGCTAATGATACAGGTACAAGGGTTACTTTTAAGCCAGATAGTGAAATATTTTCAACAACAGATTTTAAATTTGATATTATTGATGAAAGATTACAAGAGTTAGCATTCCAAAATAGAGGAATAATATTAGAACTTATTGATAATAGAAAAGATGAAGAAATTAAAAAAGAATATTATTCAGAAAGAGGATTACTTGATTTTATAGATTATTTAAATGAAAGTAAAACGCCTATTCATCAAACACCAATTCTTTTTGAAGGTGAAAGAACAATAAACAATATAAGTATGTATGGAGAAGTTTGTATGCAATTTACAGATTCTACAACAGAATATATTGCAAGTTATGTAAACAATATTCCTACAACTGAAGCTGGTACTCATGAATCAGGATTTAAAACTGGAATGACAAGAGCTTTTAAAGAATGGGCAAAAAAATTAGGGCTTGTTAAGGAAAAAGATAAAGAATTTGAAGGCGATGATTTAAGAGAAGGAATGACAGCTATTGTTAGAATAAAAATAACAAATGCTGTATTTGAAGGACAAACAAAAACTAAGCTTGGAAGTTCAGAAGCTTATACAATGATGAATGATCTTGCTTATACTAAGCTTTGTGAGTGGATAGAAGATAATAAAGAGGTTGCAACAAGTCTTATTAATAATGCTCTTGCAGCAGCTCAAAGAAGAGAAAAGATAAAAAAGATAAATGAAGCTGAAAAGAAAAAAATAGGTAAAGGAACAGCACCATTAGCAGGAAAGGTAGCTGTATGTACATTAAAAGATAATACAGTAAATGAATTTATTGTAGTTGAGGGAGATTCAGCAGGAGGTTCTGCAAAGCAAGCCAGAGATAGAAGATTCCAAACTATAATGCCTTCAAAGGGTAAAATAATGAATACTGAAAAACAAAAGCTTGAAAATGTACTAGCCTCAGAAGAACTTAAAATATTTAATACTGCTATAGGAACTGGAACTTTAGAAAATTATAAAGAAGAAGATTTAAAATATGATAAGATAATCATTATGAGTGATGCTGATGTAGATGGATTTCATATTAGAACATTATGGATGACATATATTTATAGATATATGAGACCTTTAATAGCAAATGGTCACCTTTATTTAGCACAACCACCTTTATATAAAGTTTATAAAAATAGTAAAGGTAAAGAAATATCAAAATATGCTTATAGTGATGAAGAGTTAGAAAAAGTAAAAAAAGAAATAGGTCGAGGTGCATTAATTCAAAGATATAAAGGGTTAGGAGAAATGAATCCAGATCAGCTTTGGGACACAACATTAAATCCAGAAACAAGAACTTTATTCCAAGTTACAATAGAAGATGCAGCAAAAGCAGAAAAGATGGTTTCACTTCTTATGGGTGATGTTGTTGAACCAAGAAAGAATTATATGTATAAATACGCAGAGTTTTAAATCAAGAAAGGAGATAAGTTATGGCAAAAAAGGTACATAACATACCCAGAGATAATAATATTTTAAGAATACCACTTGAAGAGGCAATGCCAGATAATTATCTTCCATATGCTGTTGAAGTTGCTAAGGATAGAGCACTTCCAGATGTAAGAGATGGTTTAAAGCCGGTTCATAGAAGAATTCTTTATGGAGCGTATCTTTTAAAGGCATTTCCAGATAGGCCTTATTATAAAAGTGCAAGAATAGTTGGAGATGTATTAGGTAAATTCCATCCACATGGTGATACATCAGTTTATGATGCAATGGTACTTATGGCACAAAATTTTTCTACAAGAGAAACATTATTTGATGGACATGGAAACTTTGGATCAATGGATGGTGATGGAGCAGCAGCAATGCGTTATACAGAAGCAAGATTATCACCAATAGCAATGGAAATGCTTAGAGATATAGATAAGGAAACAGTTGAGATGGTTCCTAACTACTCAGATAGTGAAATGGAACCTAAGGTACTACCAGCAAGGTATCCAAATCTTTTAGTAAATGGAACATTTGGTATTGCTGTTGGACTTGCAACTAATATACCACCTCATAATTTAGGAGAAGTTACTGATGGTGTTCTTGCTTATATAGATAATCCTAAAATAACTACACAGGAACTTATGGAATATATAAAGGCCCCTGATTTACCAACAGGTGGTGTACTGATAGGTAAAAAGTCATTGTTATCAGCATATGAAACAGGAGAAGGAAAAGTTACATTAAGAGCAAAAACTGCAATTGAAAAACTTGAAAATGGAAGATATGGAATTGTAATAACAGAATTCCCTTATAGAAGAAATAAATCAAAAATACTTCAAACTATATCTGAAATGACTGGTGATAAAAAGCATCAAAAGGCATTAGAAGCTATTACAGATATTAGAGATGAATCAGATAGAAGTGGTATTAGAGCTGTTGTTGAGCTAAAAAAAGCAGCAGATTATGAAACAGCAGACAAAATATTAAAGTATTTATTTAAGAAAACTGATTTACAATGTAATATAAGCTTTAACATGGTTGCATTAGCAAATGGAAAGCCACAAACAATGGGATTAAAGACAATAATAGAACATTATGTAAATCATCAAAGAGATGTAGTTACAAAAAGAAGTATAAGAGAACTTGCAATGGCAGAAAAAAGATTCCATATAGTTGAAGGATTTATTAAAGCAATTGATGTTTTAGATGAAATCATAAAAACTATTAGAGAATCTAAGTCAAAGAAAGATGCAGGAGTAAATTTAGTTGAAAAGTTTGGATTTACAGAAACTCAAGCAGAAGCAATATTAGAACTTATGCTTTATAGATTAACTGGACTTGAAATAAAGGTATTCCAAAAAGAATATACAGAACTTGAAAAAACTATAAAGAAATTAAGAAAAATATTATCACATGATAAAACACTTTTAGAAGTTATAAAAACAGAATTAAAAGAAATAACAGATAAGTATAGAAATCCTAGAAGAACTATGTTAGTTGAAGATGATAGTGAAGCTAAAATTGATTTACAAGAACTTATAGTGGTTGAAGATGTTATGGTTACATTATCTAAAGATGGATTTATAAAAAGAATTCCTCTTAAAACTTATCAAAGATCAAATGCAAAGGCAGAAGATATTGATTATAGAGAAGGGGATGAACTTAAATTTTTATTTAAATCTAATACTACAGAAAATATTCTTTTATTTACTGATAGGGGTAATATGTATCAAGTTAAGGGTATAAATATTCCAGAGGGTAAATGGAAGGAAAAAGGTGAAAGAATAGATTCAATAATAAAAACATTAAATTTAGATGAAGAAAAAATTATTGAAGCAATTTCAGTTGGAGTTTTAGATAGTAATAAGAGCATTCAATTCATAACTAATAGAGGTATAATTAAGAAGAGTAGTTTAGATAAGTTTCAAACTAACTATACTAAAATTCAAGCAATTAAATTAAAAGAAAATGAATTTGTATTAAATATAGCTCTTTTAGAAAATGATAATAAAAGAGAATTTTTAAAAGTAAAAACTAAATTAGGATTAAAGTTTAGTTTAGAAGTTCCTGCAATTGAAGATAGTCCAAGAAATATATTAGGAACTCAATTATTTAATTTAATAGAAAAAGATGAAATAACAGAAGTTGAATATGTGAGTGAATTTGAATTTATGTCATTTAGTGTTGGAGTTACTGCCAAAGGAAATTTAAAAGGATTTGCTAGGGCAAAATCAAGTGATAGATTAAAAGTAAACACAGATTCAGCAAGTACATTATTACTATTTACTAATGAAGGAAATGTATATAAAATTCCATCATTTTTAATTTCCAATGTTGTAAAAGAAGAAATTTTATTAGAAAATATTATTGAAGGATACAATAAAAAGGAAAAAGTAATAGATGTGCATTCAGTAAAGAATTTTGAAGAAGGAAATAGGGTGTATTTCTTTACTAAAAAGGGAATGATAAAAAAGACTTCATTAAAAGAATATGATGGAAATTATTCAATGTGTCAGGCATATAAATTTAAATATGAAAATGATGAAGTAATTTCTGTTTGCATATATAATAATATAAAAGCTGAAATAGTAATAATAAGTAAAAAAGGTATGGCAATAAGATTCTTAAGTGATAATGTAAATACAATGGGAAGAGTTGCATCTGGTGTTACTGGAATAAGCTTAAAAGATGATGATGAAGTTATTTCAGGAAAAGTAATAGGATTAATAGCTAATGATAATGATGAAATAGCTATAGATAAAGATAACAATAGTCAAGTTATATTAATTACAAAAAATAAAGAAAAGAAAAATCTTCTTATTGAAGAAATAAGAATCCAAAATAGAGCAGGAAGAGGAACGAATGTTATGGTAATCAACTTAGATGATGAAATAACAGAAACAGAATTTCAATAGGCTATAAATTAGTTAGGAGTTGACAGTGACAAGTGATAAGTGGCAAGTGATAAGTGATAAGTTAAGGAAAAAATTCAACTAGGTTGAATTTTGAAAAATGAATTAAGAAATTCCTTAAGGAATTTCAACATTAACTTGTCACTTGAAACTTGTCACTTGAAACTAAAATAAGAGTAGCAATTGGCAAGTTAATGAGAAAATTCAATTTAGGTTGAATTTTGAAAAAATAAATTAAGAAATTCCCTAAGGAATTTCAACATTAACTTGCCACCTGAAACTTGTCACTTGTAACTAAAATAAAGGGGTGTTTTATATGAAAAAGGTAGCAGTTTTATTAGCAGAAGGTTTTGAAACTATTGAAGCATTAACAACTGTTGATATTTTAAGAAGAGCAGGTGTTATTTGTAATACATTTAGCATTAAAGAATTAGAAGTAACAACATCACACAATATTACAATAAAGGCAGATAAAATTTTAAGTGATGAAGTATATGATTATGATGCAGTAGTATTACCAGGTGGAATGCCAGGAGCTGTTAATTTAAGAGATGATGAAAAAGTTAATGAAGTTGTAAAGCAATTTTACAATGAAGATAAAATTGTTGCTGCAATTTGTGCAGGACCAATTACTTTTGGTAAATTAGGAATTGTAAATGGTAAAAATGTTACTTGTTATCCTGGCTTTGAAGATGAGTTAAAGGGATGCAATTATAAAGAAGAACTAGTAGTTACAGATGGAAATATTATTACAGGAAGAGGACCAGCAGCTGCTGTTCCATTTGCATTTGAAATATTAAAGCATACAAAACCAGAAAAGGTAGAAGAGATTAAAAAAGGAATGCTTTTTAATAGTTAGGAGTAGGTGATAAGTGGTAAGTGGTAAGTGACAAGTGACAAGTTAAGGAAAAAATTCAACTAGGTTGAATTTTGAAAAATAAATTAAGAAATTCTCTAAGGAATTTCAACATTAACTTGTCACTTGAAACTTGTCACTTGTCACTACTAAAAGGGGGTGTTTTTTTGGAAAAGTGGATGGTTAGAAATGTAAGATTTGATACTGATAAGTTTGCCCAATCAATGGGTATAAGCAATATAGTGGCAAAGCTACTTGTTAATAGGGGAATTTATAATTTGGATAATGCAAAAAGCTTTTTAAATTCATCTATTAATGAGCTTTATGAACCAGAAAATATGCTTGGAATGACTGGTGCAGTTGAATTAATGAAAAATAGTATAAAAAGTGGAAAAAAAATACTTATAGTTGGAGACTATGATGTAGATGGTGTTATAAGTACATATGTTCTTTATAGAGCAATAAGTAATTGTGGGGGAAATGTAAGTTTCCATATTCCAGATAGAATAAAAGAAGGGTATGGAATTAATGAAAGTATAATTAGAAAAGCAAGTGAAGATAACATTGATATTATAATTACTTGTGATAATGGAATAGCTGCTATTGAACAAGTGAAATTAGCAAAAGAATTAGGAATAAAAGTAATAATCACAGACCATCATGATGTTCCCTTTGTTGATGAAGATGATAAAAGAGTTTATGTTGTACCTGAAGCAGATTATGTAATAAATCCTAAACAAGAAAATTGTAAATATGAATTTGATAAAATTTGTGGGGCTGGTGTAGCATATAAATTTATACAATGTCTTTATAGGGAATTTAATATATCAAAGGAAGAACTATATGATTTACTTCAATATGTTGCAATTGCAACAGTTTGTGATGTTGTAGATTTAGTTTCTGAAAATAGAATAATAGTTAAAGAAGGTCTTAAGAGAATTAATAATACTAGCAATATTGGATTAAAGGCATTATTTAAAGAAACTGGATTAGAAGGAAATGCAATAACAGTATATTCTCTTGGATTTATTATTGGGCCATGTGTAAATGCATCTGGAAGATTAGAGCAAGCTGAATGGGCATTAAAATTATTATTAACAAAGGATGAAGGGTTAGCAAGTGAATTAGCTAAGAAGTTAAATGATTTGAATAAAGAAAGACAAGAGCTTACTCAATCAGGATTAGAAGAAGCAATTAGAATTATTGAAGAAAATGATATGACAAAAGATAAGGTTCTTGTTATTTATTTAGAGGATGTTCATGAAAGTATTGCAGGGATAATTGCAGGAAGAATTAGAGAAAGATATAATTTGCCAACGATTATTTTAACTAAGGCACATGAAGTGGCAAAGGGTTCAGGAAGATCAATTGAAGAATATAATATGTTTGAAGAGTTGCTTAAGTGTAAAGAATTATTAGGTAAGTTTGGTGGGCACCCAATGGCAGCAGGTATGTCTATACCTATTGAAAATATAAATACATTTAGAAAAAAATTAAATGAAGTTACAACATTAACAAATGAAGATATTATTCCTAAGGTTTCAATTGATATGGGATTAACTCTTAATAACATAAATTATGAATTAATAGAAGAAATATCATTATTAGAACCATATGGAAAAGGAAATTCAAAGCCTTCTTTTGGGATGAAAAAGCTTAAGGTAGTTGAAGCTAAAGTATTAGGGAAAAATAAAAATGTACTTAAGCTTAAATTAAGTGATGGAAGGCTATATATTGAAGGAATATATTTTGGATATATTGAAGGATTTGAAAATGCTATAAAAGATGAGCTTGGAGAAAGTGAGTATAATAAGGTATTTAATGGATTACAAAATAATCTTTATTTAGATTTAATTTGTATTCCAGAAGTTAATGAATTTAATGGAAATAAAAAAGTACAGCTTGTTATAAGTAATTATAGAATTGCAAAATAATTTATTTTAATAAGGGAGATAGAAATGTCTCCCTTATTGTTATATATTTTAACCTCTTGATGTAAAAAAATAACCACTTACTTAAGGTTCATTTACAGGGAATTATTATAATCTTTATAATTTAACTATGGAGGGTGAGAGAAAATGAAGATTCGGATAGAGTTAGAATTAAATAATAATAGGATGCTCATAATTAAGTATCCTATTATTATTTTTTTTATTATTTCATTCCTTTTTCATATTGCTCAACCATACGTTTAACCATTTCTCCACCAACGCTTCCACATTGCTTTGAAGTTAAGTTTCCATTGTAATCAGAAAAAGGAACTCCCATTTCACTAGAAACTTGATTTTTGAATTTTGCTAATTTTTCTTTAGAATCTGGAACTAATTGTGCCAATTAAATTCACCTCCTTATATCTTTATGTTAATAGCTTATCCAATTAGAAGGTTTGTATTATATTTAATTAGAGGAAATGGTGGAAAAATGCTGGGTTAGTGGTAGAATATATATTGATAAGTAAAAGATTTAAAATTTTAATTAGTTAGTGCGAATTTAAGATATATAATTTGGTTACAATTTTAATTAAGGAAATATAATTTATTTTTTATATTATTTTGGTGATTGATTTATATAAGTTAAATGTTTTTAGCAGTTAAGTTTAAAGTTATAAAATACATAAATAATTAATGAGGTGTTTTTAATGAGTAATTACAAAATTATTATGACTGGTGGGGGAACTGCAGGGCATGTAACTCCAAATTTAGCATTGGTACCAAAGCTAAAAGAAAAGGGATTTGATATAAAGTATATTGGAAGTTATGAAGGAATTGAAAAGGAAATAATCGTAGATGCAGGAATACCATACTTTGCAATTTCATCAGGAAAATTAAAAGAATCACAACAAAAATTAATTATATCATCCTTAATATATACAATTCCTGAAGATGTAAATAATCTTTTCTTTTCACCTGTACTTGTTGTATAACTACTTACTGTTGGAACAGTAGCAACTATAATTGGTGCATGATTTGCAAGAAATTCAATATTTCCATTGCTTTCTGATGTTGATAAGCTAATAACTTCCTCAGTTAATTTTTCACGTCCTGGAGCTACAATATTAAGTTTTGCTGTCTTCCCCATAAATTACATCTCCTGTTTCATATTCTTAGCTTTTTCTACAACTTCTTCTATAGTTCCAGCAAATAAGAATGCTGATTCTGGTAAATCATCATATTTACCTTCTAATATTTCTTTAAAGCCTCTTACAGTCTCCTTAACTGGAACATATCTTCCCTTCATACCTGTAAATTGCTCTGCTACTGTAAATGGTTGAGATAAGAATCTTTGAATTCTTCTAGCTCTTGCAACTACAGCCTTATCTTCATCTGATAATTCATCAACACCTAAAATAGCAATTATATCTTGTAATTCTGTGTATCTTTCAAGAATATTCTTTACTTCTGTTGCAACTTCATAATGTTCCTTACCAACTATTCTTGGATCAAGAATTCTTGAAGAAGATTCTAATGGATCAACAGCTGGGAATATTCCTAAAGATGAAATAGATCTAGATAATACTGTTGTAGCATCTAAGTGCGTAAATGTAGTTGCTGGTGCTGGGTCAGTTAAATCATCTGCTGGAACATATACAGCTTGAACTGATGTTATTGAACCATTTTTTGTTGAAGTAATTCTTTCTTGAAGAGCTCCCATTTCTGTTGCTAATGTTGGCTGATATCCAACTGCTGAAGGTATTCTTCCTAATAAAGCTGAAACTTCTGAACCAGCTTGTGTAAATCTAAATATATTATCTATAAATAATAAAACATCTTGTCCTTGATCTCTAAAATATTCAGCCATTGTTAATCCTGTTAATGAAACTCTCATTCTCGCTCCTGGAGATTCATTCATTTGACCAAATACTAATGCAGTTTTATTAATAACACCTGAATCCATCATTTCATGGTAAAGATCATTTCCTTCTCTAGATCTTTCTCCTACTCCTGTAAATACAGAAATTCCACCGTGTTCTTTTGCTATATTATTAATTAATTCTTGAATTAATACAGTTTTCCCTACTCCGGCTCCTCCAAATAGACCAATCTTACCACCCTTTTGATATGGAGCAATTAAATCAATTACCTTTATTCCTGTTTCAAACATTTCTGGTTCTAAAGATTGCTCCTTAAAGCTTGGCGCTGGTCTATGTATAGGATATGTTTCATCAGCTTCTATAGTTCCTTTATTATCTATAGGTGTTCCTAAAACATTGAATAATCTTCCTAATACATTTTTACCTACTGGTACTGATATTGGCTTGCCTGTATCTACAGCCTTCATACCTCTTCTTAATCCATCAGTAGATTCCATTGCTATTGCTCTAACAATATCATCTCCAACATGTTGCTCAACTTCTACAACTAACTCTCTATCACCCATATCAATTTTAATTTCATTGTATATGTTTGGTAAAGAAGTTTCATCAAATTTTATATCAACTACAGGTCCAATTACTTGAACTACTTTTCCAATTTTATTTTCAGTCATACTTCTTCCTCCTTGCTACTTTTGAGCTTCGGCTCCCCCAACAATTTCTGAAATTTCTTGCGTTATTATACCTTGCCTAATTCTATTAAACTTTATATTAAGACTTTGCAATATATCATTTGCATTTTCTGTAGCACCATCCATTGCTGTCATTCTAGCACTATGTTCACTTGCCTTGGCATTTAACATACATGTTTTAAGTTGACTCTTTAAATACATATCAATTGCATTTTTAAATACAGCTTCTTTATCTGGTTCAATTATATATTTTCCATCTTCACAGCTTTCATTTTCTATAGGCAATATTTTAACACTTTTTACTTCTTGTTTAACTGGAGAAATAAATTCTGTATATACTATATTTACTTCAGAAACTTCTCCTTTTTCATATAAATATATAGCATCATTATATATCTTATTAACATCCTTAGTAGCAGGTATATCTGGTAAATCTACATATTCAGCATATGTACTTATTCCATATCTTGAAGCATATGAAATCCCTTTACTTCCAGCAATAACAACCTTAGCTCCACCACTTTTCTTAACTAAGTTATTTAAATACATAATTATATTATTATTATAACCTGAACATAATCCTGTGTCTGAAGTTAATACAATATATAGCTTATCTCCTTCGAAGCTTTTATAATAAATTGAGTCAAAATCTTCTGGCATACTAGCAGCAACTTCATTAATAACTTCTGTACACAAATTATTATATTGCTCATTAGCTACAAGCTCTTTTCTAGCTTTTCTGAGTTTAGAAGTAGCAACAAGCCCCATAGCTTTAGTTATTTTTCTAGTACTTTCAACTGACTTTATTCTTCTTTTAATTTCTATAAGTCCCGCTGCGCCCACTGTTTTACCTCCTAAAGAATTGCATAGCTATAAAAAGCTATGCATCTTTTAAAAATTCTTTCTTAAATTCAATTATACATTTTTCAATGTTTTCTTTTAAGTTATCACTTAATTGTTTTTCATCTATTATTTGCTTTAATACATCTCTATGATGTGTATCCATAAATTCTAAGAATTCATCTTCAAATCTTCTTATATCTTTTACTCTTATATCAGATAAGAAATCATTTAAAGTTGCATATAATATAACTATTTGCTTTTCAACATCCATAGGCTTATATTGCTCTTGTTTTAATACTTCTAATATTCTTTTACCCTTTTCTAATCTTCTCTTAGAATCAGAATCTAAGTCAGATCCAAATTGAGCAAAGGCTGCAAGTTCTGTATATTGTGCAAGCTCTAATCTTAAAGTTCCTGAAACTTGTTTCATTGCTTTAATTTGAGCATTACCACCAACTCTTGATACTGAAATACCTGCATTTACTGCTGGTCTTTGTCCAGTATTAAATAACTCACTTTCTAAGAATATTTGACCATCAGTTATTGATATTACATTAGTTGGAATATATGCTGTTACATCTCCTGCTAATGTTTCTATTATTGGAAGTGCAGTTAATGATCCTCCACCATGCTCTTTAGATAACTTTGCAGCTCTTTCTAAAAGTCTTGAATGGATATAGAATACATCTCCTGGGTAAGCTTCTCTTCCTGGTGGTCTTCTAAGTAATAATGACATTGTTCTATAAGCTACTGCATGCTTAGATAAATCATCATATATTATAAGAACATCTTTCCCCTTATGCATGAAATATTCACCCATACTACATCCTGCATATGGAGCTAAGTATTGAAGTGGTGCACTTTCTGATGCAGTTCCTGCAACAATTATTGAATAATCAAGTGCTCCCATTTCCTCTAATGTATTAACTATATGTGCAACTGTTGATTGTTTTTGTCCAATAGCTACATATATACATATTACATCTTTACCCTTTTGATTTAAAATAGTATCTACTGCAATTGCAGTTTTACCTGTTTGTCTATCACCAATTATAAGTTCTCTTTGTCCCTTTCCAATTGGAACCATAGAATCAATTGCCTTAATACCTGTTTGTAATGGCTCATTTACTGAAGATCTATCAATAATGCTTGGTGCTGGAACTTCTATTGGTCTAGTTCCTGAATAATTAATAGGTCCTTTACCATCTATTTCTTCACCAAGTGGATTTACGACTCTTCCTAAAATCCCTTCCCCCACAGGTACTTCAACTATTTTATTTGTTCTTTTAATTATGTCGCCTTCTTTAATTCCTTCTTCAGACCCTAATAAAACGCATCCAACGTTATCTTGCTCTAGATTTAAAGCCATTCCATATACATTGTTTGGAAACTCTAAAAGTTCACCTTGCATGCAATCATCTAATCCATAAACTCTGGCAATTCCATCACCAATTTGGATTATCGTACCTGAATCAGAAGTTTTTATTTGATTTTCATATCTTTGTATTTCTTTTTTTATGATAGATGTTATTTCTTCTGGTTTTATATTCATGCAATCACCTCTATTCCGTAGTAAGCATTAGCTTTTTCAAGTCTTCTAATCTTGTTTTTACAGTTCCATCTATGATGTCATTTCCTATTCTTACATAAATTCCACCTAAGATTTCTGGATCTATTATTTTTTTCAATATAATATCTTTGTTATACTTCTTTTCAAGCTTTTCTACTAAGGAATTATATTCATATTCTTCTAATGGAATTGTAGTTTTAACAATTCCTTGCAAAACATTTAATTTGTCTAAATGGATTTTTTCCATTTCTTTTAATTTTTCTTTTAAGCTACTTATTGCTTCTTCTTCGGAAGCTATCTGCTGTTGCAGTTTTTCTTTTTGTAAAGTCAAGGTTTTTAGGCTTGTCATCTTTCCATCCTGATAAAAGGATCTCAGCCAATTTCTGGCTTCTTCATATTTCTGAATTTCCTTCGCATGTTCTTTCCGGTACTTTCCTTTGTACTTTGCATTTGAAAATTGGGAATAAACTTCCTTATTTGCATAGTACTGTCCGGTATAACGGATCTGATCGTTGAGGATCCTTAGATCAGACCGATGCTGAGTAAACTGTGTCTGCATTTCTTTTAGTTCCTGCTTTGATGCAAGCAGTGTATTTTTCAAATCTGACTGCGTATCAAATCCATGTTCCTGCACATAGATAATGGTATTTGCCATTTGCTGCAGGTTAGAAAGTTTTACCCGATGAGCATAAGCCGAGCTCTGCATTGCTTTCACATTTGTCTGGAGATTTACAACCAGGCGCAGGTGAGATCTGACGTAGAGAATAGCCAATGGATCCTTGCGTAAGAAGGTCTGTTCCAGGTGCTCTTTTCCATATCGTGTTCCCAGTGCACGTTCAGTAATCCGCTTCTGTCGATCAGGATGAAGATAACTGTATCTGCCCCGATGATCAATCACAGAGATCTGAAATTGTTCCAGAAGTTTAGATTGGAATTCATCAAAACTATTGGAAGTGGCAGCGCATTCATCAATCGCATTTCGCAAATATTCTTTCTGTGCCATATACTCTTTCTGAGTGATTTTTCTCTCAGCCGGAGCAAGAAGATCTATCTGGTGAAGACCTTCCTGTTGGCACCGATCCATGACAGTTTTCTTAAAAGTGCTCATGAATTTATCAGTGGAACGATGCTTGTAACCGGCGGCTTCCTCATGTGGTTTATCCATATATGGCTGCCTTTCCACTGCAGTCTTTCGCACACTGTTGATAACGATGTGAGTATGGATATTTCCGGATTCATTGTGGCCATCGGTGTGAGTAACTACCAGTGCCTGATATCCGGGAAACATCTGCTTTGCAGGTTCCAAACTGATTGCCTGTGCTCTCTTTCCGGTAAGACCGTTTTCTGTAACATCGGCTGGATCGTAGCTGATAATGTAGTGGTGACTTTTGATATCTTCACGTTTCTTATTCTTATGAAAATGAGCATTTGTCAGTTCGCATTCTTTGTCAAAAGACATCGGATCACAGTTCAGTCCATCCATATAAAACTCTTTTCGCAGGATGCTTCGTCCGGATTCATCTACAATCTTTTTCCCGGTTTTTTCATCATGTTCAAACAGAAGGTAATTGATAGCAGCCGAGTAATTTGCATTTCTGCTTTTAATGTGTTTTACGATTGCCATTCATACCACCTGCCAGTTTCAGTACTTCTTTTCTCAATAGGAATAAGTCCGTGATGCACTGATGGATTTCATTTTCTATAGCACGAGACTGACTGCCACCACTGTTAAAATGCTTGGCAATCTGATTGAGATTCGATCCGATCTTTCCATATTCATTGACCAGTTTTCTGAGGTCGTTCATGTCTGCAACAACTTCAATCTGGTGATTGATTTGCTTTTCAAGCAGGAGTTTTCGCAGATATTCTGATCGGCTAATAGATAAACAAGCAGCGCCTTGGTCTAATAAATCCAGTCCGATATCGGTAAGACGTAATCCTATAAAATGTCTGTGATTCAGTTCTTTATCTTTGCTAACCTTATCAGCCAAAACTGGCAATTCAACGACAAGGAGTTGCGAGTGATCTAGTTGGAGGTAACTACTGTTGACCTTGATATCAGGACGAAGTAGTTTAAATATCGCTTTATCCGAAGCTTGGAGCAGTTGATATAAATCTAAGTCAGGTAAAGGAATCTCACCAAACTGAGGACTTATATTAATGGAAATATCGACATGTGACGCTCTCATTTCCAAAATACGATTTGAAAGAAAACTTGCTATTATTGGATTGCTAAGTCTATCCAAGTGTTCTTGAGTCTCTGGATTACCAATGCTAGCATTGTCCGTTTTATAAATTTCAAGTAGGCTAGTAGCTTTGGCGGTATCTTCATTTTCCAAGGCAAGAGAAACCTCCTTGAGATTTTTCTTGAAGTCCCACAGGCG
>OGOS01001458.1_pt1 | contig 15017 bp, 17 predicted proteins | sample 1552701 | NCBI WGS metagenome assembly OGOS01 (sample SAMEA2580128, study PRJEB22360) | human gut metagenome | biome: human gut; feature: human-associated habitat; material: faeces | place: Denmark | collected 2008/2010
TGTCAATGGTCAAGATGACCGCTTCGCGCCATGGACTGCCGCCGCCTGCCGCGCTTTTGGGGCAGACAAGGCGGGCAGGCACAGATTGTGCCTGCCCGCCAAAATCAATTTTTGCATAAATCCTGCCGTATATGGGGCAGGCAGGAAAAAAGCGCAACCGCTTTTCGTCGATTGCGCTTTGGTGGGTGGGAATTGTTCTATGAACTTTTTTACAAAATCACTCCTGCTGGAAATGCCGCAAGAAAACTTCATTCGCCGCTTGCAAGGATTTGTGATACTCCCGGTAAGCGGGGCTAATCCTCTGCATTGCGGGAATGAATACATCGTTATAGCCGCTCTCCCTTTGGAATTGCTTTAGATATTCTTGCAGTCGGTAGGCGGGAGATGCCTTATATTCCTCCGATTTCGCAACTGCTCGATATTGTTCGAGCATTTCCTTGTTGTCGTGAATATACTTTTCCGGGTCTGCCATAGCTGCCGCAAGTACAGCAGATGCGCTTTGCGTCACAGCAACATCAGCATTTTCTCTAATCTCATCAAGATACTGCTGCACATCGCTGGGAACAGCTATTGAAATGCCGTCCAAGTATCGGATGATCGTTTCAAACGCTTCCCTCTGCTCATTCGTTGTGATTGCTTCGCTCAAAAACGGAGCGAAGTGCAAGCATACGAATTTTCCATAGAAGCCCGGAAACTTATCAAGGATACGGTTCAATATGGATTGCTTGTTTTGAAGCGCCTCCACTTGTCCTTCAATATGCTCCCAATCGCCGCTTTCCGCAAGTTGTTTTATCAATGCCTGCTTTGTTTGCAGCTCGACGATTTCAAACTCTTTCCTGTTGAGGACATCGTAAATTGCTGTACGGCTATCATTCTCAAGAATTGTGCGAATCTCTGGAACGGAAAAGCCAAGCCCGCGCAAAACTGCAATTCGCTTGAGCTTCAAAGCATCTGTCTCGGAGAACTGCCGATACCCGTTTTCTGTTATCCTTGGTTGGATTAGTCCCTGCTCTGTGTAATACTCAACTGCTTTTTTGGTCAGGTTACATTCTTTGCATACTTCATTTATGAGCATTGTACTCACCTCCACATACAGGATAAGCTATTCCCCAAGGTGCCAGTCAATAGGTTTTTCAAAGAATTATAGCAGATTTTTATGAACGCTTCTACCTATATCGTTTACGCCGCACTTTTTCGCCGCCTCGCTTGCCGCCCTGCGGCGTTCTGCGCTGTATGGCTCCCTGACTGATACACACCGCTTGGGGACGGTAAAGTTATGGGCGTCCTTTCGGGTGATCTGGTCGGGGTGCTTTTTTGCCAGCAGTTCCAGCTTCTCCATCAGACGGGGATCGTGGGTATAGACCTCAGCCATTGGTTCTGCCTGGTTATAGAGGAGAATGGTTTCCCGTTCCACTAAAGAGAGCTTCATCGGCTGCCTCCTTTCCGCTGGTCAAATTCCAGCTTGAAGTTGGCATACTGTCCATCGTCCTCCAAAACCACAGTGGCATCGTAGGTCTTGCCGGTTTTCTCCGAATATAGCCCCGTCACACGGACACGGCCATCGTTCAGCAGCGCAGACACCACAGCCTTGGTCGGCTGTTTTTTCTTGGCAGCCCACCATTTGTTGTTTTTCCAGATTGCAAATTTGCAAGAATCATTCTGACAGAAGAAGCCTTTTTGCAGTTCTGCAACTTCACCGCCGCAGCGAGGGCATTTGCCCACCACCTCACGGGGCGGAGTGAACAGGTACTCAGTTCCCTTGATGACCTGATAAGTCCCCACCAGATCTTTCAGCATGGTGCTGATCCCGTCCAGAAACTCCTCTGGGGCAAGCTGCCCGCGCTCGATCTCGCCCAGGCGGTACTCCCACTCGGCAGTCAGAAGCGGCGATTGCAGTTGTTCCGGCAGCACTGTGATCAGGGAAACTGCATCGTGGGAAGGGAGAAGCTGCACCGTTTTCCTGCTCTTTTTTCGTTCCAGAAAACCGGCAGATACCAGCTTTTCCAAAATACCGGCACGGGTGGCCGGTGTCCCCAGACCTTTTCGCTCGGCATCCTCCGGCATATCCTCTTTTCCGGCAGTCTCCATCGCGGACAACAGGGTGTCCTCTGAAAGCTTTTGTCAAGGGGGTGCGTGGATATTTTTCATATTACTTACGCAGATTCTCTCTCTGCTTCTGCCTGAATAATGCGTTTCAACCTGTCCTCCGCAGTCAAACCGCTACTATGGTCAAAAAACACTTTGACTTTATAATTTGTTTTGCCTTGCTTAATCACAAAAACTCCATCCGGTTTGTTTTTCTCCGAATGGTTATTTTGGGTGGGTAGTGTACTGTTCACAATATTTGTCATACGATATTCCTCCTTAAATGAAAAAAGCCCGACAAGGAAAGGTCTGACAACGAAGTTCCGACAACGGACATCAGAAAACCTTTTTTCTTTATCGGGCGATACTATCTTTTTACTATTTCCTTTTTCTTTATAATATTGGTTGTCATGGTTGTCAGAGAGGGAAAAGTGCCGCAATATCAAGGCTTTCGGGATTTTTGCCCGACAACCAGACCGACAACCGGCTCGACAACCGAAGCGACAACGGGCTTTTATTTTTGCTTCAACCATTCTTCCGGAAGTCCTAACTGTTCCATTTCCTCTGTCGGGATTTCTTGAAAACCATCCATGCTGTTGTCAGGCTCGTTGTCGTTCCTGATACGCTCCCAGCCTTTTTGTCTGCGGTAAGGCTCTGGAAAATACCTCGGATTGCTGAACGCCCTCCAGCCTGTGACAGCGTTATTCATAATGTCATTGATCTCTCGCAGTTCCCATTGTTTCGGTTCGTCATAATCATGCCCCAGTGCTTCCTTATAAAGCTGTTTGGAACAGACCATGCTGCCGGAATAGCGTTCCAGATAGTCTAAAATCTGTCCTGCCTTTGTGTCCTCCGGCATAAAATCCTTTTGGTGGGCTTTCAGATAATCGTTCATAGCCGGACTGAATCTCAGACGGAAATTGCCGCTTCTGTAAATCTCCATAGCTTCTGCCCACATCTGATTGATATACTCTCTGGAAGCCTGTTCATCCGCCAAAATATGAACCTCAGCCCTTTCAGGATAGACCATAACCGGAACGAAGCGGCGGTTGCCTGTTCGGTCAAGGGGAAGAAAGTCAAGGGTATTAGAAGAACCTCCAAACACACATTGTCGTTTTCTGTCTGCCGGATGTGTTTCATAGGGTATCTTATAGGTTTCCTTTTGTCGGCTCAGAAAGGACTTGATTTCTTCAATGCTCTTAGCGTTGGCGGTTGCAATCATTTCCGACATTTCAATAATCCAATGCCCCTGCATTTTGCGGTACACATTTTCATCATCCAGCTTTTTCAAGTCATCAGAGAACCAGTCATCATTGACCGCAAGCAAACGGAAGAAAGAGGACTTTCCGGCTCCCTGACCGCCTACAAGACAGAGCATAACCTCAAATTTGCACCCCGGCTTAAAGGCTCGTGAGATAGCACCCAACAGAAACAACTTCAATGCTTCATAGGTGTAATCATCTGTATCAGAACCGAGAAAGCGGTGCAGACAGAAGCGTATGCGTTCCGTTCCGTCCCATTGCAAGGCATTGAGAAAATCACAGACAGGGTGGTAACGGTTTTCATTGGCAATAACCGCAACTGCGTCTATGATTTTCTTCTCTACGGTCAATCCATAGTTTTCTTCAAAATATAGGAGCAGATATTTCACATCCACATCCGTCAATGTCGGGCTGTCACGATACCAACCGAGGGGCTTCACAATGTCGATTCTTTCGGTCAGAAGATTTTTTCGGATAGCCCCTTTCAAAAGTGGATCATATTGCAGAACACGCTTATAATTTGCGGCAGTATTATAAACCTTACCTTTCTCGCTCTGCTCTAAGCTGTTTCGGATTTCTTCTACTGTGCATGGTTCTGTCTGCTGACAGTTCTGCAATTCGCTGTTCAAGTTTTAACACCTCCTTTCTCTGTTCTGCCACAAGTGCTTTTCGTTCCTCCAATGAACCATACAGAAGAATATCAAGCAGATATTCGATATAGTTCTTCTTATGCAGTGCTTCTGCAAACAGGGGATTCCATTCCTCATCCGGCTGTTTAGGAGCGTATTTCTTTTCCCATTCTCTAAGAAGATGAAAATAATCCGTCAGCACCTTGTAGCAATGATTTTCTCCTTTTTGATACTTCTGTTCCGGTGTCGGCTCACGAATACGAGGGCGGACACTGGGCTTTTGTCGGCTGTCATAGTTAAGACCAAAATCTTCAGCAAGTTTGACAGCAGCTTCCCTCAGCCCGATACCGAATAGCTTCGCTGTGAGATCAACAGCGTCTCCGGTTGCTCCGCAGCCAAAACAGTAATAGCGTTCATCCAGCTTCATACTGGGGGACTTATCTGAGTGAAACGGACAGCACGCCATACCTGTGCGACCCACTTTCAAGCCATAGGCTTCTGCGGCTTGTCGGGCAGTAACATTTTCTTTTACAACTTCAAATACATTCATGTGACTCCTTTCCTGAAACGAAAAAAGCACCTGTCATTTTCAAAACGAAAACAGCAAGTGCCTTAGAGTTCCATATTTAATTTTAGGTGCAAAAAAGCAGGAGACCTTTTCAGATTTCCTGCTTAGCAAAGCTGTGAAGATTTAATTGTGGTTGGGTTGCCAGTTATACAAACTGGAAATTTTCTTTTTAGAATGAATTATTTAATTTCTACAATAGCACCATATTTCGTATGCGGAAGATATTGTACCTTTAAATAAGTATTTTTATCAATATACCTTGAAAATACTGTGATTTCGATTTCATCATCTTTAACTTTATCATATAGAAAAACACTTCTTCTTTCAGAAGATATATCTGCACCACCATGAGATTGTTCAGTTACATATCCTTCTGCATAACTATACTGTTTGTTTATGATGTAAGGCATATCTAAAACAAAATCTTTCAAATATAAGATTAAAAGAATAGCTACTATAACAAGAATGGTATTAGCCAATCGAAGAAATATTATATCATTTTTTCCAGTATATTCTTTTTTTATCGCTTCTTTATCAAAAAATATCGAATAGATAAGTTTTCTTTTTTTAATTAGATAGATAATGCAAGCAATTAACGCTATAACAAATAATGAAACTCTTATAAACAATCTAAATATAGCAAAATCCATAATATCATCCCCTTAAACTTCAAGTTTGTTGCTTACATTATACTTCATCAACCTAAAGAATGGAAGATTTTTTCTTGCCTCCCAAAGCAAAAGCACCTGTCATTTTCAAAACGAAGACAGCAAGTGTCTTAGAGTTCCACATTCTATTTTGAGTGCAAAAAAGCAGGAGAACTTTTCAGATTTCCTGCTTAGTAAAGCTGTGAAGATTTAATTGTAGTCAGTTTTTCTTATACCATCCGAAATTTATACTTTAATGTTCTCTCATAACAAAAATCAATTTTGTCCTCCAACAAAAATACCGTTTGGGGGATTATCCCATATAAAATTATCCTCAGCCACTTCGCTCTCCAATGCAATTTCAATTTTATATATCCCCACATTTTGGGCATTTTCATCATCCTCACTATACATATAAAAATTCATACAATACCGTTCCTTCTCTGTCAATATGAGATACATACCATCCAATTCCGTTTTCCTTTTACCATAGTTGCTTTCACTTGATGATGCACAATCGCCCTCAAAACTTTGGATACTGCCCTCAATATAATCGAAAAAAGCAGAGATTTCAGTGTCTAAATTCTCAATGTTCTTTTTGCTTTCTTCGGAAAATAGAGATTTGAGTTTCTCTGAATCCTGTTGCTTACATGCCTCGATAATTTGTTGACACATCTTATCCGTTTCATTTTGTTCAGAGCTAAACCAGTCATTGAAATATTTGTTAGAGCAGCCTGTTAAACCGAGTATAATAATCACACTGGAAAGCAACAATACTTTTTTCATATAATTACATCCTTTACTGAATAATTGCAAAATCACTTATTGGATTAAGGTCATTACAAAAAATTTCTTACTATCATTATACTTCATCAACCTAAAGAATGGAAGATATTTTCTTACTCCCTAAAGCAAAAGCACCTGTCATTTTCAAAGTGAAAACAGCAAGTGCTTTAGAGTTCCATATCCTGTTTTTTGCTTTTTGCCTGATCCGTCCGGCTGACTTCACGCTCTGCAATTTCTTTCTTTTTGCGGCTCAACTGCTCTATAATAGAATTTTTGGCTTTCTTCTTGATTTGCTCCGTTCCGGCTTTTTTGACCTCCGGTTTCATCAGCGTGGTTTGGATTTTCTGAATGGTTGATTTCATAGCGTTTGTGATTCTGGCAATCACGCCATCCAATCGTTTCACTGCATACTCAACTTCTTTCTTTGAAGCCTTACGCTCAGGGGAGAGAACCCACGCTTTAGACTGCTCCACCAGCTTAATATCCTCCTTGTGCGTTTCCAGTTTTACAGTATCAGCAACGACCTCAACCGCCTTGTCATAGGCAATATCGGCAACCTCGTCCACCAGAGCTTCCACATCTTCAATCTTCATCGTGAGTTCTTCCAACTTTTGCTCCTGTGCTGCCAGTTGCTCCTTTTGCTTGAAAAGAATATAGTCCTGTTTTTCCAGATAAGCACGACCACCATATTCCGGTTCTTCTTCCAGTTGTAAGCCATGCTTTTTCGCCACATCAAACAACAGCACTCGGCAGGCTGAATCGAAAGTCATCTTGCGGTTATTTTTTCTTCCGACAGGCTTCTCCGGTTCCGGCAGTTCAAATCCCAGTGCTTCCAAAGCCTTTTCCTGTTGTGGGGCAATCTCCCCATATTGATTTTCACAGTCGAACACATGACGCTCGTGAATATGAGGGGTGCTTTCATCCAAGTGCAGTGCCCAATTCAGGATATGGACATGAGAGCCGAAACGCTCATTTACGATTTCCATAAATTCTGTGACGATCTCAATGAGCAGTTCTGGTGGAACATGATTATCAAGCGTTCCAATCTGATAGACCGTTTCCTCTGGGCAGGTCTTTTTGCTTTTGAGCAAATCTCCGGTTTCCTTATTTCTTTCAGGGTGTCGGTTCTTCACATTTCTTTCGTTCTGTCCGGTCACAAAATCACGATACCGCTGACGATAAAAAAGCTGTTCCACATCTTCAAAAGTGGCAGACAGCTCATTTTCCTTTTCGGGATTTTTGAAATTGCGGAAGCCATTGTAACAGTCCCAATAGAGATTTTGTTTGGCTCGTTCTTCGTCAATGTGTTCGCTGTTGGCAATGTCAAAACTGCGGTCATTGTGCTTCGGATTATAAACGCCATTCTTTCCGGCTCGTCCATTGTGCCTTGTTAATTTCACATGAGTTCCTCCTTTTCTTTTTGATTTCCCCGACAGGGGAGAAGGGCAGCGAAGCTGATTCCTTGCGGCTTTCTGCGTCAAGTAATACCCAGTACTAAGTGGCGAAACGCCACTTAACTGGGCAAGGCTGCCGCCCTTGACCTGCACAGGGGTATTGCATTCCCTGTACCCATGCACAAAGGGTTGCACCCTCTGTACTCCCGCCCGAACAAACTGACTTCGCCCCGTCTCAAGCTCTGTCAGTTCCTTCGGTTTTGCAAAACAGTCCACCGGACTATTTTGCAAAAAGAAAAACCGACGCATGATCGCTTTACGCTCAATACATCGGTTTCTTCATCTGACCTTAACGGTCATATTCAGTTGTGGCAGATTAGCCAATTTGAAAAATTATTCTGGCACATCTACTGAGTAGCTCAGACAATCGCCTCTTTTATTGCTTTCCAAATCGTTATAATACCACATATACATCGTTCTACCATATTCTTCATATTCTATAATTCCATCTGGCTTTTGACCCTCTACTTCTAATGAGTAAATTTCTTTATCATGTGCATAGCCAAAAACGAATCTGGTATCTGGATAATTTGGATTTAAGTCTTGTTGAATATCACTTATTGTTAAAGATAAATGGATAAATTTTTTGAAGTCTCCCCCATAAGTGGTATCTGGTGTAGTGGCAGATGGTGTGGCATTTACAAACGCATATTGTGTACTTTCATTTTCTATCTGTTTTTTGCAGCGTGCAATCACAAAACCTTGAACGGGATCGTTATCACTTCCTGCTCGATAGAAAATCGTATCATACTGTTTGCCATTCCATATATGCAATATTTCATCAACATGATTAAGAAAATCTTCTGGAGCTGATAAATCTTCATGTTCTGCTTTTAAGGGGGAATTCAAAATAGCTTCTTCGATAGAATTATAATATGTAAGTTTAGAATCGTCTTTTCCATTATCTGTCAACTTAAACTCGATATACTCATTTCCTTTGTTTTCTTCTTCCGGAACATAAGTATAACGACCATTTTCAATATGGTCATCATAATCAACAAACAGTCCAATACATATCAGCGCTGCAAAAATCAAAAAAACTATTCCTATAACGATTAGCAATATTTTCAAAAATTTTTTCATACAAAAGTCCACCTTCTTGCTTCATTTCAGTAAATTATATCATACCGATATGAACAATTCAATTTACACTCTATCAAGTAGTTTTTTTACTTACCTGTAACGCACATTTCTGCAAAATCCATAGTCCCCGATACTTTCCTCACGGGTGATATACAGTCGGAATTCTGTCAGCTCATGAAATAAGAAAAACCGACGCATGATCGCTTTACGCTCAATACATCGGTTTCTTCATCTGACCTTGACGGTCATATTCAGTTGTCTAACATCGTACTGTTATAAAATCTATGTCATTTACGATTTTTCTTATGCTGATTTGCCCAGTAAGATTTTACAGGGATTCTTCTTCTTTTTATGTCCTCCATAAATTCTTCTTTGTCAATATTACTATCAATGGTAAATAATTTTTCTCCATTTACATATACACGCATAGAACCTTTCTTTCTCTCGCAATAGGTAATATCTTCAAAGTGAAAAGTTCTCTTTCTTCCAAAAGTTGAACGCCATGTGATTTCATCTCCGTTCACTTCCAGTTTCCACATAATCATGTTCAATGAGCCGATTAAAGAAACAATAAAGAAAATACTAAAACCAATTGGTGGCAATAAATCATCTTGTTGAATAGCACTGGCTACCGTAGCTCCCCCAAAAAGAAACACCGCCAATACAAAAAACATAGTAAGTACTTTTTCGGTTTTTATTATATAATGCGTCCTAATTATTCCCTTTTTCTGTTCTTCCTCTCGTTCTTTAGCTCTCTTTTGTTGAAGATTTACAAGATATTTCAAAAGAAGAAGTACAACTAAATAGGGACCTATTTGTGTAATTATATTAAAACACATTCGTAAAAAATCATTCATTTTGCCCTCCATAGTTCCAGCTATATAAAAATGATTGTTTGAAATCGAGTATTAAAAACCTCAATTTTTCATATCTCATTATACTTCATCAACTTAAAGAATGGAAGAAAAAATTTTGTGTACAGAGTTCCTGTTCAAGCCTTGTAACGCACATTTCCGCAAAATCCATAGTCCCCGATACTTTCCTCACAGGCGATAGGCAACGGTCAAAACATCAGGTCTGCACCTGACATTTTAACCGCATATCAGCCCTGATTATCACATTATCCCTGCTGGCTGTTCAGCCCATGCTTTTTCGCATATTCGCTGGCTTTCTGTCTGCGTTCCTCACTGTAAGGCGGCAGGAAACGGATAGACAGACGGGACTTTGCCAGCTCATAAGAAACACCGCCTTGAACATTGGATTTTTCCAGTCGGCAAAGGTCAGGGTACTTCTTAGCAAAAGCAGCCAACCTCTTTTTCAATCCGGCGTTGTGGGTGTAGATATTTGCCTTGTCCTCGCCCTCATTAAAGAGAACGATTGTTTCTTTCTCAATCTTCGTCAGTCTCGTCATAGCAGCCCTCCCTATGGTTTTTCAACACACGCAGCTTGCAGTAAAAGCAGCGATACCACCTTTCAACACCCTCAGCACTCAGCTTGACGGAAAGCATATAAAACAGCTTCTTCGCCACTGGATCGGGTGCAAGGGCAGCTACCATACGCAAACGCTCGACAGTTGCTTTCAGGTTCGGACAGCCAAAGGCATAAAGGGCTTCCATTTCATTCCGGTTCATCTTCATTGTGTTTTCCTCCTTAAAGTTTGATAAATGAAAAGCGACAGACACTTCATAAGGAAATACCTGTCGCTTCGTTTACGATACAAATTTGTTGGTTTTGGACTTGATAAAATCAGCAGTAAATCATTTCCTGTCTGATGATTTCTTCGGCTCGGTTACGGATAGAGTTCATGGACTGTACCCACAACATCTGATTGTCTGCTTTCATGGTTTCGGTCACGCCCTCGGCTTGTTTCATCTGCTCAATGATAAGGCTGCACCTTTCCGTTGCCTGTTCGTCCAGGTCAGCAAGGTAAGTATGCAGTTCGCCGGATAAACAGAGGGCAGAGAACCTTGTAGGGCGGTACTGCTCCAAATATGTCCTGTGCAGTCTGCCCCACATACCGATAGGGCGGTGTTCCTCCGGTAGCTTCAAGTCCGGCACATAGTAATCGCCCACAAGAACATAGTCCAGACCGTTGCTTTTGTCATGGATTCGTGATTTCAATTCTGTCATGCTATTTTTTCTCCTTTCACTTTTTGCCGATTTGATTTGCTTGTGACGTTCTGTTCAACACACACATTGCTATCAGAACTTTTTTCTTCTGCTATACGCTCATGCTCCGCAAATTCTTTTGATTTCTCACGAATCTTTTTCATATACTTACGATTGGATTCTCGTTTTCTGCGAAGTCGTTCCGCCTCTTTTTCAGCAGCAATCCTTTCTTCCTCTGTTGGTTCATGCTGCTCCACAGGTACTTGAAATTGCCCGACATAGTTAAGATATATCTCCACCTCTGTGGTGCGGTCTGCACCTTTTCCTTGTGGCTCGTGAACCAGAATTTTGTCGATAAATTCATTTATCATGGCAGGAGTAAGTTCTGTAATATTCTCATACTTTTTAACCAGCTTTAGAAAACGCTCCACATTATTTTGACCGCCTATAATCCGTTGCATATCAGCGGTGTCAGTCTCAATAATCTTGTTCAGCTCGTTCTGCTCATTTTCATAATCAGTAAGCATACTCTGAAAAAGTCTGTCCGGCAATCTTCCAATCACATTATCTTCATAGATTTTCCTGATAAGCATATCCAGTTCGTGAACTCGCTTCTGATTTCTTTCAATGCGGTTTTTTACAGTTTCAGAAACAGCAATATCTTTCATCGCCGATTCTTCTTGCAGAGAATAAACAAACTCCCGCTCATTCAAAGAAACATAATGGCAAGTCTCCTGTATGGTTTTCAGAATGATGCTTTTAAGTGCTTTTGTTGAAATATGGTGGCAAGTACAATGTCGGTCATACTTCTGATAAGCAAGATTATATGTGGAACATTCATAACAATCTGCCGGATTGGAATAACTTGTCCTTTTTTCGCCTTTGGCAGTATAGTATATTCTTTCTCGCCCTTTCCGCTGCCTGTGATTATACATCGGCGCACCACAATCAGCACAGTAAATCTTTCCGGTCAGAACATTAGGCTCGCCCATAGGATCTGCTTTTCTTACATTCTGTCTTAACTTTTGAGCAAGCAGCCATGTTTCTTCATCGACAATAGGCTCTTGTGTATCATCAAAAACCACCCAATCTTCCTTATCTGCCCTTTTCGTCTTTTTGTCCTTATAGGAATTTTTGAATGTCCTGAAATTGACAGTCTTTCCGATATACTCTGGTCGGGCAATCAGAGTAGTAACCTGATTTCCTCGCCACATATACGGATTTTCTTTGTCATAGTTGCTTGCATGATTTCCAAGTCCCTTTTTGCCAAGATAATAAGATGGTCTTTCAATTTTTTCTTCTGAAAGTTCTCTTGCTATCTGATAAGGTCCTTTTCCCTCAATAGTCATGCGATAAATTCTGCGGACTACTTCAGCAGCTTCTTCATCAATAATCCAATGGTCGGGGTTTTCGGGGTCTTTCAAATAGCCGTATGGTGGGATATTACTTGTATGAGCGTTGCCGGAAGAACCTCTGGATTTCAGTACAGCTTTAATTTTCTTACTTGTGTCCCTGACAAACCACTCATTCATGATATTCAGAAAAGGGGCAAACTCACTGGTTTCTTGACGGTCACTGTCAATACCATTATTGATTGCTATAAATCGAACTTCCTTTTCTCTAAACAGAATGTCAGTGAAAAAACCTACTTGCAGATGATCTCTGCCGATTCTGGACATATCTTTGCAGATACAGGCAGTGATTTCTCCGTTTTTAACACCTTCAACAAGTCTGTTCCATGAAGGTCTGTCAAAGGTCGCTCCACTCCAACCATCATCGGTAAAATGAACAAGATTCGTAAAACCATGTTTCATAGCATAATCTTCAAGCATTTGCTTTTGATGAACTATACTGTTACTCTCTCCAGCATTATCATCATCACGAGACAGTCTTTCATACAAAGCAGTAATGCCATTGCTTTTATCTTTTTTTCTTCTCATGCTGAACTCCTTTCTTCAATTCCTATCCACTCCTTACGCTCACAAAATATCACATCATTGAATGGTTTTGGCGGGGAAGTAAAATGCACTGTCTTTTCTGCCTTTACCGGAGAAAGCGTCATTCCTTCTTCATATCCATATGGAATGGAAGTTTCTTTTTCCGTTTCTTCTTCCGGCTTGGCTTTCACGCACTGGTTCTTAAAGGCATTCCCCGCCGCTTTAAATCCCATCTGCACCGGCACTTTTCCTCTGGCGGTAAAATCATGTCCCTGACATTTGACCGTAATATCCGTCTGCTCATACTGATACTCTTCCCCTGTTGCCTGCACCAGCTGCTGGCAGACCAGCATCATCAGGTTCTTTTTGTCCGCTGTCAGATCAGAGATTCCTTTTTCTACGGCTTCTTTTGTTGGAAGAATCGCATGATGGTCGGATACTTTTGCATTGTTAATCACTCTGGTGATGTTATGTCCCAGCTGTCCATAATCCAAGAACGGAAGTAAGACTGGCATTTTCCCTAACAGTTCCTCTACGGTATCCCTCATATCCTCCGTCACGAACTGGCTGTCCGTTCTTGGATAAGTGATCAGTTTCTTTTCGTACAGGCTCTGAGCGGTATCCAGTGTCTGTTTGGCTGTCATTCCGTAGATACGGTTTGCTTCTCTCTGCAGTGTGGTCAGGTCATAAAGCTTTGGTGCTTTTACTTTCTTTTCCGTTTCTTTTACTGAAGTGACAATAGCTTCATTTCCATGGCATCTGCTTCTTAACTGTTCCGCCTCATCCGGATCAAAGATTTTTGGCTTTACAGCCGGAATTCCATCACAATCGAGTTCCACATTGAAATACTTTTCTTTCTGGAAATTGCTGATCTGTTCGGCACGTTCCACCAACATGGCAAGTGTCGGTGTCTGAACCCTTCCAACGGTCAGCTTTTTGAAGTACTTGGTGGTGTAAGCTCTGGTTGCATTCATTCCTACCAGCCAGTCAGCCTGAGAACGGCATACAGCAGCTTCGGCCAGATGTCGGTATTCCTCTGCGGATCTCAGATGCTGCATTCCATCAAGGATTGCGGAATCTTCCAGAGAACTGATCCATAATCGTTTCACCGGCTTTTTACTTCCGGATAAGTCATAGACATGTTTGAAGATTAATTCTCCTTCACGTCCGGCATCACAGGCATTTACGACGTATTCAATTTCCGGACTGTTGAGCAGTCTTTTTAAGATATAGAACTGATCTTTCTTATCTTCTGAGACTGTAACTTTCCAGTCTTTCGGGATGATCGGGAGATCTTCATATCTCCACTGGTTAAATTTCTCATCGTAAGCATCCGGTGAAACATATTCGGCCAGATGTCCGAAGCACCAGCTGACCATACAGTCGGTTCCTTGTAAATATCCGTCTTCTCGTTCCTGTGCTCCAATCACTTCTGCGATTGCTCTTGATACACTTGGTTTTTCTGCAATTACTAAATACATGATGTATTACCTCCTTCATATAACGAAACGGAGAGAGCATGTTTTACAGCCCCCTCCGCTAAAAAAGTTTATTTATTTTTCATTTTCTTCAAAATCTTCGTCTTCAGACTCTTCCTCATCCGGAACTTCTTCCAGTCCACCTGTTTCCAAACCTTCCGGCTGATCATCCTCATCTTCCTCTTTTTTAGGTTTATAGATCTTGAAGTAGTAGTAAGCTGCCACACCGCCGAGAGCCAAAATCAGGATTGTTGCCATTGCACCCATATTGGTTTTTGCAGATGCTGTTTTCTCCGGATCAATGGTAGCTTCCTTGTCTACATCCTCATTATTTGTTTCATCCAGCACTACCTTTGATTTATCTGGCTGTGGTGTTACGACAGTAGCAGTGCTGTCTTTATCCAGAAATTCGGACAGATCATTCTCATCAATCTGGGATAACATATAGACATTCTGGGATGTGGCACTGCGGTCGATCACGATATAGAAAGTATTATTATTCTTCGTTGTAACTGTAAGAAACTCCTTTGTGGAATCATCGGTAATGTCATCCTTAACTTCGCCATTTCCAGGTGTCGTAAATGCAGTTCCCTGGTCTGTTCCATCTTCCGGCAGCACCTCATTTGTACTTGCCGCCTCATCCTTTTTCTCTTCTTTGTCTGTTGATTGATCTGTCTGAGTTGTCTCTACTTTGGATGCCTCTGCTGATTCATCCACATAGGCAAATGCTGTGGTTGATGCAGTAAAAAGCATCAGAAATAAGTGCTGCTGGATTGATCCGGTTTATAAAAGGTGCATGTTTTTCCACAATATCTTTCATGGTATTGTTCATCAGGCCAGCCAGGAAGCTGCATACCATGGAAATTCCCAGAATAATTCCGATCTTGGCCCCTTCTTTCATCTTTCCCAGACTTCCCACAAAGATTCCCATGGAAACTCCGATCAGCGATCCCCAAAAGCAGATCACAAGCATTCTCCC
>OGOS01001461.1_pt1 | contig 15002 bp, 10 predicted proteins | sample 1552701 | NCBI WGS metagenome assembly OGOS01 (sample SAMEA2580128, study PRJEB22360) | human gut metagenome | biome: human gut; feature: human-associated habitat; material: faeces | place: Denmark | collected 2008/2010
AGGTTATTATATGGTGCGTATGAGAATCCATAAGTCATTGGTCCAAATCCGACCTGACATCCATTTCCCGGCTGTCCTGTTGCTGACATTGCTCCGAATGTTCTTCCATGGAATCCCATCTTCGCTGTTACGATATGATAATGGTTTGGTCCGTATTTTTCGATTCCGTATTTACGAGCCATCTTGATCATTGCTTCATTTGCCTCTGTACCAGAGTTCTGATAGAAAATCTTATCCATTCCAATTGTTTCACATACTTTTTCAGCAAGCAGTGCCTGAGGAATTGTGTATGGATAGTTGAATGTATGCATGATGTCGCCAACCTGATCTTTGACTGCTGCTACAACCTTTTCATTACAGCTTCCTGCGTTATTTACTGCGATTCCTGCATAGAAGTCGAGATATTCCTCACCATTTTCATCGTACATATACATATCTTTTGCTCTCTCTGCAAGGAAATCAAAACGTTCGTATGTCTCGATCATATATTTGTTTACTTTATCTTTAATATCCTGACTTGTTAATCCTGTATCTTTTAATCTCATATCTGCTTCCTCCTCATGATGTTATTGGTTATTTAACTTCTCTGGGCCAGATTTTGTTTATCTTTTTCATTGATAAACTTTAAATAATAAAAAGAAAAGCAAGGGAAACTTATCCTGTTGGTAAGCGCCCTTGCTTAATTTCTATCCTTTATTTTGTACAACTATACAATAACACTGGAGGATTGAATTGTCAATATATCTTTGTTATTTTTTGAAATTTCTTTATTTTTATCTTTTATAATATATTTTATTATTATATTGTATATTTTTTCTTAGTGTTTTATTGTTTTTTAATTTTTTTGTAAAATATTATATATTACATCTGTCCATTATATTGAACATATCATTTTATCATCTTACTACTTCCGTATGATACTTACCGATAATCTACAAACACACAGATAAAACTTGTCTTTTGTTGTGTTTCATTTTTATAATTATGTTTTTTATCTGTTTCAAATCGATAGATTTCCCCTTTTGTGATCTTCTGAACATCTTCACCACACTCAATCGTAAGTTCTCCATCTGTAACTGAAAGATATTCTCTTGTCTTCTCTCCATGGCTGCCACTGATATATTTACCCCCTGGTTCGATATCAATGCGGTAAATCTCTAATTGGTGATTATCTTCATATGGAAAACATGTCCATACTTTGTATTCACCGATCATTTCTTTTGTTGGTGTCATCTGATCTGGTGTTACAAGGCAAGATTCCATTGGCGGAGCATCAATTAATTCTTGGAATTCGATTCTTAATCCGCTTGTGATCTTTCCTAAAACACCTAACGATGGATTTGCTGTTCCTTTCTCAATCTGAGCTAACATACTTTTACTAACACCTGTTTGTTCTGATAGTACATCAAGACTCATGCCCTTGGAAGTTCGAATTCTTTTTAGGTTGACAGCTACATTGTGAGATAGGTATGATTGATAATCCATAGGAGACTCCTTTTTGCTTTTATTATCAGTTTCTTCATTTCTGCGTGTTCTAATGCAAGTATTATTACTATTCTTATGTTATCTGCAATACTGCTTTAATGCAAGTGCAATTTTTTACATAACCATTCCTTTTTTTAATGCAAACAGTTGCGAAAGAAAGAGGTTTTTATGTAAAAGCTCTATCAAACATCTATTCAAATTATGACGTTTGATAGAGCCTTGTCTTTCTGCTGTCATTTCGTTATAATAGGATTAATCGAACATATATACGGGAGGAATTTTATTTTGGATCAATTATTATGCCAATTAAACCAGAAACAACTAGAAGCTGTTACATCTACAGAAGGTTTTATCCGAGTGATCGCAGGGGCCGGTTCTGGAAAAACCAGAGCATTATCTCACAGATTTGCCTTTTTGGTTAACGAAATTGGAATTTTGCCAGGCAATATCCTTTGTGTTACTTTCACAAACAAAGCTGCTAACGAAATGAGACATCGGATTCATAATCTCATTGCTGATAACGATACTGGTTATATTAATACCTTCCATGGATTTTGTGTATCCATTCTACAGGAAGACTCCCATGCCGTACAATATCCAAAGAATTTTCTTGTTTTAGACAATCAGGATATTGATTCTATGTTAAAGATCATTTATGAGGAACGCGGACTTACACTTCGTCATAAGACATTTTCAAAGGCAAGAGATATGATCGAGATGTATAAATTAGAACGATATCCTAATTATTATCTTGATCTGATCACAATGTCCCTTGATACATTACGGCAAAAATATTTGGGGGCTACCGATGTGAATGATATCATTTTTTATGGATATTTATATCAGGAGAAGAAATGTTTTGGTCTCGATTACAACGATCTTTTGAAATTTTCTCTTTATATTTTTGAAAAGAATAAAGAGATCCGTTTAAAATGGCAGAAACGTCTGGAATACATCATGATCGATGAGTTCCAGGATATTGATAAGATTCAATATCAATTAATGAAAGTCTTATGCGGATATCATAAAAACCTCTTTATTGTAGGAGACCCAGATCAGACGATCTATTCCTGGCGTGGTGCAGATATCAACTATCTCCTTAATTTTGACAAAGCTTTCCCTGATGTTAAAACGATCATGATGAATGAAAATTATCGTTCTACTCCTCAGATCTTATCGGTATGCAATTCACTGATCGATAAGAATAAAAATCGTATGAAAAAGGACCTTCTGCCAATGTGTCATAGCAAAAATTCAGTGCTTTATTATCACGGAGATACTTCAGAAGAGGAATCTGATTGGATCGCAGATCAGATCATAAAATTACATAAAAAAGATATCTCATATAAGGATATCACGATTCTTTATCGTGCTCATTACGTTACCCGAACCTTGGAAGAGACATTGTTAAAAAAGAAAATCCCATATAGCATCTATAGTGGAATTCAATTTTTTGAGCGAATGGAAGTAAAAGACGCACTGTCTTATCTGCGTATGATCACATACAAAGATGATCTCTCTTTTTTAAGGATTGTGAATGTTCCAAAACGAAATATCGGTAAAAAACGAATGGAATTTCTTCAAGCATATGTAAATGCTCATCACTGTTCTTTTTATGAGGCATTAAAAGAATGTGTGGAAGATCCAATTTTTAAAGGAACAGATGCAAAAGATTTTATCTCATTGATCGATGCTTTTTCAGTGACTTATGAGCAACGAACAATTTCTGAAGTTTTATCTGATATTTTGGATCGAAGTGGTTATGAAGAAATGCTTCGAACTACTGGAAATCAGGAACGTCTTGATAATCTGGCTGAATTAAAACAAGCTGTTTATGATTATGAAATATCTTGTGGCGAAGAAGCTCTGCTACCTGATTATCTTGATCATATTGCCCTATTTACGAATAGTGACGTTACTGATGATTCTGACAAAGTAAAATTGATGACCGTTCATGCTGCAAAAGGATTGGAATTCCCACACGTATTCCTATGTGCATTAAATGAAGGAATTTTTCCTTCCAAGAAAACCTCTACAATTGAGGGAATGGAAGAGGAACGTCGTCTTGCATTTGTTGCAATGTCACGTGCCATGAAAAGTTTATTTTTAAGTGAATCGCACGGAAAAAATTTTGATGGATCAACCCGTTACCCATCTAGATTTATTTTAGATATCGATCAAAAATTTTTAGAATACGTTAAAAAGCCAGAAGATACTCTGATCGCAGAAACCAAAAATTACATTCATTACAGTAATCGCTATTTAGATGGTTATGTCACTGAACAAACTTTTCAGGTTGGTGATAAGATCATTCATAATGTCTTTGGACAAGGTAGGATTAAATCCATCCTTTCTGATCGAAATGCATATATGATCAAATTTGAACAAATAGAAACACCTCGGATCATTTCATTTCGGGTTCCAATAAAAAGAGCTTAAGTTTTATGTAAAAGAACTAATCGTAAATATCCTGCTATCTCTGATACAGCTTCTGTCATTTTGGTACTTTCATATAGGTATAATAAAATTGCTCGAAGTCCATGATTCCTTAACGTCCCTGGGACCTTAAGTCCGCATATCCGAAACCGAAAAGATTCCCTGATGACATATCTGGAAGATGGCCGTTGCAGTCTCAGCAATAATCTGAGCGAAAATACGATCCGTCCGATCACGATCGAACGAAAGAACTGGCTATTCTGTGATTCTACAGATGGAGCACACGCCAGCGTGGTCTGCTTCACAATGATCGAGATGGCAAAAGCATATGATCTAAATGTTTATAAATATTTAAATTTCTTATTGGAAAAACGGCCAAATGCAAGAACTACCCAAAAAGAATTAGAAAAGCTAGCACCGTGGAATGAAGAAGTACAAAGGATGTTTGCTAGAAAAATGAAGTAAAGTACTAGCATTCTATCATTCTAGCAACACCCTAAGATTAATCGTTTACTTTTAGTATTAAAGTTTACAGATTAGATAAATCATTACGCGAGTAAACTCGCAGATATTATAGTGGATCACTCCACTTGGACAGATGGTTCAGTCCAAATTGGACAAGCAGCTCTGCCACATAAGAATATTCATGAAACTCGATTTAACATATAACCATAATTTATAAATACTCTTTTATTGTAAAGTTTCATTTATTTTGTCTAAAGTACAAATTAATTTATCTAATGCCTTTTGTTGTTCATACGGAAATTCTTCCCATTCAAGAAGCTCTTCCTTTAATTCATCTAACTGAATTTTGTTTTTATCTAAAAATAATTCTTTTTCCCATATCTGATATTGATCTTCTCTATTGCATTCTAATATTTCCTGAATTACTGAAAATAGTTCCTTTTCAGAATTATTCGCCATATCCTGAAATAAGTTCAGTGTTATATTTAGCATATGTGCTGCTTTTTCTCTAATTGTACCATCTGATTGTCCAAACCAAATACTCTTATTATATATTTCTAATGTTTCATCATATTTTTCATCTAAATCATATAATGTATCTAAATAGCTATGATAATCAGCATATTTTCCAGCTGCATTTAATAATTTACTTTTAATTTGTTTTATTTTTGATTCCATATTTTATACCTCATCTTTATATTTGTTTATTTTATTCCAGAAAATTTCTAGCTCTTCATGAATACCAAATTCATGAAGTAATCCTTTTTCTTGAATCATTTTTAACGTTATTTTAGAAATTCCTTTTTGCTTTATTATTCCAACCTCTTGTAATTTCTTAATATTTTCTTTTGTAAATTTTTCTTCAATATTAGACCACAATTCTGAACCTGAGAATACTTCAATAATTTGTAAATCTGTATCCCCATTACCAATTCCTCCTGTAATTTCATTATTTTCACATTCATATTCATAATCCAAATAATCAATCAGCTTATCTTCCCAATTACCTTTATGTTGTAATAATTCCTGATATATACCTTTTATTGCTGGAACTAATAAATATTTTTTAAAATTAAAATAATCAGTCTCATATAAATTTGTACATACATATACAATCTTTTCATAAATATCCGGGCCATCTAAAAAATCTTCTTTAATTGATTTATAAAAATCAGCAATTTTATTTTGTGATAATAAAATACCTAGTTTCAGATATATTAATAAACTATCATTTAAGCATCGATACCAATGTTGAGATTTTATTAAAATTCCTGCTTCTACCATATTAGGCAAAAACATTTCATTCTCTAATATAATATCTGAACACATTTCTTTTAGTTGTTCCTGTGGCCATGTAGAATTCTCTCTATAATTAACATTCTCTATAAATTTATAAATATCCTCTTGATTTAAATTACTTTGTTTTAAAACGTAGTTTATAAATTTTTTTGTTATATCACATATATTATCTGGTAATTGCATTTCATAATTTATAAATTTTACTAGAAAATTCAAAGAATCTTCGTCATTTATAAACTTATCCAATAATAGGTCATCTTGCAAATTCTTTGAACATAGAATACTTTTAATTTCTGATGGAATGCCACTTTGTGCTATCCATTCAGGCAAATTGTCAATTTTTTTGGGACGTATAGGAAATAAAAAGTCCTTTTCAAATTCATTCTGTATTTCTTTTATATCCTGCTTTTTCATATTATTTTGAAAAAATATTTCTTCATTATTTGTATCTTCATCTTCTATCCAAGAACGATATATTTCTATTTTTTGTTTTAAATTTTCAGGAATTTCAAGTTTATATTGGAAAAAACATTCTTCACATAATACTATGGAACATTCAAATTCCTCTTTATCATCTTGCATTGCTGCCATACAAATATCTGCTGTATAATATTTTTCTAAATACTGAGCAATTTCATATCGATGTTTTTCTAAATATTTTTCCCATACATCAGGAAAATCATCGTTTATTTCTATATCATACATAGCTATAGATTTCCAATTTCTCATCAAAACATCCATATATATTTCCAAAATAGGCATAACATTTTTCAACAATCCATTTTTATACATTACAGAAATAGCTTCTGGCATAACACGCAAATCTTCAGATAATACTAATTCCGGATAATTATTGATATTACGCATAATTATCATAAATATCTGTTTCATTTTATTTTTTATATTATTATCATTGCCAGTATTATACATTGTAAGAAGTTGAATAAATCTTCCCATCCCAATATCACTATATTTTTCATATGTTTTGAAATTACTATTATATTTTTGTATCTCTTTATCATTATATTGCAATATAATTTTATATTTATCATAAAATAATATAGAATCTGTATCAATTGCATCTAATGCTTTCTCATATATAGTTTCATATATTTCTATTGGGGCTCCTATAATATCCAATATTCTCAAATATTCTACATACTGTGAATAATACATACAACTGTCATCTATAATATTTTTATAATGAAAAAAATTATTTTTTAGTAAGTCAATCAAAAAATCTTTTGCTGATGGATTTTGAAATGTTACAACTAACACTTTGTCAGCCGTAACGTCATATAAATCTGTTCTAATTACTGTTTTTTCTAATTCAATTTGCACTTCAAAAAAGTTTTTCCATTCATATGAATTTTCTTTTTTCTGTATATAATTATTATAAAATTTTCTTAAAATGCTAGCTTCAATAGGTAATGGAGCAATTGCCATTATTACATATAATATTCGAGCTTCTTTTGATAAGCCATTAAAGATATCTTTCCAAAAATCCAAAGGACACTCTAAATATCTATCTAAAATTCTCGTACACTTATCTGGTAGCATATTTGTTTCCACCGATTCAAAAAACATCTCTAACACACGTGGATTATAATTTTTTGAATTAATTACTAAATTCCCATGCTTCATTAATTCATATGTCTGTTTCCATGCTAATTCTGCGTGTTTTAAATGGCCATAATAAATTTGCAATTTATCAGCATCAGAATATTGTTGTATAAGGCACTCCAGTTTATATTTTTTTACAATATTTCGTAATTCTTCATTATACTTTAATCCTTGTTCTAAAACATATTCTCTTGTAGTTATAATCAATATACAGTCATTTCTCTTTTTGACAGTTTTAATAATTCTTGTTAACTCTTTTGACACATTCTGCACTTTAATTTTCTCTAATTGATTGCCACCCCAGAAATCATCAAAAAAAATAACTTTTTTCCCATTAATTTTTAGTGCTGTATATAAATCATTCATATCAGAAACATTTATAAATGTTTCTGTATGATATTTTCCAAGATAAAACAATGCTACTTGCTTTCCTAACATTGTTTTACCGACACCTGGTTCTCCAGAAATAATAACTGTTTTATTTTTATGTACTTTCGAAATAATTTCCTTATAAACTGAAGTCTCAACAAAAATTTGCTTCTCTTCAATCATATCCGCATAACACATCTTTGATTTCTGCAATAATACACCATTTACAACATCAAATAGTTTCCTATTTAATATATTTGTACTAGGATACCATAATTGATAATATTTATCCTCAATTTCTTTATACTTTGGCATACTAAGCAAATTATTTAAATCTGCCTTCATAATAACATCTTCCGAACATTTTATATACTCAGACATAATATCTAAAATATCATCTTTTTTTTGCACACTTATATCTTCAGATAACACAAGAATATATCGATCCACGCGCTTTCCATTTTTAATGAGTAGATCCATTTTTCTTTTTTCTTCTTTCATTGTGTTTAAAATGGTAACATTCATATTTTTATATCTTTTTACTTGCAAAATAGTTATATTACCTTCTTGATCAATAAATCTCCCATCAATTCCACCATCTTTTCCTTCAGCAAATGATTCAATAAATTTATTTTCTTTTATCTGAATAATATCTCTTGCAAAATTCTGAAATTCTTGTGGTGTAAATATTGAATTATATTCGTATGATTTCATATATATCCTTTCATCTTTCAACTTCAAAATTTTCTCTTTTCATAATTCTATAATAAATAACAATTCTTTGTTTTTTCATTTATATTGTCTTCTCTTATTTTTATTGCCAAAATTGATCATCCATCCAATGATCAAAATGGTAAATATTATCTTCTGTTAAATATATATTTGAATACAAGAATGTTACTATATCCATATCTCCAAATAAATCAAAAATCCAATCCTGCCAATCATCATCCAATTGTAAATCACTGATATCCATCAATATTTCTGATTCTTGCACCATCAAATAAATTGCTAATTCTTCTAAAACACTATGTGTAACTATTTCTAAGTTCATCTTAGCTTGTTGGCGGAATTTACAAATTGTAATGTATAATGCATATAAAAATTCATAATCATATCGAACATAAAATTGTTGTGGTAATGTATATTCTAAAAATGAAACTTCTATCTGTCCTATATGAGAATATCTTGGCATTTTAGATAGAGTTTCTAAGTCTTCTTTTACATAATCAAATAATATGTCACTTCCTATTGCTAAAGATGCTGCTGCAATTTCTCCGTAATTTTCCTCAATATAATCTGACCACATTTCATACTTTCGACATTCTGCAATATTAAACTTTTCTTCATCAATTTCTTCTTGCATGTAATTCCAATTTAATGCTTTACAAACTCCTCGATACTTGTCCTCTCGAATTGATTCTCCTGCTTCATATCGACACCATGTTTTTGTTCCAACCCCTGCCCTTTTTGCTGCTTCTTCAATTGTAAATCCTAGTTCATTTCTTCTTGATCTAATTTTTTTGGCTAATGTTTGACTTCCTTGTATTGATTTACTTGCCATAACACCTCTCCTTTTCTGACATGTCGATATATTGTCATTATATCACTCATAAGCATTCTGTCAATATAAAAAAGCCATTACATGATATGCCTTTATTTTATATAAAACATATCATAATAACGACTTTCTTCTTTATTTTTGAATTAATATTTTCAACTAATTTATGCTGCTGGAATCTTATTTAACATATTAACCTTATCTATGAATTCTTTCATATCTTCAATATACTCATAAGGTGCATATTCTGAATATATATCCGGATCATCTAAAATAACAATCTGTACTCCTTCAGCTCTTAATGCTTCTAAAGTTCCTGGCAAACATCTTGCCTCATTAAGTGTTTTGCATCTATATGCTATACATCCTTGTTGATCAAAAATTTTCGCTATTACATATATTGATTTATCAATCATTTCTTTTTCCCTCCATTTCTTTCAAATTTTTCAAAAATTCTTCTTTATTCTTTATTTTTCCATCTACATATTTTCTATACAATTGGTACCCTATTTCTGGATTTTTATATTTATATATATATTGATGACTCCATATGTTAAATAAATAATCCTTTCCGCACCAAAGTTGTATTTCTATTGGATACGCCATATTATCTCTTTGATAATATAAATGAATTGCTCTATATCCGTCATCTATCTTCTTTCCGTTTCGTAAATCTACTACACGAAAATAATCCGGATATTCACGAGGGTATTCTTCAAATTTTAAGCGAAATCCTAATATGTCATTAAAACATTGTTTAAACCCTCCGCCTGTTTTAAGAGTCTTTTCATATTTCCTTTTAATAGAATCTTCACTTTTAAAACGAGATCCAATAAGATTTTCTTGAAATATTGTATCTATATAGCTTGCCCTATATTTTTCTATATCATCTAAAATTATCGGTAATGGTGTCTTTCGAAGTGAAATCTGCTTTAAACTTCTTCCTAATGTTGAATGATATGATAAAATATCTAATACTTCTTTCGAAATAAATTGATCCACCTATTTCACCTCCATATATTTTAACATTATATTATTTCTATTGTATACGTGTTTAATTTTCTTTTAATGCTATTCTAGCATATTCATATATTTTCTACAATGAAAAAGCCACTGTAAATATTACAATGACTTTTCTGTATTTTTATTTAGATGTCTTTTGCAACGAATATAATTTAAATGGGTATTTTGTCTGGAGTTTTTCGAATATTTTATTCTTATTTATACAATTTATTTTATAAACTGATTTCTTAACGTCTCAGGGCACTTAATAAGTTTATCAAAAGCAATGTTCCGGTTACTAAATCCCAGACTGGAAAGTCTGAGAATCTCACGATATTGGGTCATCGCTGGGACCTCCTTTATAATAGATTTACACCTAATAAAAGTGTATAAAACTATTATAAAAGAACTGGCTCAATAAATCCGGAATAGTGGCTCAACTTAAAATGGAATGGTGGCTCAATCATATCGGACAGATGGCTCAATCAGACCAAGATTATTCACTCATGGTGATATTTTTAAATACGTTGCAAAATTAACATTTAAAAGTCATTACATGATTTACTTGCATATAGCAAAATATCATTTTCTTTGGAAATAGACAATCTACGCATCGTAGAGTATGTATAGATTGTCCTGATATGTTTACGAAAATACAAAGAAACAGAGATGTGTCTGAATCTTCACATACTCTGATTTCTTGTTTTTTATTTAATTTTTTTGCTCATACGATTATACTATGTCTACAGAACTTTAAGTTCTATACCTAATTCTATACATAATCTATTGATGACTGTTTTATTAATATATTATCATTATTTAAATTTTTTTGTAATTTCCAATATAAATATGGAAGAACATCATAAGCATTTCTAATTTTGGGTCCTAAAATAATCGCTTTTATTTCTGTTTCTATTTTCAAATTAATATAAATACGTGGCACACTACCTTTTCTAAAACCAGTTTCTTTAAAATCATGTTCCTTTCCAAATCTAGTAAAAAAAATACGCACTTCTTCTTCGTTTTTATAAGCATCTTTTTTTATCAGATACTGGACTCTATTCAAAATTCGATTAATAACATTTTCTATTTCATCCTGTATCTTTTCCTCAAAATCATTTCTATATTCTTCAAATAAATCATATATTTTTTTTATTTCATCAACCCATATTGTTACATCTTTTCCAGAACTTGTACAAAATTTCTTTCCATCATAATAGGCTACATTGTATAATTGATAATTTTCTTCATCTTGTAAATTATTTATATTGATGTCTTTTTTACTTTCAACTAATTTTTTTCCTTCTTCAAACATTTTTTGATTAATTTGAACAAAACAGCCTTCTCCTCCATCACCATATTGTACCCACATTGGTAAACTTTCTACTTGGGTTGTAAATGATTTTAAAAATACGAATGTGTTATCATAATTAAGCCCTTTTGACGATCTTCCTTCCCTACCTAGATATTCTGCTAAAACTTTTCCTTCATTTGGGTCATTCATATGTCGTGCATCAAATAATGATAATCTGCATTTTGTATTGTCATCTTCATCATTTAAAACATAATATAATGATTCTAAACTTGTATAATATCCTAATTTAGCTGATGTATCATTAAATACTAATTGCTTCATTAATGAATTTGATGCATCTACCAAATAAAAGAAAAGCTCTATAAAATTTGGTAAAGTCTTAAATTCTTTCTTATATTTATTATAGAAGTCAAAAATAGGACTGTATATTTTCCCTCCATCTAGCATACTTACATGTAAATCACTATAATATTTTGATGTTTTTTTTAACCATTTGTTAAATGCCTCTTTATTTCCTTTATTTTTTAAAAGAAGTTGTAATGATGAAAAAAAAGCCATTTGTTTACATTTGAGTAAATCTTTTGACTCTGGGAATAGCTTCTCCATTTTTTCACATGTTTTCAATACACTTGTAAATTTTTTTAATTGAAACAATATATTACATTGAATAATTAAACACATTTCATCTGCGTCATTATTTCTTATATTAGAAATAGTTTCCAATGCCGACAACAGTAATTTTTCTGATTCTGTAGATACCATAGCTTTTTCATATTGAGCATACGCTAAATGTAAATAGCTATATTCATAATCTTTTAACTTTTCTTCTCTTTTTGAAATTTCTTTAATACAATTATCCCATAAATTTCCCCTATAAACAGATCTTTGATACATTCTATATATTAAATCAGAAACATATAATACATAATTCCCATCATAAAAAATTACTGAAATCTCATCATCTTCTCCATTTTCAATTGTTAATATGTATCTATCTATCGCTTTCCAATAATATTCAAAAGCTTTTTCATATTCTTCCATTTTTACATATTGCTCAGCATATTCTTCCCATATCCATGCTACTTGCGCACAATTGTTACCATTTAATATCTCCGCTTGCTCTTCAACAGCAACTAATCCTACTTGAAAAATCTTATTTACTAACCTATTTACACGATAATGAGATTGTAACTGGCATAATTTATTATTTAAATCTTCAAGTATCATATCAACAAACATAGGTTGCCACTCATACATAAAATGATAATTATAATATAATTCATACTCATATTCTAAACACATAATTTCCTCAAACTGCTCATTTGTCATCATTTCTTGTTTGTTCAAAAGAGTCTGAAATAATTTATTAAATATTTCTTCTATATATAATATTTCTGTCCCTGTGGGTTCTTTTTTGTATGTTGATTCAACTATTTCTCCTAATTTCTTAATTTCTTCATCCATTTTATTTTCCATAATACAACCTTTCTTATATTATCAACTTTATAAAATCAGTACATCGTTCTACAGAACATATGTTCTATACGTGGTATTATAACAAAAAATATATCATTATTCAACTTAATTTAATTGTGAAACTATAATTATTACACCATAAAAAACAAAAAATACTTATATCGTAGAAAATAACATCTGCTTCCACTCAGTACAACGAGAAAACTTGCCCAGACATCTCATACCTGTTAAATCAGGAAAAATATTTCCTAGTATTTCTGGAAAACGATGAAGTACTAATGTAAACGCACAATAGCACGTACCTAGACAAACAAAAGATCATTTTTTCATGACCTCTTGTTTGTCTTTTTGATCTCTTTTGGTAACTTTTCTGACCACGGAAGTAAGTCATCTAAAAATGAACGATCGGTATCTTCCATATGTTTTGGAATCTCTGTCAGCACCTGACTACGAGAGTAAATTTAGTCCGAAACCTTTTGACGACTAAAGAACTTCCTGCTTCTGTTGGCGCCAGCTTACTTGATATCAACCGTACAAGTATTTATTACAAAGGATCTCCAGTATCTGATGATGAACTGGCATGTAAAGAGATCATTGATCATCTCCATACGGATAATCCAACCTGTGGTGCAAGACAGATGTCTGCACAATTAAAAGCCAGAGGATATAGAGTCGGTCGTCGGAAAGCCAGACGATATATGAATGAAATGGACATTCATCCAATCTATCCTAAGATGAATCTGTCTAAGCGTATGCAACAGGCAAAAGTCTGCCCTTATCTACTCCGCAACGCTGTCATCGATAAGCCAAATCAGGCATGGTCCATTGACATTACATATATCCCGATCAAACACGGATTTCTGTATCTGACTGCAGTGATCGACTGGTACAGCCGCTGTATCGTCGGATGGGAAGTAGATGATACTCTTGATACCCGAATGGTGCTAAATGCATTAAATAAAGCATTTAAGATAGCCAAACCTCAGATCTTGAACTCAGATCAGGGATGTCAGTTTACCAGCCAGCAATATATCGATTTTGTAAAAGAAAATGGTATCCGTCAGAGCATGGATGGAAAAAGTCGTTGGGCTGATAATATCATGATCGAACGATGGTTTCGAAGTTTTAAGTATGAAGAAGCTTACCTGACACAATATAATAATATCAAAGAAGCCAGAGCAACTATCAAACGATATGTTCACACCTATAACTTTGAAAGATATCATTCTGCATTGGATTATCACACACCAGCGGAATATTATTATCCTGCAATGCTGATGTCATATGTAGCTTAATTATCTGTAAAGAAAACTAGTTCATCCTACGTACATCTCTACAGATTAGGTTTTATAAAGATCGCTGAGTTCCATTCCCTCCACAAAAGCACTCAGTAGGCGGACCGGATCATCTGCTGGGATTAAAATTTCAAGATCCAGTGGAAGTTTGATTTGATAGTACAGAGAAGATAAGGTATAATCTTTCTGTAAGATTTTGTTTTTGTTCATATTTAAATCTTACACCAAGAGCCGGGCTTTGCGAAGCCCGGTTCTTATTCTTTTTTGCAAAAAAGACTGCCGCTTAATGCGCAATGTCATTAAGTTAAGATGATATAATAGGAATCGCTATATCAGAAATGATATGGGGTTCCTTTTTTGCACCTTTTTACAAAAAATGCTTGCCACCGATTCAAAAATGTGCGGCCGCTTTCGCTATTGAATGAAAATAAGATTGCGAAAGCGGCCCTTGTAATTAAGTAGGAAATTAATTGCAAGGAGGTAACAAATGAATTCACAACAAATTAAAGAAATTTTATTATCTGAAATTCACGAGGTGTCTATCAACTATGAAAAATACTGCAATAATCCCAAACGTGATTTTTCTAGAAAACGCAAACTACCATTTGAACTAATGCTGAAAACATCATAGGAATGGGAAGCAAAAGTATTACAAATGAATTGATTGACATCTTTC
>OGOS01001465.1_pt1 | contig 14973 bp, 18 predicted proteins | sample 1552701 | NCBI WGS metagenome assembly OGOS01 (sample SAMEA2580128, study PRJEB22360) | human gut metagenome | biome: human gut; feature: human-associated habitat; material: faeces | place: Denmark | collected 2008/2010
TGGTATTAATGCTTTTAGCAGCTTTTAGCCTAGTATATTCTAGTTACCATATTATTGAAACTGGCGAGCGTGGTGTAGTACTGCGTTTAGGAAAGTTTACTGGTATTATGAATGAAGGTTTGAATTTTAAAATTCCTTTTATGGAAAAGGTTGTACCAATGAGTATTCGTGATGATAAGTTTACACTTAAGCTAGAGGTTTCTAGTAGTGATATTCAAAGCATTTCTGTTGAAGAAAGCTTGGTATATGCACTTAATCCTGAAAGCGTAGGCAAGGTTTATCAAACCTATGGTACTAAATATGCAGATATTTTGATTCGTCCTGCTTTGGCAGAAATTACTAACAGTGTTATTGCTGCCTATCCTATCGAGCAGTTTGTTGAGAAAAGAACTGAAATCAGTAATAAAATTCGTGAGAAATTTGTTCAGCGTATGGAGGGAACTGGTGTAGTTGTCAAATCTCTTAGCCTGACTGAGCATGATTTTAGTGATGAATACAATAAAGCTATTGAAGCTAAAAAGGTAGCGGAGCAGGGTGCGTTAAAGGCTAAGTATGACTTGGAACGTGTTACCTTAGAGGCAGAGGCTCAGCTGAAGAAGCAAAAATCCTTAAATGAGCTTGTATTGCGCGAAAAAGCTATTGATAAATGGGATGGCAAGCTTCCTCAATACTATAGTGGCGACAATCTGCCCTTTATTAGTTCTAAATAAGACTGAAAAATTATGGAGAAGTGAGCTGTGCTTCTCCATATATGCTTTATAATACTTGTGAAAATATGCTAAAATATGGTGTAAGAGACTGTATAGCCATAAGAATTTTTGCGGATTGCGCTGAGTGTGATTTGTAGAATAATGATTGTTTTTAGGTGGGAGGTACATATTTTGAGAAAATTTTTAGTTGTAGACTTTGAATTCACTACTTATACAAGACCTGTTGGCAGACCTAGCGGTTATTTTTCTGAGATTATAGAAATTGGTGCTGTGCTGCTCAATGGTGATACCTTTGCTGAAGAAGGACGCTATCAAAGCTTTGTAAAGCCCAAATTCTTCCCTAAGCAGGCTAAGGATTCTTTGGCGTTTTGTATGATTACCGATAAGGATATGAAAGCCGCTATTGAATATCCTGAGATGGTAAAAAAGATGGCAGATATGTACGTTCCTGGCGAAACATATCTTGTTGCCTGGGGCGATAGCGACTACAAGGTAATTGATACTGCCTGCCAACGCTACAAGATTGATAATCCTATTCTTAAGGAAGATTATCTTGATTTAGCTTATGCTTATAAGCTGATGCATGATCATAACTACACCACTGGTCTTAAGGCTGCTACTGAGGAGCAGGAGGTAGACACTGCAGGCTTGTGGCATACTGCCTTTGATGATGCCAATAACACAGGCAAGCTACTGAAAAAGCTGATTGAAAAGGGCTGGAAGCCTGAGGATTATTTCCAAAAGCTAGCAGAGCTGGAGGCGGAAAAGCAGCAATAAAGATATTTTATAAATATTAGTGATGTTAAGGAAAAGGAGGAGTACGAGGATTGAGCGTGCTTCTCCTTATGTTTTTGGAAAATTAGTATATTTGTAGTTGGTTATGGGCGATAAGTTATTGATGGTATAGGTGGAGCTTCATTAGAATAAATGTCGCCTTGGTAGCGACCAACGCAGAAGAAGTATTTTATATAATAGGTATGTAGGTTGAAGAAATACTTAATGTGGGATGTCCTTTAGGCTGTGTGGGAGCTGCATGGAGGAATACATGGTGGCTATAGGAGAGGTGCTTATGAGCAGACATAAATTACGTAAATGTCCTAAATGTGGTAGCAATAATGTGGCAGAGATTTTGTATGGTATGCCTGATTTTAATGATTACAAGCTGCAGGCAGATTTAAAGGCTGGCAAAATTGTTTGTGGTGGCTGCTGTATAAGTGGGAATGACCCAGAATATAGATGTAATGAGTGTGGCTGTGAATTTGGAAAAGACTGTTAAGTAATGAGTTTGGGGAGGTAGTTGCCAATGCCGTTAAAGATAGTACGCAATAATATTGTTAATATGGAGGCTGATGCCATTGTAAATACTGCCAATTATTTTCCTATTGTTGGCAGTGGTGTTGATTCAACTATTTATGAGGCAGCGGGCTTTAGGCAGCTTTTGGGTGAACGCCAAAAAATTGGCGAGATTCCCTACGGTGATGTAGTGGCTACGCCAGCCTTTGCTTTGAAGTCTAAATATATTTTTCATGCGGTGACACCTTGCTGGCGAGGTGGTGATAATGGCGAGGCTGAGCTTTTGCGCAGCTGCTACGAAAAAATTATGCAGTTGGCGATTACTTATAATTGCCAAAGCATAGCTATGCCACTTTTAGCAACTGGTAACAATGCTTATCCTAAGGGACTATCTTTGCAGCTGGCTACAGAGGTTATTACCTCATATTTAGCTAATTTTGACATTATGGTCTACTTAGTAGTATACGACAAAGCTTCCTTTACTGTGGCTGGTAAGCTGTTTGCAGACATAGAAAGCATGCTGGATGAAAGCGATATAAAGGACGAGTATTTTTATGAGGAATTTGAGTGCTTTGAAAAATTTATAGACAAAGGCTATAAAGAAAATAGAAGGCCTCATAATGATTATCAAGAGAAGCTATGCTGTTCATTAGAATACGATGATGTTCGTGAAAAGAAAAGCAGATTTAGCGCTGCTCCTAAAGCCGATGCCAAAAAGAAAATTAGTGGTATTGAGCTTGATGAGGCGCTGACCAGACTATTAAAAAAAACAGAGCCTGTAAGCTTTTCCGAAAAGCTTTTTCAGCTGATAAATGAGCGTGGCATGGATGATGTTGAGGTATATAAAAACGCTAATATCGACCGTAAGCTATTTTCAAAATTACGTAAAAAGAATTACAAGCCTAGCAAGAATACGGTAATTGCTTTGGCTATTGCTTTAAAGCTAAGCCTTGATGAAGCAGAGGAGCTATTGCAGTATGCAGGCTTTGCCTTGGTCCCTAATAATAGGTTTGATAGCATTATCAAATACTGTTTCAAGCATGAGGTTTATAATATTTATGAGATAAATATAGCCTGTTTATAGTGCTAGACGTGGTGACTACAAGCGCTTATACGAGTGCTATTGGAATATTTATAATCAGGCATTGGCAAATGGATATAATGAAATTGCAGTACCTAATATGGGAATTGTGGGCGGATATCCTGAGGATAAGGCACGTGGTATTGCTATTAAGGCGCTGTGTGAATGGTGTGATGCACATCCTTTTTCCGGACTTAGAGTAATGTTAATTTGTGGTACAGAAAAGAGAAGTTAGGAATATAGTAATAGCTATGAACGCTTTGATGAAAAAGGCAGAAAACCCATAGAAAGCAGTATTGATGAGGATAAGCTGTATAACAGTACTAGGTAAATTATTATATGAAGAATTTTGAATTCCACAGAGATACAGAGCGTCAGTATCAGGAATATGCAGAGCTGCTGAAAAAGCTGTTTTTTGTTTGATTTATAATAAACTCCTGCTAGAGCACTGAGTTAGTGTTTCTGGCAGGAGTTATTTTGTTTGCGGAGAATTATTCAAGATAAGACTTTTTATATGAGGAGACGGATATGGAAATAATTAGAGAAATGGGCTTTCGCAAGCTATATCAGCAATATGTGTATATAGAGTATAAGGACAAGCCGGATGTTTTAGCACAGTATTTTGCAGGTGGTGAAGAGGCAACGGGCGTATTGGCCTTTTGCTATGTGGACCATGAGGCTGGACTTACCTATGAGGTGCTGGCGCTTGCAAAACGAGATGGTGAAGTACTTGATTTTTATGCTGGCAATGATGATATATCTATTATGCTAAGGTATGCAACTGTAGCCGAGGCAGAGGCGCTGCTGCTGCCGAGCGTATTGCCACCATTAAAGGCTTACGCGGACAAGGTAGAGCGTGTGGTAATTGGCTATGCTCACAGTGAGAATGTTGCTAAAGCACGGCAATTGGTTAACCTGGACCCGTTCAGGCATGAGGAATATCCTGACGATGTATTGGTATATCTAGTCCATGGAGATGACCATATAGAAGGCTGCTATGTGCGTGTTGAAGGCATAGGTGAGATGAATTTGACAGGAACGCTTCTTAATGAACCAGAGTACGATTTTGGTTTGCACGTAGGCGATAGCTTCGATTTTTATCTTGTTAAAAATGAACGTGGCATTATGTGTATGGCGATGAGATAGAGATTGATGTGATATTTTGTTTATAAGTAAAATATAAAACCTGAGTTTTTTGTAAGAGAGGCTCAGTTTTTTAAAATATGATTAAATTATATGAGAGCAATGAATTAAGTGTCAGAATTTGTCTGTTTCATATTGTATAATTGCATATATAATGAAAAAGAGGTTTTATATGCAGGATTTAATCGGTCTGTGGGGAATATATTAGTTATACAATTTGCTTAGGAAGGGAGTGAGTAAAGTGCTTACAGCTGGTTGGGCTTTAAAGGAATATGAAATTAATGACAAATTTTATTCTGAGGACGAGCTGTGGGGCGCTATCAATAATGTTCTCAGTCCTAGAAGCAAAAATACTACAAGCTATAAATTTTGTTTTTTGAAGTCAATTTTAGATAATATATACAACGTAAATGAAAATCTAGAAATGTCAATGCTTGATATTTTTTCACGCTTTGCTGAGATTTATTGGAACCTTATCGTAAAGCATCATCTGAATCAGATTCAACGAGGCAAAAAATCTGCTATAGGTAATTTGATTGAGGAAACTAGAAAGCGCAGTAATGCATGTGATGATATGCGCTATGAATGGCTGCCAGAGGCAGAAAAGCAGCTGTTGGTACGTTGTGTAGTAACAGAATGCAGCAAATATGTTGTAGGTGCATTGTGTGCAGATTTGCGTGGTATCGTTTATGGCTTTGATAAGCGGAAAACTAAGATTAAGTTTAACTATAGTGCGTACATTTTCTTGGTTAAATATGCTTATATGATAGGTAAGCTTAATTACTTTGAATGGATTAAGTACATGGAAGGTATTAATGATAGAGAAGTGACCTACAATATAGCTTCTTGTCTTGATGATTCTTCTAAGCGTACCGATTTGAGTCGTTATAGAAAAATGTTGATGGATGGTCTTAACCAGCATACCTGCTTCTATTGTGGCAAGGAGCTGCGAAGTAATTGCGATGTGGACCATTTTATCCCTTGGTCCTTTGTTAAGGATGATAAGGCGTGGAATTTTGTAACTTCATGCAAAAGCTGTAATTCTAGTAAGAACGATAAACTTACAGAGCGTTTTTACATTGATGCAGTGGTTAAGCAGAATCAGGAGCTGAAACAAAAGCCGATGCTTTTGAACGAATTTAAGATGGATTTTGAAGGCTATAACGATAATAGACTGTTAGACATGTATAATAGTGCAGCGTTTAATGGCTTCGTAACTGGATGGCGACCAAGAGGGTAAGTGTTTTAGATTGTTTAAGGAGATTACCATGTCCACTCTAACCTTTTACCAAAACAATGCTATAGAGTATGCTGCAGAGACTGCCAATGTGGATTTTACAGCTACGCAGGAGCGTTTTCTTAAATACTTGCCAATTGGTAGTCATATTTTGGATTTTGGCTGTGGCAGCGGACGTGATAGCAAATGCTTTTTTGAGCGTGGCTATGCTGTTACGGCTACGGATGGCTGCAAGGAGTTTGTGGCGCTGGCAAGCAGTTATACTGGTTTGGAAGTTAAGGAGCTGCTTTTTAATGATTTGGATGCTGAAAACGTATATGATGGCGTGTGGGCCTGTGCAAGCATTCTTCATTTGCCTAAGGAGGAGCTAAAGGACGTGTTGTGCAAAATTTGCAGAGCTCTTAAAAATGGTGGCTATTTTTACACTAGCTTTAAATATGGTTCCTTTGAAGGAAAAGTAAATGGACGTTATTTTACGTATCTTGATGAGGATGGCTTTGCGGAGCTTTTGGCTGCTGTGCCTGAGCTTAAAGCTATTGAGCAATGGGTGAGTGGCGATGTGCGTACTGGTAGAGGTGCGGAAAAGTGGCTGAATGTGATTATGCAAAAGGCCTAGTGTAATGGCTGTAATTAAAAACAAAACTAGCTTCATTAACTAAAGAAAGACTAGAATTTGGGTATTTTGTACCGACCACTAAAAGTTGGATTATTGAATCTAACTTTTAGAGTCAAGTGCATTTTCTCAAATTCTAGTCTTTTTGCTTTGCGTAAATAAAAATTCTTAAACTATATATGGTTGGCTTAAACTGGTGCTTTGCTGCAATAGCCTTCTGTTTTGTTAATCGTTAAAGTCTATACTCATAATACTGCTAAACGCTATTTTTCTTCCGCCCTCTAGGATTATGAGTTTTGCGTATTCATCCAGTCTTTTAACGTGAGCTGTAATCCTTTGCGTGCTAGCTGGGGAAGCCTCGTCAACAAAGCAGATGGTTATAAGTGGCTTTTGGTTAATTATTTCTTGTAAATGGTCTAGCTGGCGCTTTAGTATTTCTAGCTCATATTCTGCGGGCTTTTGTTGCTGTTCAAGATATTGGCAAATATTTTTGATTGCTTCTTCGTGTCCGGATAAAGCTGCAAAGGGTGCAAACTGTGCTGCACGCATACCAAGAGCCATATGGGGGTGTTGGCGTGATTTAAGATATGGTTTATGCAAAATGGCAGCGTATTTATCTAAGGAGATTTGCTTCATGCTTTATGACCTCCAATTTGGGCATTGCGTTCGCGTCCTGTTGCTCCCTCCTCGTAGTTTAGACCACGTAGTAATGAATTTTTGCCGAAGCGTTTTTTGATATCTATAACAGTGTGCTGCAGCTTGTCCACCTTGTCACGCTTTGCTTGGACCTGTGGATCAACAGGCTCGTCAAAAAGAGATAGCTGAGTAGCAGTGGCTACATCTGTCTGATTTGCAGCAAGTGTATTATCTGCAGTAAGGCTAAAACGGCGTATTAGCAGCTGGGGCTTGACGATGCGGCGATAAAGCTCCGTCGCCTTATTAATTATTTCATTGCTTAAGGATGTGTGACCGTTTAAATGAATTGTGCCATGTGAATGCTCTGGTACCTGTCTACCATAGTGGTCAATTCTTATTTTGTCAATTTTTGACCTGGTTTCTGGTGCATCAAGATTAGAACGGTCATAGCCTATGGTAAGTACAAGCTGGTCTGTAACAAGGCTTTTGGCAGTTAGGTCAAGAGCGATGGAGTCAGCCATTTCTTTGATAACTATTTCACCCTTTTCCGTGGTGTAGGGAGTGTGCAGTACCTGTCCGCAGCAAATGCTGTGCTTAGACGGACGATAGGCTTTTATTTGCTCTATGGTGCAGGGTTCGTAGCCCCAGGCGTGGTCAATCAAAAGCTCTGCATTAATACCAAAAAGCTTGTATAATAGCTCCTCGTTATAATAGCTGCTTTTGGACCCCGTTGAGCAAAGCGCAATATCACCCATAGTATAAAGTCCTTCCTGCTCCAGCTTTTTGGCATAGCCCTTGCCAACACGCCAAAAATCAGTTAAAGGTTGGTGCGTCCAAAGCTTTTCGCGATAAAGCTGTTCATCTAAGTAGGCTATGCGCACTCCGTTTTTATCTGCAGGCATTTTTTTTGCTACGATATCCATTGCAATCTTAGCAAGATACAGATTGGTACCAATGCCTGCAGTGGCTGTTATTCCTGTAGTAGTATAAACATCCTTAACCATTTTTTGACATAGCTCCATAGGCGATAGTCCGTAGGTTTTAAGATAATGGGAAATATCTATAAGAACCTCGTCGATAGAGTAAACATGGATATCCTCTGGTGCAATATATTTTAAATAGACATTAAGAATATCTGTACTATATTTAATGTAATGAGCCATACGTGGTGGTGCAATGATAAAGTCTATGGCAAGGTCCTGATTTTTTTGCAGCTCGGAAAGAATGTATGACTTTTCCGTTAAGTGTTTACCGTTTAGTTTGGCTCTGCGAAAGCTGTTTAACTGACGCACCTTTTCGTTAACCTCAAAGAGGCGTGGCCGTCCGGGAACACCCAAAGATTTTAGGGCAGGGCTAACAGCAAGACAAATAGTTTTTTCTGTCCTGCTATTATCTGCCACAACTAAATTAGTATTCATTGGGTTGAGGTGGCGCTCTATGCATTCTACAGAGGCGTAGAAGGATTTTAGGTCAATAGCTAAGTAGATATGCTTCATCTTTAATCACCAATACGTTTTAAATATAGAACTTATGTTCTCGACATATTATAACACAAGCGGAAACAAAGGTAAATATATGTTTGTGTTTTATCAGGGTTATTCTTGTATCAATCAATTCAATTCAATTATAAGTGTGTATAACTTCTGTGCGTGCTCAAGATTCAAGGATGCTATGCTGATGAAATGACTGAACCTAAAATTGAAGTAACGGATAATGCATTTAAGATTACGCTGCCTAACGTTAATTTTGCTCCTGCAATTTTCATATCTTTATTTTTAATGCCAATTTTTATATGATATAATTTATAGAAGGTTAGGATATGAAATAATAATTGTATTTGTTAAAGGGTGGTGAATAGCAGTATGAGTTACTTAATTGAGGATGTGTTTAGTCCACGTTCATTTCCTCAAAATACGTATATTTATCGAAAGACGGATAGCGGAGAGAGTGTAGATGCTAGATTAAAAAGAGCATTAGCAATGAAGGGTAACCTTATTTTTGTCTCTGGTGCATCTAAATCAGGTAAAACCGTATTGTGCCATAATGTTATTGCTGAAGATAAATATGTTGGTTTAAGTGGTAATCAGATTGGCTCCAAAGAAGATTTTTGGAATCACCTAGCAGAACAGATACCATTGTCAGCTTCTATTGTTACTACATCTTCCGAGCAGACCAGCAATGCTAGTGGTAATAATATGGGTGTAAACGTCAACTTAGGTGTTTTGGCTATTCATGCAGGTGCAAATAGCAATTAGGGAGAAGTTGCCAACACTCAAATAGCATTATCAAAATCAAGAACAGAACGCCAAATTATACGCTACCTTATTGATAATAATAAGGTCCTTATTATAGATGATTTCCATTATGTTGCCAAAGATGTGCAGATGTATATTGCAAGAACTTTGAATACAGAGCTGTTTAATGGTTTAAAGGCTGTTATTATATCTTTGCCCCACAGAAGTGATGAGGCTATAATCTGTAATCCGGACTTAATAGAAAGAACGACTTCAATCGAAATTCCTCCTTGGGAAAAAGCCGAGCTAAAGGAGATAGCGGTAAAAGGTTTTAATTTACTGAAGCTTGATATCTCGGACGATGATGTTGAATTACTGGCCAGGGAAAGTATAACATCTCCACAGTTGATGCAGGATAATTGTTTTAATCTTGCATTTGCTGCTGTTAACAATCATTTGAGTATCAATAGCGGACTTGTACAGAGTGCTTTTAGAGAGACTGCAAGTAATTACTCTCATTATGAGCGTATTGTAAAAAATATAACTTTAGGTCCATTACAGGGAAGAGGCAGAAGAAAGCTCTATAAGTTGCAAGACTCTAGCGTGGATATTTATAATTTGCTGCTTTTAGCGCTTAAAGCATATCCACCTGTAGTGTCATTAGACATAGCAGAATTAAAGCAACGTACTAGTGTATTGCTTATGGGGAACCAACAGCTTTCTAGCTCTGTTATCTCTGCTACGATAAATAAAATCATCAGACTTGTAAGAGACGTTATGCCCGATTTAGATGCTTTTGAATACAGCAACCAATGCCTCTATATTTTGGACCCATTCCTATTATTTTATCTGAGATGGAAAATTTAAAAACTAAAATTAGTAACAGGTATGATGTGTCACCTTAAAGTTAGACTTTCACGAGACGACTTCGGTCGTCTCGTTTTTCTTTATGCATAAATAGGATACGTTTCTTTGTTGAAGGTTTAGAAGAAAGCAGGCAAATTAAAAATGGTTTTTAAATTGTATCAACTGAAACACTGTTTATTTTTGAAAGGTGAAATAAATGTGAAATGCATATAACAGCAGGAAATTTTATCGTCTGGTAGAAATGTATGCGGGGGGGGAGATATTTGTTGTTTAAACATTAAGATTTTCTCGGAACCAAGATGTAATATAAACTCATTGGGAGGGATATTTATGAGCTTAAAATATAAATGCCCGGAATGTGGAACTCCGTTAGGCTTTGAAGGATTGTGCAGGACTGGGAATATAGAGAATGTCCTGAATGTAGAAAAAAGATGAAGTATCTTGCTCAAATTCATTGGGATACGATTATGGATTGTGCTGAAGGAACCTTATATGTTGAAATTTGTCCGGAGTGTAGGATAATCACCATGTTTCATCAGCAGACCTAAAAGGAGAAGCCTGTATGGATAATATGATTACAGTATTTATACAAGAAAATAGAATTCTTATCACACTAGTAATGGGTATTGTGGTTTTAATAGGTAGCATAATGAATTGGAACTGGCTTTGTGACCCAACTGGAGCCCCAGACTCTCAGCTTTATGGCAGAGGCTCTAGAAGAATAATTTTTTTAGCAGCAGGAGCCATCTTGATCGTGGTTAGTATTTGGGAGTTTGTATTGGGATGTAAATAAGGAGGAATACAGCATGTTAAAAGTAGAAGATATTTTAAGAGAAGACTTTGATTGGGAAAATGTAGAAATTGATGAAGATGAATTTGATGCATTAGAAACTGAATTGATTATAGATTATTTGAAGAAACACTCTCCAGAAGAAAGACAGCTTTTGGCAATAGACTGGAATTTTGATAATTCTAAAGATGTTATCAAATGGATAGTAGAGCAGCCTGACACTGATAAAGGAACAGCTTTATTTTTATATTGGTATATGAATCCTCAATTTTTTAAGAAATATAAAGATAGAGAAGAGTGTGAAGAGGAGGATAGTTGGGCTTTAGAAGATTTTGATATTGTAGAAACTATTGAAAAAAATTATCTTTCTGGATTCTATAAAAATCAAAAGTATGCTTTTGACCCTAAAAATGACCCATATAATTCTGATTATGATTGGACAGACGAAGTTAATGATGATGAAATGAAAAGAGCTATTCCTGAAGAGATGTACGCTGCTTTAGAGGGAGAAGTTTTGGAGAGTCCAAATTGGGAAGAAGGGATTCCTGATGAAGTTACAGCTGTACTCGATAAGCTTTATGAAGTTGGAGGAGCAAGCTTCAGATAAGTTTGCCAAGCCTGTTTCCGCAGTGCTGAAACTTCTTTAAAGGAGGATACACCTATGTTTGAAGCATTCTATGAGATGTACGAGTCCGAGGAGCGGGAAGTAGTAGCTTTAATCCGCAATTGCATCGGAGGAGGATATAACAATAAGGGAAACTTTTGGGAAATGACTGTTGTGACACTGGGTATGGTGTTTTGTGACACAGGAGAGCTCGATATTAAAGAAGGAAGAATGGAATGGCCTGTTACAGATGAAGAACGAAATGGTGAAAAGGGTTGGGGCAGATTTGGCAGAGAACAAATTTGTCGAGTAAAGGTTAGAAGGCTGTTAGAGGAATATGTACCACCTCACACTACTCCAGAAAAATTCAATTGTTGGGCTATTACTGAGGTGATGGAAGAAGCTGTAGTTTGTCCAGAACTGCAGAATGTTTTGGACGAATATAATAAACCTGTAGTTATTGAAGACAAGGTATTGGGTACTTTAACCTTAAACAGAGATCTTGATATGTTTGAGGCAAGTATCATTTGGAATGGTAGTGATATTTCTCTTATGCTGGAGGTTAATTCTGAAAGCAAGTCTTCATGGAGTCGTGCTCGTACAGCGGCTAAGAAGCTATTTACAGAGCAGCAGGCTTGGGATAAGAGTATGCGTGAATTTGCAGCTAAAAATCTTACTGCACTAGCTAACGAATGGCTTGCGGATGATGATGAAAAGAAAGATGCAGAACCGATTACAGAAAATGTCTTTGCACAGCGTATTACACTTTCAGAGTTATCTGTTACATCTGGTGGTAGCTTTACTGCTTATTACAATGACGACGATATGTTTTGGGGACACGCAGTTGAGGTTGGCGGTTCTTTAAAGAAAGGCATTACCTATACTAATATTACAGGATGAGCTGGTGAGATTTTAAGCTCCAAAAGGAGGATAATTATGAGTTATGATTTAATGGCATTTGAGATTTCTAAAGCACCAAAAGAGAAAGAAGATTTTTTAAAATGGTATGATAAACAATCAGAATGGGAAGAAAATCATGATTATGATGATATCAATGTGTCATCCGAAAAACTTCAAAATTTCTATAAAGAAATGATAAAAACTTTTCCACCTATGAATGGAGCAGATTGTCCAAGTGATGAGGAAATAGAAAATAATCCTGAACTAGAAGATTATTTAACAGATTATTGTATAGGTTACGATGTAATATACATTGCTTTTTCTTGGAGTAAAGATGAGGAAGCCTATAACTTAATGAAAAAGCTTTGTAAAAAATATCAAGTTGGATTCTTTGATGTAAGTGGAGATGGAGATGTTTTCTATTGGAATGAAGATGAAAAGAATATAGATAAAAAAGAAAATAATAATTGGCAGGCGATGTATGAGGAGAACAAAGAAAAATTTAGATGCAAAGTAGATTTAGAAAGCTACTTTACGCAAAATAAGATAGGCGAAATGGCTGTAGACACCATAGAGATTGGCGATGTAAGCCTGCCAACTGGTGAAATTTTAGCTTGTGATCCGTTGGTTGAGCTGGGTGAAGCCAAAGCATATATTCAAAAAACTCCAGTAGGTAAATATCCTGTAAGGATTGCGGTAGTACCAAGCGAAGATTATGGAGATAGATATGCTTGCGTTAAGGTTGAATTTAGCAAGAATACCCCAGTGGTTTATGAATTAGCAGTAACCGGCGAAGAAGAAAAAATGGACGAGGCTGCTGAAGATGAATATTATGGCTTTGGTGTAGATGCAGGAATGGGCTGCGTAGCTGATAAAAAATCTCAGGATGAATACATCAAATATTGGAACAAACTAGAGGAGGATGGCGAAGCCGACAATCCCTATGATGATATATTTGAAGAGCTGTTGTCAGAAAGTGCAAAGCAATTTCCCAAATATCAAAGAACAGGTGGCGATTGGGCTAATTGGACAATTCCAGGCACTGAGCTAAATATTCCTATCTTTGCTTCTGGCTGGGGAGATGGCTATTATCCTTGCTATTTTGGTTATGATGAAAAAGGAGAGCTTTGCGGCTTTTATATTCTCTTTATAGATATTGAAAAAGAGTATTCTGACGAAGAAGAGGAATAATTATGTTAGATAAAGATATGCTTGAAGTTTCAAAAAGAAATGCAATTTTAATAAATTATTCTGAAGATGAAAATAAAGAAAAATTACCCAAAGGAAGCTCAAAGATTGGTGGAAAACCTGATTTACCAAAGGATTTTCAATGGTTTTACTTTAAAGGGGAGGATTATAAAAATAGAGTTGAAAACAGACCGCTTTCATTTTTAATGCAGATTAATTGTGAAGAAGTCCATAAATATGATAAAGAAAGCCTTTTACCTGAAAAAGGAATGTTATATTTTTTCTATGAGTTGTTGAGTATGTCTTGGGGATTTTCTCCACAAGACAGAGGAAGTGCAAAAGTTTTCTATTATGATGGAGAAATAGAAGATTTGGTTTCTGCTGATTTCCCTAAAGATATGGAAAAGGATTGTATAATTCCCGAATCTAAAATAGATTTTGAAAACATGAATGACTATCCTATTGATTTCTTTGATTATTATGACCCTGATGATAGTGATGAAGATATGGATAGAAAAGAAAAGGAGTTTGCAAAAGAATTAGATGAATTGGGATATAAATCTGATACTACAAAACTTTTAGGACACCCAGAATTTATTCAAGGAGATTGTTGGGAAGAATGTGAGGGAGTGTCTAGAAAAAATATTTATTATGGTTCTGCTCCTATAAAATATGGCAGTGATGAAGTTAAAAAATCTATAAAAGAAAATGCCAAAGATTGGATTTTGCTTATGCAAGTAAGTGAATTGGAAATTGGAGATTATGGATTATATTTTGGAGATAGCGGAAAAATATATTTTAACATCAGAAAAGAAGATTTAAAGAATAAGAACTTTGATGATGTTTGGTTAATTCTTCAATGCTATTAAGTGAAGGTGGTTTTTAGAAAAGATTTTTTGAACAGAAAAATAGCAAAGTTAGTCAAATTTGTCTATCTAAAAAAATAGATTTTTGCTTTTTTAAGATAGATAATAATAGGCAGTTAAATATGTACGAAGTATTTAATCTGTTGGAGGATAGCGGAGAAAGTGCATTTGTTAAGTATTATCGACTATTATTGGTATGTTGCTGAAATATGGAGCCGAAAAGAGGGAAATAAATTCGAGGGTGATGTACTATTGCAGTGGTGTAGTATGTTAATTTTCTTTCCTTGGCTTGCAATGATTGGTCATTACACAAATTGGCTGATTACACTGTTGTTGTCAATTTGTGTTAGTGGGGGTCCTTTAGTATTTTGTAAGATGCGTTATACTAAAAAAAGAAAAGAGGAACTCAGTAAAGATTATAAAAATATAAAATGTGAAGGAAAATTATTGCTGAAAATAATATTGCTTACTGCAATGTTTTCTTGCATTGAGATCATGTTAATGTTTTATTTGGAATTTATGAATTTTAAATAGCAAGAGTAAAACAAGTATTTTTATTTCGTTAGAGGAGGTGTGTTTATGAAACTTAATAGCAAACGCATTAATTTTGAATATACGCCAGGCGATGAAATCTTTACTTTCCCTGAGCAGACTGGCTTACCATTTATTTTCGATGTGGATGAGGAGCTTACCGACAATTCTGCTGCTATGGATGCAGTGGGAGAAATGCTGGATGAGGCGGAGAAATTGGCGGAGAAGGCCAAAGCCGCCATCAAAGCGGCGCTGGCGGACGAGGACAGCCGCTACCATA
>OGOS01001466.1_pt1 | contig 14970 bp, 14 predicted proteins | sample 1552701 | NCBI WGS metagenome assembly OGOS01 (sample SAMEA2580128, study PRJEB22360) | human gut metagenome | biome: human gut; feature: human-associated habitat; material: faeces | place: Denmark | collected 2008/2010
AATGTGCGGCACGGCCCCCAGCGACAAGCGTCCGTCGCGCCTGCTACGCCGGCTCCGCAACAGTCCGCTGCACAGCCTGCAGCGGAGCTCGTTGCACCTGCCGAAAAACCCGCTGCGCCCGCTGTGAAGCCCGCTGCGCCGGCGGTAGAGTCCGCGCCGGCACCCGAACAATCCGCAGAGCCGGAGAAACAGCCTGTTGCAACGGCGCCAGCCATTACTGAAACAACGCCCGCTGTCAACGCAGTGAAGCCGGTGCAGATGTCGGAACCTGCCTCCAAGCCTGCGCCTGAGCCGACGCCTGAGCCTCGCTCCCAGGTTACGCATGCGCCCGCCATCGAGACCCAGATTCCAGCCGCTCAGACACCGCGTCCATCGGCGGCTCCTCAGCCCGCACCGGTTGTGCCTGCGCCTGCGCCCGAACAGGCTAAGCCTGTGAATGATGCCGCTATGCCGCAAGTACAGCAGGAAGCGCAGCCTGCTCCTCAGGCAGTAGAGTCCGCTCCCGCTTCGGTTCAGATTCCGGAAATTCCGGTCGCTCAGGAAACGAAAGAAACGCAAGATTACGTTGACGCGGCCCCTGCTCCGATTCCCGCTCAATCCATTCCCGACCCGAATAAGGTGTATCAAGATAATCCCGAACTGGGTGAGACCATTGCCATGAAGCCGATTCAGATGCCTGCATCGCTGTACTCCGATCGCATGCCGAAACCGGCTCCCATGAAGGCAACGAGCGATACCGTTCGTCCGCGCGTGAAGCTGCCTGAGATTCCCAGTGCGAACCTGGCGCCGATTGCCGATACTACGAAGCAGAATGCCCCGCTTGCGGAAGCTGCCGAAGCTGACGGCAAGACTGCCGCGAAATCCCTGCTGAGCGGCATGATTCCGAAAATCGATGCGGCTTCGCTTTCCGGTGACCTGGGTAACCCCGCAGCCAACGCCGATTCCGGCGTTGTGAGCAAGCGACAGAACCTGATGCAGAACCTGCCGTCGCTCAGCGGATCCATCACGAACGAGCCCGGTCTCATGACCGACAAGCCCGAAAAGGTAGTCAGCGCTACCGGTTCGTTCACCGCCGTCAGCGCCACCGGCGCGTTCAAGCCGGTTGGAGATGAATTGGTGGCAGACGTCGCACCCGAAGATCGCTACGTTGAAGATGCCGATGACTCCGTTGAGGAAGGCGGTGTCACCGAGACGGGCGCCTTCGCCGGTCCCGACTATGTGGATATGCCCAAATCTCGCCGCGGACACTTCTTCAGCCGTTTCCGTCGTAAGAACAAGCGCAAGGATCGCGATAACGAAAGCACGCCGCAGGAATGGCTGAACGTCGAAGATGATTTCGATGCGCGCGAAGTCGGTCGCGAGCGTGGCGATTGGGATAGCTTCCAAGAAGGCAATGAGCGCGGTCATGTGGCCGATCGCCAGAACGATATGTATGAAGATGCGCCCTACGATGGTTATGAGACGTATGACGCAAACGACGGCACCGTGCCCAACGGCGCGTATGCCGACAACGGTGCCTACGCCGAAACAGACGTGTACGGCGACCCCAATTATCCCAACAATGGGACGTACAGCCAGGACAATCTTTCCGAGACGTACGACGATTATTACGAGGATGACTACACGGAGTATCCGGACGACAATAATGACGCGGGTAAGACGCAGAAATGGCAGGGCGGCGCTTTCTCCGGCCGTCGTTCTTCTGCAGGCCGTACCGTTGTGGAGCAGGATGACGAGGAGCCCGAGGACCTGTACAACGATGTTCCCACTGCCGACGAGGAGCGCGCTTCTGAGCGCAAGGGCAAATCCGGGGGACTGTTCAATCGCGTGAAGGAGGCAGCGGGCAGTGCCGCCGGGGCCGTGAACCGCAAGAACCGTTCGCCGCGCGACGGTGCGCAAGACGAGCAGCGTTCGTCCCGTTCGTCCCGCCCGCGTCGCGCTCCGCGCGAAGGCGCTCCTGCCCGTGCACCGCACACTACTCCGAACGCGCCTGTGCGTACGCCGCGCGTTTCCGAAGAGCTGCAGGAGGTCTACCAATTCGCGGAAGACACGCTGGACACGGAAGTCTGGTTCGTTGCTCTTGGCGCTCAGGAATCCGGCAATGCCGGCATCAACCAATTTATTGAAGCGCATCGCGAGGATTTGCGTGGCGCGATGATCGTGAGCTTGGAGGGATTGGGCGCCGGCACGCTGGGTTATGGCAACACGGAAGGCATCTTCAAGAAGCATTCGCCTTCTACGCGCCTGAAGCGCTTCCTGCATACGGCGTCCCAGGCAACGGGCATCTCGCTTGCCCAGTCCGATCAGACGTGGCGCAACAGCACCGCGAACGCTGCCATGGCCGCAGGTCTGCAGGCGGTAAGCATCATGGGCTTGGATGGCAACAAACCTGCCCTGTATGCGCAAAGTGATGACGTTCTGGAAAATATCGACGAAGAACTGATGAAACGGAATGCCGATTTCGTCATGGAGTTCCTGAAGGCGTTCTAACGCTTACACATACTCAGACTCAGATTTCGGAGATTCATAGCGGCGAGCCATTCGGTTCGCCGCTTTTTTTATGGTGGTCAGGCCGCTGGACTGCGAAAATGCCGCGTGCGCCTGTAGGCATTGCGGCCATATGCTATCGTGAACAAAACTTGTGAGCGCGACTTGCAAGGAAGACGGTTTCTACACCCAATAACAGGGAGGAGGACGATATGGCTGACGTTGAAGCGCGTTGCATGAAATGCGGTGAGAAGAAAGTCATGGTTGATCCGCAGAAGACCAAGACGAAGAACAACCGCACTATGATCAAGGGCAAGTGCCCCGATTGCGGCACTACCATGTGTCTGTTCGTTTCGGATAAGAAATAATTCCCTCAATTGAATGTGCTTTTGCGGGCGCTCTGGCGTCCGCTTTTCTTTTCAACAAAGGGAACTTTGCTATAATCAGAAAACCGTCGAGCGGAAGGCTCAACGGTTGCCGGTAACATGCGGGTGTCGCCAAGTGGTAAGGCCCAAGCTTCCCAAGCTTGTATCCGCGGGTTCGAGTCCCGTCACCCGCTCCATTTTTTTCTGAAGCGATTTCAATGAAATTCAAAGCACTTATCTTTGATTTGGACGGTACGCTGCTTAACACGCTCGCCGACATGGTCGTCGTGACGAACAAGGCGCTGGCAAGCGTGGGATATCCCGAACGCACGGAGCAGGATATTCTCAGCTATATCGGCAATGGCGGTCTGAGATTGGTGCAACAGGCCGTTCCTGAAGACGCCTCCCCCTCTATTGTCGATCATGTCTATGAAACCTGGAAGATGCTGTATGCGGCGTACGGCGATCAGCAGACCAAGGTCTATCCCGGCATGGCTCAGGCCTTGGAAGGTCTGAAAGCGGCCGGTGTGAAGCTGGGTGTTCTTTCGAACAAGAACGATCGGCTGGTTCATATGCTCATAGAAAAGCACCTCCCTGGCTATTTCGATGTCGTGCATGGAGAACGCAAGGGCGTTCCGCGCAAACCTGATCCGGCCGGTCTGCTGGCATGCATAGAAGAGCTCGGTTTAAACAAAGATGAAGTTGCCTATGTGGGCGATTCCCAGCCGGACGTGCTGGCCGCATCAAGCGGCGGCGTGTATCTGATCGGCGTTTCCTGGGGCTTCGGTGGCAGCGAGTTTCGCGCGGATCCGCGTATCGATACCCTGATACAAAGCCCGAAAGAGCTGCTGGACCTGGTCTGATTTACAAGAAATGCGGGAGATTTATGGGATGCTTGTGTCTATGCGCCAGGCAACAGGTGAGGAAAAACGTCCTGATAAGGACGCATGATACAATTACTCATTAGCGAGTAAGGAGTATTCATGCCATTTAGCAAAAAGTCCGGTGCGCATGCGGCCGGGCGAAGCAAGAAAGCTAAAGGCAATAACCCGAAGAACAAAGATGCGGGAGTACGCTCTGGCACCCAATTCGCCTATGAATTCGACAAAGAAGAAGTGGGTTCTGGTGCAACAATCCCCATCCCGGCAGTAGACACGGGGTATTCCCGGTACAACGCTGGCAATACCTATAGCAGCGGCTCACATTCGAAAAAACACAAGAAGAAATGGAGCACGAAGCGAAAGGTAGTGACAGTTCTTCTTGTTATTGTCGCAATAGTGGCTGCGGCTGCTATCGCAGGGGCGCTGTATCTGAATAACCTCAACAGCATTCTGAAGGGCAGCAATTCCGAAGAGAACGCTCAAATTGCCGATTCTCTGGCGCCATCCGTCGGAGACGACCCGTTTTATATGGTGCTTTTGGGCTGCGATGACCGCGAAGGCGTCGAGGGAGCCCGATCCGATACCACTATCCTCGCTCGCGTGGACCCGGGCAATGCGGAGGTTACGCTTCTCTCCATCCCGCGTGACACCGCTATCAACTACGGAGATTACGGCACCGTGAAATTCAACGCTGCCTACGCGTATGACGGCACCTCCGGAACCATCAATGCCACTTCTCAGCTGTGCGGCGTGAAAATCTCGCATTACGCTGAAGTGCACTTCGAAGACTTGGTCGATCTTATCGACTATATGGGTGGCGTTGAAGTGGACGTTCCCATGGATATCGACGATGCGGATGCCGGCGGCAAGCTGAAGGCCGGCAAGCAGACTCTGAATGGCACGCAAGCCATGATCTTCGCCCGTTCACGATCGTACGCATCCGGCGACTTCCAGCGCACCACGAATCAGCGCCTGCTGATAGAGGCCATGGTCAAGAAGTTGATGAGCATGTCTGCAACGGATATGCCTGGCGTAATTGAGAGGATGGCGAAATGCATCACCACGGATTACGACGTGAGCAGCCTTATTGCCCTGGCAGGCAAGTTCAAGGACTCCAGCGATATGACGGTGTACTCTGCGCTCATGCCCAACACAACTGCAACAGGCAGTGACGGTGCGTCTTACGTTGTTGCAGATACGAAGAAGCTGACGAAAATGATGCAGGTCATCGACCAGGGTGGCGATCCGTCGACGGTCGTGTCGGACGATTCTACCGTTACGTCTTCAAAGGAAGCGAAGAAGAAGGGTACGGAATCGTATGTGAACAAGGGAGACGGCATGCCGGATGCGGGGGCTGAATCTACAGCAACGGGAATCGCAGCGAACTGATGGCCAATCAGGGGTAACGGGGCAAGCTACGGAATTTTGGGCAGCGTCTTGAGCGCTGCCCATATTTTTTGGTGACCGTCATCCGTGGTCATAAGCTCGTCAAGGGAATCAAATGCCAACGCCCTTCTTCCGAACACGCGCAATTGCGTCATGCTGGGAACGGAACAGCGGTAGGCGGAGGCCAGGAAGTCAGCAGAAGCGCGATCGGCGGCAATAAGAATAGCTGGGTCGACGGATTCGACTGCTGCCATGAGGTCATGGTCTGAAAGCATATCGTGTGTTGCAACAAGATATGTGCATGCGTCAGACCCATACCCCAAGGCGTCGAAGCTCTTCTGCAACGCGACCTTTGCATCGGAAGACACGGACGTTTCGGAAACAACGAGGATGTATCCATTCGGGCAACCAGCGAGCATATCTGCATAGAGCTGCCACGCCTGCGCCCGGTTGTAGCTGTAGCTATCGGAGTTCTGTTCCATAGCTGCATTGTAGCAAGCAGTTTGCCACTTGCACGCATTTTGAATCCTGCATGGGCAAATTGTGTCCTATCAGGCTTCACTTGCATGTTGTGCGAAAATACCTCCTGATTAATGACCCTATGAGAGAGGTTTACATGAAGACGGCGAAGATTAGCCTTATCGGTTCCTGTATAGCCGTTGCTTCTCTGTCACTGGTGCTGCTGGCTGGTTGCAACAGCAACGGCATGACCGGTGGAGTAGCTGCAACAGTGAATGGCACGGAGATTTCCGAAGATACCATCACTCAATACATCAATGATATGCGTTCCTCGAACGGCTTGACCGATGATGATTCGTGGGCGGAATACCTCTCTACGTACGGTGAAACTCCCGAGTCCGTTCGCTCCGACGTCATTGACTATTACGTCAAGCTGGAACTTGAGAAGCAGTACGCAAACGATAACAACATCTCCGTCAGCGACGACGAGGTGAATTCCGCTATCAGCTCCATGAAGTCGAATTACTCGACTGATGAGGCCTGGCAGTCTGCCCTGAGCAGCGCTGGTTTGACGGAGGACAAATACAAGGAGAACGTGACGAACGCGCTGCTGGAGCAGAAGGTCTCCGATGCGGTGACGAAGGGCAAGATTACGCCGTCAAAGAAGAAGGTCCTCAGCACTATCAAAACATACAAGAGCTACTTCAGCGGCATGAAGAAGTCTTCCCAGATTCTGTTCTCCAGCAAGGATAAGAAGAAGGCGAAGAAGGTGCTGGCCCAGATCAAGGCCGGCACGATCTCCTTCGAAGATGCGGCGAAGAAATATTCCACTGACAGTGCAAGTGCCAAGAACGGCGGCAATGTGGGCTGGGATAAGCTGAACAGCTTCGTGACGGAATACACGGATGCGCTTGATAAGTTGAAGAAGGGCCAGGTCAGCGGTCTTGTCACGAGCGACTACGGCATTCATATCATCAAGTGCACGGACGTGTGGACGGCTCCGAAGAAGCTGACGAGCCTGGATCAGGTACCCGATGCGCTGACGAAGTACATCACCAGCTATCTGAAGAACAACAACGAGTCCACGAAGTTCCAGGAATGGTACGACGACTACAAGTCTCAGCAGGACATCAAGGTGAACGACATGCCTTCGAACGTCTCCTACAACGTGGATATGTCGAAGTACAGCTCCAGCACCTCTGACGAGACGGCTTCCAGCAGCTCCGATTCCTCTTCTACGGATTCGTCCAGCACGGAGAGCTCGTCCGTCAGCAGCTCCAGCTCGGCTTTGGAATCCAACTCCAGCAGCTCCAGCAGCAAGTAACGCAAGGAACATTCGTGGAAGAACATGACATGATGAGGAACTCCGTGGGGTATGACCCCACGGCTCCTCTTATCGAAATGCACGATGCGGTGGTACGCCGCGGTGGAAAAGAACTGCTTCACGTGGATGACTTCGTGCTTGACCGCGGAGAGAACATGGTGCTCCTTGGCCCGAACGGTGCCGGTAAGTCCACATTTATTCGCCTGATCACGCGCGAAATGCACCCGCTGTATCGAGAGAATCCGCCGGTGCGGTTCTGCGGCAGCGACCGCATTGCCCTTGCGGATGTGAAGAAGTTTCTGGGTATTGTGTCCGCCTCCATGCAGGACGAGATCACCGTTCATCTTCCCGTCATCGAAGTGGTCGTCGGCGGCCTGTACGGTGCGCTGGGTGTGCCGCGGCATGTCGAGGCAACGGACGACGATTATCGTCTTGCGCAGGAGACCATCGACCTCATGGGCATCGGTTCCCTTGCAGACCGCGACGTGAAAACGCTTTCGTCCGGCCAGGCGCGCCGCGTGCTTATTGCGCGGGCGCTTATCCATGATCCGAGAGTCGTCGTGTTCGACGAGCCGTGCAACGGCCTGGATCCCGAAGGCATGTTCTATGTACGGCAGGCGCTGCGGCGCTTGGCCCAGCGCGGCAAGGGCATTATCATGGTGACGCACTACCCCGAAGACATCCTTCCCGAGATCGATCGCATTGTCATGATCAAAAACGGGGCGATTTTTGCCGACGGACCGAAAAAAGAACTCATGACAAGTCTGCAGCTGACCTCGCTCTTTGATGTTCCTTTGGAAGTAGAGGAGCAGAATGGCTATTATTCTCTTGTCAGCGAGTACTAGATGAAGTAAAATACTAATCTGCGTTGCGAAGCAGCGGCGCATATATCAGCCGGAGAGATGTCCGAGTCAGGCTGAAGGAGCACGATTGGAAATCGTGTATACGCCATAAGCGTATCTGGGGTTCGAATCCCCATCTCTCCGCCAGAATTACAGGCGCCCAACGAAAGCTGGGCGCTTTTAAGTAATTGAATATGGAGAGGTGGCAGAGCGGCTGAATGCGGCGGTCTCGAAAACCGTTTAGCCGGTACTCCCGGCTACCGGGGTTCAAATCCCCGCCTCTCCGCCAGCTCCATCAAACGCCCGAGAAATCGGGCGTTTTTTTCATGCCTTGTTGGTGTGCGACTTTGCCGGGCTACATTCTGTTGACTGCGCTTCGCGGGCCGCTTTATCCATTGTTTGGCAACGCTCGCGATTCGCGTCCCAGCGGCCTGCGGCTTCGATGCTACACTTGAGCGCAACAAAGAACAGGCGAAAGGAGACGCCATGGCGGATCGCGTAGTTAAGCCGGGGCAGAATACTGCGCCCGATATGCCCGAACTGCTTCAGAAACTGCTGCAGTACCTGGTGCGTGAAGCACGGAAGAATATGGAGGAGCAGCAGGGCTTCTCGCCATTTGTGGGCGTTGCTGTGGGCGAGTCGTTGGTTCTGGAGGAAATCGCCGGCGAAGAGCCGACCGATGTTTATCGCATGGCAAAGCATACAGTGGAAGGCACGCGCGGCGCACAGGGATACGGCTTCTGCTATGACGGCTATGTCGACACAGACGAAGGTCAGAAGGATGCCATCATTGCTGAAGGTGGCATGGCGGGCTTGCCGGAAGGATATGCCGTCGCACTACTGTATAACGTCGATCAGGAAAACAAAGCATTCGAGTTCGTTCCCCCTATTTCCTATATCGGACCGGCTCCGAATTTCATGGCGCTGACATTCAACGACAATACGCCTGATGAAGAAGGCGCCACGCCCCAGGCGCAGGAACCCGAGGGTCAGGAGGACGCGGATTTCGACGACGAACCGCGCGACCCTTCCGATATCTAGCAGTGCGCATGTTGCTGGGTTCTAGCTGCCGGCATCGCTTAGCGGCAGATATGTGTTGCGTAAGCGGCGCAAGGTAATGCTGTTCATTCCGCAGGGGCCTTCTCACCAGATTACGTGAGAGGGCCCCTGTATCGTGTTAATGGGAAAGCGGAATCAATGAGGGCCGGTGCGAACGCGGAATCGCTCCCGATGGCAGGTTCGCTCTGTGCAGGTATTGTGCGGCATTCGTGGAGGATGAGCTATCTCTTGCTGAAATGCAGAATGCCTTGCTAGAATAGTCAAGCTAATCCTGCTTCGGGCAGACCTTCAACAGCCCCGGAGCCGCAGAGTCCAGAGGAGGTGAGCTGATGAAGGCTTATGAACTTTTGTTTTTCGTCAATCCTGCTATTGATGAAGAATCCCGTCTTGCAACCATGAAGCGTATCGAGACTGTCCTCTCTTCCGAAGACGGCAAGATCGATAACGTTACCGCTTGGGGTAAGCGCAAGCTGGCGTATGAGATCAACGGCTTGACCGACGGTGATTACACCCTCATTGATTTCCATGCTGATCCGGCGCATATCGCCGAGATCGATCGCGTTCTTCGCATTACCGATGCCGTGGAGCGTCACATGATCGTACGTCGCGACGACCGCGAGTAATTCGGATGGCGCTTCGAAAGGGCGCCATAGCATGAAAGAGGGTATGAGATGAGCATCAATCGAGTCATTATCAGCGGCAACCTGACCCGCGATCCGGAGCTTCGCCATACAACGAGCGGAACTGCCGTCCTGGCCATCGGCGTTGCCGTGAACGACCGTCGCAGGAACAATCAGACGGGCGAATGGGAGGACTATCCGAACTTCGTCGACTGCACCATGTTCGGTTCCCGCGCCGAGGCGATTAGCCGGTACCTTTCCAAGGGAAGCAAGGTCGCCATCGAGGGCAAGCTCCGCTGGAGCCAGTGGGAGCGTGACGGCCAGAAGCGATCGAAGCTCGAAGTCATCATCGACGAGATCGAATTCATGTCCAGCCGCAACGGCGGTGGCAACGGCGGCTATCAGGGAAATGGCGGATATGATTCCCGCCAGGCGAACTCTTACTCGCCCGCCCCTGCTGCTCCTGCTCCTGCGCCGGCGGTGGACACCTCGGTCTACGATGAGGACATCCCGTTCTAGGTTTAAGAGAGGTAATTCTACATGGCAGATTATGTAAAGCAGCCGCGCCGCAAGTACTGCCAGTTCTGCAAGGAAGGTGCCGAGTACATCGACTACAAGGACACCCAGATGCTGCGCAAGTATGTGACCGACCGCGGTAAAATCAAGCCGCGCCACGTCACCGGTGCCTGCACCCAGCATCAGCGCGACATCGCGAACGCTGTCAAGCGTGCCCGCGAGATGGCTCTGATGCCGTACGCAGTCCCCTCCGTCAGCGGTCGTGGCGACCGCCGCAATCGCTAAACGAGGAGGCTGAGATGAAGGTAATTCTACTGACCGAGATCAAGGGCAAGGGTGGCGAAGGCGACGTCGTCGACGTGGCTCGCGGCTTTGCGAACAACTACCTGCTGCCCCGCAAGATGGCTGTCGTTGCCACGAAGGGCAACCTGAAGCAGCTGGAGATGCGTCGTGCCAATATCGCCAAGCGCGAGGAAACCCGCATCGCCGATGCCGAGGCTCTGCGCGAGAAGCTGCAGGGTCTGACCGTCAAGGTGGACGCCCGCGTGGGCGAAGAGGGCCAGCTGTTCGGCTCCGTTACCGCTGCGATGATCGCCGACGCTCTGAAGGCTCAGGAGGATGTGGACGTCGACCGCAAGCGCATCGAGCTGTCCAATCCGATCCGCGTTGCCGGCAAGCACACCGTGTCCGTTTCCCTGTACCGTACCATCAAGGCTGACATGACCGTTCAGGTCGGTGACGAGCCCGAGGTGGTTGACGAGGCCGCAGAGAACGAGACCGAGGAAGAGGCCGCAGCCGTGGCCGTCGAGGACGCACAGGAAGTCGAGGCGGAAGAGGCTGCCGAATAGCACCTTCCCCGTCGCGAATCCTATACGGTTTGCGTTTTCGAGAGAGACACTCCTCCGATAGTTCGGCAGGAACATTGAATGCCCTCCCTGGCGCCGTTTGGCGCTACGGAGGGCTTTCCCATTCCGGCGTATGCGGATTGGCGCAGAGACGGTACACGGGCTACGAAAGAATGCCGTATGTGTGTTTCGCTCTTCCGCTGCCGAAATTGCGGTACCGTGATAGGTCAACGAAGCGAAAGGGGCGCCAATGGCACAGGGTGATGACAGGTACGATTCTTATCCCGAAGCGAACGGTTATGCCGATGGCGGCTATCCGATAACCGATGGCGGTGGCGGCAACGTCCGCGAGGAACCGCACAACATCGAGGCCGAGAAATCCGTTCTCGCGGCCTGTTTGCTGAGCGATGAGGCTATGGAGGACATTGCCGTCAAACTCCAGCCAGACAGCTTCTACCGCCCTGCACACCGCATGATCTTCGAAGCCATGCTGGATTTGTACACGCGTCACGTGCCCATAGACCAGATCTCGCTGGAGGAGCGCCTGCGCGCCGAGGGCACGCTCGATTCCGTCGGCGGCCGCTCGTACCTGCTGGATTTGGCCGATAACACGTTCGCGTTGACGAATTGGCGCATGCATACGGATGTGGTGAAGCGCACGTCTATCCTCCGCGGCCTGATCCGTGCTTCCGCCGAGATCACAGCTCTTTCCTACAACGCTCCGGACAATCTGGACCAGGTGGTCGAAGAGGCGGAGAAGACGCTGTTCTCCGTGACGGAGCAGCGCGTGTCATCCACGTTCAAAAGCGTTGACGACCTGCTGGAAGAGACATTCAACGAGATTTCGAAGCTTGCGGACCAGCAGAACCATCTTGCCGGCGTTCCCACGGGCTTCAAAGACGTCGACGACCTGTTCCACGGCTGGCGCGGCGGCGACCTGATTATTCTGGCAGCCCGCCCCGGCGTGGGCAAGACGGCCTTTGCCTTGAACATCGCTGCGAATGCTGCGGAAGCGGGTGTTGCAACAACGTTCTTCTCGTTGGAGATGAGCGCCATCCAGCTGATGCAGCGTATCTTGTGCTCGCAGGCGGGCGTGGGCCTGTCGAAGGTGCGCGGCGGTTTCTTGAACGAGAACGACTGGCAGCTTATCGGCGATGCGCTGCAGAGCCTTTCCGGCCTGCCGCTGTACGTCGACGACTCCCCCGACCTCTCCATTCTGGAATTGCGGGCGAAGGCGCGCCGCGAGCTGCGCCATTTCGACAAGGGCCTCATCATTGTGGACTATCTGCAGCTGATGAATCCGCCGGCTCCCCGCCGCGACGGAAACCGTAACGTGGAGGTTGGCGAGATTTCCCGCGGCTTGAAGGTGCTGGCGAAAGAGATGGACATGCCCGTTCTGGCGCTGTCGCAGCTGTCCCGCGCTGTGGAGATGCGCGGCAAGAAGCGCCCGCAGCTTTCCGACCTGCGCGAATCCGGTTCTATCGAGCAGGACGCCGACATCGTTATGTTTATCGACCGCAGTATGAACGAGCAGGAAGCGGAACAGGAGGGGCGTCCGGACCTGGGCACGGCCGAGCTTATCGTTGCGAAGCACCGCAACGGTCCCACGCGCGATATCACGCTGGCATACACGGCCGAGAACACCACGTACAGCGACTGGTACGACGCCTCGCAGCTGTAGCGTCCCGCGTCCGGTTTTCCCCTGCTCGTTTCTTTCGCTACACTGGGGCATATGAGCGAAACGGTGACATTCATCCATGCGGCCGACCTCCACTTGGGGGCGCCGTTCCGCGGTCTCCGCAACGTCTCCGACAAATGGGCCGACCGCCTGGTCAAGGCCGTTCCGGAGGCGTATGACCGCCTGGTGGATGTTGCGCTCGAACACCACGTAGATTTCGTCATCATTGCCGGCGACACGTTCGACGAAGCCCACCCTTCCTATGGGGATTACCTGCATTTCGTCATTGGCTTGAATCGGCTTGGGCAAGCGGGCATTCCGGTTTATCTATGCACGGGAAACCACGACCCGTATACATCGTGGCGGCAAAACTATGCACGCCTGCCCCAGAATGCGTTCATGTTCTCTGCAACGCGTCCGGGATACTTCTGCTATCAGAGGGACGGAAGGCCCATTGCATTGCTGGCAGGGCGCGGCTTCTACAATCAGGCGTGGCCGGCAGGCGAAAGTGTTGCAACGGGCATCACGGCGGTGGATGCCGAAGCGGCGTTGGGCGTTTCGGCCCCGTTCTCCATCGGCGTCATCCATACCGGGTTGGACCGCGATATATCGAAGGCGCCGGTCGCGCCTGCCCAATTGCAGCGGGCGGGCATGGATTACTGGGCCCTGGGCCATCTGCATCGCCCCGAGATCATAGACGATCCCAATGATCCCCACATTGTTTTTAGCGGTTGCATCCAAGGTCGCGCACTGAACGAGACGGGACCCCACGGCGTGAACTTGGTCACGCTTCGAAAAGGCGCCTGCAACAAGGTGGAGTTCATTCCCACTGCTAGCGTGGTGTGGGAACGGCCGAACGTGGATGTCTCGGATGCCGAGAGCCTGTCGGACGTTGTGGAGCGTATTGTCTCCGAGCTGTATCGCCTGAACGGAACGTCATTCTGCAGCCAGATGATCGAACGCATCGTGTTGCGTGGTGCAACGACGATCCATGAAACGTTGCAACGGCCGGGCGTGTTGGACGACCTGCGCGACCGCATCAACGCGGAAGTGCCGGACTTCTTCTGCGATGCGGTCGTGGATGCCACCACACTGCCGCTTGACAAGGAACGGATGCGCCGCGAGGGCCTGTTCCCGGCAACGTTCATGGAGACGTGCGAGCAGACGGTGAAGCACCGCGAGGAATCGCTTGCATACTTGCAGGATGCATTCGCGGAAAAGGGGCTCTCGCTCCCCCGCTTTGTCGAGAAGCGCCTGGATACCTTGGGTTCCGAAGCAGAGGACCTGGTGCTCGACCTGCTGAACGGGGGTCGCTCATGAACGCCCGGGAAACTTTGCATACCGCTGCCGGTGCTTCGCGTCCTGCATCCGGCACGTGGTATCTGTCTGGCATTCATATGGAAAGCTACGGTTCGTTCTACAACCGTTCCGTCGGTCCGTTCGGCCCGGGGCTGAACGTCGCGTATGGAAAGAACGAGGCGGGCAAGACGACCGTTGCCTCGTTTATTCAGGGCGTGCTGTTCGGATGGACGCCCGCCCGCGGCAAGCAGAATGCCTATCGGCCGGCGAACGCGGGCCGTGCCGGTCAGCTGATATTCGAGAACGCGGCAGGCGAGCAGGCACAGGTCCAGCGCGTGCGCAATGCAGACGGGCTGCAGGGCGATGCATGGCTGACAAGCGATATCGATGCCGATACGTACCATTCCCTGTTTGCCTTGGACAGCGACGAGCTGCGGGGGTTGGACAATGCATCCACCGTAACGGCGCGCCTGCTTACGGCAGGTGCCGGCACGGACGATTCGCCCGCGAACGTTCGCGCGGAATTGGACCGCCAGCTGGCAAGCTACACGTCTCGGGCTGCGTCGAACGAGCATTCGCTTACGAACCTTGCCGCAGCCATCAAAGAGACCGACGAAAAGGTGGCAGCCGCAACGGCAGATGCCGAGCACCTGATGCAATGCGAGGAAGAATCGCACATGTTGCAACACAAGCGCGAAGAATCGGCGGAGCGCCTGGCACGTCTGAATGCCGCTATCGAGCAGATGACATCGCAGCAGGCGCTGCTCGAGAATCTGGAGCGTCGCCGCGACGACCTGCTGTCCCAATGTGCCGAACTGGAGGACTCGCTTGATGAGGCAACGCGCGAGCGCGAGTCTCTGGATCGCACGCTCCCCCAAGAGACAGCTGAGCTTCGCGCGCTTGATCGCGCGCAGGAGCGCACGATTCGCGATACGTTGGATGACCTGCAGAAAGAACGCGATCGTGCAGAGCAGAACCTGAATTCCGCTCAGGCGGATTACGCGAATTCGAAGTCGCGTTACGACGCGCTGCAGGAAGACGACGTGTTTCTGAAGGCTGCGGAGCAATCGAGGCGCAAGCACCGCCTGCAGGCCGTGCTGTCGCTTCTGGTGCCGGCGATCTGCCTTGTCCTGGGCATTCCCATGACGCTGCATGGTTTGGATATCGGCAGCTTGGCCATCACGTCGTTCGGCATCGCGCTGGTGGTTG
>OGOS01001476.1_pt1 | contig 14896 bp, 9 predicted proteins | sample 1552701 | NCBI WGS metagenome assembly OGOS01 (sample SAMEA2580128, study PRJEB22360) | human gut metagenome | biome: human gut; feature: human-associated habitat; material: faeces | place: Denmark | collected 2008/2010
GGCAAAGCGGAGGTTGCTCAGTCCTTCGATGATCTTCCGGTCGCGGGGATTGAACGTGAACTTTCCGTATTGCCAGGGGCCATTGACCTGGTCGGCTATATAATATCCGTCGATGACATATACGACGATCCGTCCGTCGTTGAGGACGAAAGCCTCCGGGTTATGCCCTTTCCCGATCGTGTCTTGGATGGTGAAAGGCCCGTGCAGGCGATCGCCGGTCGCATGATAAACGGTTGAATTGGGCCATTCCATATGCCCTTTGGGAGCGCTTTCCGGCCATCCGCATACGAACAGGTGGTATTTCCGGTCCGGCGTTTGCAGGATGTTGCCTCCCCAGAAGGAGATATCGGGACGTTCGATACCGTTATCGATATACCGGGGGCGTACGCTGTCCGCTCCCCACGTGTCCCCGGAGAGCGTACCTTCTGGCATTGCTTCGAAACGGTCCATATAGCGTCCGCCTGTAATGAGGTGCTTCCATTCTGCTGGCCGTTCTCTTTCCGTGATTTGGGCGATGAGTGGCAGGGGAGCCAAACAGGCTGTTGCTAACAGTAATTTCAATTTTTGTATGTTCATATGCTTCTGTATATACGATATTTGCCCAGCAACGATTGTTACAAGGCAAATATAGCAGTCTTTCTTCACATAGTTAGTAAATGGATTCGGGTTTTTCCCGCGAACTTGATTGTCCGGCAGTCAGAAACCGGGCGATGACATCAGGAGACGTATGCGGTGCGGGATTGAAGGCACCGGATTTCATATATTCCACGAGGCTGTGGAGTAACTGTTTCTTTTCGGGGCTTCTGGCTTGCTCGCGAAGCAGATCCATGCTGCACATGATCAATTTCCCGTTCAGGCAGTTTGTCTCGAACAAATTGGCCAGACGACGGTTGTTGGCGAAGTTGTCCACACATTCGACGAGGGGAGTCACTTCGGTATACAAGCTGTCGATGCAAAGAGTCTTCGACTCTGTTGTGAGCCGCCACCATTGCCAGTCCGTATGTCCTTCGGTCGGGAAGTGGGCGAATGCCGGATGGGCAGGATCGAGCAGCAACCCCATTGTCCCGGCTTGCTTGGAGAAATGCACCGGACTCCAGAAAACAGGGACGAACTTCCCTTCCAGTCCTTTCAATGATTCATAAGGAGGATTGAACAGAACTTTCTTCCCTTCTTTCAGAGCCTTTTCGGCGACAGTGAAACGGTCTGTTATGACGATGTTTCCTTTATCGACGGATAAGGTTGCCGGATATACCCATATTTTCCATTCATTTGTATAGGCTGTTCCTTTCAGCGTAGCCGACAAGGTCAATTCCTTTGCCTCTGTGATCTTATCTAACGGACAGCGGACAGAACCGGTCATACTGTTCTCCCCGACAGGTAGCGAGCGTGCCGGAAATTCTCCCTGTGCAATTGCTTTTCCATGTCGGTCGGCTAATTTCCAACCGATAATGCCATTGTTAATCGTTTTGTCGCTATAGTTCACCACTTCGATGTCGGCTTCAAACGGTTCGTCAGTAGTATATACCGCTTTGGAGAAACGAGCCAGCGGAGTTACCGGGGCGCAAGACTGGCGGAAGGTAGCCGCTTCTGTCACCCCTTTGCTTTCCCAAAAGGCATTCAGCAGGCCGACGAGAGCTGTTCCCTGTCCGGGGAAATCATGGAGGTCGAGTAGTTGGAAGCCGCTGATTCCAGGTGTTTTCATCGCCCTTTCGATCTCTTCCTTATAGAGGAGGGCGGCTAGTTTGCCTGTCGCCATCAGGTAGTCGTCTGCTTTGTCTGCTAATCCTTTCCTTTCAAGGTCTTCTTTCACTCCTTTGAAGTTTAGGGGGTCCAGTATACCGATATATTTCTCGATCTCTTTCAGGTCGGGATAAACAGCATATTGACCTATCTCGTGTGTGATTAGCGGGACCTCCATACCTTCGACCGATGCGGAGTAGTCTTTGTCGAAGCGAGGGGATTCCGTGTTGAATACCCCTTGCCCGCGTACCCATCCTTTCCGGGTCCATTGGGTAATGAAAAAGTCATCGTTCGTTTCCGGCCAGTCGCCATGCCCTTTCTCGAAAGTGAAGGAGGTAGTGGTGTAGAGATGGCGCGGATCCTTTTCTTTAACATGATTCAGGAGTGAGCCCAAGAACTCGAAGTCATATTGCAGCTCGTTTCCAAGGCTGAGTAGACAGAAAGAGGGGTGGTTGCCGTATTCTTCCAATATGCGGTCAGCCTCGGCATATAAATAGGGTGCTCGTTTGTCTTTACATAAATTGGTGGACCAGAGCGGAAGTTCTACTTGCAGGTAAAAGCCCAGCGAGTCTGCCACCTCGAATGCTGCTTTTGGCGGGCACCAGGAATGGAAACGGAGATGGTTCAGTCCCCATTCGCGGGCAGTCGTGAAGACCTTTTCCCAACCTTCGTGTTCCATCGGAGGGTATCCGGTAAGCGGGAATATGCAGCACTCCAATGTACCTCTGAGGAAAATCTTCTGATCGTTCAATAATAGAGCCGGCCCGTTCTTTTCCAAATCCCGGAAGCCGAATTTGATTTCTTGGGTATCTTTGTAAGGGTCTGTCTGGATAGATGCCCGAAGGGTGTACAAGGTAGGCGTGAACTCGTTCCATACCTTTACTTCGTCTTTGATCGGGCAAATCAGTTCGAGCCGGTTTTCTCCAGGCTGAAGTGTCACGTGTTGTTGTACTTGTATAACGGGATCTGTTGCCGTCCGGATGTCGGCATTCAAGGAACCGGATGTTGCCGCTCCCGTATTGTTTACGAGGCATTTTACTTTTACTTGCTTGTTCTTATAATCCGGGTATGCCTGCAAATTGCGGATCGAAACGGCATCCTTAGCTGTCAGGGTTATTTCTCCGATTATCCCGTTCCACATGATCTGTGTCTGGTTTGTATAAGCATGCGCCATGTCGCCTGCCGTGATATCATATCGTTTCCGGTTATCGACGCGGATCGTGATTTTGTGCTTGCCGGGAGTCAGGTGTTCCGTCAGGTCGTACAGATGCGGAGCGACCAGGCTTTCCTGCATGCCTTCGACCTGTTTGCCGTCCACCCATACGGATGTTAGCCAGATGACGCGTTCCAGTTTGAGTTCGATCGCTTTTTCTTTCCAGCCGGAAGGTATATCGACTTCTTTGCTGTACCAGGCCGGCCCGACATAACTGTTTTTGCGGGTGAGGTGGAGGACTTGCGGCTTTTGGATGGCAGGAGCCAGTTTGTTGGGCGTTCCGTATCCGGCATCGTCAGTTGTTCCGGGTAACAGGATCGTGTTCTTAAAGTTCTGTCCGGCCCAGTTCTCATTTATTCCGGTATCGGTACTGTCTAATGCAAATTCCCACTCTCCGGCCAGGGAAATGTGGGAAGGATTGTTCTTACATGAAAACAGGCACATCAGAAGGCCTGTCAGCAGGAGGTAAATGTTTATTCGTCGCATGAATCAGGTATTAAGTTTATCGTATGCAAATTAAATTCTTTTCCATAGTCTAAAGAATAGACTAAATAGGGATTATAATGGAGAATCTTTTTATAGCCTTTGATGGTGGAAAGTGTCAAAAGGATCATTTTGTTGTCAGCGGAGGCTCTTCTTATTGCAAAAGCTGACTTTTTGTTCAAGAAGGGTTCCGTCTTGATACAAAAGGATCATTTTGCGGCAAGAAGAAGCCCTTCTAACTGAAAAATACAGCTTTTGTAACAAGAAGGGCCTCTGCTGACTGCAAATTCTGTATTTTGTGTCAAGAAGAGTTCCTTCTTACTGCAAAAGCTGCATTTTATACCAGGAAGCTTACCGGATAGCCGGCATGTTTGCTTCTGTCGGCCAGTATGGATTCTGGTAAATAGGAGAATCTTCTACATTGCCGGTGCTCGATGTGATGTCGAAATGCTGGATATTATATGGAGTCAGATAATGTGCCATCGACCAGCGATATCCGTCCTTTGCGATGTTGTTGTTTACTTTCTCATACGGACGGAGGTATTTGCTGCGTGTCGGTTCCGAAACATTTGATTTAGGATTGTCCATGCCATATACCAATTGTGACGTGCCGTCTTCATTTTTATACCAGTTCTGCATTTCACCCCAGATTTTGAATCCTTCAATGTGGTAAGGTGTGTTGATCATCTGGTCCATCGCTCTCCAACGGCGTAAGTCCATATAGCGTAAGGCTTCTGCCATAAGTTCGCAACGACGTTCGCGGCGGATATTATATAGGGTCGGATCTACCAGTTGTCCTGCCGAGTATGCGCCCCAGTCGTTCAGAGCTTCCTTCGTCATATCTGTCGCACCGATTGTTTTGTTGTAATCCGGATCAATATGAGAGCGTTCGCGTATCTGTCTCCAATAACTCTGAGCTGTTCCGTCTAAAGCACCGTCCCGTTCGTAGCAGGCTTCCATGTAGTTGAGCAAGGCTTCCGTGCCGCGGAATGCCAGAGCACCGGTATAGTTCTGAGTGTTGTCGCATTGCTTCTGTTCGTAGCTTCCGCCTTTACGCAGGGCGTAACCTGTAGAATAACCTTTTTCCGCGTTACTGTTCAGGATGACCGGATAGGGTTCGACAGGCACAGCCATGTCTCCCCCTGCCGCTTCAAACAGGATGTTCTTTTGCCCCGGCTCTTTGAGAAAGATGGAGAGGCGTGAATCACGGTCTTTACGCACGTCGGCGATTGTTTCATCACCTTGGTAACCGCTGTTGGGCGAATAGATCGGCAGACCGTTGGCCATCAGGAATCCTTCTACCATACCGCGTGTAAGTCCGATACCGTAGTTCCCGTGTTGCCCAGCCGTCACGACATTGTGTGTAACCCCTAAGGCTTTACTGTAGGGACGCCATAATAAGACTTCACTGTAACCGGACATATTCTCTGCTGAAAACATATCCATATAAGGGTTGGCGGCTTCTGCGGCGGATTGCTGTACCAGTCCCGTGTTTTCAACCAAAGTAATTTCGTCTCCCACTGCTTTGGATGCTTCCATCGATTGTGTCAGAAAATAGTTGATTTCTTTATCTATATCTCCTGTCGGGAACTGATAACCGGCATTATAGTCTTTACTTTTTCCCGGCCATTCCGGTCCATTGGGCACAAATGCCGTGTTCTTAAAATATTTCAACCAGGTTCCTTCAAAAAGGGCGACACGCGATTTAAGTAATAATGCTGTTTCCTTGTTTATACGCGTTTTGTCGGTTCCTTTGCCCGATCCCATCAACATGATTGCCGAGATCGGAGAGGATGAACCGCGCCACCTCATTGCGGGGCGAACGTTTGCTAGCTTCTATCAGTGGTTCCATCTGGTCGGGGACTGTGTTGCGCACGATCGGGAAATCACCGAACATCTGATAGCGTTTGAAATATTCGTGTGCCCGCAGGAAGTAAATTTCACCAATGTATTGGCGAATTTTGGTTTCGTCTCCGGAAAGTGTTTTTCCGTTATAACGGGGCAGAACGTTTTCGAGGAAATAGTTGCAGCTGTAGATAAACTTGAAACGATAGGGGTCATCATCCATTTTCTGCGACTGTTTGGTTTTCCATTGTCCGGGAATATACCGGTCGTTATAATCGAAACTAGCTTGGTTGTCGGTGTCTTTGTCTTCACCGAAAATGCCGTAGCCATAACTATGTCCGGGCAGTATGTCTTTGTATAGTCCGTTTGCATACGATGCCAGTTGCGATTCCTCCACCAGATATTTATCCGGTGAGATCGTGGCTTGGGGCTCCTGATCCAGGAAGTCGTTGCAGGAACTGAAAACCGCGATTAATGCGGCTCCGGTTACATATTTGAATATATTGATCTGTTTCATGATGCTTTTGTTTTGTTATAAAGTTACACTTATACCGAAAGATATCGTTTTGGATAAAGGATAAGCATTCCCGTTTTTATCCGTATCGTCACCTCCTCCGATTGTTTCGGGGTCGAACATGTTTGCCAATGATGTACCGGTCCACAAGTTTTCACCAGAGACAAATACGCGTAGTTTCGATACATAGAACTTGTGTGTCAGGTTTGCAGGCAAGGTATAGCCTAACTGGACATTTTTTAGACGAATATAGGCTGCACTTTGCAAATAGGCGGTCTGTTTTTGTCTGTTCTTACTTGAATCGAATACAGGACGAGGGTAGTAAGCATTTAAATTCGCAGGGAGATCGTTTGATGCTTCTGCACGAAAATAGTCCGCATGTTCTACGAAACCGGTAGAATGCCAGAGGCTGGTCGCTCCCCAAAAATAGGCACTGCCTTGCCAGTAATCGCGTTTCATGACTCCTTGGAAGAAGGCGCGGAAATCAAATCCTTTATAATCGGCATTCAAGTCAAGGCCGAACAGATAACGCGGGGTATTGTTACCGATCTTTTTCATATCGCCCATATCGTCATATTTGTTACCGCCATTATCGATTTTACCGTCTCCGTTCAAATCTTTGTACATGATGTCACCGGCGTCCCAGTTCGTTCCTAATGCGTTTTGCCCTCCGTTCGGAAGTGAGGCCAGGTGCTGGTCCATCTCGTCTTTCGATTTGGCAATGCCGATCGTTTCGTATCCGTAGATATCGCCCATCATCTGGCCTGCCTGGTATTTGTCCAGTGTATTGGTCGGGTTGGGATAACGGGTGATTTTGGTACGGGCATCGGATAGTATGAACTTGACTCCATATCCCAAGCCGTTCTGCAACCTGTCGTTCCAACTGACATCCAGGTCGAAACCATAAGTCTTCAAGTCCGTATTGTTCGTTTTGGGCACTTCCAGGCCAAGGATATAAGGCAATTCGGGGGCCGGACCTACCATATCGAGCGTCATGCGGTTGTAATAGTCGAACGAACCGGTCAGACGATTGTTGAAAGCTCCGAAGTCGAACCCGATATTCCAGTTGCGGACACGTTCCCATCCCAAAGACGAACTGATAAGGCCCGGCACTTCTGCCGTATTCGGCTTCATCCCGTTTTGCAGCCAGTCGCCGTTGCTTGCTTTTACGGTCAGTACCCGGTAAGTCGGATACCACTCTTTCGTGTTCTGATTTCCTAATTCGCCGTATGATCCGCGTATTTTAAGTGTCCCTACATACTCAGCGACCGGCTCCCAGAAACTTTCACGTGCAATGTTCCATCCCAAAGAGAAAGAGGGGAACCAGTTCCAGCGTTGTTCTTTCCGGAAACGGGATGTGCCGTCGTATCGCAGGTTGACTTCAGCCAGATATTTACCTTGGTAGTCGTAGTTGATACGTCCGAAGAAACCGGCCGTAGACCAGGCATATCGTGCTCCGTTCGTACTCGGAGTTATCGTATTTCCGTAATAATCCTGTCCGGTGGTTATATCGACTTCCGGTTGTCCCGGAACGATAATGCCGTCACGCTGCAATCCGAATTCGGTCTTTTTTAACTGCTCTGCTTGGAAACCGACCATTCCTTTGAAATTATGTCCGGATTCGAGGCTATGGGAGTATTCCGTGTAAGCATTGATGTTCATGTAGTTTTCTTTGAGTTGGTCTTCATGGACATTTGAGCTTGAGTCATATACATACGGGTTTCCGTGGACATCATGGTTATACAGGTATTGTTTGTCCCAATGGCGGTTGGCCGACATGATCCTGTAATTGAAATCCACATGGGTGATCCAGTTCTTGACCGGTTCTAAGATTAATGAAGCCTGTTGGTAGATATTGTCGGTCTGGGTTTTGTCTCGTCCTCCGTCTCTCAGTCCCAAGGCGGGAGAAGGGGAGGAATACATATAGCCGTTATCATCATATACCGGCAATGTCGGCCATCCCTGTCTCGCAAGATCTCTGAATAAGTCGCTCTTCAATGCGGAAGGACGTCCGAAATCTTCACGGGTGAAACGGTTACTGTAGTTGAGCTTTGCCCAGTTTGTCAGTATAAGATTAATCTTGGCTGTTGTCGTGTAACGGTTATAGGTATCCTGATTGAATTCCATCAAACCATTTTGATCAAGATAGTTCATGGAGAGATAATAATTGATTTTTTCCGAACCACCATTTAGGCTCAGGTTATGCTCCTGCGAAAAAGTATGGTCACGGTAGATCGTATCGTACCAGTCTGTATTGGCGTTACCGGCCGTATAGCCGTCATACCAGTAATCTCCATTTGCAAGACTGACCGTGGATAATTTACCATCTCGATAGTCCTTGATACGTTGTAAATGTTCCGGTTTAAAATAGGCTCCGTCTCCTTTGTTAAAAGCTGCATCATTGTAGAATGTGGCAAATGTGTAAGAGTCCATTTGTTTTGGCATTTTGACAGGACTTCCCCATCGGAAGTTGTTGTTGTAGTTGACGGTCGTTTTACCGCTCTTTCCGCTTTTGGTTGTTACCAGAATAACCCCGAACGGTGCACGTGAACCGTAAATGGAAGAGGCTGCCGCGTCTTTCAAAACAGAAATATTCTCGATGTCTTGCGGGTTTATGGAGTTGATATCGCCCTCCATGCCGTCGATCAATACCAATGGTCCGCCTTCCGACCCCTCGCCGATAGTACCTGTACCACGGATACTCATATCCATCTTTTTGTCCAGTGTACCACTTGTGGTCGAGATCTGCAAGCCTGGGACCATACCCTGAAGGGCTTGGACTGCATTCTGGACAGGACGCGATTCCAACGCTTCTGCGTTGACAATGCCGACTGACCCTGTCAGGTTTACTTTCTTTTGTGTGCCAAATCCAACAACAACGACTTCATCTAGTTTTTGTGTGTCTTCTTCCAGTGTGATTTTTAGAATTGTTTGTCCAGTGAATTTAACTTCTTGTGTGACAAATCCGATGTACGATATCTGTATGATATCGCCGTTTTTCAGACTTTCCAATGTGAACTGCCCGTTCATATCGGTCATGATGCCATTTGTGGTGCCTTTCACCACAACAGAAGCTCCGGCCACCGGGCCGAAGCTATCTTCTACTATACCAGTGATTTTCCCGCTCTGTTGGGAAAAGTCTACATTCGGTTGTCCGGGTGTTATCCCTGCGTGGCTGGCTACAGGATAACTTAATGCACCGGCTAACAGGATTAGACTGATCGGTTTCAAGTTTTTCAACATACCTTACGTGTTTAATGATTAAAAAAATTAGATCTATCTTATTTTGTTTATTGCCATGACTTATTTGAGTGAATTTATTATATATCAGAAATGGTATTTTAATGTCGTGTTAAATTCTGTACAAAGTAATGCTATTATAAATACGGATAAAATGGATTAAGTTATTATAAGCATGGATTATTTTATTATTTTTAAATCTGTTCGATGTGTTTTGATTATGACATATATGTATGTTTATCAATTGTATATTGTCTGTGGATGTGTTATGAAAATGACTTATGTTATAATATAGTTGTTGTAATAATTTAAAAAAAGGCTCTTTTTGAATCTGGAAATGTGTGGATATTTAGGAATATAATCATAGAAAGATACAACAAAACGGAACTATATATGATTGTCCTTATCCATGTTTTAAATTTGTTTAATGGTCAATAAATGACTTCGGATGCAGGTTTTGTAATTTTCTACAAACTCCAGAGCCTTTGTTTATCACCTTACGGATTCTTTTTATGCCTGGTTCTGAATTTACCGGGGGAGATACTTTTTATTTTGGTAAAGACGCGTGAGAAATAGAGTGGGTCGGAATAACCGAGTAAAGACGCGATCTGGTTTATCTGCATGTCTGTAGTGGTCAGCAAGCTACATGCCTTTTCTATTTTCATCAGTGTGAAATAAGAGAGAGGGGCGATTCCTGTTTCTTTTATGAACTTGCGGTAGAAGTAAGAGGTCGAGTAGTTTACATAGGACGATATGTCTTTTAGTGTTAATGATTTGTTTATATTTTCATGCATATAGTAAATAGCCCAGTTGATGATACATCCCTTATATTCGCTTTTGGAAGTGCCGGCTTGGCTTCTGTTGAACTGGTTCAGGTAAAGGAGGGAGGATAAGAAGAAGTTCAGGCAAACATTGGCATAATTGATATTGGCTGTTTCGAACCCATTCTTAAGAGTTGCATACATTTCTTCAAAAAGATTCAGGCGTTCCTCAATCTTAGAATCCAGTGAAAGATTCAAACATGTCGGCTTATCAAATCCTGTTGCATAGAGGCTTGCCTTTTTCCCTTTGAAATGTAGCCAGTAGATGCTCCATGGGTCTGTATCATCCGCCTCATACTGATGCCTGACATTCGGTGGGAGAATAATAAATTGATAAGGATGCAATACATATTCTCTATCTTCGATCCGGATATGTCCGCAACCTTCCTTGCAATAGATAAACAAGTATTGGTCGCACCCGTGAGGACGGTCGAAATAATGATGGGTTGCCCGTGTGAAATAGCCCAGGGAATAGATATATAAGTCTCCCGTTAACGGATTTTGATCCATCGTCTCCAATAATGGTAACGGCAGATAAATAAACCTTTCCCCTTTGAAACCGAGTGCTAACTTCATGTGCTTTGCGATATGTGCTGCACAAATATAGTGAAAAGCAATAATAATCCATGTTAATAACAAGTTTTATCCATTTCAACCCCCGGTTACATACTGTAATTTTGTAACATTATCTGGGTAATGAACAATATTTAATTTGAATAATGTTATGAAGTATAATTGTTTAATCATTTGGACAGTCCTCTCGTCTTGTTTTTTACCGGGGATGACGACACATGCACAAAAAATGTCTGTTTGTCGAGAGATACATGTAAGTTCCATGGGGGCTGATATGAATAACGGAACACTCTCATCTCCGTTGAGAACGATCCAGGCGGCTGCGGAGCTTGCAAAGCCCGGCGATGTCATAACCGTGCATGAAGGTGTTTATCGGGAACGCGTGAATCCGCCACGTGGCGGCGAGTCGCCGGAGAAAATGATCCGGTATCAGGCGGCTGCCGGAGAAAGGGTGGAGATCAAAGGGTCGGAGATTATGAAGGGATGGAGGCATATCGACCGGAATACCTGGATGGTCAAGATCCCGAATACGTTCTTCGGATCATTTAATCCATATGCCGATACGGTTCACGGCGACTGGCTGGAACGTGGAAAATGGTGTCATACGGGAGAGGTCTATCTTGACAATGTAGCTCTTACCGAGTCTGAAACGTTGGAGAAAGTGGTTTTTACCGGAGCGGATCAGGCATTGTGGTTTGCGAAGGCAGAGGATGATACTACTTATATCTGGGCCAATTTTATAGATCGTGACCCGAACGAACAAACGGTCGAGATCAATGTACGCCAGTCCGTCTTCTATCCGGAGAAACCCTATATGAACTATATTCAGGTAAAAGGATTTATAATGAGCCATGCCGCAACCCCTTGGGCGCCACCGACAGCCGAGCAGGTCGGTTTGCTTGGGACACATTGGAGCAAAGGCTGGATTATAGAAGGGAATACGATCAGCCATTCCAAGTGTGTAGGGATCACCTTAGGCAAATATGGTGACGAGTGGGACAACAAATCGGAGTCGGCCGAAGCTTTCGTCAGAACAACGGAGCGGGCTTGGGAAAATAACTGGAACCGGGAGTCGATAGGCAGTCATATCGTAAGGAATAATCGTATCTCCGATTGTGGTCAGGCGGGTATTGCCGGCAGTTTAGGCGCCATTTACAGTATGATCGCTGATAACGTGATCCATGATATAGGCTTGAACCAACAATTCTGGGGATATGAAATAGCCGGTCTGAAACTGCATGCTCCCGTGGATGTGACCATCAGCCATAATCATATTTATCGTACGGAAGGCGGTATATGGCTAGATTGGATGGCACAGGGTACGAGGATTACCGGAAACCTGTTGCACGATAATAAAGTGCAGGACTTTTCCCTGGAAGTCAATCATGGTCCGATCCTGGTGGACAATAATCTGTTCTTGTCGGAAGAGCTGGCACAGGTAAAACTTTCGCAAGGAGTAGCTTTTGTTAATAATATAATTGCCTGGAAGATATGGCCGACAGGCAAGGAAGACAGCCGGGAAACCCCTTATCTGGTCCCTCACGGGACGGAAATAGCCGGGCTTCATACTTGTCCGTGCGGAGATGCTACATATTATAATAATCTATTTACGCGTGTAGACTTGACTCCGTATGACGAGTGTCTGCTTCCGGTCAGGATGAAAGGGAACCTGTTTTTGCAAGGAGCCGTTCCCTCCAAAATGGAAATCGATCCTCAAGTCGATCCGAACCATCATGCCGGTATCGGAATCGTCGAAGAAGCTGATGGCTGGTATTTGCAGATGAATGTGTCGGAAGACTGGGCAAGGCAGAGAGGCCGAACGCTTGTCTATCCCTCCGAACTTGGAGAAACAGCCATTTCCCATCAGTCTTTTGTTGGAGGAGCGGAGACTCCGAAAGTCTTGAATAGGGATTATCTGGGTAATAAAAGAAGCCGGAAAAACTCGTATCCGGGGGCGATCGAGTTTGAAAAAGGAGGCATGCAAAAGCTTAAGGTCTACTGATCGGCTGCCGCGTCTGGGAGCAGTTCCGTTTTGTGTTAGTTTTCCTGTTTTTTGTTCCTGGCAGGTGTGTACTCAATTAGAATAGAGAGGAGAAAGATGTTGGGATTGTCCGTACTTTTGCATATCAGATAATGTAAATATAAAACGAAAACCAATATGCGTATGGTCAATCTATGTAAAAACAAGCTGTTCAATACCGGGCTTATGCTCTTTTTGTGCCTTGGCTTGCAGGCCCAGAACAAGGAGATGCGGCGGGTGGCTACGAACGACTGCGGAGTAACGAATACACAAGCTTTCCTGATCAAAGGGGATGACTATACATTGCCGGATTCTTTCACGGGAAGCAAGGAGGCGAAAACCTGTAATTTCGGCGGGACGGTCATCTATGCTTTCGATCAGATGGATATACAGGCCGATTACCGGATGGAGGTGGTCTATCTGGCTGACAACCGGAGGGAACAGCGTATCGTGGCTGACGGCAACGAAGTGCAGGGGCCCGTCGTACTTGAAAAAGGGAAGGAGCAACGCTACATGATCGACCTGCCGAAGAAAGCCTACGCCTACGGACAATTGGTCTTGGTATTTGAAGCCTTGAAGGGAGATAATGCGATTGTTTCGGAGCTGAACCTGTATTCGTCCAATCCCGCCCAGCTGAAACCTTTCGGGGAAGAACGTAAAAAGGAATTGGTGCATACCCAGGCTTATACGGTGGATACGACTGTTTGTGCGGAAAAAGTTTTACCTGTATATACCATCAAGCCCCATCAGGTAGCCGGTGTCTATAATCCGGTCCTATCCTTAAACGGGACGTGGTTGTTCAATGAAAAGCCTGCTGCCCGTTTTTATGAACAGAAACAGAACGGGCGGGACTGGAAGCCGATCGTAGTTCCGGGACAGTGGTCTATGCAAGGCTTTAAAGTCGATTCTGCCGGTTTCGGAGGCTATCAGACTACATTCACATTGCCGGCGGATTGGCAGGGAAAGCAGGTGAAACTGCGTTTCGACGGTGTCTCCAGCGAGTCGGTCGTGTATCTGAATGGAAAGGAAATCGGTTCCCATATGGGAGGAATGACTGCTTTTGAACTGGATGCCACGAAAGGGCTGAAGACGGGTGAGAACCTGTTGACCCTGCGGGTTCGCAGCGAGTCGTTGGCAGACATGTTAGGGAGCCTGACTCAATATGCGGCACATCAGTTGGGAGGCATAACCCGTAAAGTGACGCTCTTTGCCGTTCCGGATATCCATTTGTCGGACCTTCGTATCGTGACGGAGCTGGACGATGACTATAAAGATGCAGACTTGAAAGTCTATCTGTCGGTAACGAATAGCTCGGATGAGATACAAAAAGATGTATCGGTTCGCCTTTCCCTTTCCGGACTGCCTGTTGTCCTGAGCCGGCATATTCCGGAGATTGCCGCCGGGTCTTCCTGGAGCGGTTGGCTGACTGGCAAAGTCGTTTCTCCGGATAAGTGGGATAACGAGCATCCATCTTTATATACGATGAAAATCGAAGTCGGAACCTCGGACAAGGTTGTCGAACAGATAGAGAAACGTTTTGGCTTCCGCGAGATCCGGATACAAGGGAATCGTTTGCTGGTAAATGGCAAGGCTGTCAAGTTGAGAGGGGTTTGCCGACATGAAATGCATCCGTTGACCGGACGTGTGATGAATCCTGCCCTGGAACGGAAGGATGTCGAGCTGTACCGGGATGCGAACTGCAATTTTATCCGTACTTCCCATTACCCTCCTTGTGAAGAGCTGCTCGAAGTCTGTGACGAACTGGGCATGTTCGTGGAAGTGGAAGCACCGGTCTGCTGGATCGGTCATCATGCGAATGAGAACTGGAAGGTGCTGAACTATCGTGATCCTAAATACTATCCGTATGTATTGCAGGCGAATATGGAGATGATCCAGTTCTACCGGAACCATCCTTCCATCATCTTCTGGTCGATGGCGAACGAATCGTACTGGAATAAGGAATTTGCACAGGTAGAGGTCTATATGGAAAAAGCCGATCCTACCCGTCCGTTCACGTTCCACGACCAGGCCTATGGCGGGTTCAACAACCAGGGCAGCACGGCCCCGATCGCGAATATCCATTATCCGGGTCCCAACGGATATAAGGTCGCCGCCAAAAGCGACCGGCCGATGACGTATGGCGAATACTGCCACCTGAATGTCTATAACCGGAGCGAACTGGTGACTGATCCCGGCATCCGTAGCGATTGGGCATTGGCGCTGGCTCCTACGTGGGACAATATGTATAAGACACCGGGCGTTTTAGGTGGTTCTATCTGGTCCGGTATCGACGATATTTTCCAGATGCCTAACGGGGATGCAGTCGGCTATGGCCCCTGGGGACCGATCGACGGCTGGCGTCGCCCGAAACCGGAGTACTGGGATATGAAAAACTTGAGTTCAACTTATAAATGCAACTTTTTGGGTGCGGATAATAAGCAATAAAA